>Ga0189275_100474_pt1 | contig 15090 bp, 13 predicted proteins | sample N19A6minimetaG_FD_130329 | JGI IMG/M metagenome (GOLD analysis project Ga0189275, IMG submission 130329) | Marine microbial communities from the Costa Rica Dome - N19 A6 mini metaG | ecosystem: Environmental > Aquatic > Marine > Oceanic > Photic zone | place: Costa Rica: the Eastern Pacific...
ACACCGACTCGGTTCAGAAAGCCGTGGCAGAAGACACCATCAAGGATGTGGACGCCTCCGGCCTCTGGCCCGGCAAAGTGGTGACCGAAGTGGAACCGGTCAGCGATTTCTGGGAAGCCGAAGAATACCACCAGGACTACCTGGTCAAAAATGTCGGCGGCTACACCTGCCACTTCGCCCGCCCCGATTGGGTCCTGCCCAAACGCAACGGCTGAGACTCGGGGCTGGCGTCCCGCGTCAGCCTAAATCGCCAGTGCTTTTAGCTGCTCTGACGTATGCGCGATCACCCCATCGGCTGCACTGACATCAAAGAAGCCAACCCCGGTTTCAAGCGCAGCCCGGACAACTTCGTCATACGCCTGCTCAGCAACCGACCAAGCAAAAGACATGTAAATCCCACTCGCAGCACAGCTGTAGTCAGTGACCATACTCTCATTAAACGGCTCAAGCGCCCTGGGGCCGGGTTGACGCCCCCCAAACAACCGCTGCCAAAAGCTGGGTTTGTCCTCCACCAACGTGTCAAAATCAAAGGCAAAGGGTCCGTTCATTGGCGGAAACACCGGACGAAGACGGTCGTAAAACTGCGGCAGATTTCCGGTCATCCCCTCCGGCGAATTGTAATCACGCGCCTCTTCCCACTTCGCCAGGTCGCCAAACCACGCCATAAAATCAGGCCGTGACACCGGCGCCACCTCCGGATCAAACACCAATAAATCGTAACTCATAGTGACTTCCCAATCGCTTGCCGGAACGCGCGACTGCAGCTTATCCACTCCAACCAACAAGACAACGCCGCAAACTGTGCAATCATCTTGCGTCCTTTGGACAACTGCGCGAAAGCCGCAACCATCGGCGCCAACTGACAATCCGCCAGAGAAATCCGCAACCCGTTGAGCACCTCTCCCTCTCGGGCCATGCCATCCAACTCCGACAGCACCGGCTCCGTCGCGCGCAGCCCGTCCCGCACCAGCTCTTTATCCCAATCGATCCCCGCCTGCTTGCGCACCACCCCATGCGCATAGGCCTGCCGAACCATCGGCCAATAGGCGTAAGTGTCGGCAATCGCGATCACCTGATCCATCCACGCCAAGCCAACTGCATCGCCGGGCACCAGCGAAATGCCGTCAAACGCCCGATCCACATAGCGGGTGATTGCCGCCGTCTCATAGACCGCGAATTCCCCATGCAGCAGCACCGGCACCCGGGCAAACGGATGAGGCGCCGACGGCCTGGCCTCAAACGGATTGTCGCGCTGAAGCTCAAACGTCACGCCTTTGGCCGCCAGCGCCATCATCACCACTTGGGTGTAGATGCTTTCTTTGAAGCCACACAGCGTCACCTGATCCACCGCCCCGTCCCGCATGCCGCCAACCTCTGCACCGCCCAGCGCGCCGCGTCAGCTACGGTGGCATCTGCATCCTCACACAACCGCTGCGCCACCTCCCGCAACGACGGGTCGTTTGAGTTGCCAATCGCATAAAGCACATTGCGCACAAACCGATTGCGCCCAATCCGCTTGATCGGCGAGCCTGAGAAAAACGTGCGGAACTCCGCATCCTCCAGCACGGCGAGCTCTGCCAGCTTTGGCGCAATCAGCTCGTCGCGCGCGTGATACTTTACCTCCCGCGCCTCCTGAGCAAATTTGTTCCATGGGCAGGCCGCCAAACAATCGTCACAGCCGTAAATCCGGTTACCCATCAACCCGCGCAGCTCCTCCTCCACTGGCCCGTGATGCTCAATGGTCAGGTAAGAAATACACCGCCGCGCATCAATCTGATGCGGGGCCGGGAAGGCATCGGTTGGACAGGCATCCAAACAGGCGCGACACGACCCGCAATGGTCGACTTCTGCTGTATCAGTGTCTAATTCCAGGGTGGTGAACACCGACCCAATAAAGAACCAGGACCCCAAATCACGGCTGACCAGATTGGTGTGTTTGCCCTGCCAACCAAGCCCCGCCGCCTGCCCCAACGGCTTCTCCGGCACCGGTGCAGTATCCACAAACACCTTCACCTCGGTCTCGGGACTGGTCTCTGCAATCAGCCACCGCGCCAGACGTTTCAGGCGCTTTTTCACTGTATCATGATAATCTCGGTTCTGGGCGTAGACCGAGATCGCCGCGCGATCCGCCTCGCTGTGCACAGCTGTTGGGTCGTGTTCCGGTGTATAGCTTTCCCCAAGCACAATCACTGACCGCGCCTCCGGCCACAGCACCGACGGATCAGAGCGCCAATGCTTGCGCGCCTCCAGCCATTGCATCTGCCCTTGGTACTCTTTGGCCAAGAACCCGTCCAAACCCGCCGCCACATGACCCACCGAATCCGGCCGACACACTTTGGCCAGATCGAACCCCATGGACACGGCTTCCGTCTTCATGCGGGTGGTCAGATCATCCGCCATAACACCCCCGCATTCTCAGTCCAGAAATATCCTCGGGGGTGAGGCCGTCAGGCCGAGGGGGCAGACAGTCCCCTTGCCAGCGCCCACAATCAGAAATCCAGATCAGCATAATGCGCAGGCGGCGGGAAGCCGGGCACCTGATCCGCCAAAACAGCGCGGAACGCCGGACGGGATTTGATGGTGGCATACCAATCTTTGACCACAGCGGAGCGGTTCCAGTCCACATCACTGATGTAATCCAGCGCACTCAAATGCGCTGCCGCCGTGAAATCCGCAAGCGTCATCACATCCCCAGCCAGCCAACGGCGGTGATCCAGCAACCAATGCATATAGTCGAGGTGATATTTGATCGCCTTGGCCCCGGCTTTCACATTGGAGCTGTCCGGATAGCCCGTGCCCATAAGCTTGCGATTGACCCGCTCATACAAAAGCTTCGCGGTAACTTCATGGTGGAACTTATCGTCAAACCACGCCACCAGTCGTCGCACTTCATAGCGCCCATCCGGATCACGCGGCATCAATGCCGGGTCGGGATACTTCTCTTCTAGATATTCCACGATGGCATTGCTGTCTGCCATCATCTTGCCGTCCATCTTCAGAACCGGCACTTTCGCCGCCGGATTGCGGCGCAGAAAATCAGGATCCTGCTCCCAATAACGCTCCTCCACCAGCTCCACCTCAAGCCGCTTCTCCCCCATCACGAGGCGCACCTTGCGGCAAAACGGAGACAGAGGCACATGGAACAAACGGTTCATCAGCGGATCACAATGTTATTGGGCTTTGTCCTTCAATGCCTTGCCCTTGCGCATATTTCAATCCGCAAAACACGCAGCGCGCACTTCTCCGCGTATAGTTTCCGCCCCATCCAGGATCGCTGCAGCCCGCCGCCGCAACGCCGCTGTGGGCTTGCTGGCGGAGCGCTCTTTCGGGTTGGGCAACACCGCTGCCAGCCGCGCTGCCTGCACCGCAGTCAAATCCTCCGGCCCCACACCAAAGTAATGCCGCGCCGCCGCTTCCACGCCAAACACACCCTCATCAAACTCGGCTACGTTGAGATAAACTTCCAAAATCCGCCGCTTGGTCCAGGTCATCTCAACCAGCGGCGTCATCAGTGTTTCCATCGCTTTGCGCGGCCAGCTCCGGCCCTGCCAGAAATAGACGTTTTTCACGGTTTGCTGACTGATCGTGCTCGCGCCGCGCCCTGCGCCTTCGGAAATCGCATCCCGGATGGCCTCCACGTCAAACCCCCAGTGCAGACAGAAGTTCGCATCTTCCGCCGCCACCACAGAGCGCCGCATCACCGGCGCCACCTGCTCAATGGGCACCCACTGATAATCCACCTGCCCCAGCCGGCGTTTTTCACCAATCATGGTCCAGGTGATTGGCGGGTTGATCACAATGAAGATCAGGATCGAGAAAATATACAGTGACACCGCCCACATCAGCAACCGCCGCCACCAATATCGCAGGCGCTCCCACTGGCGCTTGATCACGCCAGTTTTCGGCGTCTCCGGCTTCTTTGCGCCTTGCTTTTTCTGCTTTGGTTTCGCGGTCTTTTTGGCCATGTCCCTGCCATTCTGTTTGGCAATGGGAGTAGAGCCTCACGCCGCGTTGCGCAAGCCTACGGCGAACAGGCCCAAACCCGCACGCTGCACCCGCCACCGTTTTGGTAGCAATAGCCGAGCGCATTTTCCTCCGCTTGGACGCGCGTATCTGCCCAGCCAAATCCCCAATTTCCGGAACTGCCTTCGGCAATGGCTCCGCAGGTGTTGTAGAATGTGTGCACGTTGTCACAATCCCACTCACACTCCCCCTGCAGTGCGTTCACCGCATCGGTCTCAGAATATTTGCCATAGGAGTAGGCCCACGCCCCGCCGGGTCCGATACCAACCGCCCCCCAACACTGCGCAAATCCACAATCACCCGCCATCGCGCCGCCAGCTAAAGTCGGAAGCACCACCAAAACGACTGCTATTCGTGCCTGTAGACTCCGCATTTTATCCTCCCACATCTGTTACCCAACTATGAGCCCAGTTTGACATTTCTCCTAATCAGCAAAGAAAAACCCCCGACTGACAGATCAGCCGGGGGTTAAGATTCAGTTTTAGGTTGCGCTTATTCCGCAGGAACAGCTGCGCCTTCCTGGGTCAGCGGATGCGGAATATGCACCAGCATCTCTTTTGGGCAGACCTGCAGGAAGTTGGCTTTCTCAAAATCCCAGTGCTGCAGGATATCCCGCGCCTTCACAGAGCCGGTCTCCGCAACATGACGTTCGATCAGACCTTTCAGCTGATCTTCCCAATGCTGCACAGTCACCGGACAGGTTACCAACGTCTCCAGGTTCATAACCCCTGCTGCTTTGCCTTCAGGATCGTAGAGGTACGCCATACCACCGGTCATACCGGCGCCGAAGTTGGCACCAATATCGCCAAGGATCACCGCGATACCGCCGGTCATGTATTCACACCCACAGGCACCACACCCCTCGATCACAACCTTTGCACCAGAGTTCCGCACCGCAAAACGCTCACCGGCGCGGCCTGCGGCAAACAGGTAACCGTCGGTCGCACCATAGAGCACGGTGTTGCCGATGATGGTGTTGTCAGCCGCCGTCAGCGGGCTCGCCATCGGCGGACGCACCACAACGGTACCACCGGACAGACCTTTGCCGACGTAATCGTTGGCATCGCCCGACACTTCGATCTTCAGACCTGGTGCCGCAAAGGCGCCCAGCGACTGACCCGCAGAGCCGGTCAGCTTGACAGTCAGGTGATCATCCTGAAGCGCGTTGCGCATACCGAAGTTACGCACGATGTGGCTCGAAGTACGTGTGCCCACGGTCCGGTGCGTGTTCTGCACCGCGTAAGACAGCTGCATCTTCTCGCCATCTTCCAGGAAGCGCGCCGCATCCCGCACAATTTCCGCATCCAGCGTGTCTGGCACGTAGTTGCGGTCTTTGTCGCGGTTGTAGACGATGTCATGTGCACCATCGACGGTGATCAACAGCGGGTTCAGGTCCAGATCGTCCAGGTGGGCAGAGCCACGGCTCACCTGCGCCAGCAGATCGGCCCGGCCAATCACCTCATCCAAGGACTTCGCACCGATGGAGGCGAGGATTTCCCGCACTTCCTGCGCATAGAAGGTGATCAGGTTCACCACCTTATCCGCCGTACCGGTGTATTTCGCGCGCAGGTCTTCGTCCTGTGTACACACACCAACCGGGCAGGTGTTGGACTGACACTGACGCACCATGATACAGCCCATCGCGATCAGCGCAGCGGTACCAATACCGTACTCTTCCGCACCCATCATCGCAGCCATCACGATGTCACGACCCGTGCGCAGACCACCATCGGTCCGCAGGGTCACCCGCTCACGCAGGTTGTTCATCGCGAGCACTTGGTGTGCCTCGGTCAGACCCATCTCCCATGGCAGACCACAGTATTTGATCGAGGTCGCCGGAGACGCACCGGTGCCACCGTTGTGGCCAGAGATCAGGATGATGTCGGCTTTCGCCTTCGCCACACCGGCCGCAATTGTGCCAACGCCCGAAGACGCCACCAGCTTCACGGTCACCTTACAGCGTGGGTTGATCTGCTTCAGGTCATAGATCAGCTGCGCCAGGTCTTCGATCGAGTAGATGTCGTGGTGCGGAGGTGGCGAAATCAGGGTCACACCTTTGGTGGAGTGACGCAGACGCGCAATCAGGTCGGTGACCTTCATGCCCGGCAGCTGGCCACCTTCACCGGGCTTCGCACCCTGGGCCACTTTGATTTCTAGCTCTTCACACTGGTTAAGGTATTCGGCGGTCACACCAAAACGACCCGACGCCACCTGCTTGATCTTCGCAGACGGATTGTCGCCGTTTGGCTCTGGCACAAAGTGTGCCGGATCTTCGCCACCCTCACCGGAGTCAGACTTTGCACCAATCCGGTTCATCGCCACGTTCAGGGTTTTGTGCGCTTCAGGCGACAGCGCACCCAGAGACATGCCCGGCGTCACGAAACGCTTACGGATTGCGGTGATGCTTTCCACTTCCTCAATTGGAATGGCCTCGCCCAACGGCTTGATGTTGAGCAGATCCCGCAGGTGGATCGGCGGGTTCGCCTGCATTTGTGCCGAATACTGCTTCCACAGCTCGTAAGACGCACGGTCACAGGCCGCCTGCATCATATGCATGGTCTGCGCACCCCAAGCGTGGGTCTCGCCAGACTTACGTGCCTTGTAGAAGCCGCCAATCGGCAGCACATCGGTGCCTGATTTGAAGCCTTTGGCGTGCACTTCTTCAAACTTGTGCTGAATGCCGCTGACACCAATGCCGGAAATGCGGCTGGTCATGCCTGGGAAGTACTCTGCACACATCGCACGGGACAGGCCCACGGCCTCAAAATTCAGACCACCGCGATAGGAGGAAATCACCGAAATCCCCATCTTCGCCATGATCTTCAGCAGACCCTGATCAATCGCCTCACGATAGCGCGCCATGTTCTCGGTCAGTGTGCCATCCGCCAGACCGCGCGCAATGCGATCCGCCAGCGTGTCTTCGGCCAGATACGGGTTCACAACCGTCGCACCGGCCCCAATCAACACGGCAAAGTAATGTGGGTCGATACACTCAGCCGAACGCACGTTCAGCGAGCAGAAAGTCCGCAGACCTTTGCGTGTCAGGTGGCTGTGCACAGCGCTGGTCGCCAGAATCATCGGCATCGCAACCTTGTCCGCACCCTGCGCCTGATCGGTCAGCACAATGTGCCCCGCACCAGAGCGCACTGCGTCCTCGGCTTCCGCCCTGATACGTTCCAGACCGGCCTGCAACGCGCCATCATGGCTGCCCGCATCAAAGGTACAGTCGATGGTCACAACTGTATCGTCAAAGGCCTCAAGCATGCGCTCAAACTGGCCGCTGGCCACAAACGGGCTCTCCAGAACCGCAATCTCGGTCTGGCTGCCGTCTTCGCTCAACACGTTCTTCAGATTGCCAAACCGCGTCTTCAGCGACATCACGCGGTATTCACGCAAGCTGTCGATCGGAGGGTTGGTCACCTGGGAGAAGTTCTGACGGAAGAAGTGGCTCAGCGGACGATACATTTTGGACAACACGGCAGATGGCGTGTCATCGCCCATAGAGGCCAGAGCCTCTTTCGCATCCTCAGCCATCGGCGCGAGGATCTGCTCAACCTCTTCCATAGAGTAACCGGCCGCAATCTGGCGCTGACGCAGCTCTTCACCGGAGAAAGTTGCAGTCTCTTCCACAGAGGCCAGTTCGTCGCCCAGATCACGGATCTTGCCAACCCACTCGCCATACGGACGGGAGCTTGCCAATTTATCCTTGATCTCAGTGTCGTGGTAGAGCTTGCCCTCTTTCATATCCACGGCCAGCAGCTGACCCGGACCCAACGCGCCTTTTTCCACCACGGTGGCTTCGTCAATCGGCACCATGCCCGCTTCGGAGCCGGAAATCAGTAGGCCATCGCCGGTCACAACATAGCGCATCGGGCGCAGGCCGTTACGATCCAGGCCGGCACAGACCCAGCGGCCATCGGTCATCGCCAGCGCCGCAGGACCGTCCCATGGCTCCATCACGGAGTTGCAGTAAGAATACATGTCACGCCACGCTTGCGGCAGCTCCACCGCCTGCTTAGACCAGGACTCAGGCACCAGCATTGTCTTTGCCATCGGGGCCGAACGGCCCGCGCGCACCAATACCTCGAACACACCATCAAGCGCGGCAGAGTCAGACGCTCCGCCTGGCACAATTGGCTTAATGTCTTCGGCGTAGTCGCCAAAGTTGTCAGACGCCATGCGGATCTCATGGCTCTTCATCCAGTTCAGGTTGCCTTTTAGCGTGTTGATCTCACCGTTGTGGGCCAACATGCGGAACGGCTGTGCGAGCCACCACTGTGGGAAGGTGTTCGTGGAATACCGCTGGTGATACAGCGCAAAGGCGCTCTCAAAACGCTCATCCATCAGGTCGGGATAAAACACCGCCACCTGCTCTGCGAGCATCATGCCTTTGTAGATGATCGACCGGCAGGACAACGACGCGATGTACAGCTCGGTGATGTTCGCCGCCAAAGCTGCTTTTTCGATACGACGACGGATCACATACAGCTCACGCTCAAACGTATCCTCATCCACACCCTTGGAGTTGGAGATCAGGATCTGCTCAATCTCCGGACGGGTCGCGTTGGCTTTCTCACCCAGACAGGTCACATCCACCGGCACATGACGCCAGCCATAAATGCGGTAGCCCATTTTCAGAACTTCGGTTTCCACAATCGTCCGGCAGGCTTCCTGCGCACCGTGATCGGTGCGTGGCAGGAACACTTGGCCCACCGCGATGAACTCATCTTTGTTGGGCTCATGGCCGGTGCGCTCAATCTGGTCGTAAAAGAAGCTCACTGGAATCTGAACGTGCATGCCCGCACCGTCGCCGGTCTTGCCATCTGCATCCACAGCACCGCGGTGCCAAATCGCCTTCAGCGCAGTGATACCCGCTTCAACAACCTTGCGGCTTGGTTTGCCGTCCACGGAGACCACAAGGCCCACACCACAGGAGGAGTGCTCCTCGGTTTCGGAATAAAGACCGTTTTCCGCCATCCATTCGCGTTTGGCTTCTTCGGCTCTGACCCAGTTTTCATCATACTTTGTCATCGGCTGTCTCCTGTCCCAGAGTTGCGGGGTAGATTGGTGCCTTTTGCTCCGCCTTCGGCAGGTCTTCTCTGCGCAATACGGTGAAATGGCCTTCCAATAGTCTGCGCACTTGGCGCGTTTTTGCGTCCATGGCCCGCTGCAATAACGGCCCCATGATGTCGATCTTCTTCAACTTCCCCACCAAATCGTGGGATTGCCCTCGAAGGATGAAATGGTTGAAGGTTTGCGGGGCCAGCGGAAAACGGGCCCAGTGAATACGTTCTTCCGGCGTGTCGCCGTGCAGCACGAGATACAGCGTGCCGTCTTGTGGCGCGGGCACCTGACGAAACCGATAGGTTGGAAAACGACGGCGCCATTTCTGCCAACGGGTTTCTTCCGGCACCACTTTGGGATGCATAGAGAATTGCGGAGACAGCGCCACAACGGTGTCGACACGGGTCAGCGTCTGCAACACAAGCGCCATAAAGCCGCCCATGCTGTTGCCCAGGGCAACCACCTCATCAATGGCTTCGCGTGCCACCACCGTCTCTATCTCCTTCACAATCGCCTCGGGCAAATCCGGGCTGTTCATCCATGTTCTGGCCCGCTCTGTGACCAGGATTGCGTGGTTCGCGCCGCCCTGCGACGCGGTTCCCACAAATTCAAACGGCGGCATTTCCTCAGGCTTTGTGCCCACTCCGCCAAGCGACACCACCAATCGGTTCCCGGTGCCGCGCATGTAAGCCAACTCATGGTCTTCGGTCGCAATCAGCGTTTGAATTTCGACACGTTGATCCATCAGGCGGCTGTCCCTCAGGTCGTCCCAAGATCGCTAAACAAAGCGACGCACTGGGCTCGTGTCATTTCCTTGCGACCATCTCCGGTGAAGCCAAACGTATCCGGCTTTTGGTCGATGAAGATCTCGTTCTTCAGCGCAAACCCATTTGGATTATCAAACAGGCCTAAAGGGATTTCCGTACCGCCTGCCCACTCGTTGTCTGCAGTCACTCGGTAATACAGGTTGGTGCCGCATTTGTTGCACCACGCGCGCTCGGCCCACTCAGAACTCTGGATACGCGCGATATGCTCGCCACCTGCCCATGTGATCGAGTCGGTTGGCACTGTGACACCGATCAACGCAATGCCGGTCCAGCGGCGACATTGGTCGCAATGACAGATGCCTGCCTCTGCTGCCACCTCAGACGACTCAAACCGCACCGCGCCACACAGGCATGCGCCGGTCTTGGTCGATGTGGGTGTTGTTGTCGCCATTAGGTCAATACCTTTGCCATTTTAACACTTTTGTGCCAAATTACGCACCGCCGCAAAACAGTCGTGATACCGACGCAATACCGACGCCCCATTTGGGAGTCGGTCCTGCGCCGCTTAACACTTACTCCGCTGCTATTGCCGGGGTTGCGCCCAGCTTTTCCAGGATCGCATCGGCACAGTCGCGGCCGTCTTTGATCGCCCAGACCACAAGGCTCGCACCGCGTACGATGTCGCCCACGGCGTAAACACCCTCAAGGTCGGTTGCGCCGGTGGTGAACTGCGCTTTCACAGTACCCCAACGGGTCACTTCCAGCTCTGGCTGATCCCACAGAGTTGGCAGATCCTCTGGCTCAAAACCCAACGCCTTGATCACCAAGTCCGCGTCCTCAACATAGTCGGCACCCTCGATCACTTCGGGGCTTTGACGACCCGACGCATCCGGTTGACCCAGGCGCATCTTCTGCACCATCACACCTTCGACGTTTTCACCGCCGGTGAAGCCTTTCGGGGCGGAAAGCCACACAAATTCAACACCTTCCTCTTCGGCGTTCTGTGTTTCACGCTGGGACCCTGGCATGTTGGCACGGTCACGACGATAGAGACATTTCACGCTCTCCGCGCCCTGACGGATCGCGGTACGCACACAGTCCATCGCCGTGTCACCACCGCCAATCACAACGACCTTTTTGCCTTTTGCGTAAAGCTCGCCGCTCTCGATCTCAGGCACGGTGTCGCCAAAGTTCTCACGGTTAGAGGCGGTCAGATAATCAATCGCCTTTACAATGCCATTGGCGCCTGCACCTGGCCCACAAAGGTCACGGCTCTTGTATACGCCGGTCGCAATGATCACCGCGTCATGCGCATCACGGATCTCTTGGAAAGATATGTCCTCACCCACATTGCAGTTCAGCTTGAAGGTCACGCCACTGTCTTCCAGTAGCTTGTTGCGGCGCATAACCACATCTTTTTCCAGCTTAAATCCTGGAATACCGTAGGTCAGCAAACCCCCAGCACGGTCATAACGGTCATAGATGGTCACCTGCAAACCGGCACGGCGCAAACGGTCCGCCGCGGCCAGACCACCGGGGCCTGCGCCAATGATACCAACGCTCTCGGAACGCTCCTGAACCGGGGAGATCGCCTCAACCCAGCCCTGCTCCCAAGCGGTGTCGGTGATGTATTTTTCAACCGACCCAATAGTCACGGTGCCATGGCCGGACTGCTCAATCACACAATTGCCTTCACACAAACGGTCCTGTGGACAGATACGGCCACAGATTTCCGGGAAGGTGTTTGTTGCTTGGCTCACGGCATAGGCTTCTTCCAAACGGCCCGTCGCGGTCAGGCGCAGCCAGTCGGGGATGTTGTTATGCAGCGGACAGTGGCTCTGACAGTAAGGAACGCCACACTGAGAGCAGCGACTCGCCTGCTCCTCAGCCTTCGCCTTAGCGAACTCTGCGTAGATTTCGTTGAAATCTTCCTTGCGTACAGTGGCGCCACGCTTTTCCGGCATGTCGCAATCCACAGTCACAAATTTCAGCATAGGTTGCTTAGCCACGTCAGCTGCCTCCTGATTAATTCCAGTTCGCAGTGTTTAGAAAATAATCACCGCACATAAAAGTCAATTATACTGACATATATTTCAGTTTTTGAGCAAATATCACAACATAAACACAAAAATTCGACAAATTATCAGTCCGATTCGGACCTATATTCTGTATTTCCCTTGAATCATTGACCATTTATACCTGAGTCGCTCAACGAAGGATCCCGCCAAAAATGGCACTTTTTCACATTTTTCTGGTTGCGATCATCCAAGGCCTTACCGAATTCCTACCGGTTAGCTCCTCCGGACACCTGATTCTCCTGTCACAAGTGACTCCACTCCCTGACCAGGGTCTCGCCATTGATGTCGCGGCGCACGTCGGCACCCTCGGTGCTGTGATCCTTTACTTCTGGCGCGACGCCAAAGCAGCCCTCTACGGTGTGCCCCGCATGTTGACCGGCAAAGTCGACACTCCCGGCGCCCGGCTCGCATTCCTATTGACCATCAGCACCATCCCGGTCGCGACCGCAGGTTTCATCCTCAAAGTCACCGGAATGAGCGACGCCCTGCGCTCCATCACTGTCATCGGCTGGGCCATGATCCTTTTCGGCATAGTTTTGTGGTGGTCAGACCAACGGGGACCCCAAACCAAAACAGAAGCAAATTGGTCTCTGAAAGACGCGATAATGATGGGCCTCTGGCAAACCCTCGCATTAATTCCAGGAACCTCACGTTCCGGCATCACGATCACGGGCGCACGCCATCTTGGTTACGCTCGTGAACACGCCGCCAAGCTTGCTATGCTGATGTCGATCCCGACAATCATCGCAAGCGGCGCCCTTCTATCCGTGGATGTCATAAAAGAAGCCGACATGGCCCTAGCAAAAGACGCTGCCATCGCCGCTGTCTTTTCTTTTTTTGCCGCCCTCTTGGCGCTGGCACTGATGATGCGCCTGTTGCGCTCGGTCAGCTTCACACCCTATGTGATCTACCGCATCCTTCTCGGCGCCGCCCTACTCTTCGTCGCCTACAGCTAGGCACAAAAAAAACGCCGCTGAAACAGCGGCGCTTTTCAAAATTCGTTGTGAAGTGCGGCTTACGCCAGCGCTTTCACCCGTGCTGCCAGGCGGGACATTTTCCGCGCCGCGGTGTTCTTGTGGTAAACACCTTTGGACACGCCGCGCATCAGCTCTGGCTGAGCTGCTTTCAGCGCTGCAGAAGCTGCTGCTTTGTCGCCAGATTCGATGGCTTCTTCCACTTTGCGGATGAAGGTACGGATGCGGGAACGACGGGCTTTGTTGACTTCAAGACGACGCTCGTTCTGACGGGCGCGCTTCTTTGCCTGGGGCGAATTTGCCATGATCTGAGACCTTTTGGTTCGGTACGGTTAAATGCGTGCTATGTCCCGAACGGGCTCTCTAATATTCAGAGAATCAGATCAAGCCTGAGCGGGCTGCACGCGCATGTATGACGGCGCTGTATAGAGCTTTTCCAACGGAACACAAGCGCTATTTGCAAATGCCAATTCATCGTTTTTCGGGAGAACTATTGGTGCCCAGAAGAGGACTCGAACCTCCACGTCCATACGGACACTAGCACCTGAAGCTAGCGCGTCTACCAATTCCGCCATCTGGGCACGGGTTGGTGAGACAGGCGTTTAAGCCTAGCTGCGGGGGGTGTCAACGCGATTCTCAGACTTTTTCGGTTTTTCTACAAACCATAAAAACACCCCCTCGCCACTTCCACCAAATCTGGCAAAACACAGGGGTTTCTTGTCGCGCCCCCAGCTTTGGAACTTGTTCTGAAACGCTGTCGGCGCTATCCCATCCCCAAATGGTCTACCTCGGAGGCAACCCATGTCCAAACTTGTCACCATCTTTGGCGGTTCCGGCTTTGTCGGACGTCACATCGCCCGTCGCATGGCAAAAGAAGGCTGGCTTGTGCGGGTCGCGGTACGCCGCCCCAATGAAGCAATGTTCGTGAAACCCTATGGCTCCGTGGGCCAAGTGGAACCTGTCTTCTGCAACATCCGCGATGACGCCTCCGTGCAAGCGGTGATGCAAGGCTCTGATGCCGTGGTGAACTGTGTTGGCATTTTGTCGGATCGTGGCAAAAACACTTTTGACGCCGTACAACACGAAGGCGCGGAACGCATCGCCCGCATCGCCGCCGCTGAAGGTGTGGACACTATGGTGCACATTTCCGCTATCGGCGCCGACAAGGACAGCGACAGCGAGTACGCACAATCAAAGGCGCTTGGCGAAGAGGGCGTACTGCAACACATGCCCAACGCCATGATCCTGCGCCCGTCTGTGATCTTTGGACAGGACGACGAGTTCTTTAACCGCTTCGCGTCTATGTCGCGCCTCGGACCGGTACTGCCTCTGGTGGGCGGTGAAACCAAGTTCCAGCCGGTCTATGTGGATGACGTCGCCCAAGCCGCCGTGATGGGCATCGAAGGCGAAGCCGCGGGCACCTATGAGCTGGGCGGACCAGAGGTCGACAGCCTGCGCGGCTGGGTTACCGAAATGCTTGAGGTTATTCACCGCCGCAAGCTTGTCGCCAACCTGCCGTTCTTTGTTGGCAACCTGATGGCTTTCGGTTTTGGGCTTCTTCAAACCCTCACCTTTGGTTTGTTCCACAATTCCGTGATCACCAAAGACCAGCTGAAACTGTTAAAGGTAGACAATGTGGTCAGCGACGAGGCGCAAGGCTTCGAAGCGCTTGGTATCAAGCCACTGGCCCCGGAGGCTATCATGCCAGACTATCTCTGGCGCTTCCGCCCTTCCGGGCAATACGACGCCATCAAAGATTCGGCGCGTAATCTCAAGATCTGACGAGTTCCAACTTCAATAAAAAGCCCCGCCTGAAACGCTCAGGCGGGGCTTTTTATTTTGAGAGAGGCCAGGTCACCCTTAGCGACCATCACGCTCCTTCAACATTTTCTCAATGTCGGCCAACCGCGCTAGAACCTCATCGCGATAGTTGCCAGTCTCTGCCTCAGCTTCCACGTGGTGCGCGTCCTGCATGGAGTTCACCACCAGACCGACCACGAGATTGAGCACCACAAAGGTGGTCAGCAGGATGAACGGCACGAAGAACATCCAGGCGTAGGGGTAGACTTCCATCACCGGGCGCACGATGCCCATGGACCAGCTTTCCAGCGTCATGATCTGGAACAGCGAATAGCCAGATTTTCCAAGCGTGCCGAACCAATCCGGGAAGGCCGCGCCAAACAG
>Ga0189275_100477_pt1 | contig 14966 bp, 28 predicted proteins | sample N19A6minimetaG_FD_130329 | JGI IMG/M metagenome (GOLD analysis project Ga0189275, IMG submission 130329) | Marine microbial communities from the Costa Rica Dome - N19 A6 mini metaG | ecosystem: Environmental > Aquatic > Marine > Oceanic > Photic zone | place: Costa Rica: the Eastern Pacific...
CCATTGTAAAAAATAAAATTTATATACTCTGTGAGCCGACCCTACACTCCATCATTCAAAAGAATAACTTCATAAAGCTCGCACAAACAATCTGTCTTATGCTTCAATAATTTCCAAAGAACTAAGCCACATATTTCGCTTTTGTGACAGAAACCAAAGATAAGGGATGTTTAGATTTGATGCCAACTTTTTTTTAAAAAATTTTCATTTTTTTTGGCAACATGCGTTTCCTTATCATATTCAACGCATAAAAAAAGAAGTGTCAAATAAATTATCTAACACTTCTTCAGTACTCAATACTATTACTTCTTTTCTTCGCTACTCTCTTCTGTTTCTTTTACTTCTTCAACTTCAGAAACAACTTCTTCTTGCTTTTTTGATGTAGTAGCTTCATCAGTACTTGTAGGAGTGTTAGATTTACCAGCTCTTCTGGTACGTTTCTTCTTAGTTGTTTTACCACCTTCCGGTACGATATCGTTGAAATCTACCAATTCTATTATTGCCATTTCAGCAGCATCACCTTGACGGTAACCAGCTTTAATTACTCTGGTATATCCTCCCGGACGATCTCCAACTTTAGGACCGATCTCAGTAAACAACTGAGTGACTGCATCCTTATTTTGCAAAGAAGAAAAAACTTGTTTCCTATTATGATGAGAATCCACTTTAGCTCTTGTAATAAGAGGTTCAACAAATCCTCTAAGTTCTTTTGCTTTTGCTACAGTAGTAGTAATTCTATGCTCTTTGATAAGAGCCATAGACAAAGCACGCATTGTTGCTTTTCTGTGTGCCGATGTGCGGCTTAATTTTCTACCTTTTACTCTATGGCGCATTGTTTAATCCTCTACTGCTTAGTCTAAAAATTTTGATACATCCATTCCGAATTGAAGATTTTTCTCTTCAATTACTTCTTGAAGCTCCGTCAGAGACTTCTTACCGAAATTACGGAATTTTAAAAGATCTTGTTCGTCACGTGCTACTAATTCACCAATAGAATTGATATTGGCAGACTTCAAACAATTGTAAGCACGAACACTTAAATTCAAGTCTTCAATACTTGTGCGAAGCAAGTTAGCTACGCGTTGTTTTTCAGCATCCACTTCTTCTTCTTCCTGAGTGAATTGCTCTTCAATTTTTTCAGTAATGAATTTCTCAATATGCTCTTTAAGAATCTTACCCGCTATAGTAAGTGCTTCTTTGGCGTTCACTGACCCATCAGTTTCGACATCCATTACTAGTTTTTCGTAATCAGTTCTTTGACCGACACGAACATTTTCTACATCAAATTTTACAGATTTGATAGGGGTAAAAATAGCATCGATCGGAATTACGTTAACATCGTCATCTTCAACAGTCATTTCTTCAGCAGGAACATAACCTCGACCTCTTCCAACGCGAAGTTCTATCTCCAACTCTGCATCATCCGCTAAATGTGCGATAACCAAGTCTGGATTTAATACTTCATACTCAGCAGTTGCATCAGCTATATCTTTTGCTGTTAATGTAGCTCCACTTTTCTTTGAAATGTGAATCACACCACTGCTTTGTTCAACTTGCTTAAAACGAACTTGTTTGAAGTTCAAAATGATTTCGTATACATCTTCCTTAACGCCTTTGATGCTTGAATACTCGTGATCAACACCGTTGATTTTCACCGCATTGATAGCGATGCCCGGAAGTGATGAAAGAAGCACCCTTCTAAAAGAGTTACCTATTGTTACACCAAATCCCCTTTCAAGAGGTTGAAGTACAAACGTACCAAAGCTGTCATCGTCTTTTACAACGTCTAAGCTGTCTGGCATTTGGATACTGTAATTACTCATATCGAATAAAAATTTTAAAATTACTTAGAATAAAGCTCAACAATAAGTTGAACATTTATGTTTTCAGGTATTTCTTCCATTGTTGGAACGTATAACATTTTACCTGTTCGGGATTTAACGTCAGTCTCAACCCACTTGTATTTGTTTCTTGATGAGCCATCTAAAGCATCATCAACTACTTCAAGATTTCTTGATTTAGGTCTCAAAGAAATCACATCATTTGGCTTAACAGCATAAGAAGGAATATTCAATACTCCACCGTTAACAACAATATGCTTATGAGTTACCAATTGACGAGCTTGTCTTCTCGTTTTAGCAAAACCCATTCTGAATACAGTGTTGTCTAATCTACCTTCCAATAATTGAAGTAGAATCTCACCGGTTACACCTTCTTTAGCACTAGCAGTTTCATACAAGTTACGGAATTGCTTTTCTAGCAATCCATAGGTGTATTTTGCCTTTTGCTTTTCTTCAAGCTGAATAGCGTATTCTGATTTTCTGTTAAAACGAGATCTACCATGTTGTCCAGGACCGTATGGTTTACGCTCTAATGCTTTACTTGGTCCAAAGATTGCTTCTTTGAATCGTCTAGCTTTTTTCTGTTTTGGGCCTCTATATCTTGCCATTATAAATAGACTTACTGATTAAACTCTTCTACGTTTCGGTGGTCGACATCCATTGTGAGGAATCGGAGTTCTGTCTTTAATTGAAGACACATCCAAACCTGCGCTAGACATCGCTCTGACAGCTGCTTCACGACCAGAACCTGGTCCCTTTACGAAAACTTCAACTTTACGAAGTCCCATTTCATAAGCTGATTTTGCTGCAGTTTCAGCGCTTAACTGAGCTGCATATGGAGTATTTTTTCTGGAGCCTTTAAAGCCTTCTTTACCCGCAGAAGACCATGAAAGCACATTTCCATCTGCATCTGTAATTGTAACAATTACATTGTTAAAAGTAGCTTTTACAAAAGCCATTCCATTGGGATCAGAAACTTGCTTCTTCTTTTTTCGTTTAGAAGCTGCTGCTGAAGTTTTTGATTGATTCTTAGCCATAATTAAACTCTGTTATTTACTTCGTTACTTTCTTTTTACCAGCAACTGTACGCTTTTTACCTTTTCTGGTACGCGCATTAGTTTGTGTACGCTGCCCTCTTACCGGCAGGCTTTTACGATGACGAACACCACGGTAACTTCCGATTTCAATCAGTCGTCTGATGTTAGCATTAACTTCACTACGTAATGCACCTTCTACTTTGTATTCATCATCAAGTATTTGACGTAACTCAATAACTTGAGCTTCATCCCAATCTTGAATTTTTGTATCCGGATCAATCCCTACTCTTTCAAGTAATTGTCTTGAAGTAGTTAATCCTATACCATGAATATAAGTAAGGCCAATAACGCCTCGTTTTTGTTTTGGTAAGTCAATTCCAGCAATACGTGCCATATATAAATGCTATTATATTAACCTTGACGCTGCTTATGGCGTGGGTTTTTCTTATTAATTACGTACAAACGACCTTTACGTCTTACGATCTTGTCGTCTGAACTTCTTTTCTTTACTGAAGATCTTGTTTTCATATCTACCTTATTTGTATCTGTAAGTGATTCTACCCTTACTAAGATCATACGGAGACATTTCTACCGCCACACGATCACCAGGTAATATTTTTATGTAATACATTCTCATTTTTCCAGAAACATGTGCAAGCAATTCATGTCCATTATCTAGCTCTACCCTAAATTGGGCGTTAGGCAATGCTTCTAAAATTACTCCGTCTTGTTTAATGGGCTCTTGTTTAGCCATGTGTCATTATTTTTTCATGTTTCTCTGAGAGCTCAGCAATATAATCAAAAGTACTGAGAATTTCAGCTTTTCCTTCCCGAACTACAATATCGTGTTCAAAGTGCGCTGCCAGGCTCCCATCGGCTGTACAAACTGTCCAACCGTCGTTCAATGTTTTAACTCTCCATGTTCCCATTGTAATCATCGGTTCAATTGCGAGAGTCATTCCTTCTCTTAGTCGTTCACCTTTTCCTTTTCTACCAAAATTTGGTACCGAAGGATCTTCATGAAGAGATTTTCCAATCCCATGTCCAACTAAGTCTTTTACTACTCCAAATCCATTACTTTCGTTATGGATTTGTATAGCGTTTGCAACATCACCCATTTTATTGCCGTGAGTTGCTTTTTCAATTCCTTTATAAAGTGATTCGAGTGTAATTCTCAACAAGCGAATCGCTTCATCATCACATTCACCAACTGCGAACGTAAAAGCGTGATCACCAAAATATCCGTTAAGTTCTACCCCACAATCTACAGAAACAATATCGCCTTCTTCTAATTCTCTGTTTCCTGGTATTCCGTGAACAACTTCATCATTTACAGAAATACATAATGTTCCCGGAAATTCATTCCCTTTGGGCCCATATCCTTTGAAAGCCGGTCGAGCTTTATGCTTAGCAATATACTCTTCTGCAATCATGTCCAACTTTCCGGTTTGAACTCCCGGTTCTATAATTTTACCTACTTCGGCGAGTGTACGTGAGACAAGCAGCGCACTTTCACGCATTTTGTCTATTTCATTTTCACTCTTTAGGTAAATCATTTTATGCTCTTCTTCTGCCTTTTATTTTTCCGGTCTTCATAAATCCGTCGTAGTGACGCATCATCAGATGACTCTCAATTTGTTGTAGTGTATCTAATGCAACACCAACAATAATTAAAAGACTCGTTCCGCCATAGAATAATGCAAACCCTGGAGTCACTCCAAGTAGATTTGTTGCTATTGCCGGAAGAATTGCAACTAATGACAAGAATATAGAACCTGGTAAGGTAATCTTGGTCAAAATGTTATCAATGAACTCTACGGTTGCTTTACCCGGACGTACACCCGGGATGAAACCACCTTGTCTTTTCATAGTATCTGCCATCTCCTTAGGATTAATAGCAATTGCTGTGTAGAAAAAAGTAAAAAACACACAGATAAAAAAGAAAATGATTGAGTAGGTCCAACCCGTAAAATCAGCAGACCAAGCAGTTAAAAATTGTACAGTTTCATTTTCAGGGAAAAATTGACCGATTGTACTCGGAATAAACATAATTGATTGAGCAAAGATAATTGGCATTACTCCCGCAGCATTAACTTTTAAGGGTAAATACTGTGTTGTACCACCATAAACTTTACGGCCTACTACTCTTTTAGCATACTGTACAGGAATTTTACGAACTCCCTGAGTCAGCATTACTACTGCAGCAATCACAACTATTAAGGCTGCTAACTCAATAATTACTAGAATCAAATTGCTCTTAGTAGTTACTTCATTGTAGAAGTTAGCCGGAAGTATTGCAATGATACCAATCATGATAATCAATGAAATACCGTTTCCAATTCCTCGATCTGTAATTCTTTCACCTAGCCACATCACAAATACAGTACCAGCGGTTAATACAATCATAGCTGTTAATGTGAACGCAAATTCGTTCACAACTATCGCTTGAGGCGCTGTTGCAATGAGGTTTATTGAAAATGCAATTGCCTGAAATGCAGTAATTACTACTGTTCCATAACGGGTAAGCTGTGTGATCTTACGCCGCCCTTCTTCCCCTTCACGTTGAAGCTTTTGGAAATATGGCACAATTGCTCCTGCAAGCTGGATAATAATCGAAGCTGTAATGTATGGCATGATCCCCAAGGCAAAAACACCTGCTCTCGAGAAGGCACCTCCCACAAAGAGATCAAACAGACCTAATAAGCTCGAGGCATCACCTGCTCCGGCAATTAGTGCAGATGCATCTACTCCAGGAAGAGTGATGTAACTACCGATTCTGTAAACCATTAATATACCGATAGTGTAAAGAATTCTATTCTTTAGGTCCTCGATTTTGAAAATATTGCGGAAGTTTTCTATAAGACTCATTAGCCCTTAGGTCCGATAATTGTTTTAGATTACGTTTACTTTTCCACCTGCTTTTTCAATCAACTCAATAGCTGATTTACTTGCAGCATGAACTTCGATTTCAACTTTTGCTGAGATTTCGCCTCTACCAAGAAGTTTAACTCTATCGTTTTTATGAGCCAATCCAGCGTTTACTAAATCTGAAATAGTAATAGTTGATTCTAATTTACCTGCTTCAATAAACTCGCCAACAGTTTGCACATTTAATGGACGAGTTTCTGTTCTGTTAGGATTAGTAAATCCAAACTTAGGTATTCTTCTTTGAAGTGGCATTTGACCACCTTCAAACCATGCACGTCTTTTGAAACCTGAACGTGATTTTGCACCATTATGTCCACGACCTGATTGTTCGCCGTGACCAGAACCTTCACCGCGACCTACGCGTTTTCTGTTCTTATTATTCGGAGCCGGAGCTTTTAAATTATGTAGATCCATGATCAAAATTAGTTAGGTATTAACCTTCAAATACTTTGTTTAGTGAAACGCCTCTTCTATTAGCAACTTCAACCGGATCGGTTAATTCGCTAAGAGCTTTAAAAGCAGCTTTTACCATATTATGTGGATTAGAAGATCCTTGAGACTTAGACAGAATGTTATGCACACCTGCAACGTCTAATAAGTTCTTAACCGCTCCACCTGCAATTACACCGGTACCATCAGATGCAGGGCGTAATAAAACTTTTCCTGCTCCTGCTTTACCAACTACCGGATGGTAAATACTTTTTGTTTTAGTTAAAGGCACGCGGATCAGGTTTTTCTTTGCGTTGTCAAATCCTTTTTGGATAGCATCTGAAACTTCATTTGCTTTTCCAAGTCCATGTCCGCATACACCGTTACCATCACCAACTACAACGATTGCATTAAAGCTGAATCTACGTCCACCCTTTACTACTTTAGAAACACGATTTACGTGAACTAATTTTTCTTCAAGGTTAAGATTTGCAGCTGGTACAGATTGTTTTCTTCTTACTTTAGGCATTGTTTAAACCGTTCGATTAAAACTGAAGACCACCATCACGAGCGCCATCGGCAGCCGCTTTGATGATTCCATGATATTTGTATCCACTTCTGTCGAATACAACTTTAGTAATTCCTTTTTCCTGAGCAAGCTTAGCAATATCTTCGCCTGCTTTCTTAGCATTATCCACACCTTTCTTAACTTCTGTAGCTGCTAAAGTAGCACCTTCCATATCGTCAATAATTTGCAGGTATGTGTTGCTGTTGCTTTTGTACACACATAGTCTAGGACGTTCAGCCGTTCCACGAATTGTAGAGCTGATTCTACGTCTGATTTTATTTCTACGTGCTGTTTTCTTTTGAGACTTATTCATATCAAAATTCCTTATTTAGCAGCTGATTTACCGGCTTTACGTCTGATCTGCTCACCATAGTAGCGAATACCTTTTCCTTTGTAAGGTTCCGGTTTTCTGAAAGAGCGGATTTTAGCAGCAACTTGACCAACTAATTCCTTTTCAATTCCTGAAATAACAAGAATTGGCTGTTTACTGGTTTTAGTGTCCACTTCAATCGTGATTCCTTCTGGTGGTACAAAAAATATTGGGTGAGAATAACCAAGGTTGAGTTCCAATAAATTGCCATTCATGGCAGCTCTGAATCCAACTCCATAGATCTCTAATTTTTTTGTATAGCCTTCAGTAACTCCAACAACCATATTGTTGATCAAAGCACGATATAAACCATGAAGAGCTCTGTCTTCTTTTACATCACTTGCTCTTTTTACAATAACTTCGTTTTCGTTCTTCTCAACCGAGATATTTGGATGAATTTTCAACGTAGTGGTTCCTTTATCACCTTTTACGGTAATTAAGTTGTCAGCACCAATGCTGAAATCAACCTTATCGGTTAGTTGTACAGGTAATTTTCCTATTCGAGACATAATCTAAACTCTGTTTTAATAAATGGTGCAAAGTATCTCGCCGCCAACTTTCAGCTTACGAGCTTCTTTATCTGTCATCACACCTTTCGAAGTAGAAAGTATCACTACTCCTAAACCGTTTTGAGCACGAGGTACATCAGCTGAGCCTTTGTATACTCGTAAACCTGGTTTTGAGTAGCGCTTCAAATCGCGGATAACCGGATGGCCATAAGAATCGTACTTTAAGAACATTCTTATTACTCCTTGTTTTCCATCTTCAATATTGATGAATTTTGAGATATAGCCTTTATCAACTAAGATTTTAGCCATTGCTCTTTTCAGCTTTGACGCTGGTACATCAACTTTACGATGCCCTGCAGTTTGGGCATTTCGAATACGTGTTAAAAAATCTGCTATTGGATCGTTCATTTCTCTTCAGATATAATGTTTACCAGCTGGCTTTTCTTACGCCTGGTATCTTACCAGCCAAAGCCAATTCACGGAATTTAATTCTAGACACTCCATAGCGACCTACGTAACCACGGCTACGTCCGGTTATGCTACATCGGTTTCTCACACGAGTAGGACTAGCGTTTCTAGGCAACTTCTGCAACCCTTCATAATCGCCAGCTTCTTTCAAAGCTTTCCTTTTCTCGGCGTATTTTTCTACCGTTTTCTTTCTTTTTTCGTTACGTGCTATCCAAGCTTTCTTAGCCATAATAGAGTATCTCTTAGTTTCTTTTTTTGAATGGCATACCGAAATGCTTAAGCAAAGCGTATGCTTCTTCGTCAGTTTCTGCGGAGGTTACAAAAGTCACATCCATTCCGTGCATTTTTGAAACCTTGTCCGTATCAATTTCAGGGAAAATTGTGTGTTCTTTGATTCCCATGGTATAGTTACCACGTCCATCAAAACTTTTGTCAGGAACTCCTTGAAAGTCACGGGTTCTAGGCAATGCTAGATTAACCAGACGGTCAAGGAATTCAAACATGATTCTACCGCGCAAAGTAACTTTGCAACCAATAGGCATTCCTTCTCTTAACTTAAAGTTAGAGATAGATTTCTTTGCCTTGGTTTTAACCGGCATCTGACCGGTAATTTGCGCAATGTTATCAACAACAGTATCAAGTACTTTCTTGTCTTGAATTGCTTCCCCTACTCCTACGTTGATTACGATTTTTTGAAGTTTAGGTATGCCCATTTTGTTGGCATAACTAAATTCTTCGGTCAATTTCGAAGTAATTTCTTCTTTGTATTGTGTGTATAGTCTTGCTTCAGCCATTTTATTTCACACTAAATTATTTATCCAAAATTTCGCCACTGGCCTTAGCATAACGAACCCAACGGCCACCGCCATCTTCTTCAATTCGCTTGCGACCAATTCTTGTTGGTTCGTTTGTGTTGGGATCTATTACCTGAACATTTGAAATATGAACAGAAGCTTCCCTTTTTAAGCGACCACCTTGCTGGTTTTCCTGAGATGGCTTTTCATGGTGTGTTTTCATGTTTATACCTTCAACAAGAACTCTGTCTTTGTCTGGATATACCATTAAAACACGACCTGTTTCGCCAATGTCTTTACCAGCGAGAATTTTTACTTCGTCGCCTTTTTTTACGTGCAATTTCTTTTGTTTATTAAACCTTCGTGGCATTACTCTAACCTCTTTAAAGTACTTCCGGAGCAAGTGATACAATCTTCATGAAACTCTTCTCGCGTAATTCGCGAGCAACAGGTCCAAAAATACGTGTACCAACCGGCTCTTGGTCTTTATTAATTACTACCGCAGCATTTTCATCAAATCGGATGTAACTACCATCTTTTCTGCGATATTCTTTTTTAGTTCTAACTATTACGGCTTTAACAACGTCACCTTTTTTAACGTTACCGCCTGGTAATGCAGTTTTAACTGAAGCTGAAATCAAATCTCCAACTCTAGCATATCTACGTCTGGAATCTCCCAGAACTTTGATACACATTACTTTCTTAGCTCCGCTGTTATCTGCAACCTGTAATACTGTTTGCGTTTGTACCATCGTTTTCTAAGTCCTTATTTAGCTTTTTCTACGATTGATACCAGGCGCCATGTTTTGCGCTTGGAAAGAGGACGGATAGACATTATCTGCACCGTGTCTCCTATATTCGCTTCATTGTTTTCGTCATGTGCCATGTACTTAGTAGTCTTTGTGATAAACTTGCCATAAATAGCATGCTTAATCTGACGGTCTACTGCAACAGTGATGCTTTTATCCATCTTGTTGCTGACAACACGACCTGTTCGTTCTCTTCGTTGTGCTCTTTCTAATTCTGCCATAATGATCTTAACGCTTATTCAGCACTATTTTTTTCATTAATAATGGTTCTTAATCTAGCAACTTCACGTCTGTGATTAGTGATACGAGCAGGATTTTCAAGCTGCCCGGTTACTGATTTAGAAAACTTCAATTTCTGTAGTGCTTCTGATTCGTCTTTCAATCGTGCACTTAATTCATTCATAGATAAATCTCTTAGCTCATGCGCTTTCATCAGATGCCTCCTATTTACCCATGTAGTCTCTGCGAACTACAAATTTAGTTTTAATTGGAAGCTTGTGAGATGCACGACGCATTGCTTCACGAGCTCTTTCTTCGGTTACACCGGCGATTTCAAATAAAATTCTACCAGGCTTAACAACTGCAACCCAATGATCTAATGCACCTTTACCTTTACCCATACGAGTTTCAGCAGGCTTACTTGTCATTGGTTGATCCGGAAAAATACGGATGAATGTCTGCCCGTCACGCTGCAAAGAACGTGCAATAGCAATACGGCAAGCCTCGATTTGTCGAGACGTAATAAACTTAGGTTCCATTGCTTTCAAAGCGAAATCACCAAAATTAATTTGATGACCGCGATTTGCATTTCCCTTAAGCTTAGCGCGATGTACTCTACGGCGTTTTACTCTTTTTGGCTCTAACATCGTTATCTATTAGCTGTGTTAATTATTCTGTCTACTACGGTTTCTGCTACGACGTCGGTTATTTCTTCTACCGCGATCGTCTCCACCTCTTCGGCCTCTTTTTGATTCTGCTTCCTTAGCTGCTTGAGCTCCCGGAGTTAAATCAACATCACCGATAATTTCACCTTTGAAGATCCAAACACTTACACCAATTGATCCGTAAATCGTATTAGCAGTTGTGTTCCAGTAATCAATATCCGCACGGATTGTATGCAATGGTATTTGACCTTCTTTGTACTGCTCAGTTCGTGCCATTTCAGCACCACCTAAACGACCAGCACATCTTACTTTAATTCCTTTTGCTCCCATTCTCATTGCAGATGCAATTGCAGTTTTCATCGCTCTTCTAAAAGAAACACGACTTGTTAACTGCTGAGCAATGTTTTGAGCTACTAAACTAGCATCAAGCTCAGGTCTTTTAATTTCACTAACGTTAATCTGAACTTCTTTACTAGTAATTTTCTTAAGCTCTTCACGAAGCAATTCAATTTGCTCTCCACCTTTCCCGATGATAACACCAGGGCGGCTGGTTCTTAGAGTTAAAAGAATTCTCTTAGGAGTTCTTTCAATAATTACGTTTGATAAGCCACCATTACGAAGACGAGCACGTAAATACTCACGAAGCTTTTCATCTTCCATGATCAAGTTAGGCTGGTTATCATCTGAATACCAGTTTGAATCCCATCCCTTGATGATGCCTAGTCTAAAACCTGTTGGATTTGTCTTTTGTCCCAAGTTATTGCCCGTTTAGTTTTTTACAGTTTCTTCGTCACGCTTTGCTACAACAACTGTGATGTGGCAACTGCGCTTATTAATTCGATGAGCTCTTCCCATTGGAGCCGGTTGAATTCTCTTCAACGTTACTCCTTCATCTACATAGATAGTTTTCACTACTAAGTTTTCATCATCAAAACGCTCTTCTTGAAATTTATCACGCAGGTTTGCTGCAGCTGATTTAATCACTTTTGCAACTTCAGCGGCTGAACCTTTCTTTGTGAACTCTAATCTCTTAAGAGCTTTATCTACTTGAGATCCTCTTACTGCATCAGCAAGTAATCTTACTTTGCGAGGAGCTCTTCTTAAATGTCTTTGCACTGCGCGTGCTTCTAAAACTGGTGTATCCATTTCTAAATTACCTATTTAGCCTTTTTCATTGGGTGTCCACGGAAAGTTCTTGTAGCCGCAAACTCGCCAAGCTTATGTCCTACCATTTCATCTGTAATAAATACAGGAATGAATTGTTTGCCATTATGTACTGCAATTGTAAGGCCGATAAAATCCGGAGTTACTAAAGAAGATCGAGACCAAGTCTTGATCACTTTTTTGCTACTAGCTTCGTTTGCAGCGTCAATTTTACGCTGAAGCTTGTAATCTACAAAAGGCCCTTTTTTTAATGAACGTGGCATACTTTATATCTTTATTTCTTAGCTTTTCTTCTTCTAACAATGTACTTAGAAGATAACTTCTTACGGTTTCTTGTTTTCTTACCTTTGGCCATTTGTCCCCAAGGCGAACGTGGATGTCCACCAGAAGACTTACCTTCTCCACCACCCATCGGGTGATCAACCGGGTTCATTGCAACACCACGGGTTTGCGGACGACGACCTAACCAACGGCTACGACCTGCTTTACCTTTAGTAGTGTTCATGTGATCAGGATTACTTGTGGTACCAACGGTAGCCATACAAGTACCTAAAATCATGCGAACTTCGCCAGACGGAAGTTTCACACTTACGTACTTTTCTTGCTTACCAAGTAGCTGAGCAACGGTTCCAGCACCTCTACATAGAATTCCACCTCTTCCAGGTACCAACTCAATGTTGTGAATAAATGTACCAGGAGGCATAAACCTCAATTGAAGAGCATTACCCATATCCGGCTCTACTCTTTCGCCTGAAATTATAGTATCTCCAACTTTCAATCCGTTTGGAGCAATTATATATCTTTTTTCACCATCTGCATAAGCTAAAAGTGCGATACGAGCAGTTCTATTCGGATCATATTCAATCGTTTGAACTTTAGCCGGTATATCAAACTTGTTTCTCTTAAAGTCGATGATACGGTATTTACGCTTGTGTCCACCACCTCTATGACGAGATGTTTTTCTACCATGGTGATTACGTCCACCGGATTGATGCTTACCAGCAGTCAAGCTCTTCTGAGGAGATGAAACTGTTACATCATCAAATACCGGAGCAATTCTATGCCTGGTTCCCGGAGTGTTTGGTTTTAATTTCTTTGTTGCCATAACTATTCAGATCTATACTTCTTCAAAGAAGTCGATTTCGCCTTCTCTTAATGTTACGATTGCCTTCTTCCAGGTTTTAGTTCTTCCACCTTGATAACCACTTCTAGTAAATCTGCCTTTTGGCTTAGATGGCATAATCATAGTGTTCACTTTAGCAACTTTTACGCCAGGATAAGTTGCTTCAACAGCAGCTTTAATCTCTGGTTTGTTAGCTTTTTGAGCTACTTCAAAAGTTACTTTGCCGCTTTCTTCCTGTATGCGGCTTAATTTTTCTGTAATTACTGGTCTGATTAGGATACTCATGCCGCAGCCTCTTCAGTTTTAGGTTGAATTGTTTCTTCAAGAATAGATACTGCACTTTCTTGAATCACAACCATATCTGCATTCAAAATTTGATATGTATTTGGCTTTCTTGCCTCAATAACAGAAACTCCAAGTATGTTTCTTGCTGATTTAAATACATTCATATCAGTATCAGCAGTAAGGATCAAAACTTTCTTTCCTTCAAGTTTAAACGCTGACAGTATGTTTGCTACTTCAGCAGTCTTAGGAGCATCAAAAGTAAAATCTTTAACCACAGTAATTGCTTCTTTAGAAGCCTTAACTGAAAGTGCTGATTTACGTGCTAGTTGAACAACTTTTTTATTCAATTTGAAACCGTAATCACGTGGTTGTGGTCCAAACATTGTACCACCACCTCTTAAAAGACCAGATTTAATATCACCTCTACGTGCATTACCTGTTCCTTTTTGACGATACATCTTCTTTGTACTTCCGGTTATTTCACTACGACCTTTAGTCTTGTGAGTACCTTGACGCTTATTCGCCATATGACGACGTACATCTTCATACAAAGCAGTTTCATTAGGCTCAATCGCAAAGATTGAATCGCTAAGTTCAGCTTTCTTGCTTGTTTTGGTTCCGTCTATTTTAAATATATCTAATTTCATGATCTTAGTATGCTGACGGTTTAGATAATAATTCTACGTATCCACCATTAGGACCAGGAATAGCACCGGTAATCAAAACCAAGTTTGATTCGGCAATGATCTTCGCAACACTCAAGTTTTTTACCTTAACTCTTGAGTTTCCGTATTGACCACCCATTTTCATTCCCTTAAATACTCTGGCAGGATCTGAAGCTCCACCAATAGAACCGGGAGCTCTTAATCTGTTATGCTGACCGTGAGTTTCATCACCAACACCACTAAAGTTATGGCGTTTAATAACTCCGGCAAATCCACGTCCTTTCGAAGTTCCGGCAACATCAATGATATCACCAACTTGAAAAACGTCTTCTACTTTAAGCTCATCGCCAATAGTAAGTCCTTCAGGAAGAAAATTTCTGAATTCTTTAACTACAGCTTTAGTTTCTGAACCTGCTTTATCAAAGTGTCCTTTTACAGACTTAGATACGTTCTTTGCTTTTCTGTCAAAAGAGGAAAGTTGAACAGCGTTATAGCCATCCGTTTCTTCTGTTTTGATTTGGGTTATCACAGAGGCTGGAACTTCAACAACGGTAACAGGTATACTGCTTCCGCGACTGTCAAAGACGCTTGTCATCCCAATTTTTTTTCCTACCAAACCACTCATCGTGTCTGATCCTTTCTGTTAAACTTTTATTTCTACATCTACACCTGATGGAAGCTCAAGCTTCATCAAAGCGTCTACTGTTTGTGAACCTGTTGAAAGAATATCGATCAAACGTTTGTGAGATCTGTATTCAAACTGCTCGCGAGATTTCTTATCTACGAACACAGATTTATTAACAGTAATTATACTTTTACGCGTTGGTAACGGGATAGGACCCGATACAACTGCACCAGTTGATTTCACAGTCTGAATAATTTTTTCAGCTGATTTGTCGATCAAGTTATGATCGTATGATTTCAACTTTATTCTGATTTTTTGTTGTGTTGCCACGGATCAGAACCTCTTTAGTCTAAAATTTTAGTTACCACACCAGCACCTACAGTACGTCCACCTTCGCGGATCGCAAAACGCAGGCCTTCTTCCATCGCTACCGGCTGGATAAGCGTTACTGACAATTTCACATTGTC
>Ga0189275_100478_pt1 | contig 14880 bp, 15 predicted proteins | sample N19A6minimetaG_FD_130329 | JGI IMG/M metagenome (GOLD analysis project Ga0189275, IMG submission 130329) | Marine microbial communities from the Costa Rica Dome - N19 A6 mini metaG | ecosystem: Environmental > Aquatic > Marine > Oceanic > Photic zone | place: Costa Rica: the Eastern Pacific...
AAGTTCGGGTCGAGGTCGAATTCGGACCGCACCGGCACGACGGCGGCGAAATGGAGTTCCGCATCATCGACACAGGCGCCGGGATCGCCGAGGAGGACCTGCCGCATGTCTTTGACGATTTCCGCACCTCCGACGCCTCGTTCGGGCGGATCGCCGGGGGCACAGGACTGGGCCTTGGGATTGCGCGGCGACTGGTGCGGGCGATGGACGGCGAAATCGGCGTGGAGAGCACCGAGGGCGAAGGCAGCGTCTTCTGGGTGCGCCTGCCTGTCCGGCGCGCCACAGCCGAGGACGCACCCGACAAAGCCGCTCGCCCCGCGGACGCCTGGGCCCCTTTGCGCATCCTTGTGGTCGAGGACAACGAGATCAACCTGGACGTCGCCCGCGACATGATTTCTCGTCTCGGTCACAGCGTCGCCTCTGCCCGCACCGGGCGCGAAGGGATCGACCTGGCAGCGGCAGAGGCCTTCGACCTGATCCTGATGGACATCGCCATGCCCGAGATGGATGGCCTGACGGCAGCGCGGGCGATCCGCGACTCCGGCGGTGCCTCGGCCCATGCGCCGATTGTCGCGCTATCGGCCAATGTCCTGCCCGAAGACCGCGGCCGGTTCCGCGACGCAGGCCTGACGCAGGTTCTCACCAAGCCGCTGGAGAAACCCCGGCTGCTCCACCTGCTGACCCAGCTTGGCCATACTCCACGCACGGCTGAAGTCGCACCGTCGGCGCAGCAAATCCCCTCCGTCCTGCGCGCCCGGTTCGAACAGGAAACCGAGGAATTACTCACATGGCTTGCAGGCCGTCCGGAGGACAGATCCGACATCGCGCGCCGCTGTCACCAGCTTGCCGGAACCGCAGCGGTCTTTGGCCATGACGACCTGCGCCGCGCCTTAATCGCTCTGGAGGATGCCGCACGGACCGAAGCGCCGTTAGCACACCTCGGACCGCTGATGGACAGGATCTCGGCTCTGTGGACCGAACGCGGGCAGACCGCAACTCTCGCCGGATGAGGGCGGGCGGGCCCGCCTCCCAGAGGCCCGCCTGCGGTCAGTTCCGTGAGTGATGAACGCATGACGTTCAGAACGTCCGCTCCGCCCACTTTGCTGTCGCAAAGTCGCAGTAGGGCGGTCCCCATGACGTCTGTGTCGCACAAGATCAACGACGGTACAGGGGGGGAACTCGGATAAAGACCCGTCCGAATGGATAGGGGTCCTATCCCTTCGGGTAGGCACTCGCAAAATGGCTCGCCCTAGCGTTGCGGCGGCCGGTCTCCGAATATGGCGGACCCAACTCGGACGTGTGTCGCCCCGAACGAGATCGCTTTTTCGAAGTCGCCGGACATGCCCATCGACAACCCTTCCAGCCCGTTGCGGGCGGCGAATTTCGCCAGCAGCGCGAAATGCAGGCTAGCCTCTTCGTCAACCGGCGGAATGCACATCAACCCGCGCACCGGCAGATCGAGCCTGCGGCATTCGGTCACGAAATCGTCGACATCGGCAGGCAGGACCCCGGCCTTCTGAGGTTCTTCCCCGGTGTTGACCTGCACGAAAAGCTCCGGGCAGGACCCCAGTTCCTGCGCCAGCCGCGCCAGTGTCGCGGCGAGTTTCGGGCGGTCGACGGAATGGATAGCCTGGGCAAGCTCCATCGCTTGCCGCGCCTTGTTGGTCTGCAGCGGCCCGATCAGGTGAAGTGAGACCCCGTCGAATGTCTCGCGATAGGCGGGCCATTTTTCCGCCGCCTCCTGCACCCGGTTCTCACCAAAGATGCGGTGACCTTCCTGCAAGACCGCCTCGACCCGCTCTGGGGGCTGTTTCTTGGACACGGCAATCAAAGTCGTGCTGCCGTCGCTGCGTCCGGCCGCCACTTCGGCCTTGCGGATACGGTCCCGGATTTCGCTCAAACCCATCACGGCCTCCTTGCGCAGGGACCACCCTGCCCCTGCGAAATGCGTGCTACCAAAACCGCGACGGAAAGAAAACGCAGTCGCAAAAGAAAAGAGCGGGCCAAATGACCCGCTCTTCCCCAAGTAAGGCTTAGACCGTTCTTAGAACGACATCGCCAGACCGAGCGACCAGGTGTTACCCGATTCGTCGCCGCTGGTGGTGGTGAAGTCGTCGTGGATGGTGTTGTGCGCGTAGCCCAGCTGAGCTTCCAGACCACCACCCAGGTCGTAGGATGCGGCAATACCAACACCCGACGAGTACAGGTCGCCGTCCAGGACATAGCGGCCGTAGTTCAGGCCAACAGCCACAGCGTTCATCTCGTAGGCAACGCCCAGGCCGAGGTGGTTGGCGTCGGTGCCGTCGGCATCAGCCACGGTGTAGGTGAAGCCAGTGGTCACGCCGTTCGAGAAGCCGGCGTCAACCGACACACCGATGATCGACAGGTCGTCCGAGAAGCCCGGCAGACCGAAGAAGGTGTAGCCGTTGTCGTCGTTGACGGCCTGGTAACCAAGGCCAACGCCCAGAGCAACGCCGCTCAGGTCGCCTTCGTAACGAACACCAAGACCCCAAACCGGGTCGGTGTTGCCGGCATCGTCGATCTCAGCCGAGATCGATGCGGTGACGGTGTCGAAGGAATAATCGAAACGAGCGATCTGACCGTCGTAGAAGCCGTCGAGACCGTTGTTGCCGAAGCCGCCCCAAGCGATGTGCTCTTGGTTGTCCTGGATCGAACCGCCAGCGTAGGAAACTTCGCGCATTGCTTCGTCGAACGCGCCGTTGGTGTCACCCATGGTCAGGGTTGCGCCGCCGCCGGAGATGAAGAAGGTCGCGCCGCCATCGTCAGCGTCGTTCTGAGTGGCGAACGAGACCGCGCCGCCTTCGTCCAGGTCAACAGTCGCGCCGAAAGTCAGACCATTGTCGGCGGTGCCTTCCATTTTGAAGGTGACGTCGATGTCGGTGTGGAACTGCGGAACGGTTTCGGTGGTTCCGCCGGTGGCGAAGAAACCGAAGAACGGATCGACATTGATCGCCTCACCGCCGAAAACGCCCATTTCGGCCGATCCGGTGATGTTGATGGTTCCGGGGCCGGAACCGGTGACTTCTGCCTGGGCGAAGCCGGCAGTTGCGACCAGTGCGGTGGTAGCAAACAGGATGTTTTTCATTGTTTCCCTCATGTGTCTTGTAGCACGTACCAAACCGGTCGCCCGGCTTTGATGGATGTGTCTTGCACCCTCAGCCCCTCTCGATGCAAGCGCGTGCCGAATGTGTGACCGCAACAAGGCATTGAGTGATGCGCAATTGTCACAAGAATTCCGGGGCCCGGTCGCACCTTTGCCATTATGCCTGTGTTACTGCGCTAAACCGAGAGGAAATGACGGTGAATGAGCATCTTGTCGTCCCTGTCCCCGGCTTGTATTGAGGGCCTGACGAGAACGGAACCGAGTGCGCAGGAGCCGAGTAATGACCGCGATTTCCAGAAAGGCCGCGATTCTACTGGCCGGGGCCGCCTTGGCGCTCTCTGCCTGTGGCGCCCAGTTCACTCCGGGCAAGACAGCGGACGAAGCTCTGGAAACCGAGATCTACGGAGATCGTGGACGCCCGCGCTCGACAGTCTGGGATTTCTTCCGCGGGCCACAGGACCGGTCGCGCATCGGCAAGGTCAACAAGTATATCTGGAACGCTTCGCTGGAAGTGCTGGATTTCCTGCCGGTGCAATCGGTCGATCCTTTCACCGGCGTCATCGTCACAGGATATGGCACGCCTCCGGGCGGCGGGCGGTCGTACCGCGCCACGGTCTATGTGACCGATCCGGCGCTGGACGCGCGGTCGCTGAACGTGGCATTGCAGACCCGTTCCGGCGCGGTCAGCGCGGAAACCCAGCGCGCCATCGAAGACGCCATCCTGACCCGCGCCCGCCAGTTGCGCGCCCAGGACTCCAAGCTTTAAGCGCCGCGTCGCGCCGACTGTCAGGCGCTAACACCACCGCCGATCGCGTTTTCAAATCCCTTTGATTCGCGATCCGGCGTGCAGTTTCGTGCCATACCCTCCTTTCGGTTCACCGCTTCGGCACCAGCCGGGCACGTCGCGTGACGGGCCCGTCGCCCTGTGCCTCGATGCGAGCCAGGGCCGCGCCCAATGGCTCAAATGCCACAGCCATGTGGTGCGCATTGGCATGCAGCAACAGGTCCGGTCCGGCGACCCAGGCGACATGACCCCTCCAGAACAGCAGATCGCCACGCTGCAAGGCCGCGTCCGGGGAAAGCGTGGTCCCCAGCGCGGCTTCCTGCAGGTCTGAATCCCCCGGACAGGCGATGCCGCAGGCCAGGCATCCGGCCTGCACCAGCCCCGAGCAATCGATGCCGAAGCCGGAATTGCCGCCCCAATGATAGGGCGTGCCCAAAAACCGCTCGGCCACTTCGACCGGGTCGCGCTCGGCCCGATCCAGCGGGCGCAGGTGGGCTGTCGGCACATAGCCCGTTAACGTCGACTTGTGCCGATCGGGCGTGGCGCGCAATTGGGCGACCTCGGCCCAGCGCCCGTTCTCATGGGTGTTGCCCACCTCCAGCGCCGTGCCAAAGGAAATGGGCAGCGTCTCCTCGCTGTTCTTCAACTCCGGCACCGATGCGAGGTAGCTTTGACGCGTGGCCACCACATGGGTTGGCCGGATCGGCGCGGCATCGGCCAGTGCCTCCCGCCGCATGTAGCCGACATACCCATCCCGCGCCGCATAGCCGAAAACCCAGGTCTCGCCGACCTCCAGCGCCTCAAAGACCTCGTGCAGCACCAACTCGCGCTCGCGTTTCGGCGCGTGCCCCTCGGGCAGGGAGAAGAGCGCCGCCACCGGCCAGGCGACGCGCATCGGCACCGGGTCGACAAACGCCCTGGCCTCCACCTGCCCGCGCAGCGAGGCATGGGCCACCCGGCCGTTGGATTTCAGCAATCTCCGGTCACTCATTATCTGCGGGCCACAAGGTCCAGCCGCGCGCGGCGGGCCACCGAGGCTTCGCCACGGCTGCCGATCCGGGCGAAGACACTGTCCAGCGGCTCATAGGCCACCTGCATGTGATGGGCATTGGCGTGCAGAAACATCTCGTCGCTGACCACGATGCCGGTGTGCCCTTTCCAGAACAGAAGGTCATTGCGCCGCAGCGGTACATGGCGTGGCAGATCCACGCCAAGCGCCGCCTGCTGCTGGTCGGAATCGCCGGGACAGGGGATGCCGCAGGTCAGGCAGGCGGCCTGCACCAGCCCGGAACAATCCAGCCCGAAGACCGAGTTGCCGCCCCAGAGATAGGGCGTGCCCAGGTACATCTCGGCCACCGCCGCAGGATCATTCTCGATCCGGTCGATCGGGACGAGATGCTGACGCGGCACCCAGAGCGAGCCGGGAGTGTCGTCCTCATCCCCGGTATGGCTGGCGAACTCTGCCCAGTCGCCCTGCTGACCCAGCACCGCGACTTCCGAGCCATGCGAAAACATCGCCACCTCGTTGCGCGCCTTGAGGTCGGGCGCGGCCTTGGCGATGGTCATCGGCACGGCAACGCGATGGGTCGGCTCCGGCATGTTCCGGGCGAGCGAGATGGTGTCGACATAACCGACATAACCATTGTGCTCGGAAAAGCCGAAAGCGATGCGGTCCCGCACCTCCAGAACGCGGAATTTCTGGCCAAGGATCAACTCGCGCTCGCGCTTGATGCCCGCGGCATCGCTCAGGATCGCCCGGTCGGTCACCACCTGCCAGCTTTCGCCGTCAGTGAAGCGTTCGGCCCTGACCTGCCCCTCCAGCGAACTATGCGCCACCCGCCCGTTGGATTTGAGGACACGCTTGTCGGTGCTCACGCCTCATCCTCCAGCCCCAACAGATCCGGCAAGGCCGCGAGGATGGCGCGCGCGCCCATGCCGACACCGCCCTTTGGACGCGCCGGGCGGGCATCGGGCTGCCAGCCGTAGATGTCGAAATGCGCATAGCGGGTGTCGTCGTTGACAAAGCGGCGCAGGAACAGCGCGGCGGTGATCGACCCTGCAAAGCCGCCCTTGGGCGCATTGTCGAGATCGGCAATCCCCGGCTCGATCATGCTCTCATAAGGCTCCCAGAATGGCATCCGCCACAGCGGGTCATGCGCCTGCCGGCCGCCGGTTTCCAGCGCTGCGGCTGTGGCGTCGTCCGTATAAAACGGCGCAAGGTCAGGCCCGACCGCCACGCGCGCCGCGCCGGTCAGGGTGGCCATGGAAATCACAAGGTCCGACGGCTCTTCGCAGGCCAGCGCGAGGGCGTCGGCCAGCACCAGCCGGCCCTCGGCATCGGTGTTGTTGATCTCGACCGTCAGCCCCTTGCGCGAGGTCAGGATGTCGCCGGGCCGGAACGCCCCGGCAGAGACCGAGTTCTCCACCGCCGGGATCAACACGCGCAGCTGGACGGCCAGATCCAGCGCCATGATCATCTTCGCCAGCCCCAGAACCGTCGCGGCACCGCCCATGTCCTTCTTCATCAGGCCCATCGAGGCGCCGGGTTTGAGGTTCAGCCCGCCGGTGTCGAAACAGACCCCTTTGCCCACCAGCGTCAACTTCGGGCCGCTGTCGCCCCAGGCCATGTCGATCAGCCGTGGCGGGCAGTCCGACGCACGGCCCACCGCGTGGATCATCGGTAGGTTTTCGGCCAGAAGCTCCGCGCCGCCGATCACCTTGCAGCTTGCCCCGTATTCGTTGGCCAGCGCAGTGGCAGCGGCCTGGAGATCATCCGGGGTCATGTCGTTGGCGGGCGTGTTGATCAGGTCGCGGGTCAGCGCTTCACCGGCGGCAATCGCCTCGATCCGGACCGTGTCCACGTCTTCCGGCGGTACGAGTTTCACCGAGTTTCCTCCGCCTGCGCGATATTTCTCGAACCGGTAGCCATTGAGCAGCCAGCCCAGAAGTTCCGCCTCGACGTCGGCGGGGTCCTGCGGCAGGCCGCTTTCGATGACATATGTGCCCTCGGGCAACTTCTCGGCCACCGCGGCCAGCGCAAAGCGGCCGCGCGCGCGATCCCGGGCCGAGCCGACACCGCCCAGGGCGGCCTCGGGCGTGCCATCGTCGCCCGGGAAAAGCAGCACCTGCCCCAGCCCGGCCTTGAAGCCATTGGCCTCGGCCCAGCCCCGGGCGCCGGGTTCTTGCGCCAGCCGCCAGGTGTCGAAGGCCTCGGCCGTCAGCAGCGCCAGCGGAATGGCCGGAGTATCGGGGTCGGCGAAGGTCAGGATGTTGGTATCGGGCATGAAAATCTCGCTTCGGAGAGGATGTTTGCCCGCAGCCTATGCCTCGCGCCAGCGCCCTGCAATGGCGCTGAACCGGGATTGATGTCCCCTCCGTACAATCCACGACACCGGTCCTACATCATGAATTCCTGCAGATCCCAGATCGCCGTGAGCGAACGCTCTCCGGTACGTGCCAGCCGCGACACGGTGGCGGCCAGCGCCACGGCATCCTCCTGATCGATGCAGGTACAGACGTCGCGCGCCACGCGGCTGAGGGCGATCATGCCGACCTGTTCGGCGATTTTCGACAACGAGCGGACACATTTGCGCATCTCGACCAGATCGTCGCGGCGGTACAGCTTGTTGGCATAGGACATGCGAACCGCAATCTCTTCGAGCGCGCGGCAGACCACGTCTTCGGCCCCCTCATCGCCCATTTGGCGGTAGAGCTCCTCGATCCGGTCCTGGTCGAGCCGAATTCCTTCTTCGTATGCAAGCATTCGAACCTGTTCCACGGTGTTCCCCTTTTCCTCACGCCCCCACGGCTGGCGTGCAAGATGCCGTCAAAGGGTTCCCAAATCCTTGCTGCAGATGCATTATTTCCCTCGAATTCGCTGCAGTTTGGGGCTATGACCCGGGTCCAGGGGAATGACAGGAGTGCACCGATGCTACATGCCAAGCCTTTGCCGAAATACCTTGTTCAACGCTATCAAGGTTGGAAAGCCACGGATTATGCCGAGAACGCCGCCTGGTACCGGCGGTTGGCGACCGAGGGACAGCGGCCCCGCGCCATGGTGATTTCCTGCTGTGATTCACGCGTGCATGTGACGTCGATTTTCGGGGCGGATTCGGGCGAGTTCTTCATTCATCGCAACATTGCCAACCTCGTGCCGCCCTATGCACCCGACGGCGATCACCACGGCACCTCGGCCGCGGTGGAATACGCGGTTACGGCACTGAAGGTGACTCATCTGATCGTGCTGGGGCATTCGCAATGCGGCGGCGTGCAGGGATGCATCGACATGTGCAAGGGCAAGGCGCCGGAACTCGACAAGCCGAACTCCTTCGTCGGCCGCTGGATGGATATCCTGCGCCCGGGCTATGACTCGATCAAGGATGTCGAGGAAGGCGAGCCACAGGCGCGTGCGCTGGAGCGGCGTTCGGTGGTGATCTCGCTGGAAAACCTGATGACCTTTCCTTTCGTGGCGGAAAGGGTCGAGAGCGGCGAGCTGTCGCTGCACGGGTTGTGGACCGGCATCGGCGAGGGCGCGCTGGAAGAATACAACCCGGCGTCGGATCAGTTCCGCCCGGTTGGCGGATAACCGGCTTCAGGCCAGTAACGTGCCGCCGCCCATTCCGTCGCGCGCGGCCAGAACCTTGGCCCGGCCAAGTCGGCTGGTCAGGGACTGGAGCGGATGGCCGAGGAACTTGCAGGAGCAGATGCGCTCACCGCTGTCGCGGTCGGTCAGCACCAGCCGGCCTTGGTGAAAGCCGAGGCCGAAGCCTTTGCGCGACAATCTCCGGCGCAGGTTGGCCCAGCTGGTGGCCTGCTGAAAGACCGGCTGCAGAAGCGCGCGCAACAGCACGCCGGTTTCACAGTCCAGCCGGTTGCTGACCCGGGGACCCCGCCATCGGGTCTGGGACGGCCTCTGCTCCGGGATGATTTCCAGTTGATGTAACATGCTCTTACCCTCCTAAGGGGGGTCAAGATCCCACGGGATTATGGCAGCAAAGTGGCGGCCGTTGTGTGATATTGCGCAATGTTTGCGACCAGCAACATATTGTATCGGAAGTGCGGACAATCTGTCACCAGGGCGGACGTTTACGCTTTGCTAACCTTGATTGCGGAAACTGTCGGCATGCAGGTTCACGAGGTCACACTGAAATTGCTGGCGCCGCAATTGCGGGCGGCAGAACGGCTGGCGCAGATGCGCGACGTCACGGTCGGGCAGATCCTGCGGGAGGCGCTGGCCGCGGAATTGCGGCGTGCCGGTCGCGCTGCGAAGACGCCTGCAAGGGCGGATGAGCAGCTCCTCGCGCCCTTGCGGGCACTCCTCGCATCGGACATCGCCGCGGCGTCGGGCTGGACGGAGCTTCAGAACCGTCTGAAAGCAAAGGGATATGCCTTCCGCGAAGCGGGTGGCGGGCTGGCGCTTCACAGCTTTCCCGAAGGGGTGCGTCTGTGCAAGGCTTCTGAACTGGGGGCCAGCTATTCCAGCCTGATGCGCCGGTTCAATGCGCCCTTCCCCGGCCATGCCCACCGTCATCTGGTCGAGCGTTATCTTGGCCGCGATGATGACGTGATCGAAGAGTTCTAAGCCACGAAAAAGGGCCGCCAACCGGCGACCCCATCAGCTTGCTCATTCGGGCGGTTCAGCCCTTCTGCAGGACCTTGTTGCCCAGCGTTTCCGCGATCTGCACCGCGTTGAGCGCCGCGCCCTTGCGCAGGTTGTCCGACACGCACCACAGGTTCAGCCCGTTGTCGATCGTCGAATCCTGGCGGATACGGCTGATGAAAGTGGCATAATCGCCGACACATTCCACCGGCGTGACATAGCCACCGTCCTCGCGCTTGTCGATCACCATGATGCCCGGCGCTTCGCGCAGGATGTCGCGCGCTTCGTCCTCGTCGAGGAATTCCTCGAACTCGATGTTCACCGATTCCGAGTGTCCCACGAAGACCGGCACCCGCACGCAGGTCGCGCTGACCTTGATCGACGGATCGACGATTTTCTTGGTCTCGGCGACCATCTTCCACTCTTCCTTGGTCGAGCCGTCCTCCATGAAGACGTCGATATGCGGAATGACGTTGAAGGCGATCTGCTTGGTATAGACCTTGCGCTCGTAGTTGTCGGTCGGGTTGTAGACCGCCTTGGTCTGGTCCCAGAGCTCGTCGATGGCTTCCTTGCCCGAGCCCGACACCGACTGGTAGGTCGAGACCACCACGCGCTTGATCCGCGCCCGGTCATGCAGCGGCTTGAGCGCCACCACCATCTGCGCGGTCGAGCAGTTGGGGTTGGCGATGATGTTCTTCTTGGAATAGCCGTGGATCGCATCCGCATTGCACTCGGGCACGATCAGCGGCACGTCTGGGTCGTAGCGGTAGAGCGAGGAATTGTCGATCACCACACAGCCCGCCTTGGCCGCGATGGGCGCGTATTTCTTCGTGGCGTCGGAACCGATGGCAAAGAGCGCCATGTCCCAGCCCTTGAAGTCGAAGGTGTCGAGATCCTGGGTCTTCAATGTCTTGTCGCCAAAGCTCACCTCGGTGCCCAGCGACTTGCGGCTGGCCAGCGCTGCGATCTCGTCGACGGGGAATTCCCGTTCGGCGAGGATGTTGAGCATTTCGCGGCCCACGTTGCCCGTGGCGCCCACGACGACGATTCGATAACCCATCTTTCCCTTTCCTTTGCATCAGGGTGAAGTGCGCGCGTCATACAAGGTTGCGGTGGAAGTTGAAAGGGGGCGCCCTTGGCGCTGCGACACCGATGCATCGGCGGGCTCTGCCGGTCGCCTGGGGTCAGTCCAGCCGGTCGCGGCTGAAGAAATAGGGGAGTATTCCCGCCAGGGTGATCGCGGCAAAGACCGCGAAGACCGGGCCGTAGCTCTCGGCCAGGGGGGCCTGCGCCGCCGCCGCGCTCTGAACCCGTCCGGTCACCATCTGGAAGATGCCGGCCCCGGCGATGCCGAACAGGTTCATCAGCGTCACCCCCCGCCCCGCCAGATGCGCGGGCACGAAGCTGCGGCCATGGGCGAGCACCAGCGGAAACGTCATGCCGAAGCCGCCGATGACACAGAACAGGACCACCGCCGCAAAGGCGCCCGGTGTGGGCCAGAGCCAGAGCGCGGCGCAGCCCAGCACCACCACCGCATTGCCGGGCAGGACCACCCATTTGCGGGTGCCGAGCATCCGGTCAAGCGGGCCATAGGCAAAGGTCCCGGCAATCATCGCCGCCCCCATGATCAGGGTGGCGATGCCCACCGCATTGGCCGACATGCCCTGCACATCGCGCAGGTAAGGCCCGATCCAGACCGCCCGCAACCCACCTGCCGCCGCGTAGTTGACGAACATCATCGGAAAGACCAGCCAGAGCGCCGGCATGCGCAGGATATCCAGCACCGAGCCGCGCTGTTCGGTCTCGACCCGGGGTGGGTCCTGCACCGTGAAGAACAGCGCCACGGCAATCGCCCCCGTCGCCGCGGCCAGTGCCCAGAGCGTTTCGCGCCAGCCGATTGCCTCGACCAGCAGGGTCAGCGGCACGGTCCCCGCGAGGTTGCCCAAAGTGCCGACGCCCAGCACGGTGGCCGCCAGCGAGGCGAAGACCGCCGGGCGGTACATGCGGGCAAAGGTGTAATACGAGGCCATGAGCACCGGCGAACATCCCAGCCCGATCAACCCCATGGCCCAGACCACATGCGAAGGGCTCTGCGCCAGGGCAAACGCCGCGGCCCCGCCTGCCCCGCCGATCAGGAAGAGACTGGCGGAGGTCAGGCGCGGCCCGATCCGGTCGAGCGCCCAGCCCACGGGGATCTGCATCGCGGCAAATACCAGGAACCAGGTGCCCGAGGCCGTCGCGAGGTCTTCGGGCAGGGCACCGAGGTCGCGCTCCAGCACGTCGGCCATGACCGCAAGGAAAGAGCGGAAGAACTGGCTGAAGACATAGCCCAGCGTCAGAAGAAGAATACCGGCGTTCATGGCGGCTCCGGGGATTGGGACGGTGCTGGATTACACGCGGCGCGGCCCGAGACAAGCCGAAGCGTGACGCCCGGCCCATTGGCCCGTGGCGAAACAGGCGGTCAGAAGGTAGCCACCGGTCGGCGCCTCCCAGTCGAGCATTTCTCCGGCGACAAAGACACCGGGCCGGACCTTCAGTTCCAGCCCCGGGGTGAGAGCGTCAAAGCGGATGCCACCCGCGGTCGAGATCGCCTCGTCGATGGGGCGCGGGCCGTCGTGGCGCAGGGCCAGGCCCTTGATCCGTGCGGCGAGGGCGGTCGGATCGGTCGGCAGCGGGCGGCCGAATTCCATCAGCAGGGCCTGTCGCACCGGATCGAGGCGCGCGGCCTTGCGGATGACGTTGGCCGCCGACATCTTGCCGCGCGGTTTCGACAACCTTCGGGCCAGCGCGTCCTGCGACAAGTCCGGCGCCAGATCTACACAAAGCGCGGCGCCGTCGCGCACCGCCGCCGAAACCGCGTAGATGCCGCCACCTTCCAGACCCCGCCCGGAGATCACCGCCTCGCCCCGGCTCGTCGCCTCGCCCCCCTGCCAGCACACCCCCTTGACCGGCACGCCGAAGTGCGGCGCCATATGGCCGGACCAGGCCACTTTCAGCCCCATGTTCGCCGGTTTGAACGGCGCAAGGTCCACGCCCTGGGGCGCGAGTATCCCGGCCCAGTCACCGTCCGATCCCAGCCGCGCCCAGCTTGCCCCGCCCAGCGCGAGTACGGTGACCTCTGCCGTCACGCGCTGCGGGCCTTCGGGCGTGTCGAACAGGGCCTCCGCCCCCTCCCAGCCGCGCCAGCGCCAGCGCATCCGGCGCGTGACATCAAAATCGTCCAGCCGGTGCAGCCATGCGCGCAGCAAGGGCGAGGCCTTCATCACCTCGGGAAAGACCCGTCCGGTCGGCCCGGTGAACAGCCGCTGGCCAAGTTCCTCTGCCCAGGACATCAGATCATCCGGGCCGAAAGCCTCCAGCATCGGGCGCAGCACCGCCGCGCGGTCGCCATAGGCCCGCAGAAAGGCGTCCCGGTCCTCGGCCTTGGTCAGGTTGAGCCCGGATTTTCCCGCCATCAGGAACTTGCGTGCAGGCGAAGGCTTGGCCTCGGCCAGCAGCACCGCATGCCCCGCCTGGCCCAGCACCTCGGCCGCCATCAGCCCGGCAGGGCCGCCGCCAATGACCAGCGCGGTGGTCTTCATGTGCGGGCGTCAGCCGCGCGCTCAGATGGCGCATCCAATTCGGTCAGCACCGGGATCTCGCCTTTCACCTCGATCACCCGATGTGGATAGGGGATCTCGATGCCGTTGTCCTTGAGCGCGTTCCAGATCAGGAACAGCACGTCCGAAGTGAACTTGTTCGGCCCGTCGTCCAACCCGTTGACCCAAAATTCCACCGCGAAATCGACGCCCGAGTCACCGAAGCCCCGCAACTCGCAATCGGGCGGATAGGGCGCGTCCAGCACGCGGGGATGGGTCGCCACCGCCGCCTCGATGATCGGCGGCACGGTGTTGATGTCGGTGTCGTAGCTGACCGAAAACGGCGCCTCGAAGCGGTTGGCGCTGCCCTGGTCGGAGTAGTTGACCACGCGGGTGACGATGAAATCCTCGTTCGGCACCACGATCCAGCGGCCATCGAAGCTTTCGAGAATGGCGGCTCGGGCGGTCATCTTGACGATGGTCCCGGCCTCGCCGCCGTCAAGCTCGACATAGTCGCCGACGGTGGCCTGACCTTCGAGCAACAGGATCACGCCGGAGATGAAATTCGACGCGATCTTCTGCAAGCCGAAACCGATGCCCACGCCCAATGCACCGGTCAGCACCGCCAGCGAGGTCAACGGGATGCCCATGATGTTCATGAAGACAAGGAAGGCGACGCCGAAAATCAGGATTTCCGTAGCCTTTTCCGCCAGTTGCCGGGTGGCGGGGCGCATGTCCTCCTGCTTCTGGATCAGGCTGGCGGACTGGTCGTTGGACCAGCGCCCGAACCAGAAGATGATGCCGCCGACGATGATGAACTGAATGAGCGACATGACCGAGAACGACAGGTTGCCGAGCGGAACGATCGTTTCTTCCAGCTTGGCCTGGACCAGATCGAGCAGGCCGAGGACGTAAAGCCCTGCCACCGGCAGGGCCACGAACTTGCCCAGCAGCTTGAACAGCGGGTCGGTGACGATATCGCGCACGAGGATACGCACCGCGAGGAACATGAACAGCCGCTTGCCCAGGGCAATGACCGCACCGGAATCGAAGATCGAGCGCACCACCGCTTCGCCGATGCCGGTGAACACATAGGCCAGCAGCGGCAGAACCAGGGGCAGGAACATCAGGACGAAGTTGCGCACCTTGGCGAAGAGGCCGAGGTGGCCTTCGGGCGGGGTCAACCAGCGGGTGAGCAGAGGTGTGAGCTTGCGGTCGACAAGTTTCGCCATGAACCAGGCCACCAGCAGCAGCCCGAACTGCGACCATGCTTCGGGACTGAGCAGCCAGCCCTTGGCCAGGTCCCAGCCCTGCAGCACGTAGCCTGCGGCCTGCTGCACGATTTCCGGCTGACTGGCGAGATCGAACTCCATACCCTACCCTTCCGAACAGCTTGATGCCGTCCCGTGATGCCCTGCCCCGGCAAATGACGCAAGAGACCCATGGAAGCCGAGCCCGACACCGACCCGATCTGCCCCCTCTGCGGGCGCCCGATCCCGCCGGGCGCGAAGCAATCGGTGCACCACCTGATCCCGAAGCTGAAGGGCGGCAAGGGCGGGCCGGTGGTGCGCCTGCATCAGATCTGCCATTCCGAGATCCATGCGACGCTGACCGAGGCGGAGCTGGCGCGGGATTTCCACACCATCGAGGCATTGCGCAGCCATCCCCGGCTGGCAAAGTTCCTGCGCTGGGTGGCGAAACGCCCGCCGGAGTTCCATTCGCGCACCACGGGCGGGCGGCGCAAACGTTGATCCGGATCATAGCGCGGCGCGGAACGGCGTGCGAGACTTGAGCG
>Ga0189275_100481_pt1 | contig 14824 bp, 16 predicted proteins | sample N19A6minimetaG_FD_130329 | JGI IMG/M metagenome (GOLD analysis project Ga0189275, IMG submission 130329) | Marine microbial communities from the Costa Rica Dome - N19 A6 mini metaG | ecosystem: Environmental > Aquatic > Marine > Oceanic > Photic zone | place: Costa Rica: the Eastern Pacific...
TGGGTCAAACACGCGCACATAAACTCTATCTCGCAAACCACTCGGAATGCTAAAATATCACCTCTCGATTATCTATGTCGCCTTCCCGCGTCGGTGCGGCTGATCCATAAACCACCAATTGTCCATGGTCCGCGAGCGGCGCCATGTCCTGCGCTTTGGCCTGTGCCTGCCATAGCCCCCAAGCCGACAAAACCGCCACCGTCAGTTTCAGCCAAGTCATGCGCGCGCTCTTCCTCATCGGATCACCTCATTGCCAGCGTAGTCCAGCACCACCACCTCGATCAGACGCATCTCGCCCGGTGTCGGCGGCAGGCTGGCGCGGCGAATGCCTCTGGCGCTGTCACAGCGCAGGTAGCCTTCAAACTCCTCGTTCCCGACCTCCACCAGATATGGCGCCGCCTGACGCAACCCGCTCACATCCTGCGCGGTAACCACAATCTCAACCGGTCCATCCTAGCCCTGCGGCCGGGACAAACCTGCGTCCAGAATCTCCGGTGGTGTGAGATCCAGAAGCGTCTCAATCACCAGCACCCCAACGTTGCCCGCTGCGTCTATCGCGCGCAGTTCCAGCAGGTTTTGTCCTTCCGTTAGCGCCGCCTGCATCGCAAAGCTGCCGTCAAAGATGTCCTGTTTGCTGCCATTCAGTTCCAACGTCACCGCATCCCCAAGCGTGCCCGTGAGGTCGATCGCCTTATCCGTCGTGGCACGAGGTGGCGGTACATCCAGCACCAGCTCCGGCGCAGTGCTGTCGCGCACAACGGCAAACTCCAAGGCCCCAGTGGACACGCCGCCTTCGGACAAAACCTCCACACTGAAGGCCCGCGGATCTTCAGCGACCGGCACTGTGATCGCCAAAACACCACCCGCCGAAATGCGCGTTCGCCCGGCCTCTGTCCCAACGGCGCACCTTAGGATGACCTCTTGTCCCGGTTTTGCCGACGTCGCAGCGACAACCGTCATCTCGGCATTGCGGCTCACCAGCTGCCCCGCGTCATCCCGCGCCAAATCCGGGTTCAGCGTCATCGTCGTTGCCACGCGCGGCACATACCGCAGCTGTCGGCGTTTCTCAGAGACATTGCCCGCCGGATCGGTCGCCACCAGCACGATCTGATTGACCCCGGGGGTCAGCGCCAGCGTGGTCACAAATCCCCCATCCGCCGCCACATCAACCGCAACGCCGTTCACCGTCAGCGTAACGCCAGCCTCCGATGCGCCCAACACCGCCACTTCAGGCACTTCGACCAACACGCCTTCCGCTTGAGACAACAGGGTCAAAAACGGCGGCGTGCTGTCTTGGCGCATTTCAAACCGGCGCACTTCGCTCCACTTGCCCGGCAATCCAAGCCCATCCAGTGCCGCCACCCGCCAATAGTGAGCACCGGGGGACAACCCAGCCACGTCAAACCCAAGATCTTTGACACCCCACTCTGTGGCAATCATCTGGTTGAACGCCGGATCACCTGCGACCTCAGACCAATAACCGCTGGCCTCCGGATATGCCTGCCACGCGAGACGTACACCCGCGCCGTACACATCTGCTCGATCCATCGGAGCGCTCAATAATGGCCATTCCAGAACCTTCGCCCGCGTCGCGACCCCGTCCTCTGTGATCACCACGCCTTCGTCTTGTCCCAACGACACTTTGGTGGTCTCTGCCTCGATTTCCAGTGACGCGGAATCGTAGTTCACAAACAGGGCCTTATCAGCCTCCTTCTTGATCCAGAAGTCGTCGCTGTCAGTAGTGGTCTGCAAGCCCGGAACATCAATTTCAAAACTGTCGCGATCCGACATCTGATTGAGCAACGCATAGAAATCCCCATTGGCCAGAGACACCTTCGTGACCTCTGTTCCGGTCAAAGGATCAGAGCGCATCCGTTGAATGGTGGCGTTGGAATTGGGGTTCAGGCGCAGCCGGCTCAAATCGCGAAACGTCATCTGCGTGGTCGAGTTGGTCAACGTGCGCACTTTTTCAAACTCGATCAGCACATCGTTCAAGCCGCGATCAGACCAAGCCGCCTCGGCAGGCTCGCGCCCCTCCACGCGTCCGTGGATGTCGGTGATCAACGCCTCGGCCGCACGATCCCGCTGCGCCAATGCAATCTCAAACGCCTCCGTCGCGTGCCCCGTCGCAGACCCTGCAAACCGCACCACCTTGCGCCAAGCCCCTTCCCCGCGCGCACCAATAGCAGCTTCACGACCCGCGATCGCCGCCCCGATCTCCTGTGGTGCAAAAAGCCGTGCGCCTTCCGATGTCGCTTTCTGGATGGCTTGCAAAGCCTCCGTGAGCGCTGCATCCGCCGCCGCCACCTGCGCCACTGGCATCTGCAAGACCACCCCCGGTGCAAGGTCCGCGGGCGAGGTCAATTTGTTGATCTGCAACACGGTCGGCCAAAGGTCAGGATCATTGAGATGCCTTGCCACAAAATCGCGCAAGGTCTCATCGCCACTATAGGTCACCTCGGCATAGGGCGCCTCCATCGGGTCCACTTCCGCCAATACCACCGGCGCGAGAGACGCGCCGACGCAGGCGGCCAGCAGGCCCAACACGCGCAAAATTGTCTTCATTGGATTTTGGTTGTCCGCAGGAACACACATGCCTGCACTCCCAAAAGGGCCTTGAAAAGAAATTATGGTTAATTGTTCCTATAATCGTTCAACAGCTTGGAACGCGGCGCAAGAATTTTGCGCCTTCACACGACCACTGGCTCCAGCTTGGAACCAATACGCATGATCTCTCAGCATTCCCCTCAATACGGAAACAGAATGCGCATTTTAAGCCGTTTCTCCAATGAGATTTTTCGCACAAACAGCGACCGCCCCCCTTTTCACCCCCCAGCTTGTCGCGGAAAAACTGATCCCGTCACGGCGTTAACGAATCGTGATTCCGTTAACGCGCGCCTCACATGTGACAAACCAAACCGGTTTTTCCCCTTATTTTCTTCGCCAATGCGCAAACGTTCGACAATTTATCGCACGGTCACATTTCTCGTTAGAGTGGTCTCAGCAATCAAAAGGACTTAGCCAATGTCGCACCGTGATCTTGAAGTTGATGACGTCTTCGCCGCAACAAGCGGCCAGTCGCCTGCCTCCCCGCTCACCGAGGAGATGACCATCTACCTCGCGACACTGCTCAACAACAACAACAGCTCAACCAACGCGTCCAAAGGTTTCTTGAACGCGCCAAACGGAAGCCATCCTGGGGTACCAGCAGGCTATTCTTACCTGTTCCAACTCGCAGGCCATGATCTGGTGTTCAGCTCCATGGTCCCGCGCACCTTTGATGACATTGGCGGTCGCTCGCAAAACCTGCGTCAGGAAAAGTTGGGACTGGAAACCCTGTTTGGCGGCGGCCCCATCGTCTGCCCCCATGCTTTTGACATGAACCATGCCGACGGCACACACCGGTTGCGCCTTGGCAAATTCCGCCCCGCAGGACGCATGTCCGATGACCGTCTGGCGCCTGCCGCAGACCTGCCCCGCAGCCGATATAGTGCCCACAGACCTGACGCGGACGGCCCCTTCACCGATGTGCTGATCCCGGATTCCCGCAATGACGACAACAACATCCTCGCGCAGCTGACCGCCTTTTTCCATGCGGTCTACAACACGCTTGTGGCCCAAACGGCTACTGTCCCGATGCCAGGCACCCAAGAGCCAATTCTACCGCATCACCGCTCCCGCGTGGCGCGCCTCGCCACCGCGCGCATCTATCGCCGAATCCTGCGGCACGACCTACTGCCACGCATCATGCCGGGTGATGTACTGTCCCTGTTTGAAGCGAACCCGATGCTGGAGCCGATTGGCCGCAGCGCACCTGAAACCAATGATCTCTTTGCCTACGGCATCGCCCGTATGGCGCACAGCATGGTGCGCCCAGAATACATGCTAAACAACGGCGTTGGCCCTCACGACCTTGGCGAGGTCGATCTGCGGAAAATCATCAACCACTCTTCCTTGCATGAACCCGGCATGGTGCCCACGCCGATTGATTGGAAAATTGACTGGAATCTGTTCTTCACCGCCCCCGGCGCGCCTTTAGCGGACAACTTCAACTGGGCGATCCGGTTTGGTCCTCACACGGCAGATGGCATGACGCTGGCCACCGCTGGCAAACCCACCAAAGCCACCTACCCCGCAGGCACCGCCATGCGTGATCTTGTGCGCGAAAAATGGATGGGTCTGGCTCGCGTGCAGGACCTGATTAACTCCGCAGCAACCGCACTCACTGCACAGGGCATTGCTGCGCCCTTTGATGCTGCAACCCACTATGACCGCGTCGCTTCAACCGGAATGGCCGCACTGGAAGCTGCTGTGCGCCCGGGCCACAAGCCCCCCATGTCCGACACGGACAAAGCCACCATCACCGCCAACCTGCCGCTTGTGACATTCCTTACACTGGAAGCGCAGATCGCCGGCAACAACGGCGCCACCTGTGGCCCACTCGGCGGATTAATCCTCGGCGCAGCTTTCCGTCCTGTGTTTGCCGACGACACGCCAACAAGCACCGACGCACATATCGCCCTGGCGCTGGAACAAGCCGCCTATGGCACCACGCCAATCCGCGACATGCCTACGCTAGTCGCGGCTACAGAAATCACCTGAAAAACACTGTCTGAACAAGGAGGACTACCAATGGATCCCTATGAGATCAAAATCAAAAATTACTTGAAGATGGGTGAAATCCTACAAGGCTGGGCGCGCAATGCCGACACCGTGCCCGCCACTGTGGGAGACTTCCGCGCGCAAGTGCCCAGCAATGTGGCTGAACTGGCTGACGAATTCAAAGACGAAGATCCTCTACAGATCTTCAACGCGCCGGATCAGAAGGTGGTGAGCATCATGCTGCCACACCCAGATGACCTCGACCTGCCACCGCCCAGCCCCTACACTTTGCCGGACTTCTATGACGAAGCCTATGACGCGACGCTGGTCACCCCGCCGGAAGAAGAGCACAATTTCCGCTCAAAACGCATCGCGGACTACGCCCTGCGCAAATGCGTGTAATCGCGCGCTAATGCTTTAGGATGTGCCGGGATCCAATTGATATCCAAGCGCAATTTTGTCACTTTGGATCAAGTCAGGTACCGGCATATCCGCCAACCGCAACCCATCTCGCAGCGCGAGCCAGACCTTACGGTTGCGGATCGGGAAACCGGACACCAACCACCGTGTGATCTCCGCCCGCTCCGGTGGCCCCTCCGCCACCCAGTTGGCCCGCGCAATGCTCTCAAACCGCCGCGCCACCGAAGCCGCCTCGGGCAACCTCCCGACCAACCCCAACGCAGACGCATGCCAGGCAGGTACGTCGTGGGAAATCTCCTCAGATTTCTCAGACGCCGCGATACAGCCCTCATAATCGCCAGCCATAAACCGAGTCGCCGCAACATAGCTCCAATGCGACGGTTGCAAACGGAACTTCAGCTTGAACAGCAAATCCAACAACCGGCCCGAGGCCTCCAGCTGGTCACAAAAGGCCAGCCCCACAGCAGAGGATGTCATCGTCCAAGGGTCGTTTTCATTGTACTGAAACGCCAGATCAAAGGCCAGTTCGGCCTGCTCAAACTGACGAGACATGGCCGCCGACCACCCCATGGCCAACTGTCCACGACTGTCCATAGGATCAAGTTCAATTGCCCGCCGGGCCAGTCGCAGCCCTTCCACATGCATATCCGGCGAACTGTACAAGCCGGGAAACGAAATCTGCCGCATATTCTCAATCGAAGCACGGCTGGAGTAGGCTCGGCTAAAATCCGGATAGTCCCGGATCAACGCGTCCAGCAAGCCCTCTGCGGTTTTCCATCCTTCCAGCGTGAAATTCAGAATATGCCCCTGCGCTTCCACCCATCGCTCGTAGGCACTGGGCGCGGTCTTGTTCGTCGCACTCAATGGACCTTTGAAGGCAGACAAATGCAAGTTCAACGCCACGGCCAAACGCGCTGCCGCCCCCGGTCCTTCCGCCAAGGTCATCTGCCCCGCATCAGTAAGTGTCTCAGACCACAACAGCTCACCTGTGCTGCGATCCGACAACACCGCGCGACAGGACAGCTCATCCCCTAAATCCTGCGGCTGTAACACCAACGCATAGCTCGCAGCGCCCGGCTCGCCTACTTTCGCGTTTTCCGCCATGAGCCCGGCGTCCAAAATCTGCCACTCACGAAAGCGCGAAAGATTGGCGCACAGAGCTTGGCGCAAGGCTTCTGCCTCTCCCGCCCGCACGGCAGTGAGGTGCCCATAGTTGGGCTGCGCCACAACAATCACCGGCCGCAGAGTTTTGGGAGCCTGCGCCTTCTCTGGTGATTTGATATCAATCACAAGCTGCTGCGTTTCCTCAGAAGGCTCTTCGCCGTATTCCTGATCCAACAGGCCCCATAGCGACTGATAGACGGTGAGCGCATTCGCCATCTGCCCGCTTTTCCAGAACGCCTCAATCAGCCGCCGCGCTGCCCCTTCATCAGCTGGATCCATCCCCGCGATGAACTGTAAGATCTCAAGTCTCTGTTCTTGAGTCTCCGCACCATCCGCAGCCGCGTTTAGGCGATGGCGCATCAACCCGCTGATGTGCTGCATGGCCTCTGTCACGCGCGAGGCAAAGACGTCATTGATCTCAACTTGGTCACGATCAAATTGCGCCAGCTTTTGTGGATCGACCCTTAGGACTCCTTCTATGTCGCCCCGATCTGCGGCATCCAACAAAACATCGAGATCAACAGACACCCGCTCTTGCGCCAACCAAATGTCGCTGCGATCGGTGAAAACCCCATCAAAGCCAGCATCCAAGAGTGACGCCTTCAGCGCCCAAACAGCATTGCGCAGGCTTGTCTGTGCTGCGGTTTCAGAACTGTCCGGCCAAAGCACACCGCGCAGTTTCTCCCGCGTCATGCGGAACTCTGGCGTCAGGGCCAACAACACAAGCAATGCAGCGGCTTTTTTCTTTTTGATATCAACACGCAGATCGCCGCAACGGGCCTGAAACCCGCCAATCACTCTGATCTGAAGCCGCTCCGGTGCCCTGTCCGGCACCGCAGATTTACTCTGCTCCCGTCCCATCAGTACAATGGCCCCTGTGTCTGACGTCGTATCCCCTCAAGTGCTATCGCAAACCTTGGGCAAACATAGGTTTCTCGGCCCAATTGCAACGCAGCACTTACAGCCTTGATGACCCGAAACTGCGCTTCAACACAACCCAGATCGACAATTCCAATCCCATTCTCTTGCAAAACGCGGCGCCAAGCCTCTTTGGCGATGCTTTTGCGCATTCTAATCTGCGATTGAAACGGCCTATCGTCGGCTACCATTTCTGCCTCAAATTGCGCCAACGAGAGGTTTTGGGCAGTCATTCCCGCGCAGTCCGGCGTCATCTCCGCACCACGCGATTGCTCAAGAGCCTGCCCAAACTCAGCCGCACCAAGTTCCCTTATTGCGCCCTCGACCGCCTCCGCCAGGGAGGCACGTGCCGCCGCACCAAAACAAAATCCGCCTCCTTCCACGTCAAATGACGCCGCAACAACAGCGGGCACGCCAGTGTCACAGGTCACATCCACAATCCGGGTACTGCGCGGCCGGCCGGCGCCAAGCATGCTGTCGACCATGTCGTCAGTGCCGGACAACAAAACCGCCTTGGAGGCACCGGCCCACCAATGCGCCGCCGCGTCCCGCTCAAACAACTCCAGCGCCGCATGTTGCACGGCGTCCGAAAACGTCCCATGCGCGGCCAAACCTTCCGAATACCCAGCCGTTTCAGACGACGACAACGGCAACACGTCCCGGTCCAAGTTCCCGGCTCTAGCCCCATGCCAATCCAACACTGGCACTCCCTGATCGTGTGGGAGTCCGTCAACTGCTGCGCGTAGACCCAACTGCTCTGCCGCCTCACCAGCGAGGCGGATCAACGCGCCAATGCGACCGCGCCCTGCACCGGAGACCGGAGTGCCATCGGTCAACACACCGCCCGCAACCACCATGCCCGGCACCACACTCGGGCGCCCAACAAAGACAAAGTCCAAATGTCGCAGCACAGCAGCACAAAACGCAGGCGTCTCATGCGGCAAGATCAAATCTCCATCCAATCGCCGCTCAAACTCCTGCAATTGCGTGAACATTCCCTGCCGCCTCCCCTGCGTTATGCGCACCAGATAAAACCACCTTTTTGTCCATCACAGAGGGCGATTAACGCAAATCACGCAAGAATAACGCTGGGTCTGGCACATTTACCTCAAAGAGGATCAATAAGGAGGTTTCAATGTCCCGCCCCCGCCCAACAGAAAAGACCACGACTGACAACGCCGATGATCGCCAAATGGCGCTGGCCGCATTGCGTGATATGTACCGCGACCGCAAAGATGTGACCGGCTATGACATCGGCTTCAAACGCGTCGGCGGCTTAGCCACAAACAAGATCTCTCTTCGGGTTCATGTGGACGCCAAACTGCCCGAGGACGAACTCGACCCGGGCCAGCGTATTGTGCGACGCATCAAGGGCTTTCCAGTGGATGTCGTGGCCAGCACCTATAAGGTCCACCGCGACCAGGGCGACAGCCAAAATACTTTTGAAACCACGCTCTTGTCCGGCAGCGCCTGCCAGCGCCGTGGTGCCAACGCCGGCACAATCGGTGCAATTGTCATAGACCGTGCCACCGGCAAACCTGGGTTCCTGTCCAATTGGCACGTACTGTCCTCCCCTGCCGGAGCGGACAGTGACCTTGTTTATGGCCAACACACCTCTGGCCTGCCCATCGGCCGATTGAACAAATCCATGTTGTCGCGTCAAGGAGATGCAGCCTTTGCCACATTGACCGGTGCCATGCCATGGCACCCCACACTCAAGCAGATAGACCTACCGCTGACCGGGATTGCCCCGGCCGCCTTGGGTCGCAACCTGTGTAAGTATGGCCGCACCACTGGATTGACCCATGCGCGTGTCGATGGCGTTGGCACGTACAAAGTGGTGCACACACACGAAAATGGCGTCCAAAAAATCGTTGAGATCGATGGCTTCCGCCTTGTGCCACAAGATGCCTCGGCCCCTATGGCGTCGCTCTCCTTGCCCGGTGACAGTGGTGCCTGCTGGGTTGATCCCGACACCGGAAATGCGGTTGGGCTACATATGGCGGGCGAAGGCAATGACTGGCCTGGCGGAGATTGCGCTTTGGCCTGCCATATGGATCGTGTGATGGACCACCTTGATTTGCGTCTTGCCACGCTCTGTGACCTGCGCAGCTTGTCAGACGACGACGCACTCAGCACACAGTCGGCACAGGCACTGCATATGGTGCCCGGCATGATACGCCCTGCAAACACATTCGAGCTGCAATCCGTCGGTGACACCGGCCGCATTTTCAGTGTTCAGGGCAATATCTGGAATGAGTTTCTCAACACCATGCTCTCACAGCACCCAGAGTTCTCGCAGATCCCTTTCGACATAGATGACGCCTTTGCCGACTACTTTGGATATGGAACGTCCGGCGAGGCTCTCCATGCCATTGCGCTGGCATCCACAGACTTCTTGCGCGACGGCGCGGTGCCAGATCTGAAAGTTCTGACAACGGAGGTAACGTTTCGCGGCGTATGCTTCCGCATTGCGGAGGCCTACCGCGCCCGTGGCTATCATGTGACCGCCTAAACAGTGATGCCAAAGGACCAACCAGATATGTGTCAACGGATCTATGCCGTCGATGAAGTGTCACTGACCCGACAAGAAACGCAGTCGCCAAATTTTCTGGTGCAGGTGCAAGCGCGCGCAGTCACTTCGGGATGGCGTTCGCCGACGCTGACACGTCACCGTTACCGAAACCCGCCAGAGGACGGGATATTGAACTATGATCTGCATGCCATCGCTCCCGACTCAGACGCCAAGACCTTACCCGTACTCACACGTGTATCCGCCGACACGGCGCTCACTGATGTCGACATCGACAATTTCTGGGGATCGGGACGGCCACTTGTTGGCGTACGCTGCCATGCGCAAAGCAATAACAAACTGGCCCTTTTGGTACCCCAACTGGGGGTGCCTAAGACGGCCGTCGCCCCACAATTGACCTTTTCGGAGGATTTCACACCAGAGTTCGCGCGCGACATCCGCCCGCTGTTTCGACCATACGATATCGCCATGATGATGCGGGTACGTGATCTCGATCTCAGCTCCCACGAGGCGGTGTGCCAGCACGGCGCCTTGATTCTGGCCCGCCTGAAAGATGGCTCGATGCCCAACGACGGCCCCTGGCCCGCCAGCGATGTGGCGCTGTTTGAACAGTGGCTGCTTAAGGGCAAGGCGCCTTAACCTCAGCCCTACCGCACTCCGCCGTGGGGACAAAGAACACTCCCTGTTGATGGATCATCCCCCCATCAACACCCGTTGACGCACTTACATCCCCATCGGTGTGTCAACGTTTCGGGGCGGTTTGCGGGTTCTGTCCTCCCGCAGCCGCCCCACATTTTTGGCTCGTCAAAGCGGTACCCGTACGCAATACGTCATGGTCCAGTGACAGATCAACAATCAAAAAGGGGTGGTGGTACCGCCTCTCCGGCTCGAACGGAGGACCCCTGGTTCCACAAACCAGTGCTCTAACCAACTGAGCTAAGGCGGCAACAAGGGCGGTTTACCGCCAGTGTTCGGGGGATGCAAGCACCTAAAATACAATTTTGTATGTTTGTTCGATCAAATCACAACCAAAGCTCTTCACCGGCTTCTCAGCCTCAAGCGCAAAGCCGTATTTTTTCATAGAGCGCACAGGCTGCGGCATGGCTTTTGTGGGTCCAAAGCGTTACGCCGTCATAGCCCACGCCTCGGGCAAACCCCAAACAGGTGTCCAAAAGATGCTGCCCCAAGCCGAAGCCCCGCGCCTGTGGCAGCACCAAAAACAACCGCAACTTGGCCCAGCTTGACTGCGTACTTTCCACACAGAAAATACTGCCCAGCCGGTAGCCTTCATACGTTGCCAGCCAACCGCGCTCACGCACATCATCATGGTTCAGCAGGAACCCGCGCAGGATAGTTTCCACCAACGGCCCGAAACTGTCGTCAAAGCCTTCTTCCCGCGCATAAAGCGTGGCATGGGCCTCCACCAGCCAATCCAGATCCGCCTCCGCAAAGGGACTCAGCGTGATATCGTCAATCATAGTCGTTCCCTCGTCCGTTCTAGACAGGCTCAAACCTTCGGTATTCTTGCCTTTGAGCCGCGATCACGATACCCGAATTCCCAAGATATGAGAACGTGCGCCTTGGGGCCACACATCCGCTAGGAGACAGCCATGGGCATCAACACTGAAAGCGACATCGAAGCCAACCTGCAAATCGGTCCCACAGATCAGGGGTTTGTGCGAATTTACATCGAAGGCGGCGGCATCGAAATCCCAATGGATTTTGATCCAGAAGAGGCCGAAGAAATTGCCGAAGAAATTCGCGCAGCGGCGGCCACCGCCCGCCAGATGGCGAAATAAATATTCAGGAGGGGCCAGCCCCTCCGCTGCAGCAAGCTGCACCTCCTCCCCGGGATATTTGGGGACTATGAATGCTCAGGGTCAGGTGAGAAATTCGCCTGGCCCTTTGAGTTCAAACCCGGTGATCTCAAACTCATAATACCCGTTTCGGTCGCCTTTTTCTGCCCGCGCGATGAGCTTGCCTTCTGCGTTGTGAAACACCGCATGCACCGTATGGATCGCACGGTAACACCAATCGCCGTCCGGATAATAGAACTTGACCATCATGAGCTGTCCTCCTCATTGGGCATCGGCGACAGCTTGGGATCGCGGTACCGGTGCAAACGCCGCGCCGCGTCAGTGGCAAACTTCTGGATCATCTTCTTGCGCCGCGCCGGGGCCAGTTTGTCCTCTGGCGCCATACGAATGATCTCCGCATCATAGGCATCCGCAAAGATCAGCCCTGTGCCCTCAGGCAACAGGTCGGTGGGGAATTGCGTGTCCACGGCCCAGAAATACCGGTCACACCATTCCAGATAGCCCTGCCACTTATTGTCTGATTGAAAATCCGCCCGGCTGGACTTGCACTCGATCACCCAAAGCTCGCCTTTGGGTCCAAGTGCCATCACATCCACCCGCAGGCCGCGCGTGGGCACAAACTCCTCAATCGAGACATAGCCATGGCTGCGCAAATGGCGGCTGACGCCACGGGCCAGCAATTGACCGGGTTGCATCGTGATTAGGGACGTATCTTCCATAACCGCAGCGTGAACATTTAGCGAACAAAATGCAAGAGCCGATTTGCGCCCCCTGCCCCTTGCGCCGCCTCTGCGCTGCGCCTAGATAGAGGGTCGGCGGGTGCTGCCCTTCTCGTGATACGGTTGCATTCCGGTGGCCTTAAGCAATTCCGAGGGAGCTGGCTCTGTCCCGGTCCTGGCCTGGTTACCTGGCGCCCACCTGTATATACAGGTCCTCGGGAATGAGATAACCACACGGCTGCGTTTGCGGGCCCGCCACTTTACGCATCAGTCGCCTGAAGGTCTCACCTCACTCCGGCTCCAGCCCACTTGCCTCCAGCATGTCGTCCGGCTCCACGTGAATCGTGGTGCGCGCTTCTGGGATTTTCGCCTGAATGCCGTCCTCAATTGCGTCGCAGATCTCATGCGCTCGATGCACCGTCATCTGCCCATCGACAACCAAATGAAACTCGATGAACACCACACGCCCGGCGCGCCATGTCCTGAGGTCATGAATTTGCAAAGCCCCTTGAGAGGCCCCTCTCACGGCGGCCTCGATCACCTCACGTTCCTCAGAGGCAACTGAAGAATCCATCAAATCTCCTGCGGAGGAGACCACAACTTTCCAGCCTTCCCGGAGGATGTTGAGCGCCACCACGGCCGCAAGCAGCGAGTCCAAAATGTGCCAACCGGTCAACGCAACCAGCATCAACCCTACCAACACGCCCGCTGTGGTCCAAACGTCTGTCATCAAGTGGCGTCCGTTGGCCTCCAAAGCAGGTGAGCGCCGGTGCTGCCCTGCCCCGATCAAGACCCGCGCCCAAGCAAAGTTCAGCACCAATGCGCCCCCACTCACAGCCAATCCAACCGCGCCAATCTCCGGCTGTTCGGCCGCACGCAACGCCGTCACGGCTTCCTGCAAGATCATCACTGCCGCCACCACGATGAGCGAACCTTCGGCAATCGCAGAGAAATTCTCTGCCTTATGGTGCCCAAAGGGATGCCCCTTGTCCGCAGGCAGTTCCGCAAACCAAATTGCCCCCCAGGCCAACACCGCCCCGGCCACATTCACAAAGGATTCCATCGCGTCAGAATAAAGCGCCACCGATCCTGTCAGCCGCCAGGCCACAATTTTCATAAACAGGACAGCCAATGCCACAAGGATGCTTCCCGTCGCCAGAGTCTGAGAGGAAAAACCACGCGCCACGAGCTTGAAACACCTGCAATTCTTGGTTCTTGAACGTCTCCTACAGTGATGCCCGCATTTGAACGAGCGTACAACCCGTGAGGTGGCACCTGCGACACCCTTCCGCTCAATTCAGCCAACAGGCTTAACTCAATACCAAATGGTATCATATATATTGAGACACCAAGTGGTATCACTTAAGCGAGACAGCTATGCCCGACGCCTTACAACCTGTGTTCCGCGCCCTTGGCGACCCAACCCGACGCGACATTCTGCGCCTCTTGGGGCATGAACCCATGACCATCGCGGAGGTGGCCGACAACTTCGACATGACCCGCGCCGCAGTGAAAAAGCATCTTGTGGTGCTCAGCGATGGCGGGTTGATCACCGTCGCCCCGCGCGGCCGGGAAAAGGTCAATTCTCTCAACGCATTGGCGCTCAAGCCTGCACTGGAATGGATGGGCTGGTTTGGCCAGTTCTGGGACGACCGTCTCGACGCATTGAAAACCGCAATTGAAAAGGAAACGACAGATGACACTGGACACGACAATGGCTGAACTTTCCCAAGACACCAACATTCGCAAATCGGTCTTTCTGGCCGCGCCCAAGACCCGCGTCTGGGAGTTTTTGACCAAAACCGACCTGCTCAACGAATGGTTCCACCCCGCGGAAAGGGATCTTGCAGAGGGCGAAGACTACACCCTACGTTCGCAAAAAGACGGTGACCGCATGTGTTGGGGCAAAGTGGTCGAGGCCCGCCCGCATGACTACATGAAGTGGGATTTCACCGTTGGCCCGATGAACGGCACCATGAGCACCGTGGAGTGGGAACTCACCGAGGCGCCCGGCGGCACCCGCCTAACGTTGATCCACTCCGGCCTGCCTACCGACGTGGATGGCTTTGGCCTTGTCATGGCACTGGATAAAGGCTGGCACGGTTTCCTGTCCAATCTGCACAGCATGGAATGATCTCGGTCGCGGCGGCCCTTGCGCCGCCGCGCCACATCCCTAAGCTCGCTGGCAACCCAAAGGAGCCAGCCATGTTTTCCCGCGACGCCCTCGCCTATGACCCGATCCCCCTGCCCGATCATGTTGACTTAGATGACGCAGCATCCCGCAAAGCGGCGCAGGCGTTTTTTGATGTCATGGCACAGCGCCACACCGTGCGCGACTATGACACCACGCCGATCCCGCGCGATATCATCGAAACTTGCATCAAGACCGCTGGCCGCGCGCCCTCCGGCGCCAATCACCAGCCCTGGAGCTTTGCCGCAATTTCCAATCCCGCGCTCAAAGCCCGCATTCGGGCGGAGGCCGAGGAAGAAGAGCGCAAGTTTTATGATGGCGGCGCCGGGGATGAATGGATCAAAGCGCTGGAGCCCATCGGCACCAACGACCACAAACCCCACCTGACGGATGCGCCTTGGTTGATTGTGGTCTTTGCCCAACGCTATGGCGAGTTCGAGGACGGCACCCGCTATAAGAA
>Ga0189275_100482_pt1 | contig 14643 bp, 10 predicted proteins | sample N19A6minimetaG_FD_130329 | JGI IMG/M metagenome (GOLD analysis project Ga0189275, IMG submission 130329) | Marine microbial communities from the Costa Rica Dome - N19 A6 mini metaG | ecosystem: Environmental > Aquatic > Marine > Oceanic > Photic zone | place: Costa Rica: the Eastern Pacific...
AGCCCCACGCAGCAATGCGGGGGCTGGCCGTGAACGAGAAGCCGTTCTGGGTTTTATAGTTGGCGATCAAATCGGTGTAGAACACGCCGATTTTGACGGGTTCCGGGGTGATATGGCGGCCGTAAAGCATGCGCCCTGCAAGTGAGAACAGGTTGCCGTTGTCTTGGTCCATAAAGCGCAGCTTGGGGCCGATCATATAGCGCAGCGTCTGTGTAGGAACAATCGCGGCGGGCACATCTGGGCTTTGCGAGAATTGTTCAAGAAGAAATTGCAGCTCAACATCGCGGTCGATGGAAAAGTTGATACCCAGACCTGCCTGCTCATCGGAGCCAAACCAGAGATCGGTGCGCATCAGACCCGGCTCCAGGGTCGCGGCGCTGCCAAGCGTCAGGCCGTCCTGTTGGGCGTTCAGTTGCGCCTGCGTCGCGGGCAGGGACAGAGTGCGATAGCTGACGTCGCGTGTTTCGCCGGGCGTGTAAACAAGGCGACCGCCAACCAGAACGTTGTCGGCCCCAGGCCAGAAGGTCATGATACTGGTGGCTGGTGTGACACCAAAACCGTTGGTGACATAGCCTTCCATGGCAAGCCTTGGGGTGACGTTGTAGCGTCCGCCGACGGTCCAAACGGGTTCTTTCACCCATTCGCCGGTTTTGGCGATGGTGTTTTCTCCGGAGATCGGCGCTTCGACCGCACCAAAGAGGGCGATGCGTTGGTTCGGTTTGTAGCTTACACCTGCGCCCACGCTGAAAATGGTCCCATAAAAGCGGTCGCCGTTGACGTAGTCCGGCATAACGGTGACGCCCGGGGTCAGGTGAAACTGTAATTTGGGGGACGCGGTGTAGGTAATTGGCGCCTTGATTGCGCCAATCCCGATGTTGGATTGCGGTGTGTACCACCCGCCAAAGATATCGGATTTCAGAGAGGTGAAAACCTCAGCGGAGGCAAGTGCTGTGACGGACCAATTGTCGTCCGAATAGAGGCGAAATTTCCCCCAAAGAGCAAGTTCGGTTGTCTCAATCTGTGGGATGCCGCCTGGTGGAAGACCTGGCTCACCATCGATTGGTCCGCCGATCGGGTCTACGTAGTTTTGTACATCAACGCCAAGTGTGAACCAATCAGCGAAAGCGTAATTGCCGCCGCCGTGATAGTTTTGGTTGCCGGTTCCTGCCCGGTCATCAGGGCTGGTTTGGCGCGCGCCAACATTCAGTTCGAGGGTGTCCTTGGGGTACATGTTGCCGGTTTCGAACGAACCCAGCCGAGTGGCGCCGGCGTCCAGTGGGTTTACGCTTTGTGCCTGGGCGGATTGCAACTGGACAAGCGCAGTTGCGCAGAAGGCAGCAGCGAGTGTGGTACGTGCCGAAGTAAGACGGACTGCGGACGGTTTGGGGCTGTCAGAGTGCAACACGATAAAATCCAATAACTTGAAAACTTATGCTTTCCTACCGCAGCGGGGCGACAGCGCAAAAGGCTTTTGCGCTACCGGGGCTGCGATTGCTGCGAAAATGCGCGGGTCGTGGCCTTAAAGGCCCAGTTTGTCGCGCATGAAGGCGAGTGCGACGCTCAGTCCGTCCGGCGCAATCCCGTGGGCGGTGCCCTTCATGATGTGGGCATAGACGTCAGTGAACCCTGCTTCTTGCAGAGCTTCGGCGGCTTGAGGCAGAGATTGTGGCGGCACCACATCATCTTGGTCGCCGTGTATCAGAAGGATCGCCGGTTTGCTGACGGCTTCGTCCTTTAGAAGGTCGGGTTGCAGCAGACGGCCTGAGAAGGCGACAATGCCTGCGAGTTCGTCTTCACGGCGGGGCGCCACGTGCAGGCTCATCATGGTGCCTTGGGAGAAGCCGAAGAGCACAACCTGTTCCGGCAGGAGGTCTTCGTCGACCATGACGGCGTCGAGGAAGGCGTTGAGGTCTTCGACGGCGGCCATCATCCCACGTTCGCTTTCCTCCTCAGAGGAACCATCGATCCACGGGATTGGGAACCATTGGCGGCCCATGGGCATGCCGGGGATCTCTTCAGGGGCATCCGGTGCGAGGAAGAGTGTGTCTGGCAGGTGCTCGGCCAGCGGATCGGCCAGCCCCATCAAGTCAGCGCCATTGGCGCCGTAGCCATGTAGGAAAATAACCGCAGAGCGGGTTTCGCCGGAAACCGGTTCCTTGCGTTGAGCTTGCAATACACGTGTCATGGAAAGGCCCCTTGTCTGTGGTGGCTGCGGATGCAGCGGTTAGGGGCGTGTGTGGCATGTCAGGCGGCCTGTCGCAAGATATGCGTGGCCGCCTGACAGGATGTGTTGCCGATCAGGCGAAAGCGGCCTCAAGCGCGATTTCGACCATGTCGCCAAAGGTCTTTTCGCGGTCCTCAGAGGGCAGAGCCTCGCCAGTCAGAAGGTGGTCAGACACGGTAAGGACGGCCAGGGCTCGGCGGCCGTGGCGCGCGGCGAGGTTGTAGAGCTCGGCGGCTTCCATTTCGACGCCCAGAATGCCGTGGCGCACCATTTGCTCGTTCAGGTCTGGACGCTCGTCATAGAAGACGTCGGAACTGTAGATGCCGCCAACATGGGTGGCGGTGCCTTTGGCTTCGGCTGCGTCGGCGGCTGCACGCAGCAGGCCGTAGTCGGCGCAAGGGGCGAAGTTCATTTCTTTGAAGATGCCGCGGGACGGGGTGGAGAGGGTGGTTGCGGTCATCGCAACGATCACGTCGCGTACCTTGACGCTGTCCTGCATGCCGCCGCAGGATCCGATGCGGATCAGGGTCTTGGCTCCGTAGTCTTTGATCAGCTCGTTCACGTAGATCGAGAGCGAAGGCATACCCATGCCGGACCCGTGGATGGTAACACGGTTGCCTTTCCACATGCCGGTGAAGCCGAGCATACCGCGGACTTCATTCACCAGTTTCACATCGGTGAGGAAGGTCTCTGCCGCCCATTTGGCGCGGTAGGGATCGCCTGGCAGAAGAACGGTTTCTGCGATGTCTCCGGGTTGGGCTCCTATATGTACAGTCATGGCAATTCCTTTTTGTGTTTCTATGGGCGGAGAGCGTTGCCGTTTGGGCAAACGTATAAGAGTGAATCAGATGGTCAAAATTCTAGCGCTGTAAAAGGCAAAAATCTGAAAAACATCTGCTTAGAAAAGCAAAAGCCGAAGTGGCGTCTTGGGGCACACTTCGGCTTTGTCTAGGTCCTGTCTGATGCGGATTAGATTTCCATCGCGTCCGGTGAGATGCCTGCGGCCAAAGCTTCGTCAAACCACTTGGGCTTGCGGCCTTTGCCGGTCCAAGTTTTTGTTTTGTCTTCCGGGTGTGCGTATTTTGGAACGCCTTTCATCAGGCCTCCGCGCTTTTTGCCTGTGACACTTGCAAGCTCTTCCAGAGAGAAGCCGTATTTTTCGGCGGCTTCTTCAATCGCTTTTAGCGCATCCGTTTTGCGTTGCGCCTCTCGCTTTTCCAGTTGGATATCGATCTGCGCTCGCAGATCAATCAACTCTTCGCGGCTCAACTCTTCCAACTTCATTTCCGATTTCCCATCGATTTTTCGCACGAACCGGAATTTCATCGTGTTTCGATCGGTCATGCAAGGTTGGAGGCTAATTTTTTAGTTTCGACCGGGTGATTTTGCAATTTTAGGTTGTTGGGAGTTTATTATCCACTCGTTTTTGGGAGATTCCCCCCTGTATAGCAAGCATATTGCAAGGCGAACTCAGAGTCATTGCGCCGCCACTGAGGATGGATTCGCCAATGTGACGATGTCTCCCATAATGGTGTTCAGCTCAAAGTCTTTGGGGGTATAGACCCGAGCTACCCCCATTGCGCGCAAACGATCTGTGTCATCATCCGGAATAATGCCGCCGACAATCACGGGGATGTCTCCCAAGCCGACGTCCCGCATGCGTTGCATCAGGTCTTCGACCAACGGGATGTGGGAGCCTGAAAGGATCGAGAGGCCAACCACATGAGCCTGATCTTCGATAGCTTTGGACACGATTTCCTCTGGCGTGAGACGAATGCCTTCGTAGGTGATGTCCATGCCGCAGTCGCGGGCGCGGAAGGCGATTTGCTCGGCACCGTTGGAATGACCGTCAAGCCCCGGTTTTCCAATGACAAATTTCAAGCGGCGGCCCAGTTTGTCAGACACGGCGTCCACAGCGTCACGCAGATCTTCCAGCCCTTCGGTTTTGTTGGACGGGGCGCCGGAGACACCGGTGGGGCCGCGGTATTCGCCATGCACAACGCGCATTTGTGCAGCCCATTCACCGGTTGTGACACCCGCCTTGGCGGCGGCGATGGAAGCGGGCATGACATTTTCGCCGTTGGCCGCTGCCGCACGCAGGCCGGCAAGGGCTTTCTCCACGGCGACACTGTCCCGTTGGTTACGCCACTCTGCGAGGCGGGAAATCTGCTCCTGCTCCACAGCCGGGTCAACCACCATGATGCCACCGTCGTCTGTCATGAGCGGCGACGCTTCGCCTTTTTGGAATTTATTCACGCCAACCACGACTGTGTCGCCTGCTTCAATGCGGTTAAGGCGCTCTGCGTTGCTGTCAACAAGGCGGGATTTCATATAGTCAATTGCGCCAATAGCACCGCCCATGCTTTCCAAATTGGCCAATTCACGGCGCGCGCCGTCTTTTAGTTCCTCGACTTTGGAATCCACCGCCGGGTTTCCGTCAAACAGGTCGTCGTATTCGAGAAGATCGGTTTCAAAGGCCATGATTTGTTGCATCCGCATGGACCATTGCTGATCCCAAGGGCGGGGCAAACCAAGCGCTTCGTTCCATGCCGGCAATTGCACCGCACGGGCACGGGCTTTTTTGGACAGAGTAACTGCCAGCATTTCAATGAGAATACGGTATACGTTATTCTCTGGCTGTTGTTCCGTCAGCCCCAATGAGTTGACCTGCACGCCATAGCGGAAGCGGCGGGATTTGGGATCGCTTACGCCGTAACGCTCCACCAAGATTTCATCCCAGAGGTCCACAAAGGCGCGCATTTTGCACATCTCGGTGACAAAGCGGATACCGGCGTTCACAAAGAAGGAGATACGGCCGCAGAGGCGCGGAAAGTCTTCTTCGGCCACACGTGGCTTTAGTGCGTCGAGCACGGCAATGGCGGTGGCAAGTGCAAAGGAGAGCTCTTGTTCCGGCGTCGCGCCTGCTTCCTGTAGGTGATAGGAACAGACGTTCATCGGGTTCCATTTTGGCACGTTGGTGTAGCAATACTCCGCTACATCCGCGATCATCTTCAGGCTGGGTTCCGGTGGACAGATGTAAGTGCCGCGGCTGAGGTACTCTTTGATCAGGTCGTTTTGCACCGTGCCTTGCAGTTTGGACACATCGGCGCCTTGCTCCTCAGCCGTGGCAATATAAAGCGCAAGCAACCAAGGCGCGGTGGCGTTGATCGTCATGGAGGTGTTCATCTGCTCCAGCGGGATTTGGTCAAACAGGGTACGCATGTCGCCCAGGTGGCAGACTGGCACGCCCACCTTGCCAACTTCGCCGCGCGCCAGAATGTGGTCGCTGTCGTAGCCGGTTTGGGTGGGCAGATCGAACGCCACTGACAGGCCGGTTTGGCCTTTTTCGAGGTTGGACCGATAGAGTGCGTTGGAAGCTTTGGCGGTGGAATGGCCAGCGTAGGTTCGAATCAACCATGGACGATCCTTGGCTGGTTTATCGGAGGGCTGGTTTTGCTGCGTCTGCGACATATCTCATTCCTCTGCTGGGGGTCGCGGCACGACCTAGCAACAATATTTCGTTTTAGCGTATGTATGCGAAACATCATTTGCAAGTCAATTCGCTGCGTTGCGGCAGAATCCCTGCGTCACCGCTGAAACACAGACGGCGAGAGTTGTGTGAAGTCTATTGCGCCTTGGGGCAAGCTGTAGTCAGAGTCATGGGATGACGTCGACGGTTGAGCTTCCTCTTTGGCTGTTTGTTTTGATCCTACTGTTTGCAGTGGTCACGGCTGCCAGTCACTTGCTGTTTCCTTCTGTGCGCTGGTTCTTCCGGCGTCGCATGGAGCGCGTTGTGTCGCGGCTTAACGAGCGGTTGGATCGGCCCATTGAGCCTTTCAAGCTTGCGCAGCGCCATGACATGATTCAGCAGCTGATTTATCAGCCGTATGTGACGAAAGCGGTGTCTGAGCACGCAGCGGAGGAAGGCATTCCGGAGGCAGTCGCCTTTGAAACCGCCAAGCGCTATGCGGGCGAGATTGTGCCGTCGTTTTCGGCCACCATGTATTTTGGCGTGGCGATCAAGATCGCGCGGTTTTTAAGCCGGGCGTTTTACCGCGTGCGCCTGACCCATGTGGATGAAGCGGCGCTGGATGCGATCCCGCAGGAGAGCACGATCGTTTATGTGATCAACCACAAAAGCAATATGGACTACGTTTTGGTGACCTATCTGGCAGCGCGACGTGGGGCGTTGTCTTATGCGGTGGGCGAATGGGCGCGGGTTTGGCCGCTCAGTCGGTTGATCCGGGCGATGGGGGCCTACTTTATTAGGCGCAAGTCACGCAATGATCTCTATCGGCGGGTGTTGGCGGCCTATGTGCGATTGGCGACTGAGGCGGGGGTGGCGCAGGCAATGTTCCCGGAGGGGCGGTTGTCGCTGACCGGAGCGCCCCAGGATCCGAAGTTGGGCCTGATCAAATACATCACAGACGCCTATCAGCCCGACGGCCGCGATGTGGTCTTTGTGCCGGTGGCGATCAACTATGACCGTGTTTTGGAAGACCGCATTTTGTTGGAGTCGGCTGCGCGTGGCGGGAAGGGGTTCCGGGCGCGGATCAGTGTGATTGTGGGGTTCTTCTTCAAACAGCTATTGTTTCGGTTGCGTGGCAAGGTGCATCGGTTTGGCAATGCCACAGTACGTTTTGGCGAGCCCGTGTCACTAACCACGTTTTCCGAAGGCATCACCGGCGATGTGGCCAAGCCGCTGGGGGTGGAATTGATGCGGCGCATTAATGGGGTGGTACCGATCCTGCCGGTGCCGTTGATGGCGTATGTTTTTGAGCAGGCCGCGGGACCCCTGTCGCGCAAAGACGTGCAGGATGCCTTCGCGGCGCGGCTGGTGGCGTTGCCGCAGAATCGGGCGCGATTTATGCGCGAGGCGCCAGAGGAAGCCATTGAAAGCGCGCTGAAGACCTTGGTCGGGCGGCGGGTGCTGTTGGAAAATGACGGAACGTTCTCTGTGAGCAAAGAGCAGGTGGAGATTTTGGGGTTTTACGCCAATTCCATAAGGCATTTGCTTGAGTGATTGTGCGGGCGCAGCAATTCATGCTGCGACTGCTGGGTCATAAAATTACAAAAAACACCTCATTAAGGTTGCAATGTTACCTAGTCGCCAATATCACGGTGGCAGGAGCGCGATTCTGCATCGCGGCGAAACGACCAATCAGGAGGCGAAGATGGCTCTGGATACTGAAAACGGCATTGCGACCTACGACGCACCACAGAAAGATCTCTACGAAGTGGGCGAAATGCCTCCGATGGGGCATGTCCCTAAACAGATGTACGCGTGGGCGATCCGCCGCGAGCGTCAGGGCGAGCCTGACAAGGCGATGCTGCAGGAAGTTGTCGACGTGCCAACGCTGGACAGCCACGAAGTGCTGGTTTTGGTGATGGCCGCGGGCGTGAACTACAACGGTGTTTGGGCCGGACTGGGCGTGCCGATCTCCATGTTTGACGTGCACAAGCAGCCGTATCACATTGCCGGTTCTGATGCGTCCGGGATCGTTTGGGCCGTGGGCGACAAGGTGAAGCGCTGGAAAGTGGGCGACGAAGTTGTGATCCACTGCAACCAGGATGACGGCGACGACGAGCACTGCAACGGCGGCGATCCGATGTTCTCCGACAGCCAGCGTATCTGGGGGTATGAAACCCCTGACGGATCTTTCTCTCAGTTCACCCGTGTGCAGGCGCAGCAGCTGATGCCACGTCCAAAGCACCTGACCTGGGAAGAGAGCGCGTGCTACACGCTGACACTGGCAACCGCCTATCGGATGCTGTTTGGCCATGAGCCACATGATCTGAAGCCGGGCCAGAATGTTCTGGTGTGGGGCGCGTCCGGTGGCTTGGGCTCTTATGCGATCCAGCTGATCAACACCGCCGGTGCCAATGCGATTGGCGTGATTTCGGATGAGAGCAAGCGTGACTTTGTCATGGGGCTGGGCGCGAAGGGCGTGATCAACCGCAATGACTTCAACTGCTGGGGCCAGCTGCCGACAGTAAACACGCCGGAATACAATGATTGGCTGAAAGAAGCGCGCAAGTTTGGCAAGGCGATCTGGGAGATCACCGGCAAAGGCGTAAACGTGGACATGGTGTTTGAACACCCCGGTCAGGCGACGTTCCCTGTGTCCACTTTGGTGGTGAAAAAGGGTGGCATGGTTGTGATCTGCGCCGGGACCTCCGGATTCAACTGTACCTTTGACGTGCGTTACATGTGGATGCACCAAAAGCGCTTGCAGGGTTCCCACTTTGCCCACCTGAAGCAGGCCGCGGCCGCCAACCAGTTGATGGTGGAGCGTCGTCTGGACCCTTGCATGTCTGAAGTGTTCCCTTGGGCTGAGTTGCCGGATGCGCACATGAAGATGCTGCGTAACGAGCACAAGCCGGGCAATATGTCGGTTCTGGTGCAGGCACCAAAGACCGGCCTGCGCACGCTGGAGGATGTCCTCGACGCTGGCCGATAGGTCTTTGAATTTGGTCAAACGGTTTTCCCCCGTTTTCCTCCTCAGCCCCCGGAGCCATTTGGTTTCGGGGGTCTTTTTTGTTGAGGGTAAAGCCGAGCCTGGCTCCAAATTGCTTCTCTAGGATCGGTTAATTTTGTTTCTGCTCAATTGGTTACAATGGCAATTTTCAATGATTTCAATTGCTGAAACCATTTCTTGTTTGATCGTTTATTTTTTGGAAAGGACTCCTGCTTACGCCTTTGATTTAGCATTTTAGCGGAGAGACAAAATGAACATCAGAACCACTATATCGGCGCTCGCCGTATCAGCTTTGACCGCAGTTTCTTCGGCAGCTGAAACACTTACATTTGCGGCAGGTGAGTGGGCGCCTTACATCGGCTCAGAGCTGCCGGAAAATGGTCTGCACACCCAAAGGGTTCGCTAAGTTATGAAGGCCGCCGGATACGATATTGAGTTGGAGTACATGCCGTGGAAACGGTCATTTGAAATGACCAAGAAGGGCGATATCGTCGCAACGTTTTCCTGGTCGCGCACAGAAGAGCGCGTGGATGAATTCCACTATCCGGCAGTGTCCGTTGACGACCAGACCGATGTTATTTTCTACAGCCGAACCAAATATCCAGATGGGTTAAACGTATCTTCGATTGATGACATTCATGCTCAAGGGCTCTCTGTCATTGGCTACTCCGGCTACTGGTATGAGACTGAGTACCAAAAGCGTGGGATGGACATGCGAACAGTAACATCTGCGGAAAGTGCATGGAAAATGCTACAATCGGGGCGAGCGGATGTTTTGATCGAAAACCAGGTGGTTGGCGAGTTGTCTTTGCAGGAGGTTCTGGGAGATGAAGCTGGTGACATTGGTCAAGCCGCGGATGTGCGGTCAGCGCCGGTTTACGTGCTGTTCTCCAAGAACCACCCGATGGGGGAGGCGTTGAAAGAAGCCTGGGACGCGCACGCAAAATAACCTCTAAATACTTCACTTCCAAAGAAAGCTTTCGTCTGCAATGACGGGGGCTTTTTTATTGCTAATGCTCTGTTAGACATGTTGGCGGAGCGAGACATGAAGCGCATTGACCTACATTATTGTAATGAATTCCCCTGGACGCCCTTAAGCGGGTGGGCAGGCGCAAAGTCGGTTGGTTGGGTTCTTAAGTTCACGAAAAGTGGACAGCCGATGAGGCCAGATTCCGTCTCACACCCATTTTTGGTTCAAAGGAAAAAGTGGTGTTTGATGCATGTGCATTTCCAGAAAGTGGATTTGCTGTTTGCAACACCGCAAGAGCTCAGACTGTTTCTGGATGTCATGGGGCGCAATCCGCTCCCTTCCGGTCCCTCATTGCTTGAAGGGTGGCCATGTCCGGGAAGACCAAACGCGCATTGGCTCTCGCGACTTCCAAAAAGGGCGAAACCATGGAAGTACCGTCAGGCGATTTGCCGATACCTGTCGCAATCCCCTGATGTGAAACGTTTCCTTGCTTTCTACGAAAATGAACCTGTGAAGTTCGAATTTGAACACGTTTTCGATACCTACATTGAAGCGCACAAAGCGTATCAATTGACATGCTCAGCGAAAAAAAACGTCACGACCTAGTGAGAGGCGAAGGGTTTAGAAAGGCAAATTAAACTGGGTCTTTAGTTGGGGAGGTCTGGCGTTGTCTGACGGCGCGTTTGTGGTCTTTGTATCTGGGTCAAGACGAAACCGACTGGCCCCCAAACGCCGCCCCCTGTAGGGTCGCGCCATGAGCAGTACCTCCATCACATTCAGCCACGATCAGGCCGAGGCCTTTGACAATATTTCCTCCATGCTTAAGGGGCTTGGGGTCGATTTGGACGAAGGCATTCTGACGCCTGCAACTGAAGGGAAACAGGCTATTGCGGCGGTGACCGGTAAGGCTGGGTCGGGCAAGACCTTGTTGCTGTCTGAACTGGTGAAAGCCTTAGAAGGCGCGGGGGTGGATATTGTCTCCGGCGATTATGAAGGCAAGCGCAAGAAGGATCACCGCACGCTGGCCATCCTGGCGCCGACCAATAAGGCCGCGAGTGTGTTGCGGATGCGCGGTGTGCCGGCGACGACCATTCACCGGATCATCTATACGCCGGTCTATGACCCTGAGTATGAGAAGATTGCGGAGTGGCTGGCGGACAATGGCGAGCGGCCCGAGATTGAAGGGCTGACCGACGAGGCGCTTGATCGGGCGGCGGAGTTTTACAAGCAGCACAAGTCTATTCCCGGCGCGTTGGCAGCGGCTGGGCTGCGAGGCAGTGACTTTATCACCGGCTGGAAGCGGCGGGATGATCCGCTGGACATCGGGTTTATCGACGAAAGCTCGATGCTGGATGACAAGCAGTTTGATGATTTGAAAGAGATTTTCAGCACGCTGGTGCTGTTTGGTGACCCTGCGCAGTTGGCGCCGGTGAACCAGTCGGGCGCAATGGTGTTTGATAAACTGCCTGCACCTGCGGTCTACAATCTGGAACGCATTCACCGCCAAGAAGCGGACAACCCGATACTTGATCTTGCGCATGCGCTGGCCGATCCGCAGCTGGAGTTTCATGATTTTGAGCGCATGGTCGAGGACACGGCGCGCAAGGATGATCGGGTGCAGTTTGCCCAGCGGGTTGAGGTCGATCTGATGGCGCGCTCGCCGGTGTTAGTGTGGCGCAATGCGACACGTATCCGGCTGATCAATGCGTTTCGCATGGTGCATGGCGCGCCCGAGGATGAGTTGCTTGAGGGCGAGCCGCTGATCTGTGACGGAATTGAGCTGCCGATGAAGCATCGCAAGAAGCGGCTCGATCTGGAAGCGCGTGGGCTGATCAAAGGCGCGCAGGTGATTTATTTGGGGCCGGGGCGCAAACCGGGATTTTCGCGGCTGCATGTCATGGGCGCGGAGGACCCGCGTGTGTCTGCTGCGTCGATTGTGAAAATCGAGATGCCGGATGAGGAAGAGCCGTTCATTCCCTATGCGGCGCGCATGGGAGCGACGTTCTTGCATGGCGCAGCGGTGACCATTCACAAGGCGCAGGGCTCTCAGTGGGAAAATGTGCAGGTGTTTGCACCCGACCTTTATGTGGCAGCGCGGATGAACCGCAGCGAAGCAGGGCAGCCGTTGTGGAAGCGGTTGGCGTATGTGGCGATCACGCGGGCGAGCGAGCGGCTGCATTGGGTTGTGCGCAATCGGTTGTCAAAGCCGTCAGGGCCGCTGGACGTGAGTGATTTGACGGTGGCGCCTGCGCCGTTGGAGTTGATGGCGCAGGAGGAAAGCGCGTGAAGAGCATCATTGTAACCGGCGCGAGCCAGGGGATTGGCAAAGCCACAGCGGTGGCCTTTTTGGAAGCCGGTTGGCGTGTTGGCGTGCTGGCACGTAGCGAAGAGAAGCTGCAGGCCATCGCAGATGAGTATGTGAACGCGGTGCCATTGGTGGCGGATGTCACGGATGCGGCGGCGATGGAAAGTGCCTTTGCGCGGTTTGTGGCACGGGCGGAGCGGCTGGATGCGCTGTTTAACAATGCCGGGATTTTTGGGCCTGCGGGGTCGATTGATGAGATCGATCTGGGCGGCTTTGATCAGGTGCTGGATGTGAATGTGCGCGGCATGTTTATTGCCGCCAAGCTGGCCTATGCGCAGATGCGGCGTCAGGTGCCGCAGGGCGGGCGGATCATCAATAACGGATCGCTGAGCGCTCATGTGCCGCGGGAAGGATCAGTTTGCTACACGCTTACAAAGCATGCGGTGACGGGTCTTACCCGGACGTTGTCGCTGGATGGGCGGCCGTATGACATTGCCTGTGGCCAGATCGACATTGGCAATGCTGAGACCGATTTGGTGGCGGGGTTGAATGCGGCGCTGGTCGCCGATGGCAAGGCGCCCAATGCCACGATGGATGTGCAGGATGCGGCGCGGTCGGTGCTGCATATGGCGGAGATGCCGCTGAATGCCAATGTGCAGTTCATGACAGTGATGGCGACCAAAATGCCCTACATCGGTCGCGGTTGAGTGCTTCTTCCAAAAGGAAAGCCCTCGACCAGGGGGAGGTCGAGGGCGAATGATTTTGTGCTAAAAAGCGGGATGTAAAAAGGTATTTGGGTAGTCAGAATTTGCGTATTTGTTATCCAATGAGGCCGCCGTCTGTGCGACGTACCGCAAAAACACCAGACCGAGGCACGGAAGTGCCGCCATCTGGGAAGTGGGAGTTGCCTTTTTCGCCTGGGTGCTGAATGCCGACAAACATGGTGCGGCGGTCCGGGGACCAGCAAACTCCGGTGACTTCACATTCTTTTGGGCCGACCAGGAAGCGGCGGATTTCACCGGTCACGGTGTCGCCCGCAAGCATTTGGTTGTTGCCCATGCCCGCAAAATCGCCTTCGCTAGAATATTTGCCGTCGGTCTGGATCCACAACAGGCCGGTGCTGTCAAAGGCCATGCCATCCGGTGAATTGAACATATTTCCGGCATTGATGTTCTCGCTGCCTGCATATGCATCATCATGCACATCCGGATTTCCGGCCAGAGCAAAGAGGTTCCAGCTGAACCCGTTTGCGCTGTGGTCTTCGTTGTCGGGCATCCAGCGGGCGATCTGGCCGTAGTGGTTTTCGACACGTGGGTTTGGACCGTTGGCTGATGTATCATCACCGCCAGCATTTGGCTTTTTGCCACGGTTCTTGTTGTTGGTGAGCGCAACATAGGCTTCTGCCTTGGTTGAGTTCACCGCCACCCATTCTGGGCGGTCCATCGTGGTTGCGCCAACTTTGGACGCAGCCTGACGGGTATGAATGCGGATTTCCGCGTCGGACATGCCGGTGGTTTCGGGCGTCAGAGCCAACCACTCGCCGCGCATGTCATCGTTGAATTTGGCTACATACAGGTCGCCATTTTCCAAAAGATCGCTGTTGCCGCCGGTGGCGGTGTAAACCCCATGGGAGACAAAGCGATAGAGAAATTCGCCGCGCTCGTCGTCGCCGAGGTAGACAATCGCTTTGCCATTGGGTGCCAACACCACGGCGGCGTTTTCATGTTTGAAACGGCCCAGAGCGGTGCGTTTCTTGGGTGTGGAAGTTGGATCAAATGGATCGATTTCGACCACATATCCCGCGCGGTTTGGTTCATTTGGGTTTTTGGAGACGTCAAAGCGCGCATCCACTTTGGCCCAGCCGTAGCCCCAGTCTTTGGAAGACACACCATACCGCTTTAGTTCGGCAGAGACCTCATGCGCTTCATCTTCGGCAGAGAAGTAGCCGTTGAAGTTTTCTTCGCAAGTCAGGTAGGTGCCCCAAGGGGTTTCACCGTTGCCACAGTTGTTCCAGGTGCCTTTGGTGATCGTGCCGGTTGGGTCAGCGTCGGTTTTCAGCAGGTCGTGGCCTGCCGCTGGGCCGGTCAGGTCTATATCGGTTTGCGGTGTGATGCGGCGGTTCAGGTCGCTGTCGACCACAACTTGCCAGTTCCCTGCATCATCGCGCGCCACTTCGAAGACAGACACGCCATGGGCATTCATGCCCTTTTGCACGTCATCGTCAGAGACCCATTTGCCATCCGGATTGTTGCCCCAGAGGATTTTGCGGTTGGTGTATTCGTTGTTGATCGCCATGACGGTGCGACCATCTTTGGTGAAGATCGACATGCCGTCGTTGTTGTCGCCAAAGGCGCGGGCCTGAGAGGCGGCTGTGCCGCGGGTGGCTTCGTCAAAGGCCGGTGCGTCGGAGAAAAGCGGATCGCCCCATGTCACAACCTGTTCCCACTCAAAGCCGTCTGGCACAGTGATGGTGTCGTCTGTATTGGCGGAGACCTGAGAGAAGCCAAACCGATCTCCGGCAGCCACAGCGTCGCGTGTCAGCGCGGTGGTGCCAACCAGGAAGGACCCGAAACCAAAGATCATCACACCGCCCAGGAAACCACGGCGGGACAGGGCGGTTTCTACGATACGGTCAAAGTCGGTTTCTTCCGCGCGGGGCGAGATC
>Ga0189275_100483_pt1 | contig 14600 bp, 14 predicted proteins | sample N19A6minimetaG_FD_130329 | JGI IMG/M metagenome (GOLD analysis project Ga0189275, IMG submission 130329) | Marine microbial communities from the Costa Rica Dome - N19 A6 mini metaG | ecosystem: Environmental > Aquatic > Marine > Oceanic > Photic zone | place: Costa Rica: the Eastern Pacific...
CAAGGCGATGGGCTTTGTCGAGGTGGGGCGCATGCCGGAAGTGGGGCGCAAATTTGAGCGTTGGATGGATTTGGTGTTGTTGCAAAAGCGGTTGTGATGCGGCACTAGCCATTCCCCAAAGAACCGCTAAGGTGGCGCTATGTCGATTTGGTCCCGTATTTCCCAAGCCTTATCTGCACTCAGTCAGGGCGAGTCGCTTTCGACGGTGTTTGATCATCTGCGTGCGCCGCCAGAACGGTCCGTGGCTTTTACCATTGCTGTGATTGCATTGGGCGCGAAGATGGCCAAGGCTGACGGATTGGTGACGCGGGACGAAGTGACCGCGTTCCGCGAAGTGTTCCAGATTGCGCAGAAAGACGAAGCCAATGCGGCTAAGGTCTTCAATATGGCGCGCCAGGATGTGGCGGGCTTTGAGGAATATGCCACGCGCATCAAAGGCATGTTTGGTGCGGTGCATGGGCGGCCTGATGACCTGATGGAAGGGTTGTTTCACATCGCGGTGGCGGATGGGGAATATCACCCCAACGAGGATGCTTTCCTTGAGCGGGTGGCGGAGATTCTTGGTGTGGAGGACCATGCCTTCAAAGCGATGCGTGCGCGGTTTGTGCCGGATGCGAAGGCCGATCCTTATACGGTACTTGGTGTGACGCCAGAAACGCCGATGGAGGACATTCGCAAAGAGTGGCGGCGTTTGGTGCGGGAAACCCACCCGGACGCGATGATTGCACGTGGTGTGCCGGAAGAGGCGGTGAAGATTGCCGAAAAGCGAATGATTGATATCAACCGCGCCTGGGATCAGATCAACGAGGCGGCATAATGCGGATCGCCACGTATAACGTGGAGTGGTTCTCAAGCCTGTTTGATGAGCAAAATCAGTTGCTTATGGATGATGTCTGGTCCGGGCGTCAGGGGGTGACACGGGCGCATCAACTTGAGGCCGTGGGCACGGTGTTCTCCGCGCTGGATGCGGATGCGGTGATGGTGGTAGAGGCACCAGACCAAGGCAGCAAGCGCGATACGGTGCAAGCGTTGGAGCGGTTTGCCGCGGCCTTTGAATTGCGGGCGAACAAGGCGGTGCTGGGGTTTGCCAATAATACACAGCAGGAAATTGCGCTGCTTTATGATCCACGCGCGTTGACGCCTGTGCATGACCCACGCGGGGCATCCACAGGACAGGAGGGCGCCACCGGAGCACCTCGGTTTGATGGCACTTTGCGGCTGGATCTGGATGTGGATGCCAAAGAGGATTTGGTGGTGTTCTCAAAACCACCCTTGGAGCTGGACGTGACTACGGCAGGCGGACGCAGGCTACGGCTGATCGGCGCGCACTTGAAGTCCAAGGCACCACATGGCGCGCGCAACCGCGATGAGGTCATGAAAATCTCCATCGCTAACCGCCGAAAGCAACTGGCGCAGGCGATTTGGTTGCGGCGGCGCATTGATGACGAGTTGGCCGCGGGGGAAGATGTGATCCTGCTGGGCGATTTGAATGACGGGCCGGGCTTGGATGCCTTTGAGGATTTGTTTGGGCGGTCTTCCGTGGAAATCTTGCTGGGCAGCAACAGCAGCCCGCGCATGTATGACCCGCACGCGGAAATGGCGCTGCGCCATAAGCTGGCAGCGCAACCAACCACGGCGCGGTTTCATATTGAGCGTGAGGGGCGCTATCTGAACGCGCTGTTGGATTATGTTATGGTTTCGGACAAGCTGCGATCGGCAAACCCGCGCTGGCGGATTTGGCATCCGTTTGAAAATCATACATGCTGGGAGGTGCCGGAACTGCGTGATGCGTTGCTGACGGCGTCAGATCACTTCCCGGTGGTTTTGGACATCGATATTTGACCTGTGTTTGGGAGGGGTACCCCGTGAAAATCTTGAAAACCTGCGCTGTGATTGTTGGGCTCACTGTACCTGTTGGGTATGCCTCAGCCGAACAAAAGACCGGCCGCAGTTTGATGGCCGAAGGCATGGAGCTTTTCCTCAAAGGTCTGCAGGATGAGATCGCGCCGACGCTGGATGAGTTCACGTCGTTGATGGATGAGATTGGGCCTGGGTTGCAGAGCTTCCTAGAGGAGATGGGGCCAAAACTGGGGGCGGTGTTCTCCAAGGTGGAGGATTGGAGCACTTATCACGCGCCAGAAATGCTGCCCAATGGTGACATCATCATGCGCAAGAAAACTCCAGCCGAAATCGGAACGCCGGAGGACGATGAGACCTCCGGCGGCGTTGAATTATAGGGCTTTTGATAGGGTTCAGTCTTTCAAGCGAACCGAGGGTGTTGCGCCAAGCGCTCCGGCCAGGGCATTAAAGCGCGCCTCGGCCACTTCGCCATAAAGCGGGCCTGTGGACGTTGGCAGCTTCAAATGCAACTCAGCCTTTTTCGGGTGGTACTTGAGCGTGCCCATATTGTCGCGATCCTGCTGCCACAGCATGGCGCCAAAGCGCATGGCTTTGCCGATCACCTCTGCCTGATGACGTTCTTTTTCGCTGAGCAACTGGGCGAGGTCCTCAAATCGGGTGCCTTCGGCTTTGTTGCGGTAACGGTGCAGGAGCGACAGGCCGAGGAAGACCCGTTCCGCATGTTTCAGACCACCCAGATTGGCACGGGTGGTGCTGTCAAACACGGTTTCGGCGCGGTAATCGGGATGCGCGCGCCAGCTTACGTCGTGCAAGTAACAGGCGGCTTTGATCAGGCGCAATTGTTCCGGTTTGGCGGATTTGAACAACGGGAAAATGAACTTGTAGAGTGATTTGCCAAAGCCGGGTATGCGGGCGTCTTTGGCTTCCATAAAGCGGCAGGCTTCGATCAGCGGATCTCGCTCTCGGATGCGGCCCGGCATCTGCTCGTAAAGCACGCCTTCGCGGATGCCGTAGGAACTGATGGCGATATCGTGGGGTTTGAAGCGGCGCAGCACGCCTTTGAGCACTTCGATGGCCAGCGGCACCAGCGCCATACGCGAGCTGGACACACCGCAGCGGGCGCGCAACTCTTCCTGCTCGTGTTCCTGAATGTAGCGCGCGGTGTCGCGTACGGACGTCGCGGTCATGCGGTATTCGTGCAGCACTTTGAGCGGATAGCCGCGGCGCTCCATGTCGATGCGGGCAATGGCACGCCAGGAACCTCCCACCAGAAAAAGGCGGTTTCGCTGATTGCCCATCTGTTGATAGAGGTCATCAAGTGTGTTGTTGATCAAGGCGCGGCGGCCTTTTTTGCCGCCTTTGACATCGCGCAGTTTGAGCGGGCCGAGCGAAGAGGTCACGCGTTTGCCGACCTGACCATCGTTGATTTCGGCGAGCTCCATGGAGGCACCGCCAATGTCACAGATCAGACCATAGGCCCCCGGCCAGCCGGTGAGCACGCCTTGTGCAGAGAGGCGCGCCTCTTCGGCGCCGTCGATGACGTGGATATGCACCCCGGTTTTGGCCAAAACCTCGGCGCAGAAATCCGGGCCGTCGGTGGCTTCGCGCACGGCGGCAGTGGCCACGGCGGTCAATCCGTTCAGACGCATCGAGTCCGCCAGACGTGCAAAGCGCGACAGGGCGGTCAGGGCGCGCTCCCGCCCCTTGGGATTGAGCATACCTGTGTCAGCGATGCCCGCGCCCAAGGCACACATGATTTTCTCGTTGTAGAAATAGGCCGGGCTGCGCGCCGCGCCATCAAACACCACTAAGCGAACGGAGTTAGAGCCCACATCCACCACGCCGACGCGTGATAGTGCGCGGGCCTCCAGGTCTTCAAAAATCGGGCGTTCAAACAGGCTTAGGTCCTGCTGCGGATCGTTTGGCATGGGGTCGTCTTACGTCAGGGGTAGTTGGGGTCACGGCGCAAGTTTGCGCCGCAACGCGGAGTGGGTCAATCATCCGTATGGGTCAGTTTGGGCACATCGGACGCTCCGGCAGAGCCGCGACCGGAAAGCGATGGGTTTTCCATGAAGAAGCGGTGGCAGTTGAAGGCAAATTCACCTTCTGGCACCGGGGTGCGGTCAAAACTGCCGTCGGCGTTCATCACCCAACTTTGGGCCACATCAGCCATGTTGGCGGCCATAACCTGAGACATGATTTGCGCTTTTACGGTGGCGTTTCTGACCTCCACCAAAGTCTCTACACGACGGTTGAGGTTGCGCCCCATCCAATCAGCGGAAGACATGAAGACGCGAGCTTTTTTGTTGGGCAAGTCCTGCCCATTGGCAAAGCAGACTAGGCGTGAGTGTTCCAAGAAGCGACCGACCACGGATTTCACACGGATGTTTTCCGACAGGCCCTTGATGCCTGGGCGCAGACAGCAAATGCCACGCACCACCAGAGAGATTTTCACGCCGGCTTCTGAAGCGGCATAAAGCGCGTCGATGACTTCGGCTTCGACCAGAGAGTTCATCTTGGCCCAGATTGCGGCAGGTTTGCCGGCGCGGGCATTTTCCGCCTCTTGTGCGATCAGTTCCAACAGCTTTGGTTTGAGGCTGATGGGGGAAATCGCGAGATTTTCCAGGGTGTCGGGTTCGACGTAACCTGAGAGATAGTTGAACACGCGGTTGGCGTCGCGCCCAAGAGCGGCGTCGCAGGTGAAGAGGCTGACGTCGGTGTAAATCTTGGCCGTAATGGGGTGGTAGTTGCCGGTGCCGTAGTGGGTATAGGTCACCAGTTTGTCGCCTTCGCGGCGCACTACGGTGGAGATTTTTGCGTGGGTCTTCAGATCCAAGAAGCCGTACACCACATGCGCGCCCGCCCGCTCCAGTCGGCGCGATTGCCGGATGTTGGCGGCTTCGTCAAAGCGGGCCTTGAGCTCTACAAGGGCTGTAACGGATTTGCCGTCTTCGGCCGCCTCACAAAGCGCCTCCACAATGGGAGAGTTTTTGGAGGTGCGGTAAAGCGTCTGTTTGATGGCCACGACATTAGGGTCGCGCGCGGCCCGTTGCAGGAAGCGAACCACCATGTCGAAGGTCTCATAGGGGTGGTGCAGCAGCATGTCCTTTTGACGGATGGCAGCAAACATATCGCCGTCAAAATCCTGAACGCGTTCTGGTACGCGCGGAGTGAACGATGGCCAAAGCAGGTCTTGGCGATCGTCCAGGACCATTTCTTTGAGATCTGCGAGACCAATCATTCCGTCGATGTCGACCACTTCGTCGCCGGTGACCTCAAGCTCTTCCATGATGAGTTTTTTTAGACTGGCCGGTGCATCAGCAGTGATTTTGAGGCGCACGACTTCGCCACGGCGGCGGCGTTTCAGAGCAACTTCAAATTCGCGTACGAGGTCTTCGGCTTCGTCTTCGACCTCAAGATCGCTGTCGCGCAAAACGCGGAAGGCGCAATGGCCTTTTGCTTTGTAGCCTGGGAAGACGCTGTCCAGATGCAGGATCAGCAGTTCTTCGAGCGGCAGGGCGCGCAGGGTGCCGTCTGGAGAAGGCAGGAAAACAAAGCGGTCGATCTGATGTGGGATCGGCAGAAGCGCCTTCAGGCTGCGTTTGTTTTTCTTGCGCTCCAGTTGCAGCGCCAAAGAAAAACCGGTGTTTGGGATAAACGGGAAGGGGTGAGCCGGGTCGATGGCCAGAGGCGACAACATCGGGAACACGCGGTTCATGAAGACATCTGCCAGGAAGTCGCGGTCTTCGTCGGTGAGAGCGTCGCGTTGCAGGATGTGGATGTCTTGGGTTTTGAGCTCGTCACGCAGGCTGTTGAACATGCGCTGCTGTTCTTGCAGCAGGTTGCGAGCGTCGGCGTTGATCAGGACCAGTTGTTCGGCCGGCGACAGGCCGTCCTGTGCCGGATTGTTGTGGCCTTCGCGGACCAACTCGCGCAGACCGGCAACGCGGACGGTGTAGAACTCGTCCAGGTTGGTGGCGGAGATCGACAGGAAGCGCAGGCGCTCCAGTAGCGGGACACGCGGGTTTTCGCTTTCTTCCAACACACGCCAGTTGAAGCTGAGCCAGCTCAGTTCACGGTTGAAGAAACGGTCCGGGCCGCTGCGATCCAGATCGGGCAGCTCCACAGGGGCGGGGAAGTCGGATTTCAGAAAGTCAGCTTGGGTCATGTCACTCTCATGCCATTGGCAGGTAACGAGAAGATGACTTTAGGCGGGAATGGCTGGAGGGTCCAGAGAGGCGCGCAGGGCAGGGTGTCGCGGTGGCGTTACTGTTGCTCAAGTACGCGTTTGGCGAGCGCTTTGGTGATGGGGCGCTTTTCGCTTAGCGACAGCTGATCCAGTGCTTCGACCACATGAGCGAGGTTGGCAAAGCTGCGGTCCATATGTTTGGTGATGTAGCTTAGAACGTCCGGTGTGGGCATCAGTTGGCGGTCGCCAAACTGTTTGGCCATCACCGCCATCAGCAATATGTCATCGGGCTGCTCCAGTGTGGCAACGGTGGTGCCCTGCATGCGGGACAAGAGGTCCGGTAGGGTCAGTCCCCATTGCAGAGGCGCGCCGACACCTGTGAGCAAGAGCGTGTTACCTTCTGCCAGCGTCAGGTTGTGCAGGTGAAACAGCGCGGTTTGCGCGTCTGGATCGTCGGCAATCAGATGCACATCTTCCACTGCGACAGGTGTTTTGGCTAGGGTTGGGACATCGTCTTTGGTGAGGTTGGAGGCAGAAACAACTTGTGCGTTTGCAAGAGCGGCCCAGACCTGCGTCAGGTGGGTTTTGCCTGCGCCAGCCGGGCCGGAAAGCACCAGTTTGCCGCCCGCCCAATTTGGCCAGAGATCCACCAGGCCAAGCGCCATGGCGTTGGCTGGGCTGACAAAAAAATCATCACGCCCAAGGGCTGCCCGGACGGGCAGGTCAAAGTTCAGCTGCTCAGCCATTTGGAATTATTCGGCGTCCTGTGCGGTTGCTTGGTCTTCGTCGCTACGCCCCTTGTAGAGCGTGGAGGACATGTATTGTCCGGTGACAAAACGTGCAAGCACTCCGATGGCGGCGGCCACAGGAACGGCGACCAACATACCCACGAAGCCAAACAACGCCCCAAAGACCGACAGGGCCAGAAGCAGCCAGACCGGGTGCAGACCCACGGATTTGCCAACAAGTTTTGGGGTGAGGACGTTGCCTTCGATCATTTGGCCGGTGGCAAAGATTGCCGCAACCAGGCCGATTTGCAGCCAGTCGCCCCAGAATTGGAACAGCGCAAGGCCGATAGCCAAAACGCCACCGATCAGCGCGCCGAGATAAGGGATAAAGGTCACAAGGCCCGCGATGAAGCCGACAACGAGGCCAAAGTTCAGGCCGACAAGGATAAGGGCGACGGCATAGTAGGTGCCGAGGATCAGACAGACTGTGCCCATGCCGCGCACAAAGGAGGCGAGGGTTTTGTCGATCTTTTTTGCCAGGCGGCGGATGGTGGTGGCGTGGTCGCGCGGCAAGAGCTTGTCCACTTCGGCGACCATACGATCCCAATCCAACAAAAGGTAGAAGGCCACGACGGGAACAATCACCAGCAGCACCACCACGTTGATCAGTGAGGCTGCAGAGCTGAGGGCGGATTGCAGGAAATCCCCGCCGCGGTCTTGCAGGAAGTCACCAACCTTTTGCAGCGACTGGTGCATCATCGAATCCGGTTGCAGTAGGCTCGGGAAGCGTTCCGCCACAAATGCGCGCAGCTGTGCGAAGGCTTCGGGCAGGGTTTTGACCAGTTCTTCAGTCTGTTGGATCAAAGATGGGATGATCGCGAGGATGCCCACAACAAAAATCAAAACACCAAAGAGGGTGATTACCGTGGTTGAGGCGGCACGGGAGAGGCCTTTGGCCTCCAGCCTGTCGGCCAGAGGGTCCAGGAAATAGGCGATGGCGCCGCCCAACACAAAGGGCAGAAGGACATCACCAAGGGCCCAAAGCACCACGGCAAAGACAACTACAAAAATTCCCCAGAACTGAAACTGTTTGTGGGCGGGAAGGGCCATAAGCGCTGCACTCCGGTCTGTCGCGTTGGTCACAGTGATCGCGCAAGAGGGCAAGGGTTGCAAGTCTTTGAGGTTGTTGACCTGTTAGCTTTTGGCCAATGCGCAGAGATCCGCGCGCCGGATCGGCTTGGCCAAGCAGTGGTCAAATCCGGCATCTAGGTAGCTGGCGATGTGCTTTGGCAGAGCATTGGCGGTGACTGCGATCAATTGAGGCAACTCGTCTTCAGTGTTTTGAGAACGCAATGCGCGTGCGATCTGATCTCCGGTCATGTCCGGCATACGAATATCGATAAAGAGCGAGTCAAAAACCTGCGACTGGGTCGCCTGCAGCGCTGTTTTGCCATTCGAAGCACAAATCACCTCAGCGCCCATGCTTTCCAGCATGCGTGAAAGCACCAGACGGTTTACGGCACTGTCGTCTGCGACCAAAGCGCGTTGCCCGGCAAACGCGTTGGCCATTTTGGCGACGCGCAAATCTTTTTCTTCTACTTCAGATGCCACAGGCATTGGCACCCAAGTTGTGAAGGTGGTGCCCTTGCCAGGAACACTTTGAACTGAAATTTGCCCGTCCATGAGCGTGACCAAGCGTTTTACAATTGGCAAGCCGAGACCCGTGCCGCCTTTGCGGCGGGCGACGGTGTTGTCCGCTTGGGCATAGGCGGAAAAGACGCCAAACAGCTGATCAGCATCCATGCCGCAGCCGGAGTCGGTGACTGTCGCGCTGATGGTGTCGTGGAGCGCTTCGAGCTTGACGTGAATTGTCCCGGAGTCGGTGAACTGCACTGCATTGCTTAGCAAGTTTCCCAAGACCTGACGCATACGAAATTCGTCCCCAAGGCGTGGGGCGCCGTTTTCTGTATCGGTGGCTTCGACGATCAGTTTCACGCCCTTGCATTCGGCGGAGGCCCGATGCAGCGCGATGACGTCGGAAATGGCCGCGCGAAGATTGTAGGGGCGGTGTTCAAGGTCCATTTTGCCCGCATCGATCTTACTAAGGTCGAGAGAATCGTTCAGAGTGCGTAGAAGCCCTTGTGTGGAGCTGTCCATAATGCGGAGCAGGTCTGGCACCTTTTCGCTGAGCGCGTTGTCGTCCAGTTCCGTGGCGAGAAGATCGACGGAACCGATGATGCCGTTGAGCGGCGTGCGGATTTCATGCGCCATATGCGCGAGAAAGTGTTCGCGCGCCTGGGCGGCATCCTGAGCGTCGGATTTTGCCTGTTCAGCGGTGCGCAGGGCCTGTTTGAGGGCAATCTGTTCGTTCACGCACAGGGCAAGTTGACTGAGTTTTGTTGGTCTTCGTCGCTCCATTCGCGGGGTTTGTCGTCGATTGCACAAAGGGCGCCAATACAGGTGCCGTCTGGAAGGTGAATAGGCATGCCCAGGTAAGCGATGACATTCAGGTCTTCCACTGCGCCGTTATGCTTGAGCACCGGATGTTCGCGGGAATTTGATACCTTCAAAGGCTGATTGCAGGCGCGCACGTGTTGGCAAAACGAATGGGTTAAAGGGGTTTGGCCCGCCTTTGCCCAGTTTTCTGGCAGGCCGAGTTGGCTTTTGAAGTACTGGCGATCGAGGCTGGGCTGAACGATGGACACCAGTGCCACAGGTACACCTAGAACGGTGCTGGTCAGTGACGTGATGTTGTCAAATGCAGCATCGGACTGGGCATCGACAAGCTCTAAGTCGGCCAGCACGCGATCATCTGCAGGTTTGATGTCCATTCTGGAGGCCACCGATGTGTTCATCATCTCGCTCACTTGTTACCACAGCGGAACAGGTAAAAATTGTCGGCGACTTGCGCACACATAACGGGCCCGAACAAGTAGGCGTAACTCCTGACTTGGGCCGAACTGTGTGTTTGGGGTGTTTGGGACACCTCTACCGATTTTGATCAAAAGCCACGAAAGTTAATAGCGACCTAACAGAAATGAATTTGCCTAAAAAATGTGCGAAAAAGACTGGGTTGCGGTTCGTTCTTGGTCAGAAAGAGTGATTGCGGGAGAAGAGGACTGATGCGGCACGGCTTGCCTCTGTAGCGTGATTGAGCTAGCCCAAGGCAGATATTTTGAGACGGCCGCCAGACCTGTGTGCGGCCCAAGCCAAGAGAGTAAGTGCCGATGCGCCTGTCCCGCTATTTTCTGCCTGTGCTGAAGGAAACCCCTGCAGACGCACAGATTGTCAGTCACCGTTTGATGCTGCGTGCTGGCATGATCAAACAGTCCAGCGCAGGGATTTACTCCTGGTTGCCTCTGGGGTTCAAAGTGCTGCGCAAAATCGAGAACATTGTGCACGAAGAGCAGATCCGCGCGGGCCACATTCCGATGCAGATGCCAACGCTGCAGTCAGCAGAGCTTTGGAAAGAGAGCGGCCGGTATGATGCCTATGGCGAAGAGATGCTGCGCATAAAGGATCGCCATGATCGCGACATGCTCTACACGCCAACCGCGGAAGAACTGATCACCGACATTTTCCGTAGCAATGTGAGCTCTTACAAAGACTTGCCGCTGACCATGTATCAGATTCAGTGGAAATTCCGTGACGAGATCCGCCCGCGCTTTGGCGTGATGCGGGGCCGTGAATTCTACATGAAAGACGGCTATAACTTCGACCTGACCAAAGAAGATGCGCTGCATGCTTACAACCGTCACCTAGTGAGCTACCTGCGCACCTATGAGCGTATGGGTCTTCAGGCGATCCCGATGCGGGCTGATGGCGGCCCTATTGGCGGCGACTACACCCACGAGTTCCTGGTGCTGGCAGAAACTGGTGAATCCGAAGTGTTTTACGATTCCGCTGTGACCGACCTGACTTTTGGCGACCGCGAGATCGACTATGACAGCGTGGCGCAGTGTCAGGGCGTGCTGGAAGAGTTCACCACCAAATACGCGCGCACCGATGAAACGCATGACGAGGCGCTGTTCAATGAGGTGCCAGAAGAACGCCGCCGTACCGCGCGGGGTATCGAAGTGGGGCAGATTTTCTACTTTGGCACCAAGTACTCTGACGCGCTGGGTGCGCAGGTTCAGACTGCTGACAGTGAGAAAGTGTCTGTGCACATGGGCAGCCACGGCATTGGTGTGAGCCGCTTGTTGGGCGCGATCATCGAAGCCAACCATGATGACAACGGCATCATCTGGCCGGAAGGGGTTACGCCGTTCCATGCGGGTATCGTAAACCTGAAGCAGGGCGACGAAGCCGCAGATGCCGCCTGTGAGGCGCTTGAGAAGGCGCTGGTCGCTGCGGGTCTGGAGCCACTCTATGACGACCGCAAAGAGCGCGCGGGCGGTAAGTTTGCCACTGTGGACCTGATCGGTCTGCCATGGCGCATCACCGTGGGTCCACGTGGCCTGAAAAACGGTGTGGTCGAGCTGACCAGCCGCCGGACAGGCGAAAGCGAAGAGCTGGCGCCAGAGGCGGCCGTGGCTAAGCTGATCGAGATCTATGCGGATCACCGTGTTACGGGTCTCTGATCCAAGCACTGTGACGGAATGAAAATGGAAAGGCCCCCGCGATATGCGAGGGCCTTTTTATTTATGCAGCAACGGTTTGGGCTGGCTCTCGCACCGGGAGGGATTGTAGCACTGCAAAGGTCAGCTCGATCACTAGGAAGCCCCAGATCAATGGGCTGGCGCTGTTGAGCAGCGCGTTGATCATCCATGCGGAAAAGAGCCAGCGGCCAATGGCATCATACCGCGCAAGCTTTGGATCATTGAGGCGGATGCGCACGATTGACCACACGATCACCACGGACCCTAGGAAGTTGGCAAAGAGAATGGCGTAGGTGTTGAGTTCGGGCAGCGGCGCGAGGCCGGTTGCGACATGGGCGCCATTCATGGCGCTCCAGAATAGGCCCAGCGTGAAGGGGGTCATATAAGGCCAGGTGATCAAGAGATCATACCAAGAGGAAATACGGTACAGGCGGTGAAATGCGGTGGGTGACATGGTGCATCCTTTGTCAATTGCGTTGGATGCGGAGAGATGTAAACCTTGGAGTTAAGTCCAAGGTCAAGGAGAAATTTGATGCGCATCGGAAGTTTGGCCGAAGCAAGCGGCGTAAGCCGGGACACGCTGCGATATTATGAAAAGCAGGGCCTGATCCGGGCGGATCGGTGGCCCAACGGGTATCGGGACTATCCTGAGGGGATGGTAGAGATGGTACGGCTGATCCGGCAGGGGCAGGCTCTGGGGTTTTCGCTCAAGGAAATTGGCGCGTTGGTGCAGGGGCTTGGGGGCGGTTTGTCCCAGGTGGAAGTGGAGCAGCTTTTGCGCGGCAAGCTGGCGGAGATCGATGCACGGATGAAGGAGCTCAGCAATCTGCGCGCGGTGGTGGCGCAGCGGCTGGCTGAGGCTTGCCCGTTGGGATTGGACGGGTCGGGATCGCTTGACCCTAAGCGGGTGGCCTCATAGGGTCGCGCCAATAAAAGAAGCCGGAGCAGTTATGGCAGGTCACACAGCCCCTTTTTCGCGTTTTGAATGGATGATCGCTTGGCGCTATTTACGTGCGCGCAAGGCCGAAGGCGGGGTCAGCACGATGACCTGGATCAGCCTGATCGGCATCACCCTGGCGGTGTTTGCCTTGATCGCCACATTGGCGGTGCGGGCCGGATTTCGGTCCGAGTTTGTCAGTACTATTCTGGGCGCCAACGCTCATGTAACTGTTTATCAAAGCGGGGAAATTTCGGAAACCGGTGTGATTGATCGCACCATCAAAGACTTTGATGCAATGGCCGCGAAACTGCGCGATGTGCCCGGCGTGACGCGGGCGGCGCCGCTGGTCAAAGGGCAGGTCATGGGCAACCTGCGCAGCCGCAACTCGGGTGTCGAGGTCTTTGGCATGCGGGCCGAAGATTTGGCGGCGCTGCCGCGGATTGCAGACCCGAGCACCAGTGACGGCGACATAGGGCGCTATAACGAAGGTATCGCGATTGGCTCCGGCGTGGCGCGAGAGCTGGGCGCGCGGGTGGGCGACCGCATCAAGTTGATCTCGCCCAATGGGGTGAAAACCGCCTTTGGCACCTCGCCCCGGATCAGCAGCTACGAGGTGGTATATATCTTCTCGGCGGGCCGCTATGACATTGATCGCACACGGGTTTATCTGCCTTTCAGCGAGGCGCAGCTGTTCTTTGAACGCGATGGCGTGGCCGACGAAATCGAGGTGATGGTGGCGGAACCTGAGAAAGTCGAGGCGCTAGCGGTGCCGTTGATGATGGCCGCCGGGGATCGTGCGTTGGTGTGGACTTGGAAGCAGGCGTCTGGTGGGTTTCTCAATGCACTGGAGGTGGAGGACAACGTGATGTTTGTGATCCTCTCCATTCTGGTGCTGATCGCGACGATGAACATCGTTAGTGGCTTGATTATGCTGGTGAAAAACAAAGGGCGCGACATTGGCATTCTGCGCACCATGGGGCTGACCGAAGGGTCGGTGCTGCGGGTGTTTTTCATTTGTGGGGCCTTTACCGGCGTGTTGGGCACGGTGTTCGGCGTAGCGCTGGGATGCCTGTTTGCGCTCTACATCGATCCGATTTTTTCCTTTGTTAACGTGCTCTTAGGTGGGGAGGCCTGGGACCCGTCGATCCGGGGCATTTACCGTCTGCCGGCCAAGCTGGAGTTTGGAGACGTAATGTCGGCCATGAGCCTGTCGCTGGGGCTGGCCTTTGTGGTGACGATCTTTCCGGCGCGTCGGGCGGCGCGGATGAACCCTGTGGAGGCGCTGCGCTATGAATGATGTTGTGCTGAAGCTGGAAGGTGTAGAGAAGTTATATAACAAAGGCTTAGCGGGCGAGATCCACGTTTTGCGTGGCGCAGAACTGTCGCTCAAAGCAGGAGAAATGGTGGCGCTGGTGGCGCCGTCTGGGGCCGGAAAATCGACGCTTTTGCATATTGCTGGTTTGCTGGATGAAGCGGGCAAAGGCAGCGTGGAAATTGGCGGGCAGATCCTGAGCGGAAAGTCGGATCGGCGGCGCACAAGAGCACGGCGGGAGGACATTGGCTTTGTCTATCAGTTCCACCATTTGTTGCCGGAATTCAGTGCTTTAGAGAATGTTGCCCTGCCGCAGATGGCCAATGGGGTGAGCAAATCGGACGCCGAGAAACGCGGCAAAGAACTTTTGGAAACCGTTGGTGTCGCGCATCGGGCGAAGCACCGGCCAGCGGAGCTGTCTGGCGGGGAGCAACAGCGGGTGGCGTTTTGTCGGGCTTTGGCCAATAAGCCACGGATTTTATTGGCAGATGAGCCGACGGGCAACCTTGATCCGGCGACCAGCGATCAGGTGTTTGACGCGCTGATGACGCTGGTGCGGGAGACCGGGTTGGCGGCTTTGGTGGCGACCCACAATATGGAGCTGGCGGCGCGGATGGATCGGGTAGTGCGGCTGGAAAACGGGGTTTTGGTGGACGGCTAAAACCTGGCCCGTTGCGTCAGGGTTTAACGTCCTCAGCCGCGTTAAAACCACGTCGGTATTACGTCGGTATCGGGACTGTTTCGCGGTGGTGGGGCTTTGTGGTGTCGGCAAAGGGAACCACAAGGCACGCTGCTGTTGCTATGGCACATAAAAGGTCGCCGTGGCGGTTGCGACAGGCTTGTCCGAGGGCAGGGCGGTCATGGTGGCACGGGCGAAGATCAGCGCTTTGCCGGCGCGGACAATCTCTGCGTCACATCGGATCAGATCGCCGGTGCCGGGTCGCAGGAATTGTGTGTCGAGATTGGTGGTGGC
>Ga0189275_100484_pt1 | contig 14564 bp, 15 predicted proteins | sample N19A6minimetaG_FD_130329 | JGI IMG/M metagenome (GOLD analysis project Ga0189275, IMG submission 130329) | Marine microbial communities from the Costa Rica Dome - N19 A6 mini metaG | ecosystem: Environmental > Aquatic > Marine > Oceanic > Photic zone | place: Costa Rica: the Eastern Pacific...
CAAACTCCTGACCCAGTGTCAGTGGTGTCGCATCCTGGGTGTGGGTCCGGCCGATCTTGATGATGTCTTTGAACTCTTCGGACTTCGCTTCCAGACCCTCTGCAAGCTTGTTCAAGCCTGGCAGCAACACGTCGCGCACGGTCATTGCTGCAGCAATGTGCATGGCGGTTGGGAAAGTGTCGTTGGAGGATTGGCCCATGTTGCAGTGATCGTTAGGATGCACTGGATCTTTGGAGCCAATCACGCCGCCAAGGATTTCGATTGCGCGGTTTGCAATGACCTCGTTGGAGTTCATGTTGGATTGTGTTCCGGAACCGGTCTGCCAAACCACCAGTGGGAAGTTATCGTCAAACTTGCCCGCAACCACCTCGGACGCAGCCTGAATTACGGCGTCCGCAATTTTCGCATCCATTTTGCCGGTGGCTTTGTTCTGCATGGCGCAAGCTTGCTTGATTACGCCAAGCGCGCGCACGATGGCGACGGGCTGTTTTTCCCAACCGATTGGGAAGTTCATGATCGAGCGCTGGGTTTGTGCGCCCCAATACTTGTCGGACGGGACCTCTAGTGGACCAAAACTGTCGGTTTCAGTACGGGTATCTGCCATGACGACCTCCGGTAAAAAATGTCAGGAGTGTCATAGCGTAAGTAGGGCAAAGTGCAATACTGTATACCGTGGGATACCGCTAACAGAGTGCGTTAGAACGACTTCTAAATGCGGGTTTGGTCGCTACAGCAAGCTCACAAGGACTTTTAACGAGTAATTGATCGAGTGGCTTACTTGCGGAAGCTGTCCAGAGACACGACTTCGGCATCTTTGCGTGGCTCTTCGACAATCTCTTCGAGATTGATTTCGTCCGGCAACTCGTCCAGCACCTCAACACCTTCTTCTTCTTCTTCTTCCTGGGTTTCAAACCGCAGGCCGAATTCGACCGAGGGGTCTACGAAGGTTTTGATAGAATTGTATGGGATGTAAAGAGGTTCCGGCGCGTCGCCGAAGTTTAGGGTCACAGCGAATCCTTCGTCTGTGACGGTTAGATTGTCATACCAGTGCTGCATCACCACGGTCATTTCGCCGGGATAGCGGTCCGCCAACCATTCGGCGATTTCAACCTCCGGATGCTGGGTGTCGAAGGTGATGAAAAAATGGTGCTCGCCGGGCAGGCCGCTCTGCTGAACATCGGCCAAAACCGTCTGAATCAAGCTGCGCATCGCGCGATGCATGAGATTTCCGTAGTCGATGGTCCCGGACATGGCAGTGCTCCGATAGTCTGTTGTTTTGACAATAGACCATTGCGCGGGAAACGAAAGATGATCCAGCGCAAAAAGTTGGTTTAAAGCAGACCAATTAACATCCCAGCAGAGGCTGAGAGCGCTAGCACACCAAGAAGTGGTAAGCGCAGTATTAGCATGGCAAAAACAGCGGCCACTGTCAGCATGCCGGCGATGGGGTCAAAGCTTGTCAGAACGGGCAGGGTACCAAACGCACTAGGCTTGGTTTCAGCGAATAGAAGAATGATCGTGAACCACAGGCTTAGGTTGGCAATGACACCCAAAACTGCTGCGGAAATTAGTGTGAGTGCAGAGCTCAACCATGGGTTTGATAGAATGCGGGATACATGGGGGGCTCCTGCGAAAATCCACAAAAAACAAGGAATAAAGGTGCACCACAGTGCAAGCAGGCCAGCCGTCAAAGCAAGACCAGCGCCGCCTTGGATCTGACCCGCTAGAGTGGCGACAAACTGGGTAACGAGGATCAACGGACCAGGGGTGGTTTCTGCCATCCCAAGCGCGTCCATCATTTGATCGGTGGTGAGCCAGCTGAAGTCTTGCACCACAGCTTGAACCATGTAGGCCAGCACAGCGTATGCGCCCCCAAAGGTGACCACCGCCACCTGGGAAAAAAACAGAGCGACGTCTTGTAGGAAGCCGCCGGCTGATATGGCAAAAATCACCGGCATAAGCCAAAGGGAGCCCCATACTGCAACGGCGGTTGCCGTTTGTTTCCATGGGTTTGCAATGTGACTTTCTGAGTGCGAGGCGTCCGGCGTGGAGGTTTGTGAGGGCAGAGCAAAACCTAAAGCTGCAGCCAAAACAATAACGGCTGGAAAAGGCAATGCAGCCATGTATAACGCGACGAAGCTGACCAGTGCGATGCTGGTGTTTATCCTATTTGTCAGTACTTTGCGCGATAATCCTATCAAAGCTTGGACTATGATGGCGACCACTGCCGCCTTTACACCCAAAAATGCTGACGTCACTAAAGGTAGATCTCCAAACGAGGCATAGCCTGCGACGAGCAGGAAGATCAGAGCAGCGCCGGGTAGCACAAACAGACTTCCGGCGATAACGCCTCCAAGTGTGCCACGCAGTTTCCAGCCACAGAAGGTGGCGAGTTGCATCGCCTCTGGGCCAGGCAACAACATGCAAAAGGAAAGCGCGCCGAGAAACTCTTTCTCTTTCAGCCAGCCGGTGCGCTCAACCAGCTCTTGGTACATCAACCCAATTTGGGCCGCCGGTCCGCCAAAAGACAAGAGACCGATGCGTCCAAAGACGCGGAAAAGTTCGGAGAAGTGGGGCATCTTCGTCATAGCGTATGGCTAGCGCAAGATGCCCCGAATGCAAGGGGTTTGTCGCGGTCTTAGGCGACCTTTTGCCCGGTTAGGCACATGGCCATAGTCTGCTCTGGCAAGAAACCCATCTTCTCGAAAAACGCAACAAAATCAAAGTTGTTATAAGCCTCAACCATGACCGCGCCTTCGAAGCGAACGAAGAGTTGACCAAACCCTGTGATCCGGTCTCCGCTCACAGGATTGAGGATGCTCATTGTCCAGAGTGCAGCGGCCCAATCACCATCCACCATAACTTTTTCAACACAAACAAACGGATCTTCTACCAGCGCCAAATACATTGTCGCCATTTCGCGGAAATCTTCAGGTCCAACATCGAACCCTGGAAGAACTCCTTCCGCTTTACTATCAGGACGGAACATCTCGTCGATGGCGTCCATATCTGCTTCTACCCAAACACGCCGAAACCAGTCTTCGATTATTTTTTGTTTATCAACAGACATTTTCAGTGCCTTTCAGTTGTATCCCCATGATGCAAGCTAGGGTCCAAAGAGTAAGCGAAAGGTTAAAAAGAAAGGTCAAATCGTGGCGAAAATGAGATTTTTAACAAATAAAGTGTTTTAGCCGAGAAAACCTTAATGACAGGCCGGTGGTTAACCAATTTTCGCTTAGAAATTAACCATTTCCTCGGCGCTAACTTAGAAAGGTTAACGAGCAGAATCGGAGTGCAATTTTAGAGATTCTGGAAATAAAGTGCAGGATTCTGTTGCCAGGTTCCTGCGGACCCCGCCTGAGGCAGCTAGCGTCAGGACTTAGATTTCGGTGTTAGGCACTGCTTACGCAGCGACTGCTACCGGAGCACGATTGTCATTTGCAATTGTACAGTTTTCGCCGATAACGGTGGCAGACAGCCGAGACAAAGCTAACTTCTTTAGACGTCCGTCGATCCTATTTCGTCCCCATGATCCCCAAATGAAGGATGTCTGGTGGAGACGCCGGGTACCGCCCCCGGGTCCGATCCGTTTATTACAAGCGCGTTTATGTCCATAGTCCCCGAAAGGACACCTTCTAGATAGTGCTGTTGCGCGGGGGGTGCAAGCGTCGTTAACTGGTTTTTGGCGCGTCGGTAATGTGTCGGTATTGCGTCTGTATCGCGGAGGTGGGGCAAATGCGGGTCCGACAGAACCTATCGGACCGTGCGTTGCGCAGCCAAAGGTTAAGCGCCGTTAGGAATGTTCGGTGTAGGACGCATCCCAGAAATCCCGTTCCAATTTCACGGCCCGCAGGAAGAGTGCTTCAACTTCGCCTTGTGCCTCAGAGGTGAGGGTTGGCCAAACAGCATCCAGTTGACTGCGCAAATATTCAACGACACCTTCAAAACCTTCGCCAGCGTGCAGGGTGATCCATTCGGCAAAATAAAACGGCAGGTCGTCTTTGGGTGGGTTCACAGGTGTGGCCCAGCTCAAGTAGACCCATTCAGCCACAACCAGCACGGCGAGCATCAACTCATAACGACCAGACGCGGCGGCCTCCGCCATCAGAGCGTTGAAGCCTTCGGTGGGCCGGGCAGGTGGTGCGGTTTGCTCTGCTTCGCTCATGTTCAGCGCCTCAAAAGAGCGCAGGAAGTATGTGTTCTCGGGGCCAGTGACCAATGCCAGAAATTGTGCGGCGGGGACCGAGTCGGCCAGTGTTGGCGCATGGGCAATGGCGCTTGCGAGTAGGCGTACGAAGTTGCCAACGAACTGATAGTCCTGCGCCAGATACCAGCGCATTTTTTCCAAGGGCAGGGTGCCCTCTGCAAGTTCGGTGCAGAACGGGTGGGTGGTGGCGGCAGTCCAGTCGTCACCCGCAAGGGTGCGCAGATGGTCAGTAGGGCGCATGAGAGTCTCCTGTTGGTCGGCTTTGAGGCCGTTTGGGCGGAGAAAACCCATATGGCGTGTTGGGCGCAAGCAGGTTTAGTGTTTACGCTGTGGGCGCATTACACGCATGTCCCAAACGACCCAGAGTGTTGTCGCCATCACAGCAAGGCACGTCACCCATTTACTTGCCGTGCCCATGGTGCCTTCGATCAGCAGCGCATGTACGACCGTTGAGATAACAATGAGTACGGCGAGCGCATTGTGGAGAATGGCCCAGTGTACAAAGCGCAAAGGTAAGCGGCGGCGCATCAACACGAGTATCGCTGTGATGATCATGCCCCAGAGTGCCACGACGCCATAAAATGAAAACGGTGTCGGGGAGACCAAGAGAAGCGCGTCGAGTGTATCGGGCGGGCTTGTTAGGTAGAGGCCTCCAACATGAGCCACAACCGCCAGAATAATGACACTGCCTATGGCTCGGTGCCAAATGCGTGACGTGCGGGGCCTGAGGCCTGGGATGTGGCCGCCCGCGAGTAGTGGTTGCAGTAGGAATAGAATGAGACTGAGAATGCCGGCAAAGCCCGCAACAATATAAGTGGGGTCCCGATAGGCCAGGTATGGGCTTTGCGCCGCGATCGCCAAGGGCGCGAGCAGGACAATCGCCACTGCGCACCAGATCAGAGGAGATTTGGCCATGCGGGCGGGTTACGCTCGTGTGAGGACAAAGTCGACGTTCAACGATGTATCATTTGCACTTGGCATGACAGGGCGTAGGAAGACCGTCTTAAATGCGCCGTCGTCATATGCAAGGTGTGCGTGTGGCTAGCCAAAGTTTGGCACAATCTGGTGCATCTCCAGATGATAGGATCCGTCTGCCTGAGTGAGAACCGATCCATGGTTGCCCGGTTCACGCTCCCCACCAATGGTGGTTGCCGCCCAGATTTGAATGCGCGCGTTTTGAATCGGTTGACCTTGCCCGGCCAGGCGCACTTTGCCTGAGATGTGAAAGCCATCACCCAGTTTTTCGACAAACGGCGCGTTTGGTCGGTAATTGTTTGAGCCACCGCGCATCGTTTGGGTTGGCTTCAAAGACTGCGCGAGAGCAGGTGAAGACAATCCCGAGGCCACTAGAGTCGAGGTTGGACCAGCACCAATCAAAAAGCGGCGGCGATTGTAGTAGGGCGTGTGCATGGCAAACTCCTGTGGCACGGCGTGGGTGGTGGTCCTTGCCGCAGTGTGCCACAGGCGTTGAGAAATTCAGTGCACATGTTTGTGAGCGCCTGTTTGTTTAGCGCCTTGCACGGGCCTCCATGGCCTCTTCGCCCAGGGTGAGCGTATAGGCAGTGAGTTCCGCAAGGGCTGCATCCGCGTCAGCGCTGTTTTGCATTTCCAAGGCGTCAGCAATGCGGGTGTGCAGGCCGATGATCACATCGCGGTTGCGTTGCGTGAAGGTGATCATGTTCATCAGAGGCTGCATGGCTTCCACGGCGCCGGCGAGTTGGTAGGATAGCACCGGGTTGTCGGCGCCATCCACCAAGGCGCGGTGAAAGGCCACGTCGCTGTCGCAGAAACGCTCGTCGGAGAGGCCCGGCTGCGCCTGCCGATGGATTTCCGCGCGCATGGTGGCGAGGTGATCCGGCGTGCGGCGTTGGGCCGACAGGGGGGCGCAGGCGCGCTCCAAGGCAAAGCGTGCTTCGCAGGCGGTTTCAAAATCGACTGCGTTCATCGACAGCAAAAGCGTGCTGGTTGTGATATGTTGGGCGTAGGCTTCATCATAAGACAGGCGCCGCACAAAGGCCCCGCCGGTGGCGCCGCGTTGGGTTCGAATGAGGTTCTGCGCCGCCAGACGTTTGAGCGCCTCGCGGACGGTGGGACGGGAGACTTCAAATTGATCGGCCAGCTCGGATTCCGAGGGTAGGCGTTCGTCGACAATCATGTCTCCGGAGATGATCGCATCTCGGATGGCTTTGGCGATTTGAGCGGAGAGGTCTGCTTTGTTCTTGGGGTCTATTTTCAATTGTCTGACATTTAGTATTTGCTGCGCGCTTAATTGTCTGACATTTTAGTCTCAAGAAGTGAGTCGCGGCAAGAGGAGGAATGTCGACGATGATCGCAGATCGCATTCGTTCCATGACTGGGTCCCATTGGCTTGCCTTGTTTGGCGGCATTCTGGCCGCGTGGGCTGTGCTGTTTTTGATGGCCATTCCGGCAGAGATGCGTGAGCTCAACGCGATTTATGGCGCGGACTTCTGGGTCAGCCTGTGTAGGATCACACCGGATGCCAGCGGCTTTGCCCGTGTGTTGATGATGTGGGTCGTGATGAGCGCCGCGATGATGGCGCCGACGGCTTTGCCTGCCTTTGCCACCTACGATGATCTCGCGCGTCAAGCGCCCGGCGCGAAGTTTTCCGCGCTAGTGGGCGGCTATCTGGCGGTGTGGATCGGGTTTTCCCTACTGGCCGCGGCGCTGCAGATGGTGTTGTTTCAAGCGGGACTGTTGGGCGCGTTGGGCGAAAGCAGGTCGGCGTTGTTCTCGGCCTTCTTGCTAGTGGTGGCGGGGCTGTATCAGTTCTCCCCCATTAAAGAGGCCTGCTTGTCCAAGTGCCGCATGCCGATGACGTTTTTCATGCAGCATTGGGATGAGGGGCCTTGGAAGAACGGGTTGCGCCTTGGGTTGACCTGTTTGGGCTGCTGTTGGGCGTTGATGCTTTTGGCCTTTGTGGGTGGCGTGATGAACATCGCCTTCATGGGGCTGGCCACGCTGATTATGATTTTTGAGAAACTGCCCGATGTCGGGCGTTGGGTGACAAAGCCGTTGGGGTTCGTGCTGTTGTGCAGTGCGGCTTATGTGGCAGCGAGCGCCCTGTGAGGAATACTTAAGGAGGAGCAACCATGGCATCGGATCGCATTCAAGCGCCCGCCAAAATCGACAACCGTCATCCGGACGCGATGAAATCCGGACTGGGCACCATTCCGTGGACCATTAAAGGGGAGCTGATCCTCAACTGTAACTGTACGGTTTTCTGCCCCTGTGTGGTCAGCCTTGGCCTGCATCCGCCCACAGAGGGTCACTGTCAGACCTGGGGTGGCGTGCGGATTGACGAAGGTCAGTATGGTGATGTGGACCTGTCTGGCCTGAACATCGGTCTGTTGATCGAGATTCCCGGCATGATGAGCCGTGGCAACTGGAAAGTGGCGTTGTTCATTGATGATCGCGCGAGCCCTGAGGCCTACAACGCGCTGGTGGATATCTTCAGCGGTAAGGCTAAAGGCACCACCGGTCTGTTTCAGGTCCTGGTGGGCGAGATCATCGGCGTGGAGCGTCAGCCTGTGAGCTATGACACGTCCGAGGATGGCAAAACCCGTCACATCACCGTAGGCAAGAAAATCGAGGGTGTTGTCTATCCGGTTGAAGGCAAAAACAAGGATGAGGAGATTGTGATCTCCAACACCAAATACTGGATGGGGCCAGATATCACGGTTGCGACGGCTTCCAAAGGCCGCGTACGCGCCTTTGGTCGGGTTTGGGACTTTGGCGGTCGTTCTGCTGAGATCTGCCAGATTGACTGGCATGGGCCTCGCTAAGAGCGATGTCGATGATCACGCCGGAATACTGCCAGATGATGGCCAAGTATAACGCCTGGCAAAACCAGACGATGCGTGCGGCGTGTGAAACCCTGACCGAGGCGGAATTGCGGGCCGATCGTGGTGCGTTTTTTGGCTCGGTTATGGCGACAATCAACCACATCCTCTGGGACGATGCCCTGTGGATGAGCCGCTTGGACGGTGGGGATGGGCCGTCCAAGCCGGCAACTGAACTTGCGGATCTGTGCCCGAGTTTTGCGATCTGGGCGCAGGAGCGCACACGCATGGATCAGCGAATTGTGCAGTGGGCAGAAAACGTTACCGCCGAAAGCTTAAGTGGTGATTTGAGCTGGCATGCGCAGGTGTTGAACAAAGAGATGCACAAGCTGATGGCGCTATGTGTGGTGCATCTGTTCAACCAAAAGACGCACCACCGCGGCCAAGTGCACGCCATGCTGACCGGCTTTGGTCGCAACACAGAAGATACGGATTTGGTTTTGATGCCTGAGGAGGTTTCATGGCTTTGATTTCCCCATCACGACGGCTGCGGCGCACGCCGTTTTCGGAAGGCGTCGAGGCGGCAGGTGTGAAAGCCTACACGGTCTACAATCGGATGTTGCTGCCGACGGTGTTTCGCTCTGTGGAAGAGGACTACCGCCATCTTAAAACCGCTGTGCAGGTTTGGGATGTGGCCGTTGAGCGCCAAGTGGAAGTACGTGGGCCGGATGCGAGCAAGCTGATGCAGATGCTCACGCCGCGGGACCTACGCGGTATGCTGCCGGGGCAATGCTATTACGTTCCCATCGTGGATGAAACCGGTGGCATGTTGAACGATCCGGTGGCTGTGAAACTCTCTGAGGACCGGTGGTGGATTTCGATTGCTGACAGCGATTTGCTGTTGTGGGTCAAAGGCATCGCCTATGGCTATCGGCTGGATGTGCTGGTCGATGAACCAGACGTCAGTCCCCTTGCTGTACAGGGTCCGAAGGCGGACGATCTCGTGGCACGGGTGTTTGGCGACAAGATCCGTGATGTGCGGTTCTTCCGTTTTGGCTTGTTTGAGTTTCAGGGGCGCAGCCTTGTGGTGGCGCGGTCTGGCTATTCTAAACAGGGTGGATTTGAAATCTACGTTGAGGGCGGGGACATCGGCATGCCGCTTTGGAATGCTCTCATGGAAGCGGGCAAAGATCTCGATGTCTATGCAGGGTGTCCCAACCTGATTGAGCGGATTGAAGGCGGGTTGCTGAGTTATGGCAACGACATGACCGATGACAACACGCCACATGAATGTGGTTTGGGGCGTTTCTGTAACACCAACACGGCAATTGGCTGTGTTGGGCGCGATGCGTTGTTGCGGGTGGCGCAGGAAGGGCCGGTGCGACAGATCCGCCCTATTGAAATTCATGGCGTGGCGGTGCCGCCCTGTTATCAGCTTTGGCCGATCATGGATGGGGATGATCACGTCGGCAATGTGAGCAGTGCCGCTTGGTCGCCGGACTTCACCACAAATGTGGCGATCGGCATGGTGCGGATGACCCATTGGAAGTCTGGCACCGAGGTGGATGTGGTGACACCGGATGGGGTGCGGCCTGCGACGGTTTTTGAGGCCTTTTGGCAATAGCGGATGTGGCCGAGGTTGAACTGCCATCGGCGAGGATATTTTGAGACTGTGAATGCTGGGCGGCGGTCTGGCGCGAGAGGAGAGATGAGATGTTCAAAGCACTGGTGATGGACCAAAACGACGAAGGTCTGGCAAGCGCGTCGATCAAAGACTTGACGCTGGACGATCTGCCCGAGGCCGAGGTCACCGTGGCGGTGGAGTATTCCACGGTGAACTACAAGGATGGGCTGTGCTTGTCGGCCAAGGGCGGCGGTTTGGTGCGCAAATATCCGCATGTGCCGGGCATAGATTTTGCCGGTACCGTCGAGGCGTCCGATGATGACCGTTACAAGCCCGGCGATAAGGTCGTGCTGACCGGCTGGCGCGTGGGTGAGGCGCATTGGGGCGGCTATGGTCAAAAGGCGCGGGTTAAAGCCGATTGGCTTGTGCCGCTACCAGAAGGATTGTCTCCGCAGCAAGCGATGGCGGTGGGTACCGCAGGCTTTACGTCGATGTTGTCCGTGATGGCGCTTGAGGATCATGGATTGAAGCCAGGAAACGGCCCGGTGCTGGTGACGGGCGCAGCCGGCGGCGTGGGCTCTGTAGCGGTCGCGATCCTTGCGAACCTTGGTTATGAAGTGGCTGGTGTGACCGGGCGTCCGGAAAGTGGAGACTACCTCAAGTCGCTGGGGGCGACGCAGATCGTTGCTCGTGAGGAGCTCAACGAAACCGTGAAACGCCCGTTAGAGAGCGAGACTTGGGCCGGTTGCGTCGATGCCGTGGGTGGCGCGATGTTGGCGCGCGTATTGGGGCAGATGAAGTATGGGGCATCTGTGGCGGCCGTGGGTCTGGCCGGTGGGGCGGCATTGCCTGCCACCGTGATCCCGTTCCTGCTGCGTGGTGTGAACCTACTGGGCATCGACTCGGTGATGCAGCCTTATGACAATCGTCTGCGTGCCTGGGAGCGGATTGCCAAAGACCTTCCTATGGACAGGCTGGAAGCGATGTTCAAACCTGCGACTTTGTCCGATCTGCCGCAACTGGGCGCAGACATTCTGCAAGGTCAGGTGCAGGGCCGCGTTGTGGTTGACGTGAACGCGTAACGACGCGACAACATTGTGAAACTGGCGGGTGAGGCAACTTGCCCGCCATTTGCATGTCTGAAAGAGGTGGCACGCCATGAGCTATGACAACGACAATATTTTTGCAAAAATCCTGCGGGGCGAAATCCCAAGCGAGAAGCTTTATGAAGATGACGAAACCTATGTTTTTATGGACATCATGCCGCGCGCAGATGGGCATTGCTTGATCATTCCAAAGACACCGTGTCGCAACATGCTGGACGCCACTCCTGTGCAGCTGACCGCCTGCTTGAAAACCGTGCAGAAGATGGGCCATGCAGTGATGAAAGCATTTGGCGCGGAAGGCGTGACTGTTCAGCAGTTTAACGAGGCTGCCGGTGGTCAGGAGGTTTTCCACCTGCATTACCATGTGTTGCCACGCCATGATGGTGTGAAACTGCGCCCACCGGGCACCATGGCAGATTTTGCGGTGCTGAAAGAGCAGGCGGACAAGATCCGCGCAGCACTGGCGTAAACGTCGCGTTTCATGCGGGTTTCCCGGCTTGACCCTGCCGGGAAACGGCGGTTTGTTGCGGGGTAATTCAGGGGAGGTAACCAATGCTTGACGTAGATTTTGTGCGCAGCCAGTTTCCGGCTTTTTCAGAACAATCGCTTGAAGGGCAAGCGTTTTTTGAGAATGCTGGTGGCAGCTATACGTCTGCGCAAGTGATTGACCGGCTGACCCGATTTTACCGCGAGCGCAAGGTGCAGCCTTATGCGCCGTATCGCGCCTCCGAACTGGGCGGCGCTGAAATGGACGAAGCTCGTGCGCGTCTGGCCGCGTTGATGGGAGTAGAGACGGATGAAGTCTCTTTCGGGCCGTCCACGACGCAGAACACTTACGTCCTGGCACAGGCGTTTCGTCAGTGGATGGATCCGGGTGACGCGATCATTGTGACCAATCAGGATCATGAAGCCAACTCTGGCCCGTGGCGTCGGTTGGCTGAGGAAGGCATTGAGATCCGCGAGTGGAAGATTGATCCGGAAACGGGGCATCTTGATCCGGAAAAGCTGGTTGAGCTTTTGGATGATCGGGTGCGCGTGGTGTGTTTTCCGCACTGTTCCAACGTCGTGGGCGAAATCAATCCGGTGGCGAAGATCACGTCTTTGGCCCATGCGGCGGGAGCCTTTGTTTGCGTTGACGGTGTGAGCTATGCGCCACATGGCTTGCCAGATGTTGGCGGCATGGGGGCGGATATCTACCTGTTTTCAGCCTATAAGACTTTTGGTCCACATCAGGGGATCATGGTGATCCGGCGCAACATCGGGAATATGCTGCCGAACCAAAGTCACTATTTCAACGGCGATACCCTGTATAAGCGGTTCACACCTGCTGGCCCTGATCATGCGCAAGTGGCTGCGAGTGCGGGGATGGTGGATTACATTGAGGCGTTAGCGGCCCATCACGGCATTATGGGCGAAACACCGGTGGCGACCGGCGTTGCCGTGCATGACTTGATGCGGGACCATGAAGAAAAGCTATTGCAGCCTCTGCTGGATTATGCGGCCTCCAAGAACTCGGTGCGACTGATTGGCCCCACTGAGGCCGCCAAACGGGCGCCAACGGTGGCGCTGGTGGCGAACGCGCCAGGTGAGGCGCTGGCGGCACAGTTGGCAGGGCGTGGCGTGATGGCAGGGGGCGGTGATTTCTACGCTGTCCGCGCGCTTGACGCGATGAATGTGGACACGGATCACGGTGTTTTGAGGGTGAGTTTTGTGCACTACACCAGCGAAGCTGAGGTTCAGAAACTGATTTCGGCATTGGACGACGTTTTGTGATCCAAGCCCGTGGCCTCGCCGTAAGTGTTTGAAAGCACATTAAAGAAGGGGTTCGGACCATCCCATGACAGACACTGCTCCACTGACGATCTTGTGGTTTCGTCGCGATTTGCGGCTTTCTGATCATGCGGCTTTTACCGCTGCTGCGGAACGCGGGCCTGTCTTGCCTGCGTTTGTGCTCGATCCCATATTTGAAAGCCTCGGTGCAGCGGCGAAAATGCGCCTACTGCTGTCTTTGAGAGCTTTGTCGCGGGATCTTGAGGCGCGGGGGATGCGTCTTGTCCTGCGGCGGGGTGCCGCCTTGCCGGTTCTGCAAGAGTTGGTCGCTGAGACTGGCGCGGACGCGGTTTATTGGAGTCGGGCCTATGATGCGCCGTCGGTGTCACGCGATACTGAGGTTAAGAACGCTCTGAAAGAAGCATGCCTTCAGGCGCAGAGTTTCACGGGTGCCTTGCTGTTTGAGCCGTGGTCGGTTGAGACCGGGCAAGGCGGACCGTATCGCGTGTATACGCCTTTCTGGAAGGCCGTGCGGCATCGCGACGTGGGGCCGTGTTTGGCGGTTCCAGAAGTATCGGGTCCAACGACGTGGCCGACAAGTGATGACCTGGAAGCTTGGGTTTTGGGGGATCAGATGCACTGTGGCTTTGAAGTGGTTGCAGGTCAGGTGCAGGCCGGAGAAGCGGAGGCACAGGCGAAACTGGCCTGTTTTCTGGATACGCGGGTTGATGCGTACAAGGCCAAGCGGGATTATCTAAACGAGGCGGCAACGTCCGATCTGTCCGATGCCTTGACCTATGGGGAAATCAGCCCGTCACAGATGTGGCACGGTGGACGGCTGCGCATGCAGGATGGTGCCGCAGGTGCCGAGCATTTTCTGAAGGAAATTGTGTGGCGTGAGTTTGCCTGGCACTTGCTGTGGCACTATCCGGCGATGGATCTCGAAAACTGGCGAGAGGATTGGGAACAGTTTCACTGGCATGAAAATGCAAGTGATCCGTTTTTTGTCGCCTGGTGTCAGGGTCGGACCGGTGTGCAAGTTGTCGATGCGGCGATGCGTGAGCTCTATGTGACGGGCAAGATGCACAACCGCGCGCGGATGATTGTCGCGAGCTATTTGACCAAACATCTGCGCATGCACTGGCGGCTGGGACTTCAGTGGTTCGCTGATTGCTTGGTGGACTGGGATCCTGCGTCCAATGCGATGGGGTGGCAATGGGTGGCTGGTTGCGGACCAGATGCCGCCCCTTACTTCCGTATCTTCAATCCTGACACTCAAGCGGAAAAGTTCGACGCTGATGGGGCGTATCGAAGCTACTGGCTTGATCCGGACTCGGACGGCGCGCAGGCATTTATGCAGGCGATCCCACGCAGCTGGCTTTCGGTGTTTGAAACACCGGTGCAGGCGCCGATTGTAGACATAAAAGCGGGCCGGGATGCCGCTTTGAAGGCCTATGAGACTTTCAAAACACAATAAAAACTTGCCGTAAGGCGCTGGTCGCGCTTAGCATTTATGGCACAGAGGTAAGAGGGGGCAGACATGTACCTGACATCGACCAAAGGTGAAGAGAACCTACCGCGTTATTTTGCGGCCGTGTTTGACACCGCAAAGAAAATCAACCACGGGCGGATCGACTTTGTGATGGAAGATGGACGCAAGTTTCGGGCCGAAGGTCCAAAGCCCGGGCCGGTCTGTGAAATGCATGTGCACAATGGGGATACCTTTGCCCGTTTGATGCGCGAAGGCGAACTTGGGTTTTGTGAAGCCTATCTGGAAGGATGGTGGAGCAGCCCCGATTTGCAGGCGTTCTGCGATTTCCTACGTAACGACAATGACGCCCTGAGGGACGGGTTTCCCGGAATGTATTTTGTGCGCGCTTTTGAGCGACTGCGCCATTGGATGAACACCAACACCAAATCGCAAGCCAAGAAAAACATCAGTTATCACTATGACTTGGGCAACGAGTTTTACGGGCTTTGGCTGGATGATACGATGACCTATTCCTCGGCAATCTTTAATACCGGTCTGGAAAGCATGGAGGATGCCCAGACTGCGA
>Ga0189275_100485_pt1 | contig 14554 bp, 10 predicted proteins | sample N19A6minimetaG_FD_130329 | JGI IMG/M metagenome (GOLD analysis project Ga0189275, IMG submission 130329) | Marine microbial communities from the Costa Rica Dome - N19 A6 mini metaG | ecosystem: Environmental > Aquatic > Marine > Oceanic > Photic zone | place: Costa Rica: the Eastern Pacific...
AACTCTGCAACCCAGCAGGTAACTCCCCTTAATCAAGGCGTAGTCGCGCTTGGCGTTGCGATCGTGATGAGCAGCCTTGGCGATCGTCGCCATCAACAGCACCATCTGTTCATCGGTCAGGGGCCTGGTGATCTTGTCAGCGTGAAGAAGCGATCGAGGCGGCATCGGGTTACGCGGCACCCCCGTGACCGCTGAGCGGCTTGGTTCAGCCGCCCATCGGTACAGGGAACTGATGGCAGCGATCCGGCGATTGAACGTCCGGGGCTTCATGAGGCCGGCGTCCACTTGTTCCCGCAGGAGGGACACCCAGTCCTGACAGAAGGCGGGGTTGATCTCCCGCAGATGCAGATGTGGATGGTGTCGATCACGCCAGCGCGTGAACTTGCGGATCTCAAAGCGGTAGCCGTCCTGAGTGGCCTTGCTGCCGGTGCGACTGCATTGACTGATGAACCGCTTGATCAGCAGGGCATCGCCCCACACAGCAGCACTAGCCTGGGCGGCATCAAAAAGACGGGAGACATAAGCAAGCGCCTCCGCCTTATCCATGCCGTCCAAAACAGGCGGCAGATTTTTGCGAACGGTTTTGCGAATGGCCCCATTTTGGGCCTCCGTCTTAAAACCAAGATCGGTTGCGGTGGAATGGTTGAGGGGGGCTTCCACCCCCAAGCAGTCATTTGGGTGATAGCACTGAAACAGCTCCAGTGGCCGCAACGACTTTCAGCTCAAACCCAAGCTGGCACAGGGATTCTTGAAAGTAGTCAGTTGCATCTGAGAGCATCCGGAACTAGTTTTATCCGCAGATTTATCCGCAAGCCTTGCCCCGGCAGTCCAAAAAGCAGCCCTGGGAGAAAGCTCTGCAAGCCACTGCTCCATGGCGCGGATGGACCGTTTGCAACGAGAGGGGCAAGGTCCGCATCAAGCTCCAGTTCCCCCCTGGTGCGTGCATAGCCAACGCATCGGCAAGCCTTCCCTACGAGTGGGCTGAAAGCAGCAGACAGCCCGTCTATGCACTGCTGCTGAAGATCTACGAGCCGGTGATGGAAGGCGGCATCACCCTGAAGGCAGCCATCGCCGATGCGCTCGCCATCAGCGACCACAAGAGCCAGGAGGTTGTGACGCCATGGCCCGGCATCGTGGCCGCCTTCCGGGAGCACAAGCTCACCCTCGACAACCGCATCGCCGAGAAGACATTCGAGGCCAGCTACGGGCGTTATTTGAACGTGGCCCTGCTGCACCTCGACGGGCGCAATGCAGCCCAGACAGGGAAGGCGCTGATGGAAAAGGTTCTGACCCATCAGCGGGTCAACCAGAAGCCAGGCAAGAAACACGGCGAGGCTCTCAAGCCTTGGGTCGAGATGCCGAAGAGCCGGCTGGAGTGCTGCCTGGCGCTGAAGAAATTTCTGGAATACGCCGTCGCCGAACACCGGCAACCTCAATCGTTCCTGGTCCCCGAGGCGGACTACCTGAAGATCCGCGGCGCTGATGCCAAGAGCAGGAAGAAGGCTGTTCTCACTGATGCCGAGGTGCTGGAGCTGATCCGACTGCTCCCGGAGACCTGGGCCAACGTGATCAAGATCTGCCGAGTGTTTGGTGTCCGCTCCTGGGAGGTGGCGTTCATCACCCGGGCCACCAACGACGACGGCGAGCCCCAGCTCCGTGTCACCAAGGGCAAGACCTACAACACCCGCGGCGGGGTGAAGGAAGAGACCGATCCCCGCTGGCTTGAGGCCGTGGCTGTCGACGGCAGCACCTTTGGGCTGGTGGAGAGCTGGGACCAGCTCAAGCTGCCCCCCACCGTGACCGGGAAGTCCCTCGGGGCCGTGCTGCGGCGTCTGCCCTACTGGCAGCAGCTGATGGCTGAATACGAAGCCCGAGGCGAGTGGCTGCGGCCGTACTCACTGCGGGACACTTTCAGCGTCCGGGCTCACGGGATCGTGCAAGACGACACCTTGATCGCCGCGGCCATGGGGCACACGGTCGAGGTGCATCACCGCAGCTATCGGACGTCAGAGTGGAGAAGCGTACGGACTGCCTTCGCTGAAGCGAGCTAACCACACAGCCTCAAGAGCCCTCTAGGAAGATGAGCTACTTCAAGTGCCCTCAATGCAATTTTGACCCAGGCGCCCATGCTTGGTCAGGTATTGCACGGGCAAGCCACAAGTGGGAGGCACACCAGATCCCTAGCACCGCAATCTTTAATTCCAAAACCCACTACTACCCCGACAAAGAGACGTGGGATGAATATCAGTCGAAGTTGAGGGAGGCGAGGCTCTTCCCTGTGCTGTCGATGATTAAAAGGTGCGCGGGAGGGGTTCGGAAGAACCTTGACTTGTCCAAGTCCCAGCTTTTCTGGCTCACCTTGGGCATCGGTCTAGTACTCGGATACGCATTGGCGGTCTTGTTCCACCGCTGAGAAACAACTGATTTGGACTGGGAATCCGAACGGACCCAGGACAGACTGGCGATGGCTCAACCACCGCGATGAACGAGGGCATCGTCTACATCCTGACTAACCCCGCCATGCCGAAGATGGTGAAGATCGGGAAGACAGGCCGTGGAGTCGAGGCACGTCTTAACGAGCTGTACACAACAGGAGTTCCGCTGCCATTCGAATGTGCCTATGCAGCAAGAGTTGCGGATATGGACAAGGTTGAGAAAGCCTTTCACAACGCTTTTGGTCCCTACAGGATCAATGCCAAAAGGGAATTTTTTGATGTCGAGCCAGAGCAGGCGATTGGCCTGCTAGATCTCATGAAGCTGGAGGACGTGACTCCAGCGATTCAGGCTGAAGCCGAAAGGGTGGACGTTGAAGCGAAAGCCTCCGCAGAAAAGTTCAAGCGAGATAGGCGACCGCCTCTGAACTATTTGGAAATGGGTATCCCTGTTGGAAGCACGCTTCTTTACGAGGGAGATAGGCAGACAACCTGCACGGTCGCTGATGGGCGCAAGGTCAGTTTTGAAGGGCGGACGCTTTCCTTATCAAGGCTTACGCGTGAGCTACGAGGCGGTGCCCCAAGCAGCGGTCCTTCCTATTGGACGTTCAACGATCGGCCTTTAAATGACATCTATGAAGAGACCTACTCAGACGACTAATGGCACGGATCAACAACAAAAAAGCGGTCACCATCCACGTGAGCAACGAGATAGCGGCAATGATTGACCACAAGCGCAAGGAGTGGGGGTTAAGAAGTCGCGGCGAGGTCATAGAGCACCTTCTCGGCTGGATGGTGGAACCGAACAGCGAACAGAAGTAGCCATGGCGGCAGATAAAACATTCCGAGGCAACGCCAGCCAGTTCTTCGTTGCGGGAGAGCTGTGCCGTCGGGGGTATTACGCCGTGGTCACCCTCGGCAATGCCGCAAACACCGACATCCTCTGCAGCAACGTCGCAGGCACAAAGTTTGTACACATACAGGTCAAGACCTACATCCCTGGCAAAAGCACAACTTGCTCTGTTGGGTTAAAAGCTGAGAAACCTTATGGGGAAAACTTTTTTTGGGTACTAGGTGGCATCAGGGAGCCGGACGACGAACAACCAAACGAGTTCTATGTAGTCCCTGCGTCAGTGATGTCCAACCGAATACAAGCTGCTCACCAGAACTGGCTCAAAACCCCTGGTAAAGATGGACGCCCTCACAAAGACAGCAGTGTGAGGACGGTACACATCCCACCATCCAAAAACAAATATTCATGGGATGTCAGCCCCTACGCGAATGCTTGGCACCTCATTGAAGAAAAGCTGGCTGATTAGGGCTCCAACCCCTCCAGCTCGCACTGCATCCGAAGCTCATCGAGCGTCCTGACAAATAATCGGAGACGTTGTGGATTCGATGGCTCTTGCCAGTAAGCAGGACCAGCGCCCATGGAGAGACTGAGCTTTTGATCGAGACGGCTCCAGTAGTCCATCGCAATTTCTTTTGGCTGATTTTGTACATATTGCGTATGCAGAGAATTTGCGCTTTTGCATTGCGGTACATCAATCCGCGGCCTGGTTTTGCGTGCGAAGCGCATCTCAAGACCGGGACGATGCAGCAGGCGATTCTTAGGATCGGCGTACTCCAAACGCCCATCCTTGATCGCCCGAGACACAGCAGAAATACTGCGATTCAGGATGGCCGCGGCCTCTTTTTGGGTGATGAGATCGCCTATAGGCATGTAGGTGTCCTAAAAGACTCTAGTGGAGATTAATCAGATTTATTTGCGGTAATTGCTGGAGATCTACCTACTCAAACAGAGCGCGTCGAATTACCTCACATTCATAAAAACTCGGAAGGACCCTATTGCTTTTAATCTCAACCTTGGTTGAACCTGTACGTCCGCTGCAACGAGGAAGCGTTTTGCTTGCTGGATTAGGGCCACCTCGCAAGGACGAGTCAGTCCCTGATCAGCTGAGTGAACTGACTCTTATCGACAGCGACGCATCCGAGTGACGCTTCAAGCGTTTGCCTGTCAGGGAACAACGGACTCCCCGGCACCCACAGCTCGCAGCTGTCGCTGTTGTCCTCGTAATAGGAGGCATTGCAGGTCACGCGCATTTCCTCATCTAAGCCGGGCTGGGTCCAGGCAAAGTCGTAGGCACCGATCGGCCGAGCGCTGCAGCCCGGTGGAAGCAGCGACGGCTGTCTAAGAATCGCTTCGAGATCAGCCAGGGTGAGCGGTGAAGGCTGCAGGCTGTTCACCACTTCACGGATGGCATCAAGGTCCTGAAGGACATCATCAAGATCGAGGCCCTTGATCTCGGACTCCTGCTCAACAGCTGCCACCGCTGATGCCCTCGCCTTCTCCCGCTGATGACGGCTAACGAGGGTGGCCTGGGAGATGGAGCTGGAGGCCTTGGCCAGGATCGGCTGCAGCTTGCCCACCACCTGCTCGAACATCGCAATTCGACCTTTCAGCGCCCGATACACATCGGCCTCCACAGTTCCATCGAGATGCAGGTTCACGATCTGCATTTGCTCATGGGTCTGGCCAATGCGGTCGATACGGCCAATGCGCTGCTCCACACGCATCGGGTTCCACGGCATGTCGTAGTTGATCAGTGCACCACAGAACTGGAAGTTCAGGCCCTCGGCGGCTGCATCGGTGCAGAGCAGGATCTCGGCTTTGCCTTCCTTGAAGCCCCGTTTGGTGGCCTCACGGTTCAGGGCCTTCCAGACCCCGCCCTTCTGCAAGATCTCTCCGCCGCGACCGGTAAAGGCCATCAGGCTGGTTCGGCCTGCACTGATCAGCAGCTCCTTGAGGGCATCGACGGTGTCTGTGTACTGGGAGAAGACGATCACCTGCTTGTAGCCCTGGGCCTGCAGTTGCTCGATGGACTTGAGGAACTCGGCACCCTTGCTGTCCTGGCCGACTAGGGGCCTGGCCTGATCGAGCAACATGCTGATGGCATCGCGTTCATCCTGGAGCGAGGTCTCCTGCAAGGCGCTCTGCATGCCCTCCAGGTCGAAGGTCTGCTCCCCGCTGATGTCGTCGTCTTCTGCAGCTGCAGCGTCTTCCTCCAGCTGTTGCTGCTGGCCGGCCAGCCGGTTCTCCAAAGTAGAGACCAGAGCGGCCACACTGCTGGCGAGACGCCGCCGATAGATCGTCATCACGAAGCCCACCGCCGATTTCTTCTGGCCGGTTGCCTGGGCGTACTGGGTGGAGATGAAGTCCTCAACGGCGTCATACAGCGCACGCTCCAGCGGCGTGCTCTCCAGGAAGCAGTCGTCCACGTGGCGATTGCCGATGGCCAGATCCATCGATCCCTGCTGCTTGTAGGCCCTCAGCAGGTTGCGGCTGTGACGGGAGATCAGCCCCTGCACAGGAGTCCAGCGCTTCGCCAAAGCCAGCGAGGCCTGGCGGATCTCGACACTGAGATTGCGGCGGGAGAGGGGGTCCCTGTCATTGAGGGCGCGCAGGGCCTTGCGTTTGCGCAGCGGCGACCTACGCAGCTCTTCCGGCATGGCATTGCCTGGTGCCTCGCCAAACGCCGACACACTGCTGCGCCACAACCCAGCCAAGTAGGCCAGTGTTGCCTCATCCGGGTTCTCCTTTTCCACCCATTCGAAGAACCTCTCGAAGGCGTCTTCGGTCCACTCGGGGGGCATGCCCAGCAGGGCGAGCAGGTCCCACACTTCCAGCTCACTCACCTGCATGGGCGTGGCGGTGAGCAGCAGCAGACCGTTGGTACGCTGGCGCAGCTGCTGCATGAGCTGCATCAGGGTGTTGGGGCGGAGGCGCTCGCCACCGCTGCTGCTGTTCTCCCGACGGGTGCGGGCGTGGTGGGCCTCATCGAGCACTACCAGGTCGTAGGGCTCGGCTTCCAGCAGATCTTTGTGGCGGTCACGCCGTCGCATCAGGTGGCTGGAGACCAGAACAAAGGGCTCTGCTGTCCAGATGCTCCGGTCCACCGGCCGGGAGAGCCCAGCGGGACGGAAACGGGTGGGTTGCCAGTCGAGTGACTTGCCGCTGTAGATGGGCCAGTCGAGGCCAAACTTCTCGCGCAGTTCCCGCTGCCACTGCTTGAGCACCGACGCAGGTGCCATCACCAGCATGCGACGGGCCCGGCCGCTTAACCAAGCCTGACGGAGTAGTAGGCCGGCTTGGACCGTTTTACCGAGGCCCACCTCATCAGCGATCAGCAGCCTGGGCGGCCACTGCTGCCAGAGGCGCTGGAATGCGCGCTGTTGGTGGGGCCAAGGAGTGACAGCACTGGTGCCTTCACCAACCCGTTCGGCTCCGGGCAGATCGCTAGCGGCGGCCTGGAGCACGTAGCTCCACACGATGCGGCGCCGTTCATCGATGTCGGGAACGATCTCAACGACGGGCTCTGGCTGTGGTGCTGGCAGATCGTTGAGGAAAGGTTTGAGGCGACGGGGCAGTGCCTGCTCGGTCGGGGCATAGATGGCCAGTTGCTGGCGGATTGCCTCTGGGAGGGTGAAGGTGCGGGCGCCGGAGTCCTGGTTTTCCCAGAGCCGCAGAAAGCCGGCCTCCAGATCATCAATGGCTTCGGCACCACCTGGCCTCCAAGAGCAGAAGGTCTGGATGGTTTCGAAGTTGCTTGTCCAGCCGTTGGGGGTTTCGTTGACGCTGCCACTGAAGCCCAAACGCTGCCCGTCCTTGTCCTCGATCACGCCTTCCTTAGCGTGAAAGATGGCGCCGTCGTTGACGATCTGCCCGTTGATAAGGGGCAGCCCTACGCGGATCTCCAAGTGGCCCCGGTTCACCAGCCATGCCAGGAGCTCGGCTCCGAGAGCTGCTTCTCCTTGACCACCAGGCTCAACACCCTCGAAGGGGAAATGGGTTGAGAGGTGATCGGTGAGAACAGTTTCAGAGGGTGTTCCGGCTGCCAGAGCGGTGATGTCGGCCTCGCTTAAGAACACACCGGTGATCAACCGCATCTGGCCGCGGCCCAGGCCATCAGGTGAGGCAGCTACCAGGTTTTCCACCCCCTCAAGCACCTGAAGCAGGGAGCGACTGGTGAAGTAGCCCGTGACGCGCCAGTAGCGGACGGCATCCATTAAGGCCGGTTTGTAAAAGCCCTCCAGCAGGCTCTCCAGGGAGCTGCTGAAACGCCCTTTCCAGGTGTGATCGGCAAGGCCGGCCATGGCTGCCTAAACCTCAGCCAGTTCCGCGAGCACCAGCTCCAGCTGCTTCGGTGCCGGAACCTCCTCCGCCAACGCAAGCCGGCGCAGGTTCTCCAGGGCTTCGAAATCCGACGCGGCAGGAGCGGCAGCTTTCACCGGATCGAAGCCGGTGTAGCGAGCGGAAAGGGGCAGTACCTCCAGCACGGCCTCCAGAGCTGTGAGGAAGTCGGCGCTGTTGGCCAGGCCGTTGTCATCGAGCAACTGCTTGGCAGCGTTGAGGTCAATGCTGCGGGCGCGGTGGGCGCAATGGTGGATGGCATCGATCCAGGAGCGGGTGCCATCGGGGGAGCCGAGCTTGCCTTTGGTGGCACGGGTGGAGCTGTCCCAAAGGATCAGGTTGCTGGTCTTCTTCTCGGCCAACACGCCCACCACGTCTTTATCAAGGTCGAGACCGACTACGCGAGCGAGGCGTAGAGCTTCATCGAACGGGAACTGCGGAGCCTCAAAGGCATCCCAGGCCAGCACAAACCACTCGGTGAGCGGATCAAGCTGAGCGCGGCGAGAGCCGGAGGTGAGCTTCTCCATCCGCCAGGCCTTCACCTCGCGGCGAGCAGCATCAAGAGCGTCTTCTGGTGTGACGGCGTAAGGGTCGTCTTCTTTAAGAAGTTCATCGAGGGTGAGCTGAGCACGACCTCGCTTCTTTCTTTTTTCTTCGATGGGTTTGGGCTGGCCACGCTTGATCGGCCAGTGCAGGGAGAACTCCTCTAGCGCCGGACCGAAGCAAGAGAGGTAAAGGTCAACACCGCGAATGCCACTGGCTTGGAACTGCTCGATCCGCTGGCGTACAGCAGCTTTCACGCGGGGTTCAAGGTCTTCCCAGTACTGCACCCCGTCTTCTGGCTTCTGATCAAGGCGTGGCCTACAGACCAAAAAGATTGTGCTGTTGGCAGCAGATTTGTCCTTGATGTGAAGGGAGCCCTCGGCCTCGGTATTGATCGGCCAGGAGGCGGTGATGGCGAAGCCGGCATCAATCAGGCCCTTGGTGAGGGCATCCCAGGCGCCTGTGGCCTTGTGGGTGAACATCAGGGTCATCACGCCGTCATCCTTGAGGACTCGGCGGCACTCGGCGAAGATCTCAGCCATCTTCTGCTGGTAGTCAAGTCCTGCCAGAGCCTTGGCACCCTTCTTGCCCTTGTGCAGGGTTGGATTGGCGACTGCCTCGTTGTCTTTATCAGTGAGCGGTGCCATAAACAGCTCTGGGTAGAGCAGGCCAGCGGTGCGCTTGAGCCAGACATAGAAGAAGTCGCTCAGCTCCGCGTACATCACGTTGTCGTAATAAGGCGGGTCCATCACCACAGCGTCCACCGTGCCGTCATCGAGATGGGCGAGTGAATCACCAGAGCCGCAGGAGATCACCACCGGAGCTGTAGAGCTGGGCTGAGCGTTAGCTGTACTCGCTGAAAACAGGGGGCCTGCATTTGTGACAGCCCCGTCGGATGGAACGATGAGGTCGGTGAGCTCACCGAAACACTTCGCCACTTGCCCAAAAACCCAGCCGTAGCCATCGCCGACGATCAACGGAGGCATCTCGGCATAAGACCACTTGGTTGAGAAGTCATGTCGCTGGAAAAACTGAGCCACAACTTCACGCTGAAAAATCCAAGTGGAACCTCGAGAGTTCCTGTTCACTAATTTGTTCAGAGCCAGCGCTACGTATGCCAACGCCGCCCGCTGCAAGTCGCTGAGCCCTTCAGCTTTCGCCGACTCCTCATTCACCAGCTCCCTGAAGATCTCCACACTGGTGCCATGGCAGAGCAGCTGGCGTGGCGAGAACAGATTGCGCCAATAGGGCATTCCGTACTGAATGGGGCGGTCGTCATTGCAGATCTCGGGGAACTTCTCGTTCGGGACCAGATCCAGCGCATCCCATTCCGGAAGCTTGTCAGCCAAAGCGGCTTCGATTGCGCCGCTGTTGTCGTCTTCCAGCCGAGGGGAGCGGTAGCCCCGTTCCCACTTGTCTTTTTTCGGCTTTCCAGCCTTGGTGTACGTGGTGGGCAACTTGCGCTTGAACGCCACCGCAAACAGCTGCTCGCCCATGCCGCCGGCCTGGGCCTGAGCCTTCACCTGATCGCCATCGATCACGCGGCCGCAGTCGGGATAAGGGCAGGTAGCAGCACCGCCCTTCACCGTGCCGTCGCTCTGCTCGCTGGCACTGCCCACGATCTCGAAGCTGCAATGTCGGCTGGTGTCGCCCGGACCATTACCTAGATGAGGCAATAACTTCACACCAGTGCCATCAGGAGCCAGCTTCCAGTTCGGGGACAGGGGTACCCTGCCGGCGCAATAGGGGCAATGGATGGTGCGGGCCCAGAGGTAACCAAGCACCTGGGTGCCGGATGGCTCAAGCGGGTAGACGTACTGGAAACGGGGCTCTGCCAGCTCCAGAAAACGGCTAGTCAGGCGGTTGTACTCATCGAGCAACGCCCGACCGTGCTGAGAAGGCCACTCATAGGTGGCTTTCTGTACCAAGCATGCGACAGGGTTGATGTCATTGGCGAGGGTCTTGCAGCCCAGACGCACGCTCTCAAATGGGATGGACCCACCGCCAGCAGTGGGATCCAACACGGTGGGGTATTCGATGCCGAGTTTCTGGGTCTCCTCCAGCAGCCAGAACTCCTCCTTTTCGCTGGGGCAGTACTGGAATGCCCTGGGATAACCATAAACATTCAAGCCGAGATCCTCCCCGGTCTTCTTGGCCTTGGCGATCCGCTTCTTCGCGGCCACTGGATCCCCATGGATCCCGAGCATGTGCATGAACATGGTCCGATCAGCATCGGCCGGTAGTAACGACGCCAGCACCGCCGCCCGAGAGGCCACCAGCGGCCGACGCGCCCACCACACATGCAGGTAGTAAATCGGTGGGAGTGCCGTCATCGAGCGTCTCTCGCGCATGCTCTCTTCTCCGAGCTCGGCGATCGGTAGCCACTCTTCGATCAAACGTTTGGTCATGGTTCTGAACTCAGTTCGCAGAGAGAAGGAGTCGAAGGGCTGCCAGCACCCGTCGAGGATTCTTGCGATGCATCGCCATGCCCAGCCAATAGGCCGACTCTTCACGGGCCATGGCATCAATGCCTCGGGCGCAAGTTTCCATGGATGTCACGTTGCGCATGGGAGCCAACAGCTTGAACAGCAAACCCATCGCCATCGCGAGGTCTTCCGAGAGGGCGTCCCGCCGGCTCTCGCCCTTTTTGAGCTTGGCCAGGCTCACCTTCTCGGCTTTCAACTTCCGAAGAACAGAACCCTCAACGATGAGGAGTTTGTGTCCACTCAAACCAGCGAGACGCTTGGGCTCCTTGAGCTCCGGAGTAGCTGTGCTGGGCACCTGCCACACCTCTAGCTCCAGATCGCTGGGGCCGCGCTGCTTGCTGCGCAGTTCGTAGGCCGGGCGGCCGGAAGCGATCGCCTGCGTCATGGGTTAGTGAGCTCCAGGCGGATCGTGGCGGTCTGGGCGCTGAGACCTGCTCGGGTAAGGCGCGTAATCCAGGCCTCGCCGCCGTCATCCCAGCTCAAGGGAGTCTCATATTGGAGCTGATAGGTGATGTCGAGCGACTTCTCCCCGCCTCGCCGCCATTGGCCCTCGATGAAGCCCCGCAGATGAGTTGCCTCCTCGGGGGTGCCGTTGAAGTCGAAGCTCCATTCGGCGCTGCCGTCGCCGCTGCTCCAACCGCCCTCCATCATTTCTACGCGAACTGTGGCGTCAGGCTCGGCTTTAAGCAGGGCCATGGGAAGAAAGCCATCACCACTGTTCATACGCCATGTGAGGCGCTTGATCCTCTGGCCCGAGCTGCTTACTTGCTGGGCCAGCTGGGTGAGGGCTGTCTTCACGTTGTCGCTGCGCTCGATCACCCCAGGCCCTGCGGGTGGCGCAATGCCTGATCCCCCATCGCCGCCGCTGGTGGAGCCAAGCCCTATCTGAACAGTGGTCTCCGTCTCTTCGCCTCCAGTCACTGGAGTTGTTCCGCCTTCACCGCCAAATGCGGTTGTTTGAACCACACCTGAATCTGCGGCTGGAGCTGATGTTTTCGGCGGCCAGACGCTTAACTCCAGCGCCTTCTCCAACATGTAGACCTTGCCGTCTTCACTGATCGAGATGGAGCCGGGTGGTAAGCCCTGGCCTTCAAGGCGATCACCTTCCTTGTAAACGAATAGGCCCTGATCCAGGCCCATGCGCAGGCACTTCTTGAGCACCTCATCGCCCAGCAGGATCGGCAGCGCCGGGTCGCGGTAGTACTCGTTGCGCAGATCCCGCGTGCTCATCACACCCATACGTTTGAGGGGTGTCTTGTCGGCCATGTAATTCGGGGCCGGCGGCACGTCATCCGCCAACACAAGCTCACGGGCTTCCCGCAGCGCCCTCTCCACCTGCTTCTGGCCAAAACCAGGCTCACTGCTGGCGTTGGTGACGGTGATCGCAGCGTGGGTGAGAGGCACCTCGGGCCACTGGCCCCGCTCGGGATAGAAAACGTGCCGGTAGCACTGCTGCACTGCCAGGGCGAACCCCTGCTGCGCCTGGCCGTAGCGCTCTTTCACCTGGTCCTGTTGATGTGACTGGAGGCTCGCGAATAAATCCCCCTGCTGCATCTGCTGCAGCGCCAGGTAGGTGCGGGCCTTCCGCAGCATGTCGTCCACCTGCAGGGCATCGGCACAGACGAACACCAGGTTGTTGCGGTTCAGGCGCACATTGGCGTTGTCACCCTTCTCCTTGAAAAGCCTCTGCACCAGTTCCGGCAGCTGGATGCTCGCCTGTTCCACGGTGTGGCCTTCCCAGTGGATCACTGCCAGGTATGGCCCATCCGTGTCGTCAGGAATCTCAGCTGGGCTGGAGGGGAACAGCACAGGCTCTAGCCGTTGCTTGGCGAAGATGGTGCCGATGCGCCGGTTCAGCTCCTCGCGGACGCTTTCTAGATCGAATTGTCCCTCCCGTTTCCTCACCATTTGGTTGAGGTTGGCGTCGGTGAGGAAGCGCAGCTTGCTGGTGCCGCTGTCGTCGAGATACTCCGACTCTTCTTGGAGGAGGCGCACCGCCTTATCAACAAAAGCCGGATCCACCGCCGGGGCATAAAGGCTGTAGTTCAGCTCCAGGCGGCTAAGGCCCTTCAGCGGTTCGTTGAAGGCCAGGGAGTGAAACAGCACCGTGCGCGCTGCCATCGATCCATAAGGCTCCATCCCTGTGAACTCCTGGGAATCCAGCCGCTGGGAGAGGGCATTGCCTCCCTCGTCTTGTGTGGTGGACACATCTGCCCGGATCGCCGGGATGAAGGCCTGCAAGCCCAGCTTGGTGGAGAGCTCCAGCCGAATCCGCTCATTACCCGGATCGATGTGGTGGAGATGGACAGCCGTGACACCCGGTGGCTGTTCACGCCAGAGCTGGCCAACGGTCTGAGCCAACAGCCGCAGCATGCCCCGGACCCGCTGGAAGTTCTCCAGGGTGGAGGTCTTCTGCATCAGGGTGTCGATCAGCTCCGGGTGAAGCGGATACCCCTTGCGCAAATTGGCAGCGCGATCATCGCTTTGCCCCACCGGTGGCAAGGCCTCAGAGGTCCGGCTCCAGATTTCCTGATAGGCCTGCACCACCTCCTCCACCCGGCTGCGATCGATCGACTCGAAAAGGCGGCGTGTCAGCACCTGAACCGTTTCGTCTTCGCTTGTGGGGGTGAGGGCCGTGATCTGCCTGCCAGTGACTGACTTCAGCTCAGAGAAGATCCGATCGATCCGCTGGTTTTCCTCTCCATAGGCATCTACCGCCTGGCCGCCCTTGCCCAGGGCCAGAGTGAACACCAGCACCGCTTTAGGAGAGGAGTTCACCGCCTTGATCAGATCAGTGAGGAAAGGGGTGAGCTGCTCGGCCGCCTGGCCAGCGGCAGGGCCTTTGATTTTGCGCAAGTAGATCGAGAGCTCATCGATCAGGATCAGCACCGGCCGATCACCGATCAGCTCGCGCAGGGTTTCAGCGCCAGGAGGGGCCGCTCCAAGACGGTCGCTATTGCGAATGCGCTCGTAGCCCGCTGGGCCTGCCAGCTGGACAGCAAGTTCACCCCAAGGGGTAAAGGCGAGCACGTTGCCCTCCATGCGCCGGCCATTCATCGGGTCGGCGTTCTCTCCGTCGAAGGCCGCCACCGTGACCTTCTGGCTGGGCAGGCGGGCTGGATCAATGAACTCCGCAAGGTTTGAGATCTGATCGGCCGCCGTGAGGATGTGGTTCAGGCCGATCAAGGCATGGGTCTTACCCCCGCCGTAGCTGGTGTCGAGCCGCAGGATGCTGCCCAGCTGGCTGCCTGAGCTGGTGAGCCTGTCCACCACCGCCAAGAACAGATCCCTTAGGCCTTTGGTTGGATGCGTGTTCGCGAAGAAAAGGGCCGGATTCTTGTAGAGCTCCGGCGCCGTGCCCTTCAGCACCTGGCTCAGGTCGGCTGCAAAGTCCTCATCGCGGATCCGGCCTTCCAGCACGTCTTCTCTTGGACGGCAAGTTTCATAAATGCTCGGGAGACTCATGAGCACCTAGATGGCTCGAAGGGTTCGGGACATCTCAAAAATGACATCGCCGAGTCGATCTGTCTGCAAGCCTTCGATGGAACTTGTGCACCAGGCCTGGCTAAGGGACTTATCCAAGAGCTGGGCCTCACCAAGAACTCGAAGTCAGTGTTGATGACACCTTCCAAGGAGTGTTGGTTGATTGGCTTGTCTCGCGGCACATACGCACAGACCTTTTCGCACTTTCTGGAAGTCGCATTTCAGGCTTCCTCAGTAGTTACCCAGACAGCCCTATTTGTCTGTGTGTCTGTGTTGGGGAGGCGCAAAACGTGGGCCACGCGGGGCTTCTCGGCTGACACAGACCCTTGAGCTGACTCTGTGTCGTCTGTGCCGGTGAAGCGCCATTTCCTGGTGCGATCTGTGCCCGTGGGGTTGTCGTCACGCTCGAAGCCCAGCAA
>Ga0189275_100486_pt1 | contig 14549 bp, 16 predicted proteins | sample N19A6minimetaG_FD_130329 | JGI IMG/M metagenome (GOLD analysis project Ga0189275, IMG submission 130329) | Marine microbial communities from the Costa Rica Dome - N19 A6 mini metaG | ecosystem: Environmental > Aquatic > Marine > Oceanic > Photic zone | place: Costa Rica: the Eastern Pacific...
GCCGGGCTCCTGCGTACCGCGCGCAAGCTGGCGGATGGCAAGGTCTATGTGCCCGCGCAAATCTGGGAGGGCCGCTGACATGCCCGTGATGAACCTGCTCGTGGCCTTCAACGGCTCCGAGGCCTCTGCCGCCGCGCTGCGCTATGCCGCGGCGCTGGCCAAGGACCGCAAGGCCCATGTCACCGCCATACTGGCGCATAGCTCGCATGACGTGATCGACCGCTCTTCGCGCTGGATTCCGAATGAGGCGCGCGCGCTGCTGGCCGAGGCCAATGGCAGCATCGTCAAGGGCATCGAAGACGCCTTCGAGGCGCTGCGCCCGGAGTTGGATCTCGGCAACGCCCTGACCTTTCGCGAGGTCACCGGACGGGTCGACACCACCCTTTCCGAAGCCGCGCGCTATTACGACGCGATCATCGTCGGGCGGCACATGGATGAGGACGACGAGCATGTCACCGTCCACCCCGACCGCATCGCGCTGCTCTCGGGCCGCCCGGTGATCGTGGTGCCCGAAGGCCATGACGCCGGCGCGCGCCACAGCCACGCGGCGCTTGCCTGGGACGGCAGCCGTTCAGCGGCGCGCGCCCTTTCGGACAGCCTTCGCCTGCTCGAAGCGCAAGGCAAGGTCAGTGTCCTGACCGTCGGCAAACGCTCCGGTTGGCCGGTCGCAGACCTGATGACCCACCTCGCCCGCCACGACGTCGAAGGTGTACACGAGGACTTTCCCGAAAGCCTTCCCGTTGCCGAGACCATCCTCGGCTATTGCCGCCGCAACGACCCGTCGCTGCTGGTGATGGGCGCCTATGAGCACTCCAAGTTTCGCGAGGATTTTCTTGGCGGCGTGACCGCCAATGTCCTGCGTGACATCCGCATTCCGGTTCTCCTGTCGCATTGAAAGAAAGACCAATGCCCGAATACGAAAAACTCCGCGCCTTGATCCGCAGCCTTGAATCCCTTCGCGCCGATCTGGCCCGGCAACTGGAAGCCCATGAAGGCGACGAGCGTACCCTGACCGACCTGCACCAACGGGTCAGCAAGGCCTTGCAAGCGCTGTCCGGGCAGGGCTGACACAGGCAGGTTTGATCGGCCCGGAAAATTATGTATACTGCGGTATACATTTTGGAGATGGCGTCATGACGGAAGTGTCCGACATCGATCTGGCCGCGCGACATCTGCGCGCGGCACTGGAAGACGTGCAGCGTGAGCTTACCGAGTATCCCGGCCCTGTTGCAGGGTGCGACCAGCAATATACCCATTTGCTGGCCACCCGGACCCGGCTGCGCAACGCCCTGAACGCGCTGGCGGATGAGGTTTTCGTGGCCACACCGCGCACGCTGCATCCCGGCGCGGGCGTGGAAAGCCGGTGAAGGTGCGGCCATCCGGCTGCGGCCAGTCAGCAGGTTAAAGCAACAGACCACCGGCGAGTTTCGTCTCCGCCTCGTTTTGCAGGCGACGATAGGTTTCGATCACGATCGACCTGATCCAGCTTCCGCCCGCATCATTGGCCAGCCGCGTGCTCCAGAAAAAGCGCACGAGGACCGGCCCGAGGTCGACCGGCGGCACCATCGCCCGAAGCCCGAAGGGCTCCATGTCCCAGGCCAGCAGCATGGCGGGGAAGGTCGCCAGAAAATCGGAGCGGGCCAGGAGCGAGGCGACCCCGGCCGAATCCCCGATCATCGCGCTCACCCGCCGTCCGCCAGCCTCGCCCGGCGACGGGGCCGGGAAAGGATTGCGCATCGACCGCGTGACGTTGACCATCAGGTGCGGGTATTTCCGCCAGGCATCGATCCCCCAGTCCGAACAGGCGGGATGATCGTGGCGAGCAAAGGTCACCCAGGAAAACGGCTCCATGACCTGATGTTCAAGGCCATCGGGCAAACGCGGCTCTCCACCAAGGTGCGCCAGGTCGATCAGCCCTTCGCTCAGCGCGGCATAGACATCGTGATGCGCGGGCAGCCATTCGATCCGCACGTGAGGCGCCTCTGCCTCGACCCGCGTCGAAACCTCGGCGATGACCTGGGTCAGCGTCGGCATGGCGATGCGAAAGACACGGTCGCTGGTCGCCGGATCGAACAGGTTGCGCGGCGCGATGACCCGGCGAATGCTGCGCAGGATCGGGCGCACATCCTCGATCACCATTTCCGCAAAGGGGCTGGGCTGCATCGTGCCACCCACGCGGACAAGCAGGGGATCGCCCAACTGCTCTCTCAGCCGGGCCAGCGAATGGCTGACGGCGGACTGCGTGCGCCCGATCCTCTCGGCGGTCGCGGTGACGCTGCGGGTCTCCATCAACACCTCGAAGACGACGAGGAGGTTGAGATCGACGCGATGTAAATCAATTTCATTCATGACGTATGAAAACGTTTCGTTCGACATAATTGCGTATTCGGCGCCATATTCAGTGCATCAAGCTCATTTCGGCATCATCCAAGTGATAACATTCATAGAGAGGAAACGCAGCCATGGCACTCGAAATCATCGGCGCCGGGTTCGGACGAACCGGCACGTATTCGTTGAAGGCGGCGCTTGAGCATCTGGGCTACGGGCCGTGTCACCACATGTCCGAGGTCATCGACAAGCCCGACCAGATCACGCACTGGGACGCGGTCGCCGACGGACGCCCGGACTATGCAAGTGCCTTCGCAGGCTTCCGTTCGGCCGTCGACTTTCCGGTCTCGGCCTATTGGCAGGACGTCTTGAAAGCCTTCCCCAACGCAAAGGTCATCCTGTCCGATCGCGATCCCGAAGACTGGTACGGCAGCTTTTCGCAAACCATCCTGCCGCTGATCCGGGACAAGGCCGCCTGGCCCGAGGCCCGACGCCCGTGGTTTCAGATGATCGAAAAAGTCATCATCGGCAAGGCGCTTGGCGGGCGGACAGACCGCGACGGCATCCTCGCCGCCTATCGTGCGAATACGGCGGCGGCCCGGGATCTCGTGGCCGAAGGCCGTGCGCTGGTCTTCAAGGCCGGCGACGGCTGGGCACCGCTCTGCCATTTCCTCGGCGTCGAGGTGCCCGACACCCCCTACCCCAGAACCAACCCGCGTGCCGAGTTCTTCGCCGCGGTGAAGACCGGCGCCGAAGCCACCGCCGACTGACCCACCCCATTTACATGCCTGATACGCCAGACCCGATGCGGATCGGGACCGGCCTCGCTCACCCTGATCAAAGGAGACAGATCATGTCCGCAATTCCCGAAATTCGCGCCGCGTCCCAGCGGTTTTACGACGCTTTGAACCGCATGGCCGCGGGCGACGCGGCTCCTATGGCCGAGGCCTGGGTCAGGGGCGATGGCGTCTCTGCCCAGCATACCATCGGCGGCCGCGACGAAGGCTATGACACCGTCATCGCCAGCTTTTCCAAGGTCGCCACCATCGCCGGTGGCGGCGAGATCCGGCTGCTTGAGCAGAAGATCGACGCAGGATCGGACATGGCCGTTGAGACCGGTGTCGAGACCGGAACACTGGTCATTGCCGGGCACGAAGCCAGCCTTCATCACCGCGTGACCAATGTGTACCGGCGTGAGGCCGGAGAATGGCGGCTGGCCCACCATCACACCGATCTGTCCGATGCGATGCTGGATATCCTCAAGCAACTTGAGGCGGCCGCCTGACATATCACATGCGGGCGGCGCATGTCGCCCGTGTTTCACGCGCCATCAAGGCCATCGGCCCTCGAAAAAGGGCCGCGCAGTAAATGGGGCCGCTATCTACAATGATGTCAAAGCATTGCACCCACCCGTGCCGCCAACCGAAAGGCGTGACTCTCATCCCCGGCCACCGCAGGCATCACCGGATCATACCCCGCCCGGATCACCGCGCCGATTTCCGGTCGCAGCACCGTCTTGCCGCCCGCCAGCGCCAGCGGCGAAACCTCTGCAAAAGCGCCTTCGGACCAGAGCAGCATCACCTGCACCACTTGCCCCAGGGCCAGGTCCTCTGCCGCCATCGCGCCCAGCGCCTTGTCCATGCGCAGGAACACGAAAGCCGCCTTGATCGCCCCGGTCTCGTCGAATCGGAACACCCGGTACTGATTGGCCTCCGCCGCCTTCAGCCGCGCCACCAAGGGCCCCAGATTGGGCACCAGCTTGTCGAGATCGGGCACCTCGGGCAGTTCATCCCAGTCGCGAAAGAAAAAGAACATGCAGTTCGAGCCCAGCTCAGGGTCGGTCTCGGCGATCTGATGACCGGCCATGGCCACCACCGCCTCCAGCGCGCCCTTGATCACCGGCAGGGTGCCTTCGGTCACGCCAAAGACAATCGGCGCAATGGGGCGGCCCCAGCGGGCAAAGTGATAGCTGCCATCGGCACGGGTAAAGAGCGGGGCGATCTGGTCGGGCGTCATCATGCGCCCTGATTAGCACTGCCTCGGGCCAAGGAAAACCGGGCGGCTCGCCGGGAGTGTGCATCGGTGCAGAGGGCACTGCGCGCAGGTTCTGCTCGCCAAGGACGCGCAACGGGCGTAATCGGGCGACATGTGGAGATCACTTGCCATTGTCCTTGCCCGGGACCTGCCGCTCTGGCGGCGCCCGGTGACGCTGCTGTTCCTTATGGCGGCGGCGATGCCGATTGCCTTTGCCACGTGGTCCGCGCTGCTCAACAACTTCGTGATCGAGGTGGCGGGGTTCGACGGCTCGGACATCGGCTGGCTGCATACGGTGCGCGAGATCCCCGGCTTCCTCGCCGTGGGGGTGATCGCGCTGATCATGGTGATGCACGAGCAGGTGCTGGGGCTGGTGGCGCTCTTGCTGCTGGGCGTGGCCACGGCGCTGACCGCGTTCTTTCCGTCGATGGCGGGGATCCTGACGATCACCATGCTGTCGTCGATCGGCTTTCACTATTACGAGACGGTCAACCAGTCGCTGCAGTTGCAATGGCTGCCCAAGGCGCGGGCGCCGCAAATACTGGGCCTGCTGATGGCGGCAGGGTCGGCGGCGACGCTGGTGGCCTATGTGGCCATCGTCCTGACGTGGGAGGCGTTGGGCCTGGGCTATGCCCATGTCTACGTCATTGCGGGCGGTCTGACGGCGGCGCTGGCGGTCTTTGCCATGCTGGCCTATCCGCGGTTCGACGCGCCGCATCCGCAGATCAAGCGCATCGTGCTGCGTCGCCGCTACTGGCTCTACTACGTGCTGCAATTCCTCAGCGGCGCGCGGCGGCAGATCTTCGTGGTCTTCGCGGGCTTCATGATGGTCGAACGCTTCGGGTTCGAGGTCCACGAGGTCACGGCGCTGTTCCTGATCAACCTCGTAGCCAACATGATCTTTGCACCGCTGATGGGCGGCGCGGTGGGGCGGTTCGGGGAGCGCGCGGCACTGGTGTTCGAATACGCCGGGCTGATCGTGGTGTTCCTGGCCTATGGCGGCATCTATTACTTCGGCTGGGGGGTGGTCCTTGCTGCCACGCTCTACGTGGTTGACCACATGTTCTTTGCGCTGGCGCTGGCGTTGAAGACCTATTTCCAGAAGATTGCCGATCCCGGAGATATCGCGCCCACGGCAGCGGTGGCCTTCACCATCAACCATATCGCGGCGGTCTTCCTTCCGGCGGGGCTGGGCTATCTGTGGCTGGTCTCGCCGGGCGCGGTCTTCATGGCGGCGGCGGGGATTGCCACCGCCTCGCTGCTGCTGGCAATGCTGATCCCGCGCCACCCCGAGCCCGGCAACGAGACCTTGCTGAGCCGCTACCGGCAGGCCCCCGCCCCGGCGGAATAGTCGCCCGACCGGACCTGACGGTCCGCAAGGGACGGAAGAGCGCTCAGAGGTCGTTGCGCGGAATCCGCAGCACCTGGCCGACAAAGATCAGGTTCGGATCGCTGATCACATGCTGGTTGGCCTCCAGGATCGGCTGATACACATTGGTGCCATAATATTGCTGCGCAATCTTCGTCAGCGTATCGCCACGCCGCACCACATGCGGCTGCCAGCCTTGATAGCCGCTGAGGATCTTCGGCCCGAAGAGCACCGGGATCACCACCGAAGGCCCGTTTTCATTGCCGGTGTCATCGGCCAGTGTCAGGAACAGGCGACTGAGTTTGAAGGCATTGCTTTCGGGGATGTCAATCGACCCCTGAAACTGCCGCAACCCCAGCGCACCGACCGTGGTGAACGAGGAATACTCGTCATGCCCTTCCGAGACAGTGATGCTGAGCGTGCCCTCAAAGGCGGTTGCATTGCCGGCAATGAGGATGGTCGAGCCGACAAGATCGAACGGCTGCGGCTGCTGAATGTCGAGCGTGACGGACATGGGGAAATTCCCTCTCTGGATGAAATCTGTCGCGAGTATAGCTCGTACGACGGGAAGTCTTGAGTCTGGAATTCCGGAGTAAGAGCGTTTGCGCCTATGGTCCCGCAACGGTCCATTCTACGAAGCATCCTGCGCGGGACAAACGCCGCAGGCCGCCGCGCATCGCCGTGCCGCCCCCCGGCACGGCGATTGGCCGCCGTTGGCGCAACGCTGCTGGTTCTTTCGGAGTTACCTGGATCAAGCGCCCCGTGCTTCCCTTGGATCGTCGCACGACGGCCCGCCGACACGCGGCTTGCTCGAAGCTCAGACCAAGCGCAGCTCTCGCCCAAGTCCACCCGCATCCCCCAGCCCGCAACACGCCATCTTGCGACACTTCGGTCTTGCCGTATAACGTCCCTATCCGGCGATAACGGGAGGTTCACCATGGGTTGGCTGCAAGATGAATCCGGGCTTGGCCGGAATGCTGCGAATTTCGTTCCCCTGACGCCGCTGTCCATGCTGCGCCGCGCCCGCCGCATCTTTCCCGACCGGCTGGCCGTGGTCTATGGGTCGCACCGCAAGACCTATGCCGAATACCATGAGCGCGTCACCCGCCTTGCCTCGGCCCTGACCCACGCGGGCATCAAGCCCGGCGACGTGGTGGCGACCGTCCTGCCCAATCTCCCGGCCCAGGCCGAGGCGCATTTCGGCGTGCCGGCATGCGGCGCGGTGCTCAACACCATCAACACCCGGCTTGAGGCCGACACCGTCGCCTATATCCTCGACCACGGGCAGGCCAAGCTCGTCCTGGTCGATCCGCAGTTCCTGCCGATGGTGGCCGAGGCCATCGAGAAGATGGAAGGCCCCGCGCCCCGGATCATCGAGGTGGCTGATGTGCACGGCGGCGCCCATGCCCACGGACATTATACCGAGTACGAGGACTTCCTCGCCTCGGGCGATCCCGACTTCGACTGGATCATGCCCGAGGACGAATGGGAATCGATTGCGCTCAACTACACCTCCGGCACCACCGGGCGCCCCAAGGGCGTGGTCTATCATCACCGGGGCGCCTATCTCATTGCCATGGCCCAGACGATTTCCTGGCGCATGGTGCTCTATCCAAAATACCTGACCATCGTGCCGCTGTTTCATTGTAACGGCTGGTGCCACACTTGGATGATGCCGGTGGTGGGTGGCACGCTGGTGTGCTGCCGCGACATCACCGCTCGGGCGATCTTTGACGCCATCGCCGATGAGGGCGTGACCCATTTCGGCGGCGCGCCGATTGTGCTGAACATGCTGGTCAACGCCCCCGAGGCCGAGCGCCGCGCCTTTGACCACACCGTCGAGGTCTTTACCGCCGGTGCCCCGCCCGCCCCCGCGACGCTCGCCAAGATCGAGCCGATGGGCTTCAACATCACCCAGGTTTACGGGTTGACCGAAACCTACGGCCCGGCGACCGAATGCACATGGCGCGACGAGGACTGGGCCGATCTGACCGGCGAGGACCGCGCCGCCGTCAAGGCGCGCCAAGGGGTGGCCATGCCGATGATGGAGGACATCACCGTGCTCGATCCGCAAAGCATGGACCAGGTGCCGATGGACGGCGCGCATCAGGGCGAGATCATGTTTCGCGGCAATGCGGTGATGAAGGGCTATCTCCGGAATCCCAAGGCCACCGAAGAGGCCTTTGCCGGGGGCTGGTTCCATTCCGGCGACCTCGCCATCCAACATCCCGACGGCTATATCCAGATCGCCGACCGCGCCAAGGACATCATCATTTCCGGTGGCGAGAACATCTCATCGGTCGAGGTCGAGGGCACGCTGATGGCGCATGACGCGGTTCTGCTTGCGGCGGTGGTGGCGAAACCCGACGAAAAATGGGGCGAGGTTCCCTGCGCCTTTATCGAGTTGAAGGACGGCCATGAGGTGACCGAGGCCGATCTGATCGCCTTTGCCCGTAGCCGTCTGGCGGGATTCAAGACGCCGAAAAAGGTGGTTTTCCAGGAATTGCCCAAGACCTCGACCGGCAAGATCCAGAAGTTCGAGCTGCGCAAACTGGCCAGGGACCTCTGATCCTTCATGCGTTTTCCGGCCATGCCGCTTTACCGAGTTCTGTTGTTCTTTGCCTGGGTCCCGGTGGCGGCGCTTCTGCTCCGGCGCGTGGTCCGGCGCCGCGAGAGCCTGGCCGACTGGCGCCAGCGCACCGGGCTGAGCATTGGCGGCGCGCCGGGCCCGCATCTGTGGCTGCACGCGGCCTCGAACGGGGAGCTGATTTCGGCCCGCCCGGTGATCCTGGCCCTCAAGGACAGGCACCCGGATTTGAAACTGCTGATCACCACCAATTCACTGAGCGGTCGCGCCATGGCGCTTGGCTGGGGTCTCGACGGGTTGACGGCGCGGCTGGCCCCGGTGGACAGCCGATGGGCCAGCGCGCTGATCATCCGCCGTTATGACGTGCGGGGGCATGTGCTGCTGGAATCCGAGTTCTGGCCCAACCGGATCGCCGCCATGGCGGCGCGCGGGTTGCCCGTTTTCTCTATCGGTGCGCGGCTGTCATCGCGGACGGCGCAAAGCTGGCGCCGGGTTTCGCATCTGGCTGAACAGGTCCTGTCGCGCCTGACGCTGGTCTCGCCCCAGGATGCGGGCTCGCGCCGCCGCCTGCTGAACCTCGGGCTTTCGGCTGGTCAACTGGGTCCGGTGCTCGACCTCAAGGCATTCTATGCCCCGCCCATGGACCTGACCCCCGACCCCGCCCTGACGGCGGCCTTTCCCCGGGATGAGACCTGGCTGGCGGCGTCGACCCACGAGGGCGAGGATGAAATCGTGCTGGACGCCCATGCGCGGCTGCGCGCCACCCGCCCCGACGCGCGGCTGATCATCGCGCCGCGCCACCCCGCCCGCGGCGCCTCCATCGCCGCTCTGGCCCGCTCTGCCGGGATGGGCGCCGCCCTGCGCTCGGCCGGGGACCAGCCGCGGCCCGATGCGGTCTATGTCGCCGACACACTGGGCGAAATGCCGCTGTGGTATGCGCTGGCGGGCACCACCTTCATCGGCGGATCGCTGGTGGAAAAGGGCGGGCACACGCCCTTTGAGCCCGCGGTCTTTGACAGTACCTTGCTGCACGGGCCGGACACCCGCAACTTCACCCGCATCTTCCGGCGGCTCGACGTGGCGGGCGCGGCGATGCAGATCAGCGATGCCGAAAGCCTCGCCCGGGCGCTGCTCCAGACCCGCGACCCGGAACGCCGGGACACCATGCGCCGCGTCGCGCGGGATCAACTCGACCACCCCGCCGATCTCGATACCGTGGTCGACCGTATCTCGGCCTGCCTGCCCGGTCTGGCAAGTGCGAACAATGGATGACATTGCGGGCTTGAGACTGGCGCGGCCGCGATATCCTTTCTAGAATATTTCCCAGTTGAACGGGGTAGACCGATGTCATTTCACGACAAGGCGCAAATGCCGCTTGCCTTGCGGGCCGCCCGCAAGGGCCAGATCCGGGCCCAGTTCGCCGCCCTGTGCTACCGTGTGGTGGGCGACAAGACCCAGGTTCTGCTGATCACCTCGCGCGGGCGCAAGCGCTGGATCATCCCCAAGGGCTGGCCCAGTCCGGGGATCACCCCGGCGCAGGGCGCGGCGATCGAGGCCTGGGAAGAGGCCGGGGTTGTCGGGCGTGCCCACAACCAGTGTCTGGGCGTCTACAGCTACATGAAACTTGGCGCCAAGACCGGCGATCTGCCCTGTATCGCGATGGTGTTTCCGATCCACGTCCAGCAGCTCAAGGACAAGTTCCCCGAGGCCGGCCAACGGCGTCGGAAATGGGTGCGCCCGGCGCGTGCCGCGTCGATGGTTGGCGAGCCGGAACTGACGCAGATCCTGCGCCATTTCGACCCGCGCCGCCTGCGTTTGTGACCGCATGTGACACAGCGATCAGTTGATCTTCACCGCTGAATGGCTATGTGTTGTCCAGTTCCTTGACGGGCATGAAAGATGATTCACTACGCTCTGAAATGCAGTGACGACCACCGGTTCGAAAGCTGGTTCCAGTCGGCTCAGGCTTTTGACAAGCTGAAAGCCGCCGGAATGGTGGCCTGCGCGGTCTGCGGCAGCAGCGCGGTCGACCGCGACATCATGGCGCCGCGCGTGTCGCAGGGCAGTGCAAAGCCGGAGGCCCGCGCCAAGCCTGCGCCGCTCTCTGCGCCCGCCTCGCCCGCCGAGCAGGCGCTGGCCGAGCTCAAGGCGCATATCGAGAAGACCTCGGATTATGTCGGCCGCGAATTCGCCCGCGAGGCCCGTGCCATGCATGACGGCGATGTGCCGCTGCGCTCGATCCATGGCGAGGCCCGTCCGGAAGAAGCCCGCAAGCTGGTGGAAGACGGCATTTCCATCGCGCCGTTGCCGTTCCGGCCCAGCCGCAAATCCAACTGATCCCACCTGACGTTGCACCGGTAAACGGCCCGTCAGATCGACGATGCCGCCGGGCGATCTGCGACCATATGCGCCAGTTCCCGCCGACCTCTTCAATCCTGAGTTGAGGAATCGGGGCTGGGATGGTAATCTTGTCTCCATATTTTTAAGGCAAGTTATCATGAAATACTCATCCTTTCGCGTTGACGAAGCAAATTTCGATACATCCAGAAAGAGCATCGAGGACAATGGCGGCTGGTGGGTGCGCTTCGGCGACGAGGTGCTGACCTATGCCGCCAACAACCGTTGGTCCGGGGTGGAAACCACCGTCGGCGCCGAGAACCGCAGCGCCCGTCAACCCGCGGGCGATGTCCGCAAGGGCGACATGCACCTGGTCGTTCAGAAGGGCCGGACGTTCCAGCTGGAGCACCCGGATGTCGAGGTGATCTTTGACCGGGGCCGCTATCTCGTGGTCAGCCTGACCAAGGACGAAGCCGACAAGCTTGGCGACCGCGACGACGTCTGTTTCCATATCGAGCCGCTCAGCGAGAACGAGGTGGTGTTTCGCACCGCCACGACCGCTCGCTCCGCCCAGGCCGACACCGGCGCTGCCGCCGAAGTGGTGGCGCGGGTCGACCGCGCGGTGTTTGAGGCCAATATCGCCCAGCTTGTCTCTTATCCGACGCGGTTCTCGACCAGTCCCAGCTACGCCGAAGCCGCCGAATGGTGCCGTGGGCAACTTGATGCGCTGGGCTTCGATACCACGCTGCAAGAGGTGGATGTGCCGGGCGTCGGAGCCTCGTCCAACGTGGTGGCGGTGCGCGCCGGGGTTGGCATGGGCGGGCGTGACAACGTGATCGTGGTGGCGCATCTGGATTCGGTCAACCATCCGGGCGGGCCGGACTCTGCCGCGCCCGGGGCCGACGACAACGCCAGCGGCTCCGCCGGGTTACTGACCCTTGCCGCAGCGGTGCAGGGGCATGAATTCGTACACGACCTGACCTTGATCCTTGTCGGCGGCGAGGAGCAGGGGCTGCACGGCAGCACCCAGTACCTGAACGGTCTCGACCCTGCCGAACGCGAGCGCATTCGCGCCGTGCTCAACATGGACATGATCGGGTCGGTCAATTCCAACCCGGCCTCGGTATTGCTCGAAGGCCATCCCATCAGCCAGTCACAGATCGACATGCTGGCGCAATCGGCGGCGAATTTCACACCACTCACGGTCCAGACTTCGCTCAATCCCTTTGCCAGCGATCACGTGCCCTTCATCGAGGCGGGCATTCCGGCGGTGCTGACCATCGAAGGGGCCGATGGCGCCAACGGTGCGATCCACACCGCCAACGACACGCTCGACAAGATTGATGCCGGGTTCGCGACCGAGATCCTGAAGATGAACGCGGGCTATCTGGCAGAAGAGGCAGGCGCGGTGAAACAGACCGCCCCTGTCGGCTATCAGGAACCCCCGGGCCAGACGCCCTCGCCCTATGCTGCACCTCCACAGGTGCCGCCGCCCTTTGCCCCTCCGCCCCAGCCGCATCCCGTGCCCGCGGGCCCCGATCCGGCGCAACTGGCCCGCGATCTGGCGTTTCACTACCAGGCCCTTTTCGCGCAATATGCTCGCCTCGGTCGTGACGGCAGGCTGTCAGCCCAGGACTACGGGCAATGGCAATCCAGCCATGCCACCTTTGAGGCGCTGACCCATTATGCCAAGGCGGCCGGAGGCGGCTGTGGCTGCGGGTGTGGCGGATGTTCTTGACCGGCGCCTGTCCGGGCGGCCTTGGCCGCGACATAAGGCAGATTGGAACGTGACATGACCGAACAAGCGGATCTTGTGGGCGTCTGGATCGAAGTCGCCGAAGAAGGCGGCGACGGGCAGCACGTCTTCTATCGCGACGGATCCGACATCCCGCCCGCCCGGGGCCGCAGGCAATTGCGCCTGGACAATCAGGGCCTGGCCCTTGGCGGGCGCCCCGGCCCTTCCGACAAGACGGTCGCCGCAGGCAGTGGCGGCTGGACGCTCGACGGCGAGGTGCTGCGCATCGACCTGCCGGGCTGGGAAGGCAGCTATGAGATCGACACCGCACAGGACGACAAGCTGATCCTGCGCAAACGCTGAGCGCGCATCGCCGCGGTCACGCGACACGACAGACAGACGAGCTTCGCGCCTTTCCAACAAGGAGCGCGGACCCGGAGGGCGCGATTTTCGCCCCCCGGGATCAGGGAGAGTTTTCATCAAGGCCGCAGCTGACGCGGCGCATATTTTGCCAAAGGAGACAGAGACATGGCCGACGACACAAATCCAAAACGCCGAGGGTGCGGCACGATGGAGGTGCACAGGCGCCTTCTCGACACCGACCGCGAATATGCCCGGCGACTGGCCCGCATCGAAGATCACGCCTTCCGCGCCGCGATGTCCGGCCCGGCCCTGCGCCCCGGCTGCACCCGTATTCCGGTGGTCGTTCACGTGGTCTATCGCACCCAGGCCCAGAATATCAGCCAGGCCCAGATCGACAGCCAGATCACCGTTCTGAACCGCGACTTCCGCAAGCAGAACACCGATATCTCTTCGGTGCCTGCGCCCTTTGCCCCGCTGGCGGGCGATGCGCGCATCGAGTTCGAATTGGCGACGGTGGACCCTGACGGCAACCCGACCAGCGGCGTGACCCGGACCGAGACCAACAAGACGTCGTTCGGGTCGGATGACGAGGTCAAGTTCGACGCCCAAGGCGGCAAGGACGCCTGGCCGCGCGACGATTACCTCAATATCTGGGTCTGCCAACTGTCCGGCGGGCTTCTGGGGTATGCCCAGTTCCCCGGCGGCCCGGCGGCGACCGATGGCGTGGTCTGTACCCACACAGGCTTTGGCACCACCGGCACCGCCGCCGCGCCCTTTGACAAGGGCCGGACCACGACGCATGAAATCGGCCACTGGCTGAACCTGCGCCATATCTGGGGCGACGACGGCAACGGCTGCTCGGGGTCGGACTTTGTCGCCGACACGCCGAACCAGGGTGGGCCGAACCTCGGCAAGCCGAGCTTTCCGACGGTGTCCTGTGGCAACGGGCCCAATGGCGACATGTTCATGAACTACATGGATTACGTCGACGACGACACCATGGTGATGTTCACCGAAGGCCAGATCACGCGCATGCAGGCCTGCCTTGACGGGCCGCGCAGTGCAATCGGCACCTCGGTTTCCTGCGGCGGCGGCATCGGGCCGAAACCGCTGCCCAAGGATCCGCCAAAGGAATTCCCGAAAGACGGACCCAAGGAATTCCCCAAGGATCCGCCCAAGGAGTTCCCGAAGGATTTCCCGAAAGATCCGAAGAAGGAATTCCCCAAGGACGGCCCGAAAGAGTTCCCCAAGGATCCGCCGAAGGACCCTCCCAAAGACCTGCCGAAGGACCCGAAGAAGGAGTTTCCCAAGGAAGGCCCCAAGGAATTTCCAAAGGAGTTCCAGAAGGACCCACCCAAGGAAGGCCCCTTCGATCCCGGCCCCAAGAATGTCATCGACGATATTCCCAAGAACATTATCGGCGACATTCCCGGCAAGGGTATCAAGGACCCGCCCAAGTCCTTCCTGGAGCCGCCGTTCGAGCCGGGCGGACCCGGCTTCCCCAGACCGCCCGTCAATCCCGGCTTCCCCGGCATTCCTGGCCTGCCCTTCGTGATGGGCACCGGCGCCCCGCCGGCCCAGCCGCCGGTGCAGGATATGCGGGCGCAATACCTGAGCTACTATGGCCAGATCCTGCAGCAATACGCCGAGCTGCATCAGCGCGGTATGCTGGACGCTCAGGGCCATGCCTCGTGGCAACAGGCCTGGGATGCCTATCAGCAGCTTGGCGGCAGCTGATCGCGGCGTGAAACTACAGGACCCGGCGGCAGGACGCCGCCGGGCCCGATTTGAGTGAC
>Ga0189275_100487_pt1 | contig 14430 bp, 17 predicted proteins | sample N19A6minimetaG_FD_130329 | JGI IMG/M metagenome (GOLD analysis project Ga0189275, IMG submission 130329) | Marine microbial communities from the Costa Rica Dome - N19 A6 mini metaG | ecosystem: Environmental > Aquatic > Marine > Oceanic > Photic zone | place: Costa Rica: the Eastern Pacific...
CGTGAGCCAACGCCGGAAGAACTGGCCGAGAAGCTGCAGATGCCGCTGGAGAAGGTGCGCAAGGTGATGAAAATCGCCAAGGAACCGATCTCTCTGGAAACTCCGATTGGGGATGAAGAAGACAGCCAGCTGGGTGATTTCATCGAGGACAAGAATGCTGTGCTGCCTCTGGACAGCGCCATTCAGGAAAACCTCAAGGAAACCACAACCCGTGTATTGGCGAGCCTGACCCCACGTGAGGAGCGGGTTCTGCGGATGCGCTTTGGCATCGGCATGAACACGGACCACACTCTGGAAGAGGTTGGTCAGCAGTTCAGCGTGACCCGTGAACGTATCCGTCAGATTGAGGCGAAAGCGCTGCGCAAGCTGAAACATCCAAGCCGTTCGCGCAAACTGCGCAGCTTCCTGGATCAGTAAGTCATGTCGTTTTTGAAGAAGCTCTTTGGTGGTGGCGCTGACCAAAGCGCTGCTGCTGAGAAGACGGAGCAGCCGGTTGAGTACAAGGGTTATCAAATCACCCCTTGCCCAATTGCTGAAGGCGGACAGTTCCGCATCTCGGCTCGTATTGACGGAAACGTGAACGGTGAGGCCAAGAGCCACACGCTTATCCGCGCGGACGTTCTGCGGGATCAAAACAAAGCGGTTGAAGCCTCAATTGGCAAGGCAAAACAGATGATTGACCAAATGGGAGACATGATCTTCTGATCATTGCGTCTACTGAAATCGTCGAACACTGTTGACTAAAGTGTCAGGGAGCGCCCATTGGGCGCTCTTTCCTTATGTGAATTCAAAGAGTAAGCTGAGATTGTCTGCTGATTTTGGTGGATATTGCCTTAAGAGATAGTCATGAAACGAATTTCTGCTTTTGCTTTTGCAATCTTAGCCAGTTGCTCTGAAACTTCCGGCAGTGGAAACACTGGATTTGTTACGACTGGTGGCGTGCGGGTTAACCCTGTTTCCGCGGATGTTTTTGAAGTCGCGGCCCGACCCAATTTGAATATGTACAACGCACTGTGGTGCGGTGCCGGGAACTATGCCAGCCAGGCATTGGGTGCCCCGGCCAACGCCAGAATCTATGTGGTTGGTGAGGCTGGGCCTGGCTACACGAGCGAAAGCCGCGACGCGGCGCAATTCTCTCTCAAGCCTCCCGGGCAGGCGGCTGGTGCTTCTGGCCGTAAGGGGACTTGGGGTCCAAGGATTGGGGAAGACGAGTTCGTGGGCGATGCGCGATACTATTGCGATAGACTTCGGTTTGGCAGAGGTTTCTAAAGCCGCTGCTTTGACTTGATGCAACAACTGAAAAGACCGCTTCGAATTCCTGACGAAGTCGGATTCTGGTCTGAGAGAGGGTGATATGAAAAGCTACTGGTTCTTCTTGTCATTGGGCGCGGTGGCACTTGGTGCGTGTATGGATACGTCAAGTGGCGGCTTCGTTTCGCGGGGCGGTATTCGGGTTATCCCCGTCAATGCCGATGTTTTTGAGGTTGGTGTACGCGCCAATGCGGTTGAGGCCAATTTTTGGTGTGGTGCAGGAGACTATGCGCGTCGGCAGCTCGGTGCCCCTGACAGCGCGCGCGTGTATGTGGTTGGTGGAACCGGTCCCGGAACCGTGAGCAATAATCCTGAGACCGCGCAATTGTCACTTAAGACGCCGCAGGCAGTACAGGGCGCAACGGGGCGGTCAGGGTCCTGGGGGCCTCGTCTGGGGAGTAGCCGAACCGTTGGGCTTGCCCGGAATCAATGTGGCATCGACAGTAACGATTTCTGGTCGTGATGAAGCGCGTAGGGAATCAAGTGAAGCATTGTGCATTGCTTGCTGGTCTTTTGGCCCTTAGCGGATGTGTTTCCACTATGGCTTTCACGGCCCAAAATGGAGTGCGTGTGCACCCGGTCAATGAAGAGGTTTTTGAGGTGTTTGCGCGCCCTAACGGCAGGCAGTCGGATTTTTGGTGCGGTGCGGGCAGCTATGCGTCCCGCGAGTTAGGCGCACCTGATAGTGCTCCTGTGTATGCAGTCGGAGGAGCCGGGCGCGGGGTGACTTTTGATGGTCCGGATGCGGCTCAGTTTGCATTGAAGCCACCCTCACAGGTTTCAGGCGCCACAAATCGCCCTGCCAACCGTGGTTGGGGGCCTGAGGTTGGTCAGTCAACGACTGTCGGCAGTGCGCGTCGAAGTTGCGCACCTTTGCCGAGCAGCGATGACTGATCCTTTGGTGGATAGGCGGCAGCTGTGAGCCTTCAAATGGAATTTCAGGTTCAAACCTTTGGGCCTGGCCTGTGTGAGTTCACGAGAGAAGTCGCACGATGGGTCTCGCAGAGTGGGCACACCGGATTGTTGACGCTGTTTGTGCGCCATACGTCCTGTAGTTTGCTCATTCAAGAGAACGCGGATCCCGAAGTCCAAACTGATCTGCAGAATTTTTTCCATCGCCTTGTGCTCCCGACGACAGATCCGTCGATGAGCTATCTGACCCATACCTATGAAGGGCCGGACGATATGCCGGCGCATATCAAAGCTGAGATGATGCCTGTATCCCTGTCAATTCCGGTCACACAGGGTCAGTTGGCACTGGGCACATGGCAGGGAATTTATCTGTTTGAACACAGGAATGCGCCGCACACGAGACGTGTGACAGCGCATTTATGTGCATGAATGGAAAGACCGTTGGGCCTTGAACTTAATATAGAGGCGTGGCGGAAAATCTTCAGGGATAAAACCGAATGTGGTTTCCCAGTACCGCCTATCTTGGGGTGGCTTTTTGCCTCTACCCAAAGGCTTGTAGCTCTCCTATATTGCCTGTGGATAACTTGGGAATATACCCAACCCCCGCCGTAACGTATTGCGGCACAAGCAAAGAGCAGTTGGAACAAGGGGAAGTCTATGCGCTGTCCGTTTTGCGGAAACATCGACACTCAGGTGAAAGATTCGCGGCCTGCGGAGGATCATGTGTCGATCCGACGTCGCAGGTTTTGCCCCGCTTGCGGCGGACGCTTTACAACCTATGAACGCGTTCAGCTGCGCGATTTGGTGGTTGTGAAATCCAACGGGCGTCGCGAAGATTTTGACCGCGACAAGCTTGAGCGATCCATCCGCATTTCCATGCAGAAACGCCCGGTTGAGCCCGAACGTATTGATCAGATGATCAGTGGTATTGTGCGGCGTTTGGAAAGCATGGGTGAGACGGACATTCCGTCCAAGACTATCGGTGAAATTGTCATGGAAGCCTTGGCGCGGATTGATACCGTGGCATACGTGCGCTTCGCCAGCGTCTACAAGAACTTCCAAGCTGCCGATGACTTTGATAAATTTGTGAGCGAACTGCGTCCCGATCCTTCTCCTGAGGACTAAACGTGACTGATCGCCGTTACATGGCGTTGGCCTTGTCATTGGGCCGACGCGGTCAGGGTGTCTGTTGGCCAAATCCGGCCGTGGGCTGTGTAATTGTGAAGGACGGACGTGTTGTCGGGCGAGGCTGGACACAGCCCGGCGGGCGACCGCACGCTGAGCCTGTCGCTTTGGCGCAGGCTGGCACGGCGGCGCGTGGTGCGACTGCCTATGTGACGCTGGAACCCTGTGCCCATCATGGACAAACACCGCCCTGTGCCGAAGCGCTGATTGCGGCGCAGGTGGCGCGTGTGGTTGTTGCCGTTGAGGACAGTGACGCGCGGGTGTCGGGGCGTGGATTGGCCATGCTGCGGGATGCTGGGATCGAGGTGACCACCGGAGTGCTTGCGGATGAAGCGGCGCGGGATCTACAGGGGTTTTTCCTGAAAACCGATCTTGGGCGTCCGTTTTTGACCTTGAAATTGGCAACCACATTGGACGGGCGGATTGCAACGGCCACGGGAGAAAGCCGCTGGATCACCGGGCCGGAGTCGCGCCGGGCTGTGCATGGCATGCGCCTGCGACATGATGCGGTGATGGTTGGCGGCGGCACGGCGCGGGCGGATGACCCCTCGTTGACAGTGCGCGACTTTGGAGATGTCGCGCAGCCAGTGCGCGTGGCGGTGTCGCGGCGCTTGGATTTGCCATTGATGAGTGTTCTGGCGCAGACGGCCAAAGAAATACCGGTTTGGATTGTGCATGGCACCGATGCGGATACATCCTTGCAGCAAACCTGGCTAGACCTCGGGGCGACATTGTTGCCATGCCCGCTAGAAGGCGTGCATTTGTCGGCAAAAGGCGTTCTGGAAGCGCTTAGCAAGCAAGGGCTAACGCGGGTGTTTTGTGAGGGCGGCGGGGCGCTTGCAGCGTCGTTGTTGGCCGCAGATATGGTGGACGAGTTGATCACTTTCTCTGCGGGTGTTGTGATTGGGGCAGAAGGCCATCCGGCGATTGGCGCCATGGGGTTGGCGCGACTGGGTGAAGCGCCACGGTTTGATTTTGTCTCGCATCAGCGCATGGGGCAAGATGTCATGAGTGTTTGGCACCGCATCGAGGCGCAGCGCCATCCGCGTTGAGCCTTACCGCCAGAGCGTTTGATAACTGGCAAAACGGCCTTGCAGTTTTGACAGAAGACGGTTGCCCCACCCAGGGTGCGGGATGTCTCCGGTGGCAAGCCTTTCCAATGCCACTTCAACAGAGCAGGGCAGGCCGGAAACTGGATCACGGTAGCGTGGGTAATCGATCAGCGCTGCATGTACCAAGCCTTCGAGGCTAGGTTGAGCTGTGCGGCGCGCGGGGACGTCTCCGCGATCGTCCGTGAGCCCCCAGCCCGCATAGAACGGCGCACCCAACGTGCAGACTTTGAGGCCGTGCAGCAATGCTTCGAAACCGGTGAGCGACGTCATGCTCCAGACCTCATCGACCTCTTCAAGCAGCGCGGCCATGTCGGCATGGTCTAGCACCATGTCAGTCAGTGCTTCCGCTTCTTCGCGTGCGATGTGCCCTTTGCGAAGGCCTGCTTCGACGTCGGGGTGTGGCTTGTATAGAATGCGCGCTGTTGGATTGGCGGCGCGCGTGGCTTTCAGCAGGTCGAGGTTCGTTTTGATCCCTGTGGTACCTGTAAGGATCGAGGCGTCGTCTTCAACTTGGCCGGGCACAAGAATGCGATGACCCTCGGGCAGATCATAGGAAGAACCGCCGAGATTGTACTTGGTAATCCGGTGTTTTTTCAGTGCCTTGATTAGCTTTTCAGCGCGGAGCTGTTGATCCGGGCGCAGGGTGGCGCGTTGCGAAATCAGGCGTTCTAAGCGGCTTTCCTGTGCGGGGTCATAGTAAATGCCAACGTCATCGCAGACCAATGACACAGGGGGCACCAGTTCGGCACCAAGACCGCGGGAGCGCAGGAAACCGTCTTCGATCCGTGTCGCGCCGTCGGGGCCGGGTTTGCTGGCCCAGATCATGGCAGGGCGGGGGGAGCGTTTCTTCTCAAAGGTCAACGCTTTATGCCTGCCAAAGAAAGTTTGCAGCGGTTTGCGTTTCCACAACCGCATGCCATAGGCGTTCCAGCCGTAGCGATCCTCGCGCCAAGCACGTGATTGGGCTGCGAGCTGTTCAAGGCTGTCTTCAAGTTCACAGAGACTATCCCTGCAAGGATCATACCAGGTCGGGTATAGGATCATTGCAGCGGCAAAGAGTTGCGCGCGTGTCAGGCGGCGTTGGCGCCGGTAGAGCGGGAACTCGTCCTGTGTGAGGTCCCAGCCGGCATAAAACGGCTGTCCAAACACGCGGGGTTTGTGGCCGGCGAGAATGGCTTCGAAACCGAGTTGTGAGGAGACTGTGTAGACGGCGATCGCGCCGTCGAGCAGCACCCATGGGCTTGTTGGGTCGTCGTAGAGGACGACGTTTTCGCGGGTATCTTTCTCGCCGTAGTAGCCTGCGCGGGCCCCGTTTTGGGTTTCGGGGTGGGTCTTGATCAGGACGCGCGCGCCAGGGTTTTCCTCCTGAGCCATGACCAGCATCTCTTGGAACCGCAGATCATTGGCTCCAGAGGCTGTCACGGCCGCATCGTCGCGGGTTTGGTCGATCACCAGTACATAGCCGGGATCAGGCGCTGGTAGGTAAGGATCAACTGCGGCGTATTTGGTGAGATGAGCTTCCTTGAGACGTTCAATGGCGCCGCGGGCCCGGTTTAAGAGAACCGTGTCATCCAAAGGGTCGTGCTTGAGAAGGCGTTCTAGATCAGAGGGTTGGTTTGGATCGAAGTGTGGGCAGGTGCCATCGATCATCAGTCCAATAGAGGGCTCTTTGCCGGTGCGGCCGGGGAGGAGGGACCGCAGGAAGGCGTCCTCAAAATAGAGTTGCTTGGCGCCGGTTTTTTCCGCCATGGCGTGCCCGCGATGTGCCGTCGGACTGTTGCCCCAGATCGCGATCAGATCCTCAGCGGTGGGGCGGCCAAAGCGCAGTTCATACCCTGCAAGCGACAGGATACGGCGCAGGCGTTTATGGAAGAAAAAGCCGCCATTAAAAGCAAAAAGCCGTCGGGGGTCATTGCCCCCGACGGCTTGATTTTCATAATCACTCTGCACGTTTAGAGGCCGCCGAGGCTGCTCAATGTATCAGCAGAGGTCAGAGTACCCGTGATCGCCGAGATGGTTTTGTCCCAAGTCGTGATCGGAGCTTCAGTGACGTAAAGCGTATCGCCATCTCGGATGATAAAGTCCCGCGCCATGAACATGCCGTTGGGCTTGGTAAGATCAAGCACGTAAACCATGCGTTGCGCACCAATGAGGTCTTTCCGACCGAGCACGTTGTTGGCCACTTTGTCCGCTTCGTTACGGAACACAAAAACGCCCGTCGGATCGGAGTTGGTTGGGGTCAAACCACCAACTTGAGCGAGTGCTTCAATCGCTGAGAGGTCTTTGGTGAAGAAGTTCACACGGCTTTGGGTGCCGGTCGCGCCTAGTGCTGTGAAGGCGCGGGTATCTTCTTCCACCAGGATGCGGTCACCGCCGCGCAGGGCTATGTCGAGTTCTGGATTGTCATAAAGGTCCTGGAACCAGATCTCCCCGGTCTCTTGACCGCGCAGTACGGTGATCTGAGCGATCTCAGGCACAATGGTCACGCCGCCAGCCTGCGCCAACATGGTGGACAGGGTGCGGGTTGGGCGTTCGATTGGGTAGACACCCTGTGCGCCAACCGCGCCTACCAATGAAACGGTGGCTCCGTCACCAGCAGCGCGGCGCACTTCGACCTGAGGGTCGGGGGTCTGTTCTTCGAGTTTGGAAGAGATGATGCGGCGGATGCCTTCGGGCGTGTTGCCCGCAGCGCGGATGCGACCGGCGTAAGGCACAAAGATAAAGCCTGCGCCGTCGACCTGAACTTCCTCAAGTACGGCAGCCACTTGGCCTTCTGGACCCAGAAGCGGCTTGTCGACGTTTTCCCAAATGGTCAGAGCCAGAATGTCGCCTGGGCGAATCGTGTCAGACCCAAGTTGCCCCGCGTTTTGGAAGCCGTCGGAAAAGCCAAGGGCGGGTACCACAGCGGTTGCGCGGGAAACGCGGTCATTCACGGCCACGATGAAGGCGTCGCCTTCGCGTTGCACAGAACCCGCGTAGATTTCGCGTTTGTTCGGGCCGGAGCGCGGCACAAGGGTGCACGATGCAACGGCGGTCGCCAGTGTCAAAACAACGGCGCTCTTCCCCAGTCGGGATGCAAAGGATTTCACTGCTCGGTCTCCTCGACCTGATTATTCTGCCTCAGTTTTTGAAATAACTTACAGAAATCTTAACTAAAAATCTAGCGCTAGACCTTGTGGTCGCTATTTCACCAGGCGCAACTGTTGCCTTGGTGCCGCTGTCCCAGCCGCAAGCGCCTGATAGGGGTCGTGATCGGACAGCATCATGTCGACGACTTGGCGCATCAGGCGGCGGCGCCCGCGTGCCGAGTAGAAGCCGCCGGGAACTTGGCTGGTTTCAAGCAAGTAGCGGCGGTAGGTTTTGTAAGCGCGGTTGTCTGGGCGCATGGCAGCGGCAAAAAATTCCGGCAGGGACTGCGTGCTCACAAACTCCGGCTGGTTGTAGACCGCGTCGCCAAAGGCCTTAATCGGTATTCCACGCCAGAGCACCTGTTGTGCCGCGGTTGAGTTTACGGTCACGGCGGTGCGGGTGTCATTCAGGAGCTGCGCAAGTTTGCCACCACGCACGTAGTGCACTCGCTTGGAAACGCCGTAACGCTCTGACAATTCGCGGATCTCTTTGCGCAAGGGGACGCGTCCGTCCTCAAGCGGGTGGGCTTTAAACACCAAGTGATGGTGTTGCGGCGCGCTTTGCGCAAAGTTCTCAATCACCAGCGACAGGAAGTCGGTCATCGTGTCAAACGGCGAGTGCTTCTGAAAGCTGCTGTCATGTTCGAGTTGCAGCAACGCCAAATGATACGGGAAGCCGCCGTAGCGGATGCGAAGCGTGGCGATGCGGCGTTCGATTGCGTGAAATGGCATCAGCAGAAGCCGTTGCAAATACAACTGAAATTCGCGTGTGACCGTCAGTGAGCGGTGTGGTCTGAAGTTGCGGAATTTGCGGTTGGTGAACATCACAAACCAGTGGTAGAGCGCGCCGTAAAAAACGTGGTGGCGCATGTCTCCCCAATGGCCCGGCGGCATAGGGGTTTCCATATCCGAGCCTTCCAGCGCTTTCTCCATTTGCGCGATGTCCATATTCATCAGGCGTGAGTTGCCGTTGGAACCGCCGCGCTCATAGGTGACCCAATAGGGCCGCAGATAGCCTTCCTCAAAGACATGCACGCGGATGCCAGAGGTTTTGGCAATCTCCACCGCCTGGGCATGGATCGGGCGCACATCGCCATAGAGCACGATGTCGGTAACGCTCTTGTCCGTCAGGATATTTTTGAAGGCCTCGGGCCAAGCCTCTGGGGTGTCCAGATAGGGAATGAAGCTTTTCTGATGGGGCCAGAAAGCGCGGTCTCCGGCATTAAACCCGACCCGCCAGACCGTGGCACCCGAGCGGCGTAACATACGCGCCAGCGCTGCAAAGAACGGCCCGTGGGGGCCTTGCAGGAACAGGAACACTTTGTTGTCACCAGACGGAATTGTCATAACGGTCAAACCTATACGCCTTCTCTTAAGGGAATGTTAGTCCAGCGGCGTGGCAAAAATATGGTCATCGATTGCCGCAGTCTGGGCGGCTTGTCTTGGGGCGGTTCGGCCTGTAGGTCTTAGGCCGATCACAGCTATGGAGCGCGGCCCGTGTTTACAGGAATTATCACTGATGTTGGCGAAATTGTTGCGTTGGAGCAGCGTGGCGACCTGAAGGCACGCATCAAGACGGCCTATGACACCAAAGGCATTGGACTGGGCGCGTCGATTGCCAGTGACGGCGTCTGCCTGACCGTGATTGCTTTGGGTAATGAGTGGTATGACGTTGAAATTTCAGCGGAAACTGTGTCCAAAACCAATCTCGGTGACTGGGCCGAAGGACGGCCCGTGAACCTGGAACGCGCGCTGAAGGTGGGCGACGAGTTGGGCGGTCATATTGTGTCCGGCCATGTCGATGGCGTGGCCGAAATTGTCGCCATGAAGGATGAGGGTGACAGCACAAGATTCACCTTTAAGGCTCCTGAGAGCCTGGCAAAATTCATCGCGCCCAAAGGCTCCGTGGCGCTGAATGGCACGTCTTTGACGGTGAATGAGGTCGAAGGCTGTGACTTTGGCGTAAACATCATTCCGCACACCAAAGAGGTCACCACCTGGGGTCACGCCAAGGTAGGCGACAAGATCAACCTCGAGATCGACACCTTGGCGCGCTATGTGGCGCGGCTGGCGGAGATGAGTTCTTAAGCCAGAGAACGGCGGGCGCAACACGTCGGTATTGCGTCGGTATCGCGGCTGTTTTGCGGAGGTGTGTTTTGGGCGCCTGTTGCATGGGCGAAATGCGTTAAGACTAGCAAGACTGGGGGCCAGCCCCCAGACCCCCGGGGATATTTGGGGACTGTGAATGCTGAGCCGTGCATTGAGAGGCGAGTCTTGCAGTCCGTCATCCAACACCCCAGTTTGGGGGGAGCAAAGCGCGGGACAGGTGAGATGCAACTAGATCAGATTTGGCAGGACTACAGCGGAGCCTTGCGGGGCTTTCTGCGCAAGCGGGTCGACAATGAGGCGGCTGTGGATGACTTGCTGCAGGACATCCTGATCAAGACCCATGCGCATTTATCTGACGTTCGTGATCCGGCGGCTATGCGGGCTTGGCTGTTTCAAGTGGCGCGCAATGCGACGATTGATTTCTACCGTACCCGGGGAAAGGCGCAGGCTGTGAATGCAGACGATCTTTGGTACGGCGAAGCTGAAGAAGCGGGCGCATTGCAGGATTTGGAAGGCTGCGTGTCGGTGTTCTTGTCCGCCTTGCCAGATCAGGATGCCGCGCTGCTACGGGCGGTAGACCTGGAAGGGCGCCGCCAGAAAGAGGTCGCAGTTGAGATGGGGCTGGCCTACAGCACGCTGAAATCCCGCGTTCAGGCGGCGCGCGAGAAGATGGCCGATCAATATCGGGCCTGTTGCGCTTTGGAGTTGGGAGCGCAGGGCGAGATCTTTGACTACGTGCCCAAAGAGAAACGCTGCGGCGGCTGCTAAAATCTCAGAAAACTTTTCGTCTTTTTCCAATCTCGCCCGTCTTCAGGTCAAAGAGATCAAAAGGATGAGATCAATGATCAAAATTGTGAGCTTCAAAATCTGTCCGTTTGTGCAGCGGGTGACCGCGCTTTTAGAGGCCAAGGGCCTGGATTATCAGGTCGAGTACATCTCGCTGTCTGACAAGCCGCAGTGGTTTTTGGATATCTCGCCCAACGGCCAGGTGCCGGTGATGGTGACAGAGGGTGGCGTGGCGCTGTTTGAGAGCGAGGCCATCATCGAATACATCGAAGAGGCTTATGCGCCGCTGGAAGCGAATGTCTCGCTTGAGCAGAAGGCGCTGAACCGCGCGTGGAGTTATCTGGCGGCGAAGAACTACCTTGTGCAATGTGGCACCATGCGCAGCCGGGATGCGGAAACCTTGGCGGAGAAGTCGGCCAAGCTGGGCACGGCGTTTGACAAGATCGAAGCGGCGCTTGGCGATGGGCCGTCTTTTGGCGGTGAGCAGATCGGGGTCGTGGATATTGCCTGGCTGGTGTTGTTGCATCGGGCGCAGATCATAAAGGACCACACCGGGTATGATTTCCTGGAAGGACGGCCAAAAACGCAGGCCTGGCAGGCTGCGATCATGGAAACAGGCCTGGCGCAGAAAGCGGTGGCAGAGGACTTTGAGGAGGCCTTCACCAATTTCTATCTGGCGGATGTGGCCTACCTTGGGCGCGAGATGAAAGACGCTGCGCCACAGGTGGCCGCAGCAGGGGGGGGGGAACGGCAACCTCCGGGTGCTGCTAGAGCTTCGCTTTCCCCAAATATCCCGGGGATGAATTGGCATTGCCAAGACGGGGCAGCGCCTCTTGTCAGGCTCAGCGCAGGCTGAGCCTGTTTGCTGTACCATAAGCGAGCGCTAACACCTGATTTATCGCGCATCCGCGCACAGTGCCGTTGCGTTTTTGAGGGCTGGGGCGTCGTGGCTGCACTGGCAATCGTGGCCCGCATGGGCTATCTGAGCCGCAACCAAGCGGAGAGACCTTATGTCCTTTGAACAGCCCGGACCCGTTGAGCAGAGCCTGCGTGACGCGATCAGCCCAATTGAAGAGATCATTGCCGACGCCAAAGCGGGCAGGATGTATATCCTTGTGGACCATGAAGATCGCGAGAACGAAGGCGATCTGATCATCCCGGCAGAGTTTGCCGACGCGGATGCGATCAACTTCATGGCCACGCACGGCCGCGGGCTGATCTGTCTTCCAATGACGGCGGAACGCATTGACCGCCTGGGCCTGCCGATGATGGCGGTGAACAACTCGTCCCGTCATGAAACTGCCTTCACCGTGTCGATTGAGGCGCGTGAAGGGGTGAGTACCGGGATTTCTGCTGGGGACCGTGCGCTGACCATTGCGACGGCGATCAACGAGCAGAACACCATGGCCGCCATCGCCACGCCGGGTCACGTGTTCCCGCTGCGCGCCAAACGAGGTGGTGTGCTGGTGCGGGCTGGTCATACCGAAGCCTCGGTGGACATTTCCCGACTGGCGGGCTGTCACCCAAGTGCTGTGATCTGTGAGATCATGAATGAAGACGGCACCATGTCGCGTCTGCCGGAGCTGGTCGAGTTTGCCAAGAAGCACGACATGAAGATCGGCACGATCAGCGATCTGATTGCCTATCGCTCGCGCAACGACAACGAAGTTGTTGAGACTTCAAGAGAAACTGTGACGTCTGAGTATGGCGGCGACTGGGAGATGCGCATCTTCACCGACCAGATCCACGGCATCGAGCATGTTGTGATGATCAAAGGCGACATCACCACCGATGCACCGGTTCTGGCGCGGACCCACGCGCTGCATGAAGCGAGCGATGTTTTGGGCTTGGGTCCGAAATCTGTGAACGAGCTGCCTGCTGCGATGCGCAAGATTGCTGAAGAGGGCCGTGGCGTTGTCTGCCTGTTCCGCGAAGTGCGTCATAGCCTCTATGCGGAAGAGGACGAAGGCCCCCGCACGGTGAAGCGCACTGGTCTGGGTGCACAGATCCTGTCCAATCTGGGCTGTTCCGAGCTGATCCTGCTGACAGACAGTCCGCAAACAAAATATCTTGGTCTGGACGCCTATGGGCTGTCCATTGTGGGCACACGCCCGATCCTGACGGAGGAATAAGTCATGGCTGGCGCTGAAAAACACTACATCATGCCGCGTGCGGAATTTGATAAGCCGGTGAAGCTCGCGATTGTGATATCGCCGTATTACAAGGACATTGCGGACAATATGCTCGCGGGTGCCGTGGCCGAGATCGAAGCGGTGGGCGGCACCTATGAGGTGGTCGAAGTGCCCGGCGCGCTGGAAATCCCGACGGCGATTGGCATTGCTGAGCGCATGAGCAATTTTGACGGCTATGTGGCTTTGGGCTGTGTCATTCGTGGCGAGACCACCCACTATGAGACCGTGTGCAACGACAGCTCGCGGGCAATTCAGTGGCTGGGGCTGCAAGGGCTGTGCATCGGCAACGGCATCTTGACCGTGGAAAACCGCCCTCAGGCCGAAGTGCGCGCTGATCCCAAAGATCAGAACAAAGGTGGCGGCGCGGCGGCTGCGGCCTTGCATCTTGTGGCGTTGAGCCGTAAATGGGGCGCTCAGCGCAAGGGAGTCGGCTTTATGCCCGCTTCTGAGGAAATCAAGATCGCTGGTGAACTCAAGGACAATCCAACGGCATGACCCTATCCGGTAACCAGAAACGCAAGATGAAATCCGCTTCCCGCCTTTATGCGGTGCAGGCGCTCTTTCAGATGGAGCACTCCGGCCAGACCGTGGATCAGGTGCGGGTGGAGTTTCTGGATCACCGTTTTGGGGCCGAAGTGGACGAAGGCACTGACATGATCGAAGGCGATGTGGATCACTTCCGCAAAACCATCGAGGATGCAGTGAACTACCAGGCACCGATTGACCAGATGACCGATCGCGCCTTGGTTGCGAAGTGGCCAATTGATCGGATTGACCCAACCTTGCGGGCGCTGTTCCGCGCGGCGGGTGCCGAGATGCTGCAAAGCGATGTGCCGGCCAAAGTGGCGATCACCGAATATGTGGCAATTGCCAATGCCTTCTTCCCGGACGGCAAAGAGGGCAAGTTTGTGAATGCTGTGCTGGATCATATGGCGCGCGAAGCCAAGCCAGAGGCGTTTTAAGGCGGTTTATCCTCCCTTAACTTTGCTAGGTCAGTTTGGCGCGCAATCGAAAGGTTGCGCGTTTTTTGCGCTTGGGTCGCGGTGCGGCCAATGTGTCGCGCTTCTGTGACTTGCCGTTTTAGAACGGCTGTCGTTAAATGGTGTGTGAGGAGGCACTGCCATGCCAAAGCTGATTTCACTTTACATTCGCCAGGTGGCCACTGGGTTCGCCATTTCCGCCGCCTTTGTGGCTATGTTGCTGTACTTCAACGTTGCCAATCTCTGGCAGCTAGTTAGTGGCAGCTCCGAAGGCATTTTGGCGGTGCTTGTCATGTGGGTGCTCAACGGCATTGTTTTTGCTGGCGTGCAGTTTGGTATCGCAATCATGCGCATGAAGGATGACAGCCAGCCAGGCGGCGGCAAGCGCAGTGCGCTGCCGGTGATGCTGGCAGAGCCGGTGCCGGTCAAGATTGACCGCCGCACCCCGCAACAGCTTCAGATCCGTCGCTAATCACTCCCAGACTGTCAGGATCTCATCCAGAGGTTTTTTGATTTTTGCCACCGCAGGCACTTGCGCATCTGCGCGTGCCTTGCCGACGGCGAGGATCATGATTGGCTTTTCGGACGCCGGTCGGTCCAGCGTGCCATTCAGAAACTTCATTGGGTTGGGCGTGTGCGTCAGCACCGACAGACCCGCGTGGTGCAGGGCAGCAATTAGGAAGCCACAGGCGATGCCGACGCTTTCCGGCACATA
>Ga0189275_100488_pt1 | contig 14280 bp, 17 predicted proteins | sample N19A6minimetaG_FD_130329 | JGI IMG/M metagenome (GOLD analysis project Ga0189275, IMG submission 130329) | Marine microbial communities from the Costa Rica Dome - N19 A6 mini metaG | ecosystem: Environmental > Aquatic > Marine > Oceanic > Photic zone | place: Costa Rica: the Eastern Pacific...
AAGCTCTCGCCTCTTCTTATGATCGCGGCCCTTTTGAACCGTCTTGGCGTTCCTCCCACAGGAAGCGATGGGATGAGTGTGCGCAGGTCCGGGCTTAAAAATGATTAACGTAACGAATTAATTGTTTCGCCCTTCGCAACAGAGTGGAGGAGGCATTGAAAACGCAGGTTTCTTTTTTCTGCGATGCGGCAAAATTGAGCTTGAATTTTTCTGAGAAAAATGCACCTCTCTGCGCAACATAATTGCGGAGAGAGTGTCATGGAGCAGCGCGCACGCCCATTTAGGTCGGTTTTGTACATCCCAGGTTCCAAAGACCGAGCTTTGGAAAAGGCGCGGGGACTGCCGGTGGACGCGATCATTTTTGATCTGGAAGATGCTGTCGCACCGGATGAGAAGGTTAATGCGCGCACAACTTTGGCGGCGGCACTGACCGAGGGCGGCTATGGCGACCGCGTGCGGATTGTGCGGATCAATGGGCTGGACACGCAATGGGGCGAAGCGGATGCAAAAGCCGCCGCAGGTATGGACTGCGATGCGGTGCTGTTGCCCAAGGTTGAGACTACGGCGCAGCTGGATGCGCTGGCCGCGTTGATTGGCGACAAGCCGATTTGGGCGATGATGGAAACACCGCGTGGGATGTTGAATGCTGCAGAAATTGCGGCGCATCCTCAACTGACCGGCTTTGTGATGGGCACCAACGACCTCGCCAAGGAACTGCAAACCCGCTTCCGTCCGGACCGTTTGCCGATGATGGCGGGGCTTGGTCTGTGCCTTCTGGCCGGCAAGGCCGAGGGCATTGTGATTGTCGATGGCGTCTACAATGCGTTCAAAGATGTGGATGGGCTGAAGGCGGAATGTGATCAAGGTCGGGACATGGGTTTTGATGGCAAAACGCTGATCCACCCGGCGCAGGTGGATGTGGCCAATGCGGCCTTTGCGCCAAGCGACGCGGAAATCGATTTGGCAAAGCGGCAGATCGCGGCATTTGAAGAATGCGAAGCCAGCGGGCAGGGCGTGGCCGTGGTGGATGGCAAGATTGTTGAAAACCTGCACGTTGTCACCGCGCGTGAAATTTTGGCGAAGGCAGATGCAATCGCGGCGCTGGAAGGTTAACTCTTATCCCACAACCAAACAAACGTTGAGGACGCAAATGGTTCGAAAATACCCTGCCGCACCTTCGGTGCTCTCGGGACATTTCCGAAACTGTCTTTGTTGAAGCGTTCCTTAACGTTTTTATCCAGCGAGGGAGCGAGATGACATTATTGGTTCTTGGGGTAGTTTTGTGGGCTACGGCCCATCTTTTCAAACGCGTCCTGCCGGACGTGCGTGCCGGTATGGGTGACAAAGGCCGCGGGCCCGTGGCGCTGGCGTTGCTGGCGTCGGTGCTACTGATGATCTTTGGCTTCCGCATGGCGCCGCATATCGACGTCTGGTATCCGGAGAGCTTCCTGCGCCACATCAACAACCTGTTGGTGCTGATCGCGATCTTCCTGATGAGCCCGGCACCACGCAAAGGCAAGTTGTTCAACAACATGCGTCATCCGCAGCTGACCGGCTTTGGCCTCTGGGCATTTGCGCATCTGTTGGTGAATGGCGATGTGGCCTCGCTGATCCTGTTTGGCGGTCTGCTGCTTTGGGCCGTGCTGGAGATTGTGGTGATCAACCGCGCGGAACCGGACTGGACGCCAACGGAAACCGGCAGCATTGCCAAAGACGGCATGTTCCTTGTGGCCTCCCTTGTGTTAATGGCGGCAATCGGCTGGGTGCACGCCTGGCTCGGCTACCCGGTATTTGGAGGCTAACAGCATGAAACTTTATCGTTTTCTATCTGAAGAAGACACATCGGCGTTTTGTCACAAGGTGACGGATGCGCTTAACAAGGGGTGGGAGCTTCATGGCTCACCAACACAGACCTTCTGTCAGGCCACCGGCGTTATGCGCTGTGGTCAGGCGGTCGTAAAGGAAGTGGAAGGCACCTACACCCCGGAGACCAAACTGGGAGAACACTGATGGCCAAGACCAATCCGGGCCGGTTTTTTGAAGACTACACGCTGGGTCAAGTGATCGAGCACGCGGTGCCACGCACCGTCGGGGCAGGGGAGCGGGCGCTGTACCATGCGCTTTATCCTGCACGCCAAGCTCTGTACTCAAGTGACGAGTTTGCGCGGGCCTCTGGCCTACCACAGTCGCCGCTCGATGATCTGGCCGCGTTTCACGTGGTCTTTGGCAAAACGGTTCCGGATGTGTCCCTCAATGCGGTGGCAAACCTCGGCTATGCTGAGGGGCGCTGGCTTAAACCGGTTTATACCGGGGACACGTTGCGCAGCACGTCTGAAGTGATTGGTCTGAAGCAGAACTCCAACGGCAAGACCGGCGTGGTTTATGTGCGTACACGCGGCATGAACCAGCGGGACGAGGTTGTCATGGAGTATGTGCGCTGGGTCATGGTGCGCAAACGCGATGCGGAAGCCCCGGCACCAGAGACGGTGGTGCCGGAGCTCTCCAAGGTGATTGACCCTGCCGATCTGGTGATCCCGGAAGGGCTGGATTTCTCCAAGTATGATTTTGCCCAAGCCGGTGAAGCCCATCGCTGGGGTGACTATAAGGTTGGCGAGACGATTGATCACGTCGACGGTGTGACGCTGGAAGAAGCTGAGCATATGATGGCGACGCGGTTGTGGCAGAACACCGCCAAGGTGCATTTTGATGCGACCTTCCGGCCTGATGGGCAGCGCCTGATCTATGGGGGTCACATTATTTCACTGGCGCGGGCTTTGTCTTTCAACGGGCTGGCCAATGCGCAGATGATTGTCGGCCTGAACGGTGGCGCGCATGCCAATCCGGCGTTCTCCGGTCTCACCTTAAAGGCGTGGTCTGAGGTCTTGGACAAGGCAGAAACCTCAGCGCCGGGTGTGGGGGCGATCCGGCTGCGGCTGGTTGCGACCAAGGGCGGGGAGCCGTTTGCTCTGAAAGGCGAGGACGGAAAATACCAACCGGATGTGCTGCTTGACCTTGACTACTGGGCGCTGATGCCGATGTGATCGGCCCTATGTTGAGACCACTTTGCACCGCCGCCGCAATGGCTCTGGCCTTTCCTGCACAGGCCGAGCTTTCCTTTGACACCACGAGCGATGACACCATCGCTTATGTCGAGAGCAATCTGCTTGGGGTTTTTTATCACGAGCTTGGTCACGCGCTGATCGACATCCTTGGTTTGCCAATCTTTGGGCAAGAGGAAGATGCGGCCGATGTGCTGTCGATCTTTTTGATTGATGCGTTTTATGAAGAAGAGAGCGCGGTGCAGCTGGCCTATGATGCGGCCTTTGGCTTCCTTGGCGAGGCCGAGGCCAATTCTGAGATTGCTTTCTGGGATGTGCACGGGCCGGATTTGCAACGCTATTACAATACGGTGTGTCTGTTCTATGGGGCCAATCCCGAAGAGCGAGAGGATGTTGCGCAGGATCTCGGGTTGCCGGAAGAGCGCGCCGATTATTGTCCGGATGAATACGATCAGGCGGCGCAGAGCTGGGGCGCGGCGCTGGATGAGATTGTACACGACAGGGGCGGTAAGACGCTGACGCTGGGTGATTTTGAGATCGACAGCGACGGTGGCGCGCTGACGGCGGAGGTAGTGCGTGCGGAAGTGGATGCTCTCAATCAGGAGTTCCGCCTGCCAGAGGATTTGCTGATTTCTGTGGTCCCGTGCGGAGAGGCCAATGCGTTTTATGATCCGCAGCGGGTTGAGATTGTGATGTGCACAGAATTTGCCGATGCGCTGGTGGAGATGGCGCCGGATATGTGAGCCACACAAGGACGTGAGAGGATTTTTGTGATACCTGCGCTAGGGTGTTAGCATGATCCTTCGGCTTTGCGCTTTTCTTGTTTTTTTCTGTCAGGCAGCCGCCGCGCGTGCTTGCGATTTGGCGCTTTTATTGGCGGTGGATGTGTCTGGCAGTGTCGATGCAACGGAATACGACATTCAGATGAGCGGGCTGTCCGCTGGATTACGAGACGGTATTGTCGTGGAGGCCCTGATCAAGGCGGAAGCGGCGGTGGCGGTGATGCAATGGACCGGAGCGGATCGACAGATGATGTCGGTGCCTTGGATGCGGGTACGCACTGGACCTGAGGCTGAGGCCTTGGCGGCGGCAGTAGATGCTGCACCGCGTGGTTGGCGGCGATATTCAACGGCCATTGGAGACGCATTGACACGGGCTGCGCAGGAGTTTGAGGCAGGCCCTCAATGCCGCCGAATGGTTTTGGATGTGTCCGGAGATGGCCCCTCCAATGAGGGCTCGGCACCGGATGAGGGGCGCAAACGGCTTGAGCGCATTGGGGTGACGGTCAACGGACTGGTGATCGAGACGGATGAGGAGGACCTCACCGGATACTATTGGGAAAATGTGATCACAGGCCCAGGTGCGTTTGTGGTCACGGCCAATGGGTTTGAGGAATACCCCAAAAGAATCCGGCAAAAGCTGGTGCGAGAGGTGGCGCAGCAGTTGTCCAGCTTGCAGTAAACAGACGCCGTGGCATCGTATTTGTGAGCGCAAACACGACGCGGACTTCTGTGCTCTGCAGATTCACAACGAGTACCTCACATTTTTCCGACAAAAAGAGTCTAATTCGAGTTCGTGATCACATTCCAAAATGTGTGATCACAAAAGACAAAAAATCCACAACATTGCGCCAAAAAACCGCGGCATTTAGGGTATCGTAACCGTGACAAGATGCAAAAAAGCGGTAAAACGATCTCAGCTAACCGGAAAGGAGCCAATATGGCCGATGTCAATCGGGGCAACCGCCCGCTTTCGCCTCATTTGAGTATTTACCGTCCGCAGATGACCTCCGGGTCATCCATTATGGTTCGCATTAGTGGGCTCGGCGTGCTGGGTGTGGCCCTCTTCGTTGTGTGGTGGCTTGTTGCTGCTGCAACTTCCGAGAGTGCTTTCGCTGGCATCAACGGCTTTATGCAGAGCTGGTTTGGTGGGCTGATGCTGACCGCGGCAACCTGGGGTCTTTGGTACCACACGCTGGGCCGTTTGCGCCACGTGATCTGGGATCTGGGTTACTGTTTTGACGTTCAAACGTCTGAGCGCATGGGCCTGGGCATGTTTATCGGCGCAACCGTGCTGACCATCATCACCGTGATTGTGGTGTAAGGAGAGACAGGATGCGATTTCTAACTGACCGCAAACGCGCGATGGGCCTCGGCTCTGGCCGTTCTGGAACAGAAGCTCATTGGCAAATGCTGGTGCGCTCCGTGATCATGGGCGTTCTGGCACCGCTCTTTATCTTCACCGTCGGTTTTGGCCTTGGCGGGTCCTATGAAGAAGTGATCGCCTACTTCAGCCGTCCATTTCCGGCCATTGTAACGGGCCTTGGTCTCGTTGTGGGCCTGGTGCAGCTTATGAATGAAGCGCAGGAAGCGATTGAAGACTATGTGCATGGCACGGCTGGCAAACTGCTGCTGGTGGCAAACAAGGCGTTTTGCTTTGCGTTGATAGCGGCAAGCCTGTTTGCGCTTGTGAAGCTCGCCCTGTGACCCCTGCGTAAGGATCTAAGAAGATGACTGCAGCATATGAATATGAAACCCACGAATATGATGTCGTGGTTGTGGGCGCCGGCGGCGCCGGTCTGCGCGCGACGCTGGGCATGGCAGAGCAAGGCCTGCGCACCGCATGTGTGACCAAAGTTTTCCCAACCCGCTCGCACACGGTTGCGGCGCAGGGTGGTATCGCGGCGTCCCTATCCAACATGGGCCCGGATAACTGGCAGTGGCACATGTATGACACTGTGAAGGGCTCCGACTGGCTGGGTGACACCGACGCGATGGAGTACCTCGCACGCGAAGCGCCCAAAGCGGTTTATGAGTTGGAACACTACGGTGTGCCGTTCTCCCGGACCGAAGAAGGCAAGATCTACCAGCGTCCATTTGGTGGTCACACCACCGAGTTTGGCGAAGGCCCAGCCGTGCAGCGGACCTGTGCGGCGGCGGACCGGACCGGTCACGCGATCCTGCACACACTCTACGGTCAATCGGTCAAGAACAACGCCGAGTTCTACATCGAGTATTTCGCGCTTGATCTGATCATGTCTGAAGACGGTCAGTGTCAGGGTGTGGTCTGCTGGAAGCTGGACGACGGCACCATGCACGTCTTCAACGCGAAGATGGTTGTTCTGGCGACTGGTGGCTATGGCCGTGCGTATTTCTCTGCAACCTCCGCGCACACCTGTACTGGTGACGGTGGCGGCATGGTGGCCCGTGCGGGTCTGCCGTTGCAGGACATGGAGTTTGTTCAGTTCCACCCAACCGGCATCTACGGCTCCGGCTGTCTGATCACCGAAGGCGCGCGTGGCGAAGGTGGCTACCTGACCAACTCCGAAGGCGAGCGCTTTATGGAGCGCTATGCGCCGCAGTATAAAGACCTCGCGCCGCGCGATTACGTGTCCCGTTCCATGACCATGGAAATTCGCGAAGGCCGTGGTGTTGGTGAGAATGGCGATCACATTCACCTGAACCTCAACCACCTGCCAGCTGACGCGCTGGCGGAGCGTCTGCCGGGGATCTCTGAATCTGCGAAAATCTTCGCAGGTGTGGATGTGACCAAAGAGCCGATCCCGGTTCTGCCAACCGTGCATTACAACATGGGCGGCATTCCGACCAACTATTGGGGTGAGGTGCTGAACCCAACCGCGGAAGATCCAACGGCCGTTGTGCCGGGTCTGATGGCTGTGGGTGAGGCGGGCTGTGCCTCTGTGCATGGTGCGAACCGTCTGGGCTCCAACTCCTTGATCGACCTCGTGGTGTTCGGCCGCGCGTCGGCGATCCGCGCAGGTAAGGTTGTGGATGCAGAGGCGCCGAACCCTGTGCTGAACCAAGCGTCTGTTGATAGCGCGTTTGATCGTTTCGACAATCTGCGCAACGCCAAAGGTGGCGCGCCAACAGCGGAGCTGCGCCTTGAGATGCAGCGTACCATGCAGGCGGACGCAGCGGTGTTCCGGACCGACAAGACGCTGAAAGAAGGCGTTGAGAAGATGACGGATATCGCAGCGAAGATCGATGATCTGCACGTGACCGATACCTCTCTGGTTTGGAACAGTGACCTGATGGAAACGCTGGAACTGACCAACCTGATGCCAAACGCGCTGGCGACGATCCACGGTGCGGAAGCCCGTAAGGAAAGCCGTGGCGCGCACGCACATGAGGACTATTCCGAGCGTGACGATGAAAACTGGCGTGTGCACACCGTAAGCCGTGTTAATGGCAACAAGGTGGACCTGAGCTATCGTCCGGTGATCAAAGATCCTCTGACCACAGAAGACGAGGGTGGCATCAGCCTGAAGAAGATCGCGCCGAAAGCGCGTACTTTCTGATGTTGGGGCGGGTTTTGACAGCCTTGGCGGCCAGTGGGATGCTCTTGTCGGCGTGTGGAGACACGCGACCTTTCTATTCGCCGGAAGCGGCGAAACAGGTTGGAAAAGCGTGTCTTGAGCAAGTCAATGCTGTCGGAACCTACTCTTTCAATGCGGGTCAACACTCGACGAACTATGAATCGCGCTTGCCTCGCGCGGCCCCAATTATCACTGGCCTAGATGGGGTCGATGGTACCCAAGAGGGAGCCGATGCGATCAATGCCTGCATCAACCGGCGCGCGCAACAGGACCTGATGCTCACACCATCGGCGTCGGGAGGCGCGATCACTGATCAGCAGACGTACGATCCGTCGGCCAGTGCCGCGGCGGTGTCGGCCTCTGCAACGGCTGCACCAAAAACCACCCCTACAAGTGTGCCTCGCCGGACAGCAACAACCTCGTTTGGCTGTCCGAAATATGCCGATGTTCTGCACGGGGGTAAGCTGTATTGCACCCGTTGAATTCGGCATATTGGCTGACAATCGTGCGTCCGGAGGGGCTCTGATGTCCTCGCGTCGCGTGATTGTGCATATTGGGGCCCAGAAGACTGGCTCCACCTCGCTGCACCGCTTTCTGGCGCGCAACCGGGATGCTCTGGCGGAGCGGATGGATATTCGTGTGCCATCCAAAGGCTCCCTGACTCGGGAGTTGGGGCGGACCTGCACGCTTTACAGTATGCGGCCTGCGAAACATGCGGCGGACCTTATCGCGCTGATAACGCAAGTGCGCGATGAACTGGAAGGCGATGATCGGGTCTGCGTTATCAGCCACGAGAACATCTGTGGTGCGATGATAGGACGCTCGGACGTGCGCGAGGTGTTCCCGCGTCTGTCAGACATCCTGCGCTTGTTTGAACAGCATCTGGCCCCGTTTGAGCCGGACTATGTACTGTACACCCGTGAGATGCAGAGCTGGAAGCGTAGCGTGCACAATCAGGCTGTGAAGTCCGATGGCTATGCCGGCACGCTGGATGAGTTTCTAGCGGAGACTTCAGGCAGCCGCGAGTGGGACGCCGTACGGACCGAAATGGAAGGTATCGTTGGAGCAGACCGCCTGCGCGTGTTTGCGCTGGAAGACGAGACAACGCCGGAGCGTCCGGGTCGGCAGCTGTTGCGTTTTGCTGGGCTGTCGGACTCCGAGATCGATGCGTTGGAACCGCTGGCCGGGCGGTCCAATCAGAGCCTCAACCCCGGGGCATTAGAGTTTATGCGTCAGCTCAATAAGTTGGCGCTCGCACAGCCCGCCCGCAAACAGGTGGCCGAGCTGATTAAGAACAATCAAACGCTTTTTGCCGATGGTCCGATGCCATCACAGAAAGCCTGAACAGGAACGAAGGTATGCGCATCGCGCGCGCCCACGTATAGGAAGGAAAGACCATGGTCGAATTTGCCCTCCCCAAGAACAGCCGGATTGTGACCGGTAAAACCTGGCCCAAGCCAGAAGGTGCGACCAACGTGCGCAAATTCCAGATTTATCGCTGGAACCCGGACGACGGTAAGAACCCACAGATCGACACATATTTCCTCGATATGGACAAATGTGGCCCGATGGTGCTGGACGCGCTGATTAAGATCAAAAACGAGATTGATCCAACGCTGACCTTCCGCCGCTCTTGCCGCGAAGGTATCTGTGGCTCCTGTGCGATGAACGTGGACGGGATCAACACGCTGGCCTGTATCTATGGTCTGGACGAGATCAAGGGCGACGTGAAAATCTACCCACTGCCGCACATGTCTGTTGTGAAAGACCTGATCCCGGATTTGACCCACTTCTATGCCCAGCACGCGTCGATCATGCCCTGGTTGGAAACCAAGACGAACCGTCCGGCAAAAGAGTGGCGCCAGTCCATCGAAGACCGCAAAAAGCTGGATGGTCTGTATGAGTGCGTGATGTGCGCGTCTTGCTCCACCTCCTGCCCAAGCTACTGGTGGAACGGCGACAAATACCTCGGCCCAGCGGCGTTGCTGCATGCCTACCGCTGGATTATTGACAGCCGTGATGAGGCCACTGGCGAGCGTCTGGATGAGCTGGAAGATCCGTTCAAGCTCTACCGTTGCCACACCATCATGAACTGCGCCAAGACCTGCCCGAAGGGATTGAACCCGGCGAAGGCGATTGGCGAGATCAAGAAGATGCTGATCGAGCGTCACGTCTAAAGCGCCGTTTCAGAGATTTGGAAAGCCCGTCTGTTTCAGGCGGGCTTTTTCTTTGCGCAAAGATGTATCCCACCGCATACATTTGCAGTTTCTGCATAGCGTGGTTGCAGGATCGGCGGTTTACGTCCGCGTTATCCTGCCTAAATTAACGGGCGAGGGAGGACACCGGATTTACATGGAGTACCTCAATGTCCGCGTCGAAAAACGAGAGCCCTGAAGATTTTGCCGTCCGCGCGCAGGAAGTTCTGGAACAGGCCTATGGCTACTACACCCAGCCACCGCGCATTGCAGAGGTGAAACCGTCTAGCGAAACCTATTATGAGTGTGTGAAGGCTGCCTAAGTCGCATATGCTTGAGATGAGGAGCGCTCCGAGATTTCGGGGCGCTTTTTGTTTGCCGAAGGGTGCTGACGTTAGGTCTGACTTGTTGATGCAGCGCGCCTACGGCTAGCCTTCTCTGAAACAGGGGAGGATGAGCCATGACCGATGTGATCATCGTGGGCGGCGGCTTGGCCGGGCTTGTGGTGGCCAATGAGGCGGCAAGTCGGGGACGTAAAGTGTTGTTGCTGGATCAGGAAGGCGAGCAGAGCCTGGGGGGGCAGGCGTTTTGGTCGCTGGGTGGCTTGTTCATGGTGGATACGCCCGAGCAGCGGCGTATGGGCGTCAAAGACAGTCCGGAGCTGGCGCTTAACGATTGGATGGGCTCGGCGCAGTTTGACCGACCTGAAGATGCCAATCCGCGCAAGGTGGCAGAAGCTTATCTGGAGTTTGCATCGGGTGAGATGCGGAGCTGGCTGCAAGGTATCGGCATGCGTTGGTTCCCTATTGTGGGCTGGGCGGAGCGCGGCGGTGAGATGGCGCATGGGCATGGCAACTCGGTACCGCGGTTTCACATCACATGGGGCACAGGGCCGGGCGTGGTTGCGCCATTTGAGCGGCTGGTTCGGGAACATGTGTCCGGCGGACGTGTTGAACTGGCGTTCCGGCGCAAAGTCACTGATGTGATTGTGGAAAATGGCGCCGTGAAAGGCGTTGGTGGACAGGTGCTTTCCGAGGATGGCGCGGAGCGTGGGAAGTCGACCTCTCGCGAAGTGGTCGGCGACTTTGAGCATCGCGCAGAGGCGGTGGTGATCACCTCGGGCGGGATCGGCGGGGACCATGAAATGGTGCGGCGTTATTGGCCGGAGGAGCGGTTGGGCAAGGCGCCGAAACGCATGGTGGCCGGTGTGCCGGACTATGTGGACGGGCAGATGCAGCGGGTAGCCGAAGGGGCTGGCGCTGGCATCATCAATGGCGATCGCATGTGGCATTACACCGAAGGCTTGGCGAACTGGGATCCGATCTGGCCCCACCACGGCATTCGCATTCTGCCGGGGCCAAGTTCGATGTGGTTTGACGCTTTGGGCGACCGTATGGAAGCACCGTATCTGCCCGGCTTTGACAGCTTGGGGACCCTGAAGCGAATTTTATCGACAGGGCATGAGCACAGCTGGTTCATTCTGACCCAGAAGATCATCGAGAAAGAGTTTGCCTTGTCCGGCTCCGAGCAGAATCCGGACCTGACCTCAGGTAAGTGGTCAGAGGTGATTAGGCGTCGCTTGATGACCAAGGGCGCACCGGGGCCGGTAGAGGCGTTTAAGGAACATGGTGGGGACTTTGTTGTGGCCAACTCGTTGGAAGAGTTGGTTGCTGGCATGAACAAGATCACGCCGGATGTGCCTGTCATCTTTGAGAAAATCCGATCCCAGATCGAAGCGAGGGATGCGCAGATTGACAATGAGTATTGCAAGGACGCGCAGGTAACGGCCATTCGCGGGGCGCGGAACTATCGGGGAGACCGGTTGATCCGCACGGCCAAGCCGCATCGGATTTTGGACCCAAAGAACGGTCCGTTGATTGCAGTGCGCTTGAACATCCTGACGCGGAAGTCCCTTGGCGGGTTGCATACGGATGTCACGGGGCAGGTGCTGCGGCCGGATGGCAGTGAGTTTGAGGGGCTGTTTGCGGCTGGAGAAGTCGCAGGCTTTGGCGGTGGTGGGTATCACGGCTACAACGCCTTAGAAGGCACCTTCCTTGGCGGCTGTATTTTCTCTGGAAGGGCAGCAGGACGGAGCGTGTAGACCGGTTTCGAATCTGTGGTATCCTTCCAATATTGTTAAAAAGTTGGGAGGATACGTTATGAAGAAACTTATGGCTGCTTTGGCAATTTTGCTGAGTTCTCAAGCTTTTGCAGGGGAGACGCCATCGCCTGAGGGGGCGAAAGTGTATTTCATCAACCTCAGTGATGGCGATTCTGTGGAGGCGCCGTTTGTGGTGAATTTTGGGCTGTCCGGTATGGGGGTTGCGCCTGCTGGGACGGAGAAAGAAAACACCGGGCATCACCACATTTTCATCAACCGCCCGCCGCTTGGAGAAGGGGCGGAAGATGCAGAGCTGATGGAGAACGGCGTGCCCACGGACGACAATCACCGGCATTTTGGGGGTGGTCAGACCGAAGTGACGTTGGATTTGCCGGCTGGGACCCACACGTTGCAGCTGGTTTTGGGGGATGAGTTCCATGTGCCGCATAACCCGCCCGTGGTATCAGATGTGATCACCATCACTGTGAAATAACACGTTTTTTTGCATTGCAAGACTGTCTGGTCGGGGGCAGGATCGGGGCATGACAGACATGCCTTTGCCACCCGCCGATGCAGATGCGCGCCGCGCTATTAAGCCGGTGATTTGCTACCCAAATAAGACGCTGCCGGAGGCGCCCATGGCGCTTTACAAAGCGGCACGTGCGACTGCCAGAAAGGTTGATGAGGTGCTGATACCGGCGCGGGATGCGCGGTGTTTTGAGGTGCCTGCAGGGCATTTTTTTCGGATTTCATCTGTGGAAGGACCGCAGGTTGGGGACTTGAACCTGTGGAACTCCAAAGACCTGAGTGAGCGATTTTTCTCAGGAAAGACAAGGGCTTTACACGGCACGCACATCACAACCGGTGAGCGGATGTGGACCAACTTGCCAACGTTGCGGCCTATGGCGACCATCGTGGAGGATACGTTGGGGTGGTACGGGATCGACGCGTATGGCGGGTCGGTGCACGACGTGATTGGCACGCGCTGTGATCCCTATACCGGAAATCTATTGGCCGGGGGTCATTATCACTATTGCTGTCATTCCAATTTGACGCGTGTCTTGGCGGCGCACACAGGGATGTCGCTGCATGAGGCTGAGCCGTATGTGCATGATGTTCTTAATGTTTTTATGTGCACCGGTTTCACACGAGACACTGGGCAGTACTTCATGAAGGCCAGTCCGGTGCGGCCAGGGGACTATCTGGAGTTCTTTGCCGAGATTGATCTATTGGGCGCGCTGAGTGCCTGTCCGGGGGGCGATTGTTCCAGCGAGCACAGCTCGGATACAGCGGCATGTTACCCGATGCTGGTGGAGGTGTTTGCTCCGGAAGAGGGCGCATTGGGTGACTGGAAATCGCCTGCGATCAATGGCTACGACAGGAGCCATGGCGTGACCGGTTAACCAGTCAAAACCACGTCGGTATTGCGTCGGTATCACGTCTGTATCGCGGAGGTGCAGGGCTTTAGTCGCTCCCACGCGTTAACACTTGTCGCTGAGTGGATCAGGCGTCCAGTTCTGCGTCCCAGTAGAGGTAGTCCATCCAACTGTCGTGCAAGAAGTTGGGGGGGAACTTGCGCCCGATGTTGCGTAACTCCTCTGCCCCAGGCTGGCGCGGCGGTTGGCGCAGGCTCATACGGGCCTGACGGAGGCTCTTGGAACCTTTTCGGAGATTACACGGGGAGCAGGCCGCAACCACGTTCTCCCAACTTGTGATCCCGCCTGCGGCGCGAGGGATCACGTGGTCAAACGTGAGATCGCCACGTGCTCCGCAATACTGGCAACTAAACCCGTCCCGCAGAAAAAGATTAAAGCGCGTGAAGGCCACGCGCTTTTGCGGTTTTACGTAATCTTTGAGCACCACAACGGAAGGGATCCGTATTTCGGTAGAAGGGCTACGGACCACATGGTCATATTCAGCTACAATATCGACCCGTTCCATGTAGGCTGCTTTGATGGCGTCTTGCCAAGGCCACAGCGACAAAGGGTAGTAGGATAGGGGGCGATAATCCGCATTGAGCACCAATGCCGGATGTTGTTTCAATCCGCCCGGTTGTCGCGTGAATTCCGTCCTAAAGTCGCCGTCCATAAGGGCACTCCCTCGCTGCGTTCGTGCCGCAGTGGCACGAGGCCTAAAACCACTATATCTCGTGTCTCAACTCTGACAAGCCTCACAATATGCGTGATGTGCATTTGTGATGAGGCAAATGCAGGGTTTCATAGATGGGTGACGTATTTGTGACGCCGGGCGCCTAAAACACAGTCACCCCACCTGTTTTACGGGCGGGGTGAGTTCTTGGTTCAGGCTTGGGAGGTTGGCGTTACCAGAACTTCAGGCCTGACATGTCAAAGGTCTTTGACAGTGTAACTGCCACGCGGGGATCGTCCTGGGCAATCATGCTACCAATGCCGTGGCGGCCAAGGGCATTGGTGACCTGCGCATCCACCGAAAAGCCTGAGCGGCCAAAGTGATAGCGTGCGCCGGCGGCCCAGATGGTCTGATCGCTGTCGCGGCCAACAGGGGTAACCTCGGCCATCACTTCAAGACCGTTGTTGAAGTTGTAGCCGAGCCCCAGACCGAGACCGACAA
>Ga0189275_100489_pt1 | contig 14193 bp, 14 predicted proteins | sample N19A6minimetaG_FD_130329 | JGI IMG/M metagenome (GOLD analysis project Ga0189275, IMG submission 130329) | Marine microbial communities from the Costa Rica Dome - N19 A6 mini metaG | ecosystem: Environmental > Aquatic > Marine > Oceanic > Photic zone | place: Costa Rica: the Eastern Pacific...
AGGTTGCCAGACGCGCCGTCCGTGGCAATATTTTCGAGCGCCAACGCTGGCGAGATGCCGCCGGACCCCAGCATGTAGTGTCCCTGCAGATCGCTAAGCGCCGACAAATCAGCCGCGCTGAACCCGATCAGGTGCGGCCCGGCGCCGCCAAGCGCAAGCACTGGCTGGCGGGTAAATGTAAAATCGGCCATTTAGCTCTCCTTGTAGATGTGCGGCAGGATGTCGTAATTCACCAGTCGGGCCGCGCCGTCTGCGTCCAGGTGCAGGGTATCGGACCAAAACCCGGCAGCGTTTTCCGTGGTGTGATCCCGCCAACGCGCTGCAGCGTTGACATAATCGAAGCCCAGCCTGTCGCACTCCGCAAACGCCGCCTCGCGAAAGTCCGAGAAGTCGCCGTTTCCGTTCAGCGTGTCGCCATGCTCTGGCGGCGCGACATAGCAGACGCCCATGGTCGGATTGCTGTCACGCAGCGCTGCCGCAATATCACGGATGCCGTCGGCGAGGGTGTCGGGGTAGCCCCCGCCATAGCGGGTATCGTTCGTGCCCAGGATGATTGCGACGGCATCCAGATCAAGGATGCTGGACCACGCCGCCAGATCGTCCTTGATGGTCGACCAATCGCTTCCCATCGACGATCCGTTGCCGATCTTGTAGATGGTCACCCCATCGTCGGACGGATTGTCCGCAATGATCCCGTAAAATTCGACCGTGCCCGCGTTTGTCGATACGTCGATTTCGACCAGCGCTGCACCGGCAAGCCCGGTAAGCTCCAGCGTGGTCACCGCATCGGACGATGCGCCAGCCACAGCCACCCATGACCCGCCATCGATCCTATAACGGAACGTGCCGTCCCCATCCCAATAGAGGATCTGCACGCGGTCAGCATCCAGCCCATCAACCGACCAGGATGCGGATGTGCCTGCGGTGTAGGCCGCGTGTCCGTCTGGTCCGCAAGATCGGCTTGGCGCATCGCCATCCGATGCGTCGTATAGTGTCCACCCCGATGACGACAGCGTGTAGCCCGCCATCGAATAGGTCGTCTTGCACGAGAAAAATCCATCGCCAGACTGACCAAGTGCGGTGGTCAACGATGTCTTGAGCGCGTCCGCGATTTGCTCGCGCTCGGTCCAACTGTCACCGATCAGGCCAAATCTCAGCTCACCAGAGCGGCCCTGTTTGAGCTTTATGCTATTGGAAAAATAGCGGCTCTGGTCTCGACCATCCGTGTGTATCCGCGCCGCGTGGCTGCGGCGACCCGCATAATCCATCTCGCCATCAATGGCCCAGGCGATCACGCGCCCGGCTGCGTCCGCCGCCAGGGGCACCCGCCCTGAGTTTCGGGCGTGCGGCAAAGGGGTTGTGCCTGTTTCCGTCAGGTGCGCCCGTTCATTGACGGTCATTAGGAGCTTAGACGTGCCCTCGGTCAGATCGTCGCTGTCGCCGCTGCTGGCCACGTCCACCAGGCCAAGTGCGGTACGTTGCGCCGCCGGGCTTGCAGCAGTAACCAGCGCCTGCCCCGCCGCGCTCGCGTCGGAAATATCGCTGACCGGGTGCGTGTGGCTCGCGGCCGCCTTGCCGTCCAGAGCCGTCTGCTGCGCCGCGCTGACCGGCTTGTCCGCGTCCGAGGTATTGTCGACGTTGCCGAGCCCCACATCGGAGGCGGTCAGGGTCACCGCCCCGGTGCGTCCCGCGACCGAGGTCACGTCATTGACTTGCGCCCCCGTCTCGACGCCGGCCAGCTTGGACCGCTCGGTCGTCGTCATCAGCAGCTTCGCGGCCCCCTCGGTCAGATCGTCGCTGTCGCCGCTGCTGGCCACGTCCGCGAGGCCCGAGATGTCCGAAATCGTATGACCGTGTGCAAAACTTGCGTGTCCGGCCCGGTGCCAGTTGTCGGTATACGTCGTGGTGCTGGCATCGTCGGCCAACGCCAACAGCACGTCGCTCACGGCGAATGCCACTCCATCGACGGTATCCGCCCCGCTGACCCGCCAGAACTGGCCCTTGGTCGCGCCGGACGGAAAGGTGCCACCGGATGCGTCCCATTCGCCCTGGAACAGGGCGTAGTTGCCGATGACTGCCGCCAGCTCGGGCGAGGCGATCAACTGCAGCGCCAGGTCGCCGATTGCCTGCCGCACGGTCGAGCCAGCGTTCAGACCCAACACTTGCGTCAATGTCGAACTGGGGTTCAATGTGGCTGTAGATTGTCCCGCGTTGGGCATTGGAAGCTCCTGGAGAAAGTGTCAGATCACCTCGGCGGACAATGGCGTCGAGAGCGGGCCCGGGACACTCGCACTGTTGTGCGGCGCGAGGACGTAGGTGTAGGTGCCAGAGGGGATGCAGGCGGCGGTCTCAAAGTAGCGGACCACGTCGTCGATCGATCCGTCGAAGTCGGCGTCGGCGTCGAAGGCAAACCCAGTGGGTGCGGCGCTGGCGCTGTCGGCATCGAGCACCTGGACGAAGGTCCCGTCGGAATCGATCGCATCGCCCGTGACCTCGTCGCTGCCGGTGAGCACCGGGGTGATCTCGCCTGCCGTCCGGCCCGAGACCGTCACGGCGATGCGCTGGTTGCCGGTGAGGTCCGAGGTGCCCTGCGACAGTCGCCCGGCGCTGCCTGAACTGTGTGTCGCCACGCCGGAGCCGATGCTCCAACCCGTGCCCTCGGTCCAGTTCGCGGCACTGTCGAAAGTGCCGTTCAAGCCCAGATCAACCCGCGTTGAATCGCCGTCAATGAAGGAATAGGTACCGCCGGCCGTGACTGAGATCGGAGCGCCCACGGCGTGCAGATCGGGATCGAGCGTGTCGCCATCCGGCACGCGGTATATCTGGACCTGGGCGGTGTTGGGGTCGCTGACCGCGAACTGGACTGCCACGTGGCCGAGACCGGGCGTGACGGTGATTGCATCGTCGTCGAGCGCGGTCGGGCGGGTGCCGGCCGAGTCGCCGACGTCGATCACCTCGGTATCGGTGTAGGCGCTCGGGGTGCCGTCGAAGGCCAGGGCGCGGGCGCGGATTTCCACGGCGTCGTCGATCAGGTACGGCCCGAGCTCGACGCCGGACGTGGTCCAGAATTCCACGATCGTGGTCCAGGTGGGCGCACCGACCAAGCGGTGGTCGAGCTCGTATTTCACGGGCAGCACTGTCGTGTCGCTGCCCGGCGCCAGGCTCACGAAGATGTCGTAGGTCACACTCGGCGTGCCGCCGTCGTATCCGACGGTCTGATTGACCTCTTCGATGATCTGGATGACCGGCACGTCGGGGGCCACGGCGGCGGTCGACGGATCGAAGAGGATTTCTCCGACCTGGCCGGTCCAGGTGGTCGGCACCTCGGCATCGGTGAGTGTGTCGATCTCGGGCGCGGCGGCCACCATGTGAACCACTTGGGCGAAGGCATCGCCGGCCTCGATGCCGCGCAGCTTCAGCTCCAGGCTTTCCTGCCCCAGCGCTCCGAAATGCGCGATCTCGCCAATCCGCGGCGCGTCGATATCCTCGGCCGCCAGGGCCACGGCAGACACGCCCGGCCGGGTGATCAGCGGCACGACAACCGACGTACCTATGGCGTCCTCGTCGTCCTCGTATGTCCGGTACCGGAGCGCATAGGCGCTGCCCTCTTCCATCTCGAAAGGATCGTCCAGGACGATGGCCCGGCCTTCCACATTCATGATCCGCGCCGCATGCAGCGTGCGGTCCAGCACGTCGATCGCCGCCATCACGACGTCGCCCCGGGTTGCGACTCGCGCGCCACCGTCCTGGATGGCCGTGAAACTGTCGAGCCGGTAGGTCAACTCGTGTTGCCGACGGCGCGTCTCGATCCAGACTTCGTCCGGATCGGTCTTGCCGATCATCGGCAGGGCCTCGGTCAGGGTGATGTCGCCCTCGTGGCCCGGCCAGGGCACGATGCGCTCGGCCGCTTCCCAGCCGTTGGTTTCGTCGTTGAACTGGACGCGGAAGGCATGGGGCGGGCGCAGGTAGTTGCGGCGCCAGCGGAAGTTGCTCGAATTGCGCGGGCTGATGTGATCGACCACCAGCCCGCCGGGCCGATCGATCACCACGCCCCAGCGCACCCCATCGTGTCGCGGCGTGGCGCGGCCGGCGGCACAGATCGTCATCAGCTGTTCGCGAAAGCTCTGCGACTCCTGGTGGATGTAGTCGTATTTCAGGCCCTTGCTTTCGCACCACTCGTGCCAGTCTTCGAGCTGCTCCAGGTCGATCTCTTCGTCGGTCACCGGGAACGGGTTCTGCGGGCTCTGCAGCGCCGCGCGGTAGGCAGTGGCGGGGTTGCGGCTGAGCGCCTCGTCCCACTCCGATCCGTCCCAGTCCAGGGCATAGCGCTGGGCGATCGCGTTGACGTTGTCGAGCGGGCCGCTCAGCTGCTCGGTCGCCTTGATGCGCAGCCCGACCAGGGCCAGCGGCTTGTCCATGTTGAGCGGGTATTCCGGCCGGATGCTCTGCACCGCGGCTACGTCCATGCGGATCGAATAGGTGCCGTCGGTGTTGTTGGTATCGGCGTTCATCCGGGTGATCTCGGCCTCCCAGTGGCCCCGCGTCGGCAGGGTCCATCGGTACTGGCGAAAGAACGGCTTGCGGATCTGCTCGTAGAAGGTGAGCTCGGCCACATCGATCCATTCGGTGTCCCCGACCAGGCGATGGCGGATTCGGATGATGTTGGGCGTCGGGCGAAAGCCGCCGTCGCTCTTGACCCGGAAGAGGCCTTGCGGGAAGGCGAAGATCACCGCCATTTCGGTGGCGTTGCGGGCGCTCTCGCGCACGATCGACGGCGCGACCCAGACACCGTCCTCGCTGTAGCGCTGCAATTCGGCGCCGACCCGCTCCTCGATGACCTGCTGGGGATAGAGCGGAATCGGCGTGTCATCGTCACGGCCTTCGCGCTGCTCGATCTCAACGTCGGTAAAGTTCTCGATCAGCGTCTCGCCGATGCGCAGATCGGAGATGTCCAGCGGGCCGTAGCCGAAGGTCAGCAGCGCAGTGACATACTGCTCGTCGCCGATGATCGTGGTGTAGGGCATCGCCGCAAAGACCGGCGCCATGCGGTGGCGGCCCAGCATGTAGGGCACCGGCTCATTTGGCCGCGCCGTGTTCTGCCATCCCGAGATCGCATAGCTATTGCCCGGACGGTCCGGCGTGTCGGGCTGCTGGATCGGGATCAGCGCATTGAGCAACATGGTCCCGGCGACGGTGAGCCCGGCGGTGATCAGCCCGCCCGCCAGCGTCTGGCCGAGGCCGGCGGTCGGCACGATGGCCGCGGCCCAGAACTGGCCCAGCGCCATGGCCGCGACGGTGATGACCACGGTCAGGACAGACCGCAGGGCGCCGTCGTCGCCCGGTACCAGGCGCAGGACCACCTGGACATGAGGCTTGGGCCGGGTGCAGTGCCAATAGTCCGGATGCACGACGGCCACGTCGTCATGGGCCACCAGCAGCACGCGGACGCTGTCGCGCTCGGCTGGCAAAATGCCCGGAAAGGCCCGGTCGATCATCTCGTCGAGGGTCAGGCCCTGCGGCATCTGGACCTCGCGACTCAGCCCGGCGTCAAGCACCGGGATCGCGGTTGTCGAGACGAGATCACGGCTCATTCAATGGTCCCTTCAACATGCCTGAAAGCGCCCTTGAACCGGTGCTGCCAGCGGCCCTGATCGAACCGCTCGATCTTGGCCGCGTCCCGGCCCTGGACATGCAGCATGCGGCGGCGGTCCACCGCCACGCCGATGTGGGTCCGGTACTGGCCAGCGCCGAAGACCAGCGCGTCGAAACGACGGATGACATGCGCGGGCTGCCAGGACCCGCGCGCCTCGGCGGCATTGATCAGCCGCGAGACCTCGTCGCGTTCCGCCGGATCGGTGTAGTCGCCGGCATAGGACGGCAGATCGATCTGCAGCTCTTCCCGGTAGACCAGGCGCAACAGCCCCCAGCAATCGACGCCCTGCCGGTCGCGGCCGAGTTTCGCGGCGGGCAGCCCGACGTATCGATCCGACCAGTTCATCGGAAGAGCCCCGGAAACCGGTCTCGGGTGAAGCGATCCATCGGCACCGATTCCTCCTCGATCTCCTCGCGCGAGATGCTGAGCTCGACCACATCGCCGTCGCCGTCGGCCACGAGCAGCGAGAGGCCGCGCGCCTCCTGCTCGATGACGTCGGGCGCGGCCGCAAAGACCAGCGCCATGTGGACAGTGGCGGGATCGGTGAAGGAGCGCAGGAGCCTGGCGATGTCATTGTCGACATTGCTCAGGGTCAGGGAAAACGCGGTCGGCACATCCTCCTGGTCGGAGGGCAAGGTCGCGGCCACCAGCACGAAATAATAGGGATCGGTCACCGGGTCCGCGTCCAGCCAGGTCGACCGGGTGCCATAACGCAGCGGCTCGGTCGACAGGCGCTCGGTCGGGTCGGTGGACAGGCGGATCGGGTCGGCAAGGTCCGCATGCTCGACGGTGATCAGCATGGTCAGGACCTGCGCCGTGTTGGCATCTTCCTGCGCGCGCCGGGCATTGACCGAGACGGTCCTCATGGCAGCACCGCCACCTGGAAGGCGATCTCGAAGTCCACCTGGGCATAGACCGTCTCGGAGGGCTGTTCGGTCAGCAGGCACAGCCAGTTGGCGGCGATCAGCAACGGCGTGCCGTCTTCGGTGGTCAGCGGCGTGCCATCCTCGGTCAGCAGCGCCCAGCCGTCCGAGGTTGGATCGGGCATCCAGAACGGCATCGATCCTCGGTCGGTCTCTTCCAGCCAGAAGGTGTCGAAGATGCCCTTCTCGAACCGCGAGACGATGACCGAGAGGTTCACCAGGCGCGCATGCGACGAGAACCGACGGCGAAAGCCCGGCGGCCCGGTCTCGGCATTGCGACGCATGCGCGGGTCCTGCGGCGCGGCGCCATAGCCCTTGCGGGTCGGGTGCGGCAACTGGCTGGGCCAGACGGGCACGGTCATCGCCGCGTCCCCCGAGGCTTGAGGCCGAACCCGTCCTTCAGCGTGCGCCGCGCGCCGCCGCCGGGCGTGGACAGGGCGCTGCCCACCATGTCGGACAGGACCATCTTGTAGGCGCGCCCGCCGCCCTGGGCGGGCACCTCCTCGATCTCGCCCTGCACCGGAACCGACGAACGGTTGTCGAAGTAGAAGGCAACCTGGACCGCGCCGGGCGCCGTGGTGCCGCCCGAGACGCCACCGCCGGCCGCAAACCGCGGGAAGTCCTCGCCGGCATTGATCCGCTCCAGCAGGCCCCGGTTGCGGGCGGTGGCCTTGGCATTGGTCACGAACTCACCCGAGGACAGCCAGGTCAGGTTGTCGTCGGATGTCCCGTCGCCCCGGCCATAGATCATGCCGCCCGCCGCGCGCGCCTCGATGCTGCGCCAGCCGGTGCGGCGGTCGGACTTGCGCGGTGCGGGCTCGCCCACCATGCCGCCCGCGGCTCGGGCGGGGGCACCTGACAACGTGCCGGCCAGCGAGTTGGCCAGGGCGCCCAGCAGCCCGCCTTCTCCACCGCCCAGGAGCCCCGCCAACGGCCCTTCGCCGAGCAGGATCGCCTGGAACACCGCCTCCGCCAGCGCCTCGGCCGCGCGATCCGCGGCGGCGGCAAGGGCGTCGGCACCCTGCGTCGCCCCGCGAAAGAGATCGTACCCCGTATCCTTGAGGTAATCGGCCAGATCGGCTTGGCGCTCCAGCGCCTCCTCTTCTTCCTGAAGGGTTCCGATCAACCCGCGCACCGCCTCGCGTTCCGCGTCTGTCGCGCCTTTGAGGGCCTCGCGGTTGCGCAGCATCTCTTTCTGGACCGGGTCGGTCTCGCGCAGGAGCGCCAGCTGATCCTGCAGACCCGAGATCAGCTTTTCGACCGCCTCGCGTTCCTTGTCGACGGCACTGGCGCGGCTCGATCCACCGCCGCGACGACTGCCGCCGCCACTGGAGAGGGTGCGTTGGAGCTTGGCATATTCGGTATCCGCCGCATTCGCCGCCTGGGTCAGGCGCTCGGCATCCTCCGCGGCGGTCCGGACTTCCGACTCGGCGGCGGCAAGCTCGCTCGCGCGGCCGCCAGTGATCAGCCCATACCCGCCGTCGTCAAGCGCCTCGCGGAAGTCGATGACCGCCTCGCCACCGGCCCTCGCGATCGGGTCACCCACTGTATTCAGTCTGTTCTGGTCTCTTTGGAAACGCGTTCGCGCAGCTACGCTGGATCGGGCGGCGCTGACCAGGGCGTTCATCTGGGCTACCGCAGCGCTCAGGTTGGCCGCCATCGCCGAGGCCGCGTTGGCGCCCTCCCAAATGCCGGAGGCAACGTCGACACCCGCCAGTTCCCGGGCCAGCTCGAAATTCGCCCGCATTTCTTCCTTCAAGGACTCCGCCACGTCGTGGGTGGCAAGCATTTCCTCGAAAGCGGCCCGCTCGGCGGCCGCGCGGTGATCGGCAACTTCGGCGCTGTCTTCACCGTATAAGGCAATCAGGCGCTGCAGTTCGACTTGATCCCGGAGACTTTCGAGCATTTCTTCAGCTGCGCCGGCGGCGGCCAGCCGCTCCGACGCGTAGTCACGAAATGATGTGACGAGTTCGCCGCCGAGTTCTAGTAAAGCCCGCATCCCTGCCGCATCAGCGGCAACCATTTCGGAGACTTTCAAACCCAGCTTTGCAGCTTCGGCATTGGCTTCCCGGAAAACTTCGGGGATCTTTTCCGCGCTGCCATACACCTCAATCAGAACTGAATTCAGCTCTTGCGCCGCGGCAGCTCCTTCGCGAGGTCCAGTCGCGTTTGAAACGTTCCGTAGGGCCCCTTCAATCCTCTCGGCTTCCGCAATTGTGACCCCGAACTGACGGTTGAGTTCCTCTGTCCAAAGGGCAAGATCGGAAGAGGCTTCCGGGCTTTTCAGCGCCAGATCGCGGGTGATCCGAATGCTGTCCAACATCGAACTGATCCCGCCGAGATCGTCGCCGAGTTCTTCGACGGCACCACGCATTGCAGTAAGTGCCTCGGCGCGGGCCGAATCCCTCAATGTCTCGGCAAATCCTCGGGCTTTACCCGCGGCAGAACCAAACTTCTCCTCCAGCTCGCTGGTATCTGCCACCGCAAGCTTCGCATAGCTGGAGTATTCGTCCACCGCCGAGGACAGGTCGTCCATCCTGTCCTCGAACGTTTTCGCCTCTTCCTCGGCACTGGCGAACCACTGGGTCATCGCCCCGGCCGCGGCGATCGAGCCGATGGTGATCAGGTTGATCGGGGTCAGCATCGATGCAATCGCGCCGCCGACGAGCTTGAAGGCGTCCTTGCCCTTCACGCCCATCTGGCCCCAGACTTGGTTGATCTGGGTCCCTTGCTGGATCGCCAGCTGCATCGGGTTCTGCCCGGCGATCAGCATGGTCAGGACGTCGTTGCCCTGCGCCGTGAGGTTGGCCATCGACCCGGCCGCACGCTGGTTGGCGTCGGCCATGGTATCGACCCGTCCGGCGCTGGCCCCGGCCGAGCTGCCCAGCGTGTCGACGCCGCCCGCCGCGCCGCGGCTCTTGCTGCCCAGCGTTTCGCTGGCGCGGGCGGCGTCCTTCTGGGCCTTCTCGACCCGGCGCACTTCCTGGACGGCGGCCTTGCCGTCTGCGTCGATCAGGAGAGAGACCCGGAACGTCATGTCATGCCTCGTTCAATGCGGCGCGCGCGGCCAGTTCGATGATCTGAAGCTCTTCCCAGAGCGCCGGTGTGGTTTCGATCCCGGCCCGCCGCAGCCCGGCATCGCAGGCGGTGTAATCGAGCCCCGTGGCCCGGGCCGAGCCGTCATGACGCGCGATCCAGCGCCACTGGGTATCGATGGCCAGGAAGGCGGTGACGGCGGGCACATGCTCGGCCCAGACGGCGCCGGTGTCGGGATCGAGATCGGAAGGGGCCAGATCGATCCCCCAGAGCGCGGCGTCTGCGATGGCCTCGTCATGTGTGCCGCTCCCAGAGCGGAGCGTGCCACTGGCCCAGGCACGCCCCGCCCATGTCAGTTTTTTAGCTTCAGCCGGGTGACCGCTTCGGAATAGGTCCGCATGAGGGCAAGGCGGGCATTGTCCATCGCCAGCACGCTGTCGCGCAGGTTGGGGCTGTACTCCAGCGGCGTGTCATCGTCGCCGATCACGTCGTCCAGCCGGACGATGGCATCGCGCAGGAAGTCTTTCATCCCCTCGACTCCGAAGAGATCGTGATCCTCGGCCGAGGTGACGCGGAAGGTGGCCTTCAGCGTGTCTTCGCGGAAGTCGTCGCCCTCGGGGACGAGGATGGTCACGATCCGGGTGAATTCCGGGCGGTCGTTGATCTTGAAGCTCATGGCAGCTGTCCTTGTCGTCTTCTGGGTCAGGTGAGGGCGAGGGTCCACTGGTCGTTGCCGGACGAGGCCAGCGGCACGAGGCGCAGGGGCCATTCGGTGATGTTCTGGGCGTTCTCCAGCCCCTGCGGCCGCTGCATCTGGGCCGTGGGCGCGGTGAGCGTGAGGATCTTGCCCGCGGCGGTCCCGTGGACGAGAACCACTGCGACCTCGGTCTGCGCCTTGGCGAGCGTGTAGGGGTTGAAGGAGGAAAGCGGCTGTGCCTCGACCGTGCAGGTAAAGGCGTCCTGGCGTCCGGTGATCAGCACGCTTTCCGACCCGATCAGGAACCGGTTCTCGACCTGGTTGCCGAGATCGAGCATCGCCTGGCGCAGTACGAAAGCGGTGCCGCCAATCGTGAAGGTGGGCGTGTTGGCCGAGGTGGCCAGCGACGGCTTGAGGAAGGCCGACAGGTCCGGCGTCGGGCGCGTGGCCTCGGCCGGATCGACGAAGAGCCCGGTGAACTCGAACTCGATGTAGGGGATGCCCTGGGCCGTGACGCTGAACTTCGCATTGCCCCGGGTACCGGTCAGCTTGTGCAGGGTGGCGCCGACGTAGAAATAGAGCGTGCCGCTTTCATGCGAGGACGAGACCGGGTTGTAGGTCACCGAGGTGTCGGCGACGATGGTCTCGGCACAGCCGCACATCCGCAGAAGCTTGCCCCAGCCCGGCGCGGTGCCGGCAGTGCCCGATCCCTGCATTTCGACCTTGAAGCTGACCTTGGCGTGCAGCTCGGCCGGGATGGTCGGATCGGCGGACATGTAGGGCAGTTCCAGGTCGCGGCTGACGTCATTGCCTTCCATCGGCGTGATCGAGCCATCGACCGTGAGGACCGCATCCGCGCCGTCCGGAGTGGCATCGGTGCCGTAGGTCGACTCAATCTCGACCGTGACGATCTTGGTGTTCCAGAGGATTGGAGCGGGCATTTAAGCCTCCTTTACCGCCGGTTTGGCGGGGCTTTTGCGCTTGGCTTTCTTCGGCGCAGGATTGGGGGTCAGCCCGCCGTCGGGCTTGCGGGTGTAGCTGCCACCTTCGGAGGGCAGTTCGACTTTCTCTTGCGGTTTGGCCGGTTCGGTCATGTTGCGATCCTCAGCTGGTCGATGATGGCAAAGTCGATCTGGTAGCTCAGTAGCCCGGCCTTGATCCCGATCAGGGCGCCGCGGCTCAGCTGGAACACGCCGATCTCGTCCGAGGACTGCCAGCCCGCGATCGCGGAGATCACCGTGTCGATGAAGGGCCGGATATCGGCCAGGGCCCTGGCACCATGCGCATCGTGGCCGCGCAGGAAAAGCACGACGCCGATGCTCTCGGCGATCTGCTGGCGAAACAGTCCGGACACCACGTCGGGCTGGGCACCGCGCAGGCCCAGCGGAATGACATAGGCGGCGGGGTCCTGCTGGGGCACCGTGTCGCCGTCGACCAGGGCCTTGTACTCTGCCGCGCCCTGGACGCTGCGCAGGTCGCTGACCTCGGACTGCAGCCGGGCAATGGCAGCGTCGAAATCGACCATCAGATGAAGCCCTTCATGTTGGTCTCGGTGAAGGGTCTTTCGCGGTCCGTCATCCGGGCGCCGCCGCCGCCGGTGTCCTCGGGCTCGACCCCGGCGACGGGCAACTTGATCGCGCCAGTGCCGATCTCGCGCAGCTGGCGCAGGGCGATCTCGTAGTCGTCCTTGATCTTCTGATCCGGCGAATAGACGTGCAGCTTGTAGATCGCGACGGCCTTGGCGATGTCCGCCACCAGGGGCGGCGTCACGTCCATCGGCAGCTTGTAGCGGTTGGCCAGGTAGCCGTCGATCAGCGCGTCGGTGTCGGCCAGCGCCTCGTCGATCACATCGGTATCAATCTCCCCGGCGGGCGGCGTGGCCCGATCGGTGAGCGAGATCAGCAGACGCGCGCCGTAGCGGTCGGTCAGGTCTGTGAGCGATGTATAGGCCATGTCTCAGCTCCGCTGCGAAAGTCGCCCGGCGAGGAGCTGCCATTCCCCCGCCGGGCAGTTTGCCGGGCCCGCGAACGGGCAAGTCATTTCCGGCGAGACCGCCGCACGCGCCATCCTGGGGGGATGTCTGCTCGCCCGTGCGACGGCATTTCGAACGGGGCTCATTGACTCTCGTGACGGAGCCGCCCCGCGCTCTCAGCCCTGCCCGCCGACTTCCCGTCGGGGATCAGAAATCGTTGGCTGGCCGCGTGACCACGGTCAGGACCGGATCGGCAACCAGCGCCGCCTTGTCATCCTCGGTGAGCTCGTCGAGCGGGATGATAACCGGCTCCGGACCGAAATGCCGGCCGGCGCGGCGACGGCCCTTGCGGGGCCCTACCACTTCGACCACCAGCTCCGGCGCTTTCGGGGCCGACGTCTTGGCCGGGGCGGATGCCGGGGGCGTGGAGCCTCCGGCATCCTGCCCCCCGCCAGCCTGGGCCTTGGCCGCTTCCGCAGCCTCGACCCGCTCCTCAAGCTTGGCGTCCCCGATGTTGTGCGGATAGTCCAGGCCGGCCTCGGCCGCCCGGGCTTCCAGTTCCTTGCGCTTGTCGGACTTGTCAGCCATGTCTCAGCCCCTCACGCCAGCCAAGGCACGACGAGCAGTTTGGCAGTGCCTTTCCACTCGTTGGTCTCACCGCCCGAGGCGTATTCGGAGTTGAGGATCTTGCGCCCCGCGCTTTCCAGCGACGGCGGCACGACGAGCAGGTTGGGCGTGATGCCCAGCGGGCGGCCATGGTCGCCTTTCATGCCCGACAAAGCCGCGCGACCGGAGGCATATGCGGCGGCGTTCAGCGTCTGCTTGGAGCCATAGGCGAACTGCCAGAAGCCGAAGCCGACGTTGCCGCGCGCATCGGCGCCGTAGACGAATTCCTTGTTGTTGAAGACGTTGTCGTCGTCCAGCTTGTCCTTGGCGACAAACTGGAAGTCGCGGCGCTTCTGCAGGATGATCGGCTTGATCGCCCGGCTGACGTCCAGAAGGAACCAGGGCGTGCCGGAGCCGCCGCCGGTGTTGGAGACCGAGTTCACGGTCACACCATCCTCGTCGATCACCGGGTGATCGGAATCGAAGAAATACTGGCCGTCATAGCACTCGGTCGCGAAGCCCGCCTTGAGCAGCTCGAAGACCAGCTGATCCCATTTGGAACCGGTGGACATGCCCATTTCGGTGAACATCGGACCGTAGATGCCGAGGTTGTCGGTCTCGATATCGTCGCGATCGACGCCGATGGTCAGTTCCCAGGGCTTTTCCGTGATCGCGTAGTCATGCTGCGCGAGGTTCTGCACGGCGCGCGGGCCGATCCATTCGCGGACGCTGGGGATCTTGCCCAGCCAGCCGTATTTCTGCTCTTTTTGGGTGGAACGGACCTCGGTCGAAACGCGGGCATGCATGCCGGACGCTTGGCCGAGGCCGCCCTGGAACGCCGTGCTGAAGCCGACGCGGAGGGTGTTGAGAGTTGCGGCGTTAACCAGCATTTGCAGTCCCCTTTACGATGCTTTGATGAGTGCTTCGTCGACGCGAACCCAGACACCCTGGGCGTCGACGTCGACAATGATGCCGGCCGGAGACCGGGCCGAAGAGCCGTCGGTCTTGGCCACGGTCTGATCGTCGACGGCATAGGCCACGTCACCGATCTCGGCGATGGTGATCTCGTCGGCCGAGGCCGAGTTGCCGAACTGGAAGATGCCAGGGCGGAACCGGGCCGAGAGATCGCCGTTCGAGCCCGAGCCGTTGTCGACCCGCTCCTCGGCGCGGCCGACGCCGACCAGGCCGGTGGCGGTCTGGCCTTCGATCAGGTAACCGGCGGCGTTGCGCATCACGAGCGCGCCCGCATAGATCGTGGTCGACGCGGCCACCGCGCCGGAAAAGACATCGCCCTGCAGCCGCGCCG
>Ga0189275_100490_pt1 | contig 14125 bp, 13 predicted proteins | sample N19A6minimetaG_FD_130329 | JGI IMG/M metagenome (GOLD analysis project Ga0189275, IMG submission 130329) | Marine microbial communities from the Costa Rica Dome - N19 A6 mini metaG | ecosystem: Environmental > Aquatic > Marine > Oceanic > Photic zone | place: Costa Rica: the Eastern Pacific...
GGCGTTGCAACTTCACCAACATGTACGCCGGTCCGGAGCACTTCCTGTCTGGTAACCCGCATTTCTGCAAATCCGCGCTCAGCCGCTACACACAGTGGGATTTCATCGACATGGTGGCCCGCCATGGCATCGCCTACCACGAGAAGACCTTGGGTCAGCTGTTTTGCGACAATTCCGCCAAAGACATTATCGCCATGCTGCGCACAGAGATGGCGCAAGCCGGCGCAAAGTTGTCGCTGGAAACCCAGATTGTTCAGGTTGGCCGGGACAGGACAGGTTTCACGGTTGAGATCGAAAAATCAGGCCGCCGCGAAACACTCTCTTGCCGCAACCTCGTACTGGCGACCGGCGGGAAATCTATTCCCAAGATGGGCGCCACGGGTCTGGCCTATGACATTGCGCGACAGTTTGGCCTGACGATCTCGGACACCCGCGCGGGACTGGTGCCCTTCACCTTCTCCGATGGTCGCTTCAAAGCCATCTCCGGCGTGGCTCATCCTGTGTGCGCAACGGCCAACGGCACCACCTTTGACGAGGCCATGCTCTTTACCCACCGTGGCCTCTCCGGCCCGGCGATGCTGCAAATCAGCTCTTACTGGCGCGAAAGCCAGCCGATCCACATAAACCTCTTCCCAGACAGCGACCCGTTTGAGGAGCTGCGCAACCGCCGCCAGGCGCAAGGTCGCCGAAACCTCACCACCGAACTCGCCACTTTGCTGCCAGGCCGATTGGTTGAGCATCTGGCGAGCGAAATGGACCTGTCTGGCAATCTGGCGGATCAGTCCGACGTCGCGTTACGCGCGCTGTGTGAAGCTCTGAAAAATTGGGAAATGGTACCGACTGGCACCGAAGGCTACCGAACCGCCGAAGTCACATTAGGCGGTATCGACACGGATGAGCTGTCCTCCAAAACCATGGAAGCCAAAACTATGACTGGGCTCTATGTGATTGGCGAAGCAGCCGACGTCACCGGTTGGCTCGGCGGCTTCAACTTCCAATGGGCCTGGTCCTCAGGATGGGCCGCCGGACAAGCGATTGCCAAGCGGCCCAAAGCCTAGGTCTTAAATCCGATCAGTGGTGCTTGTCGGCCTTGCCAAACTCGCTGGTCAGGCGGGTGCGCAACTTTTTCGCCGCCCCTTTCAGCGCCGCCTGAATATCCGCCGCTTCGTGGTGTGCAGATAGCGGGCCTTTGCCACGTGGACGTGCTTCCATAGTGCACAGAATATGATCCGGCCCGTGCTTGTCCGCGTTCTGATCCTTCAGGTGCACTTCCACTCGGGTGAGACGGTCACTCATGTGTTCCAGATCGTTGGAAACAGCCAGCTCAGCCACCTCGATCACACGCTCGTCACCATGAATGAAGTTGTCGGTGTTCACCTGAATTTGCATCGTCAGATCCTTTCATCGTTACACTACAGACCTATGAAGGCCTGCGTGATTTACAAGGAACAAGCTCTTCATTTCCTTGTGTGAATTCAGGATAGACAGGCCATTTTCCGCCCACTTTGATGCTGATCAAACCTGCTCAAAAAGGCGGAGCAGCGCTCTCTTTTAGGAGAGTGATTCCTCAACGCACTTTGCAAAATCCTCACCACGTTTCTCAAAGCTGTTGTACTGATCAAAACTCGCCGCCGCCGGGGCCAACAATACGGTATCGCCAGCCTCCGCCTCAGCCGCCGCCTTGGCAACAGCCGTCGCCATATCGGTGCAAACCTCGGCATCAACGCCCTTGAGCTGCATCGCAAAGCTGGCCGCCTCGCGCCCAATCACATAGGCTTTCTTGACGCCACCGGCACTCTCTACCAGATCGCCCAGACCGCCCTCTTTCTCCAGCCCGCCACAAATCCAGCGGATGTTTTTGAAAGCCGACAGCGCTTTCTTGGCGGCATCCACATTGGTCGCCTTACTGTCATTCACATAGGTCACACCGTCCTGTTCGGCGATGATCTGGCTGCGATGCGGCAACCCACCAAAGGAGGCAAAACCTGCCTCGATCACGCGTGGGGCCAAGCCCAAAGAGCGACAGACCGCATAGGCGGCGCAGGCGTTCTGATGGTTGTGCGCGCCCGGCAGACCTTTGATATTGCGCAGATCAATCGACCCGGCCTGACGGCCCTTGCGGTATTCACTGAGGTAGCCCTTGCGGGCAAAGACATTCCAGCCAGCACCGGTCAGCTTGCGCTCGGTGGAAATCCGCATCACCCGATCATCCGCAGGCCCTTCCGACAACTGCCCCGCCAGAAATTTGCCCTCAATCTCATCCACGCCGACGATGGCGCGATCCGGCCCACCTTCGGCAAACAAGCGGCGCTTGGCGGCAAAATAACCTCCCATGCCCGCGTGACGATCAAGGTGATCCGGGCTGAGATTGGTGAAGACCGCCACATCCGGTGTCAGGCTGCGCGCCAGATCGGTCTGATAGCTCGATAGCTCCAAAACAACGACACCTCCATCTTCTGCTGGATCGATATCCAAGACCCCGCGGCCAATATTGCCCGCGAGCTGCGTGCGCCGTCCCGCCTCGCTCAAAACGTGATGGATTAGCGCCGACGTGGTAGATTTCCCGTTGGAGCCGGTGACCGTCACCACCTTAGGTGTGACTTCAAAACTGTCCCATTGCCGCGTGGCAAAGCTGCGGAAAAACAGACCGATGTCGTTGTCCACCGGCACGCCTGCCTCCAAGGCTGCGGCCACCACAGGGTTCGGCTCCGGATACAAATGCGGAATGCCCGGCGAAACAATCAAGCTGGCGATATCCTCAAATGCCTCCTGTCGGGACAAATCACGGCAGACGAAGCCTTCGCCCTCGGCAGTGTCCCGCGCCGTTGGGTTGTCATCCCAGCAGATCGCTTCGGCACCTCCCGCTCGCAACGCGCGCGCCGTTGCAAGGCCAGACCGCCCCAAGCCCAAAACCGCCACCTTTGCGCCGTCAAATCCCTGCACTGGAATCATGTGAAGTCCCCCAAGTCGTCTTGGCCGCACAGTGCCTTTCCACAAGCGGCGGCACAAGTGGCAGCTTGGGGATGCCTCCGGCGGGGATATTTTGAGACTGTGAAACGCGGGCACAAAAAAGGGCGCCCGTGGCGCCCTTTTTCCGTGGGATTTGGCTTAGCGCAGTTTCAGCGTGGCCAGACCAATCATGGCCAAAATCACCGCGACGATCCAGAAGCGGATCACAATCTGCGGCTCGGACCAGCCTTTTTTTTCATAGTGGTGATGGATCGGCGCCATCAGGAACACCCGCTTGCCAGTGCGTTTGAAATAGAGCACCTGAATGATCACGCTGAGCGCTTCGACCACAAACAGGCCGCCAATGATGCCCAGCACCAGCTCGTGTTTGGTGGACACAGCAATTGCGCCCAAAGCACCGCCAAGTGCTAAAGAACCGGTGTCGCCCATGAACACCGCTGCCGGTGGCGCGTTGTACCACAAGAAGCCCAAGCCGCCGCCAATAAGGCCAGCGACAAAGACCAGGATTTCACCCGTGCCTGGCACATAGTGCACATCCAGATATTGCGTGAAGTCGACACGGCCGACAGCATAGGCAATCACACCCAGCGCGCCGGCGGCAATCATCACCGGCATGATCGCGAGACCATCCAGACCATCGGTCAGGTTCACCGCGTTTGCTGCACCTACGACCACAAACATGGCAAAAGGGATATAAGCCCAGCTCAGGTTGATCAGCACTTCTTTGAAGACCGGTACAGCCAACTGCAATTGCAGGGCTTCGGGCTGCAAATAAGTCGCCCAAACGCCTGCCACAGCGGCAATCACAAACCCCAGAAGCAGGCGCACTTTGCTGGACACGCCTTTGGTGTTTTGCTTGGAAACCTTGGCATAATCGTCTGCAAAACCGATCAACCCATAGGCCAGTGTCACAAACAGCACCAACCAAACAAATCCGTTGTCCCAGCGCGCCCAAAGTAGTGTGGAAGTCACCAGAGCGCCCACAATCAGCAAGCCGCCCATCGTTGGCGTACCCGCTTTGGCAAAATGCCCCTCAGGCCCGTCGTCACGGATCGGTTGGCCTTTGCCCTGCTTGCGGCGCAGCACGTTGATCAGCGGCTTGCCAAAAATGAAGCCAAAGATCAGCGCTGTCATAAACGCGCCGCCTGCACGGAAGGTGATGTAGCGAAATAGGTTAAAGAAATCACCGCCGTCTGACAGACTGGTCAGCCAATAAAACATTACGCGTCCTCGTTCTTGGATTGCGGGGCGGGATGGCCCAGTTTGCGGATGGCGTCAACCACCTTGGAAAGCGCCATAGACAGGCTGCCCTTGGCCATGACCACGTCGCCGGCGTCTACCAGCTTGCGCACATCCGGCACCAACTCGGCGCTGGTCTCGGCCCATTGGCCTTGCTTTTCTTCCGGCAAGGCGGTGTACAGATGCTGCATCAACGGACCCACACAATGCACCACATCGATGTTCTGCATCGCGGGGTGACCCGCCAAATCCGCATGCATCTCAACCTCTTGCGGGCCCAGCTCTTTCATGTCGCCGACAAAGGCAATCCGCCGCCCCTTGCCAATGCGCCCCACCCCGTTGGAAGGCGTCGCCGCTGCGAGCACCTCCAAGGCTGCGCCAAGGCTCGTTGGGTTGGCGTTGTAGGCCTCATCGATCAGCTCCAGAGTGCGTTCGGTTTCCACCGGGTTCAAACAAATGGTTTCCCGCGCGCCGCGCCCGACAAAAGGCGTCCACCGGCCCAAAGCGGCCACCGACAGGGCCAGGTCCGCCCCCAAAGCCTCGGCAGAGGCCAAAGCGCCCAGCCCGTTCATCGCAAAATGCCGGCCTGCGCTTTGCACTTTGAACATCGCCAGATCGCCGCCATGAATGGCACGCGCAACCGTGACATTGCCGGTCAACTTAACGTCGCGCAGCCGCCAGTCTTTGGCACTTTCGCCAAAATCCTGAATCTCAGCAGACAGGCTCTGCGCATGGGTGCGCAACACATCCGCAGTCTCGATGTCGGCGTTCACAATCGCTATGCCCACGGACTCTAGCCCGTCAAACACCGCCGCCTTTTCCTGCGCGATACCTTCCACGTTATCAAAGGCTTCCAGATGCACCGCCGCAACCGTGGTCACCAGCGCCACATGTGGGCGCGCCATTTTGGCGAGCGGAGAAATCTCACCAGGATGGTTCATGCCGATTTCAATCACGGCAAACTCCGTGTTCTGCGGCATCCGCGCAAGGGTCAGTGGCACACCCCAGTGATTGTTGTAACTCGCCACCGAGGCATGGGTCTGGCCCTGCCCTTCCAAAATGGCGCGCAGCATTTCTTTGGTGGAAGTTTTGCCAACTGAGCCAGTCACTGCGATCACCCGTGCGTCCGTACGGGCGCGCCCTGACCGGCCGAGCGCCTCCAACCCCTCAAGCACATCATCAACAATCAACAACGGCGCATCCGGCGACACACCTCCGGTACGCGGCTCACCAAGGCCGCCGCCGCGCCTTTCTCCAGCGCCTGCGCCACAAACTCATGCCCGTCCCGCGCTGCCGTCAGCGCCACAAACAAGTCGCCCGGGGCGATGGTGCGCGTGTCAATCGACACACCAGAGCATTCCCAAGCCGCTGTAACTTTGCCGCCGGTCGCTTCAGCGGCGGCCTCAGATGTCCACAGGCTCATGCGATCCCCCCGTCCAGAGCAGCCACGGCTACGCTGGCTTGTTCACAATCATCAAATGGCAACACGTCATCACCGATAATCTGACCGGTTTCATGACCTTTGCCCGCGATCAACAACGTATCCCCTGGCCCCAACGCATCCACAGCCAGCAAAATGGCTTTGGCGCGGTCGTCCACCTCGGTGGCCTCTGGCGCGCCTTCCATGACAGCAGCACGGATCGTTGCCGGATCTTCGGTACGCGGATTGTCATCGGTGACATAGACTACATCGGCATTTTGCGCCGCCGCCTGCCCCATCAGCGGCCGTTTGGCCGCATCTCGATCCCCGCCCGCGCCAACAATCACAATCAAACGCCCCATCACATGCGGGCGCATCGCCTGCAGCGCGGTTGCCACCGCATCCGGCGTGTGAGCGTAGTCAACAAAAACTGCCGCCCCGTTTTCCCGTGTGGCCGCCAGCTGCATCCGCCCGCGCACGCCTTTGAGTTCATGCAAAACTTCAAACACGCGTTCCGGCTCTGCGCCACAGGCAATCGCAAGCCCCGACGCCAACAACACGTTTTCCGCCTGAAACCCGCCCAGCAAGTTCAGACGTTGCTGATAGGCCTTACCTCGGAAAGTGAACCGAATGTCCTGCCCGGTGGCGTCAAACCGTTGCGCCATCAGCGCGATGTCAGCCTCAGCCTTGCCCACGGTGATCACACCCTGACCACGCCCCCCGGCAATGATCGCCATATCCAGTCCGCGCGGATCATCGACGTTGATCACCGCCGTGCCATCTTCCGGCAACACCCGGCCAAACAGCCCCGCTTTGGCGTTGAAATACTCGTCAAAGGTCTCGTGATAATCGAGGTGATCCTGCGTGAAGTTTGTGAACCCTGCCGCCTTGAGCTGCACCCCATCCAAACGACACTGGGCCAACCCATGCGAGCTGGCCTCCATCGCCGCAAAACCAATCCCGGCCTCCGCTGCGGCTGCCAACGTGCGATGCAAGGTGATTGGCTCCGGTGTGGTGTGATTAAGCGGCGCGGTGAAGTCCCCTTCGACCCCAGTGGTACCAAGGTTCACCGCCTCAAGCCCAAGCTCTTGCCAAATCATGCGAAGGAAGGTCGCCACCGAAGTTTTGCCATTGGTACCCGTGACAGCCGCCATGATCCCCGGCTGCTTGCCAAAATAAAGCGCCGCCGTATAGGCCAGCGCCTGACGCGGGTCCTCGGCAATCACCAGCGCGGCGTCACTTGCCGCCAACTCCTGTTCGGCAATCTTGGCACCCGCCGCATCGGTCAGGATCGCCGCCGCGCCCATGCGCAGAGCAAACTGGATAAACGTACCGCCATGCACCCGCCTGCCCGGCAGGGCTGCAAAGAGAACCCCCTCTTTCACCTCACGGCTGTCCACCGCTAATCCAGTGATCGACGGGTTCAGCCCACCCATGGCTGTCAGACCCAATTCTGAAAGCTGTTTTGTGCCTGCTGCCATCTGTGAATGCCCTTATTTGGCTTAGTTTGATGTCAGCGTTATATCAGCCAAAGGCGCAGGCTCAACCTCGGGACGCAGCCCCAAAAGCGGCGCCACGCGCGTGATCATCTCTGCCGCCACCGGCACTGCCGTCCAACCCGCCGTCCGACGCGGCTCATCGCCCGAGGTTTCCACCGGCTCATCCAAGCTCAGGATCAGTACATATTTCGGATCATGCGCCGGGAACATCGAGGCAAAGGTGGCAATCACCTTGTCCTCATAATACCCGCGCCCGCTCTTTAATGGCTTGTCTGCGGTGCCAGTTTTGCCACCCACAGCGTAGCCCGGCACCTCGCCAAAAGACGCGGTGCCTTCGCTCACCACTTTGCGCAACATCAGACGCGAGGCTTCGGCACTCGCCGCACTCATCACGCGCTCGCCAGTTGCAACCTCATCCTGCTTCAGAATAGTTGGCACGACCTTGGTGCCCCCATTGGCAATCGCCGCATACCCCGCCGCCAAGTGCAGTGGGCTCGCGGACATACCATGGCCATAAGAAATCGTCATGGTCGAGAGTTCGGACCAGTTTTTTGGCAACAGCGGCTGCGCGCCTTTGGCCTCTACCAGCTCCACCGGCGTAGGCTCAAAGAAGCCAAGCTTCTTCAGGAAATCTTGCTGCCGCGCCGCCCCAATCACCTGCGCCATTCGCGCGGTGCCAATATTGGACGACTTCACAATCACCTTGGTGACCGTGAGTTGCGCGCCGTAGTTACGGAAATCGCGGATTTTGAACTTGCCCCACCGTAGTGGACCCGCCGTGTTGATCTTGGTCTCCGGATCCGCCAGCCCAAGTTCCATCGACTGAGCTGCCGTGAAAATCTTGAAGGTCGAGCCCAACTCATACAGCCCCTGCACCGCGCGGTTAAACAGCGGACTGTCCGCCGCCTGACCTTGCACAGGAGGGTTTGGCCGATTATTTGGGTCAAAGTCCGGTAGGCTCACCATAGAAACAATCTCACCGGTGTGCGCATCCATCAGAACCGAGCTTGCGCCCTTGGCGTTCATCAGCTTCATGCCGCCCCAAAGCACACGCTCCGCCGCGGTCTGTACCGTCAGATCAATGGAGAGCGTCAGCGCCTTGTCGCCATTGGCCGGATCACGCAGCGCATCGTCGAAGTATTTCTCAACGCCCGCGACACCCACAAGCTCAGCGTCATGCACATCTTCTTCACCAAAAGACGCCCCGCCGAGAATGTGCGCCGCCAAGCGCCCGTTCGGATATAGCCGCATTTCACGACGGCCAAACAGCAAACCCGGCTCGCCGATGTCGTGCACAGCTTGCTTCTGCTCCGGGGAGATTTTTTTCTTCACCCAGTAAAACTTACGGCCGTCTTTGAACCTGCGCTCCAGCTTCTCGGCATCCAGATCAGGGAAGATTTCCGCCAGTTTCTGCGCTGCATAAGCCGGGTCAATCATCTCATGCGGATGCGCATAAATGGAGTGTGTTTCCAAGTTGGTCGCCAGAATGCGGCCCTTGCGATCCACAATATCGGCCCGCTCCGCCTGAATGCGACTGCCAGCGTAGCTGGTGCGCGGCTCGGTTGCCTCAGACATGCTGACCACGGCCATCCGTGCGCCAACCGTCAAAAACGCGCCTGCAAACAGCGCGCCCATGATCAGCAACCGCCCTTCGGCTCGCGCACGCCCCTTGTTGCGCATCTCTTCATGCCGCTCGCGCAGGTTGGCGCGCTCAATCTGATCCGGGTTTTCCCCGGCACTGCGCGCATGCAAGATAGACGCCAACGGTCGCAGCGGCTTACGGATCATGGTTTCGCCTCCTCAGAGGAGACTTCCACCGCATTTTCAAAAGTAATCGGCGCGTCAACGGACGGAAACGCCACCTGTTCGATCCGGCCAAACTGATCCGGGCGCAGTGGCAAAAGCTGCATGTCGTTGTAGTTGATTTCAGTCAGATCGCGCAGCCGGTCTGGGCGATTGAGATAAGCCCACTCTGCCTTAAGAACCGCCAGACGCGCCCTCGCGTCGCCAATCTCACGCTGCAAGCGCTCGGTTTCGCCAATCATCGCCTGAGTGCGATAGTTCTCTTGATAAGCCCAAACCGACAACCCAATCACCATCCCTGCGGACAGTACAAACAACACCATCCGCATCACTTACGCCCTCCAAGTGTCGGCATTCCAATGGCTTTTTCGGCAATCTCACCGGACGGCGCATCGGTACGCCGCGCCACGCGCAACTTCGCAGACCGTGCTCGCGGGTTGTCTTCCAACTCGTCGGGATCTGGCCCAACCGCCTTACGGGTGATCAACTCAAACGCCGGCTTTTCCTGCTCGGTCTCAGGCGCGTAGCGGTTCACATTACCGGTTTTCCCGGCACGGCTCTGCAGGAACCGTTTCACCATGCGATCTTCCACCGAGTGGAAAGTCACCACCGCCAGCAAACCGCCCGATTTCAACGCCCGCTCCGCTGCCATCAACCCGCGAAACAGCTCGCCGTATTCGTCATTCACCGCAATCCGCAGCGCTTGAAAACTGCGTGTCGCCGGATGGCTCTGCCCCGGTTTTGGCCGCGGCAGGCAACCCTCAACAATCTCGGCCAAGCGCAAGGTCGTGGTGATCGGCTCCGCCTTACGCTCACGCACAATCGCTTTGGCAATGCGCCGGCTCGCCCGCTCCTCACCATATTGATAGATGATATCTGCCAGATCGGCCTCGTCAGCCTCATTCACCAGATCCGCCGCAGAGGGCCCTTCCTGACTCATGCGCATGTCCAGCGGGCCGTCTTTCATGAAGGAAAAGCCACGCTCAGCCAAATCAAGCTGCATGGAACTGACCCCAAGGTCGAGCACCACGCCGTCCAGATCCTGCGCATATTCGTCCATCTTGGAAAATACACCAGCTACCAGCTCAATCTGCTCGCCGTAGTCGCCCACCCAGGGCGCGGCCATGTCAAAGGCCAGCGGATCGCGATCCACGCCATACACCTTGCTGGCCCCAGCCTCGATCAGCCCGCGGGTATACCCCCCGGCCCCGAATGTGCCATCCAGCCACCAGCCAGACACCGGGGCCACTTCACGCAGGAGCGGCGCAAGCAGGACAGGAATGTGAGGACGTTTGGCGGCGGGTTCGTCAGTCGTCGCCATGGTTAGAAATCCTCGTCGCCATCAAGGTAGATCGACGGATCGGCGTCCGGATCAAAATCCTCATCCGCCTCAAGCGCTTCTTCCTGCGTGGCGTCATATGTCTCAGGGTTCCAGATCTCAAACGTATCGCCCTTACCGGCGAAGAACGCCATGCTCTCCAACCCAATCTTGTCGCGCTGCTCTTTGGGCAACACCAAGCGGCCGGTTTCATCCACCGACACTTCCAACGATTGGGTGAGGTACAACTTGGAAAGCGCCAGGCGCTTTTTGCTGCCACGGGGCATTTTCATGATGCGGCTCACCACATCATCCATCGCCTCAACCGTGAAACATTCCAGAAAGTCGCGGGTCTTGCCGCCGTAAACAATCACAAGGTTGGGGTTTTCGCCACTCTTCCACTCAGGGTCGCCTGCTTCAAGCACACGGCGGAACTTGGCCGGAATCGACATCCGTCCCTTGCTGTCCACCTTGTTACGGCTTTCGCCGCGAAACATGAGCGCCACTGCCTATGGCCCCTTTCAACCTGTTGTCCCGCCCCTCCCCGGGGCTGGAAGCGAAACGGCGGATTGATCTGCTGCCACTGATCAATCCGCCGCCCTCGTCCCGCTTTTGCGGGTAGTCCAGTTGCGCGTGCCACCTGGGGGGATGTTCTGCTCGCCCACGCACCGGATCTCTTTTTTCGATGAAAGCGGGTGCCTGTATGAAACCTGACTTGGGATCGGAGGTCTTAGCGCCTCTCTTTGTGTCCCGTCCTCATCGTGTAAACAGGGATGCCATGGGAATTCATGGAAATCAACAGGAATTTGCGGACAAAATCACCTCACGTGCGACCCACACTCACCAAACCTCGCGATTTTGAGAGCAAATTTGTAGACACAAACACTACATGTAGGACACTTAGGCAAAAGAAACCACGAAATGAGGCAACATCGACGGCGCCAAATTTATTCCCAACTTTTCCCAACTTTTTTCCACAGAAGGTCAAGACCACCCAACAAACCTCTCACTCAAAAAGGCAAATCCTCGCCACTTTCAGACCGATTCGGCGCCAAACCGCCACCTTTCCCATACGCCTCCCATGAATTCCCAACGCGATTTCCCATACCTTTCCCACAAAATCCCAAACCGCTCCGCAACATTGTCAAACGAAGCGCACCGAAGCGCTTGGCCTCCCCCACCTCGCCTTTTAGGGTGCCCCTACCCGAGCACCGGACTTTTGGAGAGAACATGGGCCTGCTTGACCCAGCCGCCACGGCCAGCATGATCCGCAAGGCGCAGAAACGCGGCAAACACATCCAGTTCGCCGCCCTACCCTACCGCATCCACAAAGGAAAACCCGAAGTCCTGCTGATCACCTCACGCGGCACCCGCCAATGGCTGCTGCCCAAGGGCTGGCCCATGGCGGACCTGAAGCCCCACAAAACCGCCGCTCAGGAAGCCTGGGAAGAAGCAGGCATTCTGGGACGCGCACGCAAGCATTGTTTGGGCACTTACCGTTATCGCAAAACCCGCGGCCCCAAACGTGGCCAAGCCATTAGGGTGCTTGTGTACCCTCTGGAAGTGGATAAGCTCGCGCGAATCTATCCAGAAACCGGCCAACGGGACCGCAAATGGCTGCGTCCCAAAAAGGCCGCCAAACGCATCGCCCACCCAGAGCTTGCCAAACTGGTCCGCAGCTTTGACCCGACGGCGAACACACCCAAAGGCTAACCCCCGTCGCTTGATCCCAACCGCCCCCACGCCTATGTTCGCGCCACTGCACAGGGGCACCATCACAGCACAATGATCAACTACACTCTGAAATGCGCCAACGACCACCGCTTTGACAGCTGGTTTCAATCCGCCGCGGCCTTTGACAAACTCAAGGCCGCAGGCATGGTGGCTTGCGCCGTCTGTGGTGATACCAATGTCGAGAAGGCGATGATGGCCCCACGCGTGCGCCCCGCACGCTCTGCCGCCGCCAAACCGCAAGAAACCACACCAGCTCCGGCACCCGAAGCTGTAAGCACCCCCGGCCTGTTGAGCCAACCCGTCTCACCAGCCGAACAAGCCCTCAAAGAGCTCCGAGATCATGTCGAGGCCAATTCGGACTATGTGGGCAAAGACTTCGCCAGCGAAGCCCGCGCCATGCACGACGGCGATGCCCCCGAACGCCCGATCTATGGCGAAGCCAAGGTGGAAGAAGCCAAAGCCCTGATCGAAGACGGCGTGCCCGTCGCGCCCCTGCCCTTCAACATCGGCCGCAAGACCAACTGATCCCACACCCACAGGAGCCACCCCATGCATGTTCTCATCACCGGAGCCAATCGCGGCATTGGACTGGCGCTTGATCAAACTCTACGAGCCCAGGGCCATCAGGTCACCGGCACCAGCCGCGCCGGCGGGGAGTGCCTGCAACTGGATGTGACGGACGCGGAGAGTCAGCGCGCGATGGCCCAAGCCCTCGACACACAGCCGATTGACCTGCTGGTCTGCAATGCAGGCGTGTACCTGGACAAAGGCCAAAACCTCGCGGACGGTTACAGCCCGGACCTCTGGGCCCAAACCTTTGCCGCCAATGTCACCGGCGCTTTTATGACAGTGCAAAACCTGCTGCCCAACCTGCAACTGGCGCAAAAACCCAAGATCGCGATCATCTCGTCTCAGATGGGCTCTTCGACCAAGATCGGCGGCGGCAGCTATATCTACCGCGCCTCCAAGGCCGCCGCTCTGAACCTCGGCCTCAACCTGGCAGAAGACCTCAAACACATCGGCATCGCCGTAGGCATCTATCACCCCGGCTGGGTGAAAACCGATATGGGCGGCGACGGCGGCGACATCACCGTGAGCGAGTCCGCTACCGGGCTAGTGGCGCGCTTCAACGCATTGAGCCTTGAAACCACCGGTTGCTTTGAAACCTGGGACGGCCGCGCGCATCCGGTCTGACCCCGCATTCACAGTCCCTCAGTGTCCCGGGGAGGAGACACATCTTTTGTGCCGGAGGGGTTGGCCCCTCCCCTCCTCCTGCCGTCAAGCCGTGCGCCACCGCCACATGCGCCGCCCTGCCGCGCCAATCTGCCTTGCTTCGACGGCCCCAAGCGCGTAAACCGCCTGCGATCTACGAACTAAGGACGCGCCATGCCCGTACTTGTGATGAAATTCGGCGGCACTTCTGTCGCCAACCTGGACCGCATCCGCCGCGCTGCCAAACGCGTCGGGGTTGAGGTGGCCAAAGGCTATGACGTGATTGTCATCGTCTCCGCCATGTCCGGTGAAACCAATAAACTTGTGGGCTATGTGGACGAAACCTCGCCGCTTTATGATGCCCGCGAATATGACGCGGTGGTCAGCTCCGGTGAAAACGTCACCGCCGGTCTGATGGCTCTGACGCTGCAGGAAATGGATGTGCCTGCGCGCAGCTGGCAGGGCTGGCAAGTGCCACTCAAAACCTCCTCCGCCCACAGCCAGGCCCGGATCGAAGAGATCCCAACCGACAACATCAACGCCAAATTTGGCGAAGGCATGCGTGTCGCTGTTGTGGCTGGCTTCCAGGGCATTTCCGAGGAAGGCCGCATCACCACGCTTGGCCGAGGCGGATCCGACACAACAGCGGTGGCCTTTGCCGCTGCCTTTGATGCGGAACGCTGTGACATCTACACCGATGTGGACGGAGTCTACACCACCGACCCGCGCATCTGCTCCAAGGCGCGCAAACTGGACAAAATCGCCTTTGAAGAAATGCTGGAACTGGCTTCTCTGGGCGCCAAGGTCCTGCAAACACGCTCTGTTGAGCTCGCGATGCGCTATAAGGTGAAACTGCGCGTGCTCAGCTCTTTTGAAGAACAATCCGACGAGGCCGGTACGCTGGTCTGCGATGAGGAGGAAATCATGGAA
>Ga0189275_100491_pt1 | contig 14103 bp, 12 predicted proteins | sample N19A6minimetaG_FD_130329 | JGI IMG/M metagenome (GOLD analysis project Ga0189275, IMG submission 130329) | Marine microbial communities from the Costa Rica Dome - N19 A6 mini metaG | ecosystem: Environmental > Aquatic > Marine > Oceanic > Photic zone | place: Costa Rica: the Eastern Pacific...
CATCTGCTGCAGCGCGCCCATCAGCATTGGCCCGCGCCAGACCACTGGTTTGTCTTCTTCCAGCATGAAACCCAGTGACATGACCGTCACCCCATGGGCTTGCAGCGGAATAATTGTTTTCCCATCAGGGCTTGCCGGTCGTTTGTTCACGCCCATCATGCGCGGCTGGCTGGGGCCATAGATGTCGGCGTCCAGCAAACCCACTTTGCGCCCCTGTTTTGCAAGAGCCACAGCGAGGTTTGAAGACACGGTAGATTTACCCACACCGCCTTTGCCGGATCCCACCGCAAGAATGCGATCCACACCGGCCACTTTCATGGGGCCAGCCTGTGGTTTGGGGTGGCCGCCAATCTTCAGGCTGGGTGGCGCAGATTTGGGGGCAGGGGCGTTTTCATGCGCAGTCAAAGCGACCTGTACAGAATCGACACCGTCCATCTGCGCAACGGCCGCTTCTGCCATTTTGCGCAACGGCTCCATCAGTCGTGCTATATCAGGGCTTGGCGCTTCGATCACAAACTGCACGTTTTTTTCGCGAATGCTCAAAGCGCGCACAAAATCGCGAGAGATCAAATCGCCGCCGTCTGGGAGGGAAATTTTTTGCAAAACCGCTTGCACTTGTTCTTTGCTGACGGACATGCGTGACTCCTATGCTGCATGTGCACAATAAAGGCACTTTTAGAATTCAGATGTAAGAATTGGTTCACATTTCTTCAACCAATTCCGCATCTTGGTTAATTTTGCCGCAGTTTACCTTGACATAAGGTATGGTATTCGCTGGACGCATAACTGCTTTGCCAAGGCGGATATTGTGCGGATGCAGCATTCGCTTATATCATCATCACAACAGCGAACAGACACTCTAGCAAACTGAGAGAAACGACAATGGCATATGTAGCAAGCACACCATCTGTGTCCGCACCCAAAGCCTCCGGCCTTTCGGTTGTTTTCGCAAACGTAGCAGAACGCTTCCGTCAGTACCGCGTGATGCGCACAACGTACAATGAGCTGAACCAGCTCTCGAACCGCGAACTGAACGACCTGGGTCTGAGCCGCTCCATGATCCGCCGCGTGGCGATCGAAGCAAGCCGCGAGGCATAAGAATTCGGAAGGCCGCTCCTCCCTCAGGCCTTCCTACTACTGCGGCGATACCTCTCCTCCTCCCTGGTGTCGTCGTAGCGAACACAGGACCAGAACGGTCCGCACAAGATCAAGCTGCTCCTCTCCTCCTCCTTGGAGCGCTTGAACATAGCGATGGCACCTCTCCTCCTCTCTGGTGTCGTCGCCCCTGATTCGGGCCTTCAGGCCCAACGGTATCAAGAGCCCTCTCTCCTCCTCCCTGAGGGCGCTTGTAACTAGAGCGACGGTGCCTCTCCTCCTCCCTGGCACCGTCGCACTCGAAATTCGATCCCGTCGCGGGGTCACCGGTATCAAGGCGCTCTCTCCTCCTCCCTGAGCGTTTTGTGTGAAGCGCGGCGACATCTCTCCTCCTCCCTGATGTCGCCGCTGCCCTCTCTTTTCAAATCCCTGATGCACAACAAAAAAGACGCTCCGAAGAGCGCCTTTTCTTTCGTTTGATTTGCCTTACACCTGCGCGCTTGGGCGGACCGCGATCTTGGAAAGCCAAGCCTGCGTCGCGGTGTTGTCCTCCGGCGGTGTCATCCTCACGATTCGTGTAAAATCGCAAAACACGTAACCTGTGATGTCCGCCATCGTGAACCTGTCGCCAGCGAGCCATGGGCTGTCCTGAAGGCGGTGTTCCAATGTCGCGTAGAACAATTGCAGGCGCTTTGCGCCCCGTTCCGCTAGCTCTGGAATTTGCTCATAGTTGACCGCGCCCGGCAAAGCGCGCCCTTTGAGGGCAGGGGAGGCATTGCGGAGCGTTTCGGCAATCGACATGCCACCATGGAACTCACAGATCGCGTTCCACATCAGCACCGCGCCACTTTCATCCGGCGTTGTGCCCATCAACGGAGGCTCGGGATGCATCGCCTCAAGGTAGCCCGCAATCGCGATGTTCTCGGTCAGGTTCAACCCTTCGTCGGTTGTCAGCACAGGCACGGTACCATGTTGATTCAAAGCCAAAAAATCTGGAGCGCGGTGGCCGTCATTGCGTAGGTCCACTTGCCGCGTTTCAATCTCCAGCCCTTTTTCGGCAATGAACATCCGTGCCCTCCGCGGGCTGGGCGCTGTGGCGCAATCGTAGAAAATCATGAGGTCCTCCTGTCAGGACCTCACCTCACCGCAGGGTGGTGTGGACTGTCAACCGCGCGGCGGATCTTAAACGTGGGGTCAAAACGGAATGTCGTCCGGCGCACTCACAAAGCGGGCGACCACTCTCTTTTCCCCAGCCTTTTCAAAATCCACCGTTAATTTGTCGCCCTCGATGTCCGTCACCGCTCCATAGCCAAACTTCTGATGGAACACACGATCGCCCACCATGAAACTGCTGACAGCTGACAGATCTATGGCCGCCGCCTTGCTCTCCTTGGGTTGGCTGGTGCCGTATTGACCTGCGCGAGATTGCAGCCGCTTCCAGCCGGGCGAGTTGTAACCATCTGCCTTCATGGCAGATTTTTCCAATCCGGACTGGCCGAAGCTGCCTCCAAAGTCGCGCGATCCACCGCCATGTCCGTAAAGGCCAGGCGGGGTCAGCACCTCGACGTTTTCCTCAGAAAGCTCATCAATAAACCGACTCGGCATCTGACTTTGCCATTGGCCAAACACGCGCCGATTGCCAGCAAAGGAAATGGTACAGATCTCCTCGGCCCGTGTGATTCCCACGTAGGCCAAACGCCGCTCTTCCTCGAGCCCTTTCACGCCACTTTCATCCATGGAGCGTTGCGAGGGGAAAAGCCCGTCTTCCCAGCCTGGCAGAAAGACAGCCGGGAACTCCAGTCCCTTGGCAGCGTGCAGTGTCATGATCGAAATCTTCTGCTCCGCGTCCTCACGCTCGTTGTCCATAATGAGGCTGACGTGCTCCAGGAAGCCTTGAAGATTGTCGAACCCTTCCAGGGCTTTGACCAGTTCTTTGAGGTTTTCCAGCCGCCCCGGCGCTTCCGGCGTTTTGTCGTTCTGCCACATGGCCGTGTATCCAGCCTCGTCCAGAATCACCTGCGCCAATTCCACGTGGTTCAGCTCTGCATGGCCCTCCTGAAACCGCATGGCAGTCTGCGTTGTGCCATCGTCGATAACGTCGTCATCATCCAGCGGCACCTCAACTACAGGCGCGGTGCCCTGCTTGCGCCAGCGGTCCAAACCATCCAGCAAAAGACCAAGCTCTTTGGCGCCTTTGCCGCCAATGCCCTTTTCTTCGAGCAGGATACGCGCGCCCTCGACAAGGCTCACGCCATTGGCCCGCGCACAGGTTTGGATCTTCTGCTGCGCCACATTCCCCAGCCCGCGTTTGGGTGTGTTCACAATGCGCTCAAACGCCAGATCATCCTCAGGGCTGACCACCAATCGGAAGTAGGCCATGGCGTCGCGGATTTCCAAACGCTCATAGAAACGCGGTCCGCCAATCACGCGATAGGGCAGGCCGATGGTGAGGAAGCGATCTTCAAAGGCGCGCATCTGATGAGAGGCCCGCACCAGAATTGCCATGTCTTCCAAAGATTTGGGATTGCTGCCACGCGTGCCGCGCTGCATCGCTTCCACTTCTTCACCAACCCAGCGGGCTTCTTCATCTCCGTCCCAGTGGCCAATCAGGCGGACCTTCTCGCCCATGTCCGCTTCGGTCCAGAGCTCCTTGCCAAGACGGTTTTCATTGCCACGAATGACATTGGATGCAGCGGCAAGGATATTGCCGGTAGAGCGGTAGTTCTGTTCCAGCCGTACCACATGCGCGCCGGGAAAATCCTTTTCAAAGCGCAGGATATTGTCGACTTCTGCACCGCGCCAGCCGTAGATCGACTGGTCGTCGTCTCCTACGCAGCAGATGTTCTTGTGCGAAGACGCCAACAGCCTCAGCCAGAGATACTGCGCCACGTTGGTATCCTGGTATTCGTCGACAAGGATGTAGCGGAACCAGCGCTGGTAGTTGGACAGGATATCCGGGTGGTCCTGGAAAATAGTGACCATATGCAAAAGCAGGTCGCCAAAATCTACCGCGTTGAGTTCTTTCAGGCGGGTTTGATACTGCGCATAGAGCTGACCGCCCATGTGGTTATAGGCCCCGGCGTCGGCAGCAGGCAGTTTTTCCGGGGTCAGCGCGCGGTTCTTCCAGCCGTCAATCAGAGACGCCAACTGCCGCGCGGGCCAGCGTTTGTCGTCGATATTGGCCGCCGCCACCAACTGTTTGAGCAAGCGCAGTTGGTCATCGGTGTCGAGAATCGTGAAGTTGCTTTTCAAACCGAAAAGCTCTGCATGCCGACGCAGCAGCTTCACACAAATCGCGTGGAAGGTTCCCAGCCAGGGCATACCTTCAATCTGATGTCCCAACATATGGCCGACGCGAGTTTTCATTTCCTTGGCCGCCTTATTGGTGAAGGTCACCGCCAGAATCTCGTTTGGCCGCGCACGTGTGGTGTTGAGCAGATGCACAATTCGAGCGGTTAATGCCTTGGTTTTACCTGTACCGGCGCCAGCCAGCATCAACACTGGGCCATCCAGTGTTTCCACTGCCTCGCGCTGTGCTGGGTTGAGTTCGTCCAGATAAGGCATCGGGCGCGGTGCCATAGCCCGTGCCGAAAGCGAGGCGCCTTCGAAGGCGTCAAATTCGTCAAAACTGCTCATGGACGTCACCCTATCGCAAACCGCAGACAGGCAAAAGCCTGTTCTTCTTATGTTCCATTGAGGGTTGAGCGTTCTAAATGCAAGTCGCGCTGGACATTTTTTGTGCGACATAAGACGGTCGCCAAATGGATTTGCAAGCCCGATACCCCGCCTTAAGTGACCTGCGCACCCGCGCCCAAAAGCGCATTCCCAAGTTTGTTTGGGAGTATTTGGACAGCGCTACTGGCCAGGAGCGGACCAAGGCGCGCAACCGTCAGAAACTGGATCAAATCCTATTTGAACCGTCCATTTTGCATGGTGAACTATCACCGGATGTTGCGATATCTTTCTTAGGGCAATTCTATGATGTTCCAGTCGGAATTGCGCCGGTTGGCATGTCGGGGCTGATTTGGCCGGACGCAGAGAACACATTGGCCCGGGCGGCGGTGGCTGCCAATATGCCTTACACCCTCAGCACGGTCGCCACGCAAACACCGGAAGACCTATCGCCTCATATTGGTCAAAACGGCTGGTTTCAGCTCTATCCGCCGAGGGATGAAGAAATTCGCAAGGACCTTCTGGGCCGTGTTAAAGCCGCAGGTTTCACCACTTTGGTACTGACGGTTGATGTGCCAACGGCCAGTCGCAGAGAGAGACAAGTGCGATCGGGCCTGACAACCCCGCCAAAACTTACACCACGTCTATTGGCACAGGTGGCTTTGCGGCCTGCTTGGGCCTTGGCAACGGCGCGGTCGGGCATGCCGCGTATGAAGCTGATCGATGACTATGCAGGGCAAGTTTCCGGGTTAAGTTCCACAGCTCACGCGGGCTATTTGCTGCGCACCTCGCCTGATTGGGACTACGTGCAATGGCTGCGCGAGAACTGGGAGGGAGCTTTTGTTGTCAAAGGCGTGCTGCGCAGTGAAGATTGCGAAAGGCTTGAAACCATTGGCGTGGATGCGCTTTGGCTTTCCAATCATGCTGGGAGACAGTTTGATGCGGCGCCAGCGCCCATAGAAGTGCTGCCCAAAATACGCGCAATCACGGCGCTGCCGCTGATCGTTGATAGCGGTTTTGAAACCGGCCTTGATATCCTGCGCGCGCTGGCCTTGGGGGCAAACTTCGTGATGATGGGACGCCCGTTCCACTACGCGCTTGCCGCGTTGGGCAGCGAAGGCCCCGCGCATCTTGTGGACATTCTGAAGCAGGACCTGAAAGCAAACATGGGGCAGCTTGGCCTAGATAACCTGAACGAAGTGCCAAGCAAGCTGCGCCCTTACTGACCCGCTATTTGGCGGTCAGGTCTTTAGGCATAACCTCAAACGCCGTTTGAGCGCTGACTGTTGGCAGGCCGGATGGGATCCATCCCTTGCCGCGCGGCCCACCCAACATGCCTTCGGTCACGTCCAGTGTTCCGTTAATTCCGTTTTGCGCAAACAGGCCCATCAACCGGCCGCTGCGGTTTCCGCTTCGGCAAATCACCGCGACTTGGTGGTTGGGGTTGCGCTCCAGCACCGCCATAATCCAACGACCAAAATCTGGCTCGCGCATGTCCAAAAGCCAGGCGCCCTGTGCCACACCACTCTTTTGCCATTCTTGCCGGGTGCGCACGTCAATCAGGATCAACTCGCCAGATTGCATGCGAGTGAATGCTTCTTCAGCTGTGAGCGTATCGGAATTCGCGAGCGCGCCAACTGGGATCAAAGAGAGTGCGCCAACGGTAAAAGAGAGGTGACGACGGGTCAGCATGCTAAAAGTCCATGTTTTTAGTGACACACACATGAGGTGAGATTTCGGGTAACGCAACTGCGCAAATGTGCCGTTCACGGTAGTTTTATTCCGTTCGGAAACAACTCGAGTACAAAATGTAACGGAAATATTTCAGAATCAGGGTCAGTGGGTATTGCGCTGCGGTGCGGCATGCTTGTAGCAATTCGTCCAAACACCGACAGTGCCATAGAGGGGACGCCTGCCGATGCCTGAATTTTCCAAAATCCTAGTAGCCAACCGTGGCGAGATTGCGATCCGTGTTATGCGGGCCGCAAACGAGATGGGTAAGAAGACCGTGGCGGTCTTTGCAGAGGAAGACAAACTTGGTCTTCATCGTTTCAAAGCGGACGAAGCATACCGCATTGGCGAAGGAATGGGCCCGGTTGCTGCCTATCTGAGCATTGATGAGATCATCCGCGTGGCCAAAGAGTGCGGCGCAGATGCGATCCACCCAGGTTACGGGTTGCTGTCTGAGAATCCGGATTTTGTCGACGCCTGTGCTGCCAATGGCATCACTTTCATCGGTCCAAAGGCGGCAACCATGCGCGCGCTGGGCGACAAAGCCTCCGCCCGAAAAGTGGCGATTGAGGCGGACGTGCCGGTCATTCCAGCGACCGAAGTGCTTGGCGACGACATGGACGCCATTAAGAAAGAGGCGGCTGAAATCGGCTACCCTTTGATGCTAAAAGCCTCCTGGGGTGGCGGCGGACGCGGCATGCGCCCAATTTTTGGCGAAGACGAGCTTGAAGAGAAGGTGCTCGAAGGCCGTCGCGAAGCTGAAGCGGCATTTGGCAACGGCGAAGGTTATCTGGAAAAGATGATCACCCGTGCCCGCCACGTCGAGGTTCAAATTCTCGGCGACACCATGGGCAATATCTACCACTTGTATGAGCGTGACTGTTCCGTACAGCGCCGCAATCAGAAAGTAGTCGAACGTGCGCCAGCGCCGTATCTGTCCGAAGCACAGCGCGAAGAGATTTGTGAACTGGGCCGCAAAATCTGCGCCCATGTGAACTACGAATGCGCCGGCACCGTCGAATTCCTGATGGATATGGAAAGCGGCAAGTTCTACTTCATCGAAGTGAACCCGCGCGTGCAAGTGGAGCACACCGTGACCGAAGAGGTCACAGGCATAGACATTGTGCAGGCGCAGATCTTGATTGCCGAAGGCAAATCTCTGGCCGAGGCGACCGGTAAATCCAGCCAGTACGACATCCGCCTCAATGGTCATGCATTGCAAACCCGTGTGACCACGGAAGATCCGCAAAACAACTTCATCCCGGACTATGGCCGCATCACGGCGTATCGCTCTGCGACTGGTATGGGCATCCGTTTGGATGGCGGCACCGCCTATGCGGGTGGCGTGATCACGCGCTACTACGACTCGCTGCTGACCAAAGTGACGGCCTGGGCACCTACACCGGAAAAGGCGATTGCCCGTATGGACCGCGCGTTGCGTGAATTCCGTGTGCGTGGTGTGTCCACCAACATCGCCTTTGTGGAAAACCTGCTGAAGCACCCGACCTTCCTCAATAATCAATACACCACCAAGTTTATTGATGAGACTGAGGAGTTGTTTAACTTCGAAAAGCGTCGCGACCGGGGCACCAAGGTTTTGACCTATATCGCTGACATCTCTGTGAACGGTCATCCGGAAACCACAGATCGCCCGGCGCCTGCCGCCGATCTGAAAGCTCCGGTGCCACCTGCCAAGCATGGTGAAATCAAGCCTGGCACACGCAACCTGTTGGAAGAACAGGGCGCGCAGGCTGTCGCGGATTGGATGAAAGATCAGAAGAAGCTGCTTCTGACCGACACCACCATGCGCGACGGGCACCAGTCCTTGCTGGCGACCCGTATGCGCTCCATCGACATGATCAAAGTGGCGCCGGCCTACGCCGCCAACCTCTCTGATCTGTTCTCGGTGGAATGCTGGGGCGGCGCGACTTTTGACGTGGCTTACCGCTTCTTGCAGGAATGCCCATGGCAGCGCCTGCGCGACTTGCGTGCCGCGATGCCAAACGTCATGACCCAGATGCTACTGCGTGCCTCCAACGGCGTCGGCTACTCCAACTATCCGGACAACGTTGTTCAGGCCTTTGTGAAACAGGCGGCTGAAACCGGCGTTGACGTGTTCCGCGTGTTTGACAGCCTTAACTGGGTGGAAAACATGCGCGTTGCGATGGATGCGGTTGTTGAAAGCGGCAAGGTCTGCGAAGGCACCATCTGCTACACGGGTGATATTCTTGATCCGAACCGCGCTAAGTATGACGTGAATTATTATGTTTCGATGGCAAAGGAACTTGAGGCCGCAGGTGCACATGTACTGGGTCTCAAGGACATGGCTGGCCTGTTGAAACCAGCCTCCGCCCGTGTCCTGATTAAGGCACTAAAAGAAGAGGTCGGCCTGCCGATCCACTTCCACACTCATGACACCTCCGGCATTGCGGGGGCGACCATCCTGGCAGCAGCGGACGCTGGCGTGGATGCCGTCGACGCAGCCATGGACGCTTTCTCCGGCGGGACTTCGCAGCCATGCCTCGGCTCCATTGTTGAGGCCACGCGCAACACCGACCGCGACACGGGGCTGGACATCAAGCCTGTGCGGGAAGTGAGTGATTATTGGGAAGGTGTGCGGGCGCAATACACCGCCTTTGAAAGCGGTCTCGCGGCTCCTGCATCCGAGGTCTACCTGCACGAGATGCCCGGTGGTCAGTTCACCAACCTCAAGGCGCAGGCACGCAGCCTTGGTCTGGAAGAGCGCTGGCACGAGGTCGCCCAGACCTATGCGGACGTGAACCAGATGTTTGGCGACATCGTGAAGGTGACGCCGTCGTCAAAAGTTGTGGGCGATATGGCGCTGATGATGGTGTCTCAAGGGTTGAGCCGTGAAGAGGTTGAAGATCCCAAGACCGATCTGGCTTTCCCGGATTCTGTTGTGGATATGATGCGCGGCAATCTGGGCCAGCCACATGGTGGCTTCCCGTCAGCGATCATCGACAAGGTGCTCAAAGGCGAAAAGCCAAATCTGGAACGTCCGGGCAAACACCTCAAGCCCATCGATCTTGAAGAAATTCGCGCCGAAGTCTCTGCCCAACTCGAAGGCTTTGAAGTCGACGACGAGGATCTGAATGGCTACTTGATGTATCCGAAGGTCTTCCTCGACTATATGGGCCGTCACCGCCAGTATGGGCCGGTGCGTGCTCTGCCAACCAAGACGTTCTTCTATGGCATGGAACCCGGGGAAGAGATCACTGCAGAGATCGACCCTGGTAAAACGCTCGAAATTCGTCTTCAGGCTATTGGTGAAACCGATGAGAACGGCGAAGTCAAAGTCTTCTTCGAACTCAACGGTCAACCCCGTGTGATCCGCGTGCCAAATCGTTTGGTGAAGTCCGCAACAGCAGCCCGTCCAAAGGCGGCGGTTGGAAATCCTAACCACATTGGCGCGCCAATGCCCGGAGTGGTGGCTTCTGTGGCGGTCGCTGCGGGTGCCGAGGTTAAAGAAGGCGATCTGCTTTTGACCATCGAAGCCATGAAAATGGAAACCGGCATTCACGCCGAGCGTGATGCGGTTGTGAAGGCCGTACATACAACGCCTGGCGGCCAGATCGACGCCAAAGATTTGTTGATCGAGCTGGAATAAACACGGTTGTGCCAAGCTTAGGACAAAAGAAAAGCCCCATGCAGCTTAAGCTGCATGGGGCTCTATTTTTCGAAAAAAGGCGATCTTATTCGGACTTTTCTTCCGCTTCCGCTTCTGCTGCCGGGGCGAGAGACGCCAGGTAGGCAACAACGTCTTCACCGCCTTTTTTGAGCTTGAAGGACATTTTGGATTTGGTGGCGTAACCGTTGTCACCCAGCCATGCTTTAGGGTCTACAACATATGCTGCCAGAGAATCCTCGGTCCAAACCGCGCCGGCTTCTTTGGCTTCCAAAAGGCCAGCGCCGTATTTGAAATCTTCGGAACCGATGACGCGTCCAACGACGCCGTAGAGGTTCGGGCCAGTTTTGCCCCCCTTGTACAGAACGTCACCGTCCGGGTTTACGATGGAGTGGCATGCCTTGCATTTTTTGAAGCCTTTTTCACCGGCCTCGATGTCGCCTTCTGCAGTGGCGGGCGAGGCGACCAATAGGGCCGCTGTAGCTGCTGCAACAACAAACTTCATAAGAGATTCCTCGTCAGATGTTCAAAGAGTAACGCGTATTTCCTCGGCCAAAGTGTCAGCCAAAAAAATACGATGTGCAAATCAAATTACGCGGAAAACAGGGCTTTGGATGGCACCGCGACGATCGGGCGCGCCTTGAGCCGAGGAAGATTTAGAACCGGAACAACAGCTTCAGGGCCGCTTTGGTCCTGTCACCTGCGTTGCCAGAGCGGTTTGCCCTGTTGGTTGGTTGCAAAAGTTCCAAATTGAGCGCAAGGCCGCGATCAATTGGTCGCTTCAAACCAAGGCCAACTACTCCATCTGTGGCGCCAGCTTGACTTGCACCAGTCAACACTCCGTAAATTGCGGTTTCATCTATTTGAATCCGAATGCGATCTTTAAGAGAGCGTTGAGTATTAGCCTGTTCCGGCCGATTTGCCGCGGTAAAATCTGATAAAGTCAACGAGTGTACGTCAGCGCGGGATGCTGCATGTTCAGTGCCGGCAGGAGGAATTGTAAGTCCACTACCCAAATTCCCGAAGCCCTGAAGGAGAGATGTATCCATTTTTGCAACCGGTTCTTCGGCGTGAGCCATGCTCAAGAAAGGCGAAATGGAGATAATGACGGAAGTAAAAACAGCGCGTAGCAGCATAAGGCCTTTTACCTTTTTGTTACCAAGAACACGTTGCGCGGCGTGAATATCACGCAGAAAGAGCAGCTCAACAGACGTGTTTTACACCGAAATATTAGCGGCAAGATGGTTAACAATCCGTTTTCCGTAGCATGCTGCTAGCTGTTGGAACGTTGATGCGCGGTAGCATGATTAGTCGCCGAAGGTTTCTTGGAACCGTCTCTTTAGGGCGACGTCAACGTCGTCAATTGTGACGGGCAGGCCAAGATCAACCAATGATGTCACTCCATGTTCTGTGATGCCGCAAGGCACAATACCTTCGAAGTGACTTAGGTCTGGTTCAACGTTGATCGAAATACCGTGGAAACTGACCCATTTTTTAAGCCGAATTCCAATCGCAGCGATCTTGTCCTCGGCCTTGTCTCCGTTGACCTGCAAGGGTTTGTCATCGCGCGCGATCCATACGCCCACGCGACCTTCCCGAATTTCGCCCGTGAGGCCAAACTCCGCCAGAGTCGCAATAACCCAAGTTTCAAGATTTTTGACAAACGCCCGAATGTCTTTGCCGCGCTTGTTGAGGTCCAGCATAACATAGACAACACGTTGACCAGGGCCATGATAGGTGTACTGCCCACCACGTTTTGCTTCGAAAACAGGGAACCTATCTGGGTCAGTCAGGTCTTCCAGTTTGGCCGATGTGCCTGCTGTATAGAGGGGAGGGTGCTCCAATAACCAAATGCACTCTTCGGCCTCGCCTTTCGCAATGGCTTCTGCCCGCGCCTCCATAAACGAGAGGGCTTCGTCGTAGTTGATCATCGTGTCGGATTGAATCCATTCCACCATTTTGAGCCTCGTCTCGCATTTGGGTTTTTCGTGACCTAAGCGTCTCCTGCGGCGGGTGCAATCTTTCTGCTGCGGTTTGCTTGGTATTTGGCTGCTTTTTGTCGATGACCGGAGGAAAATGAAAAAATCTCGGCAACGGTCACTTTTCGCTTCACATCCCCAATCAGCGGCGGTATTAGCCCCACACCCACCAGGGCAAGTGCGGTCGTGGCGGAATTGGTAGACGCGCAGCGTTGAGGTCGCTGTTCCTTAACCGGAGTGGAAGTTCGAGTCTTCTCGACCGCACCAAATCACATTGAAAACATTGATGAAAATGTGGTTTAGGGGGTCCAGTCCCCCAATTAGTCCCCCATCGGTTCCAAAATTTGTCGAACCTCTTTCATGCTCACAAACGTCATCCCACCGTGCTTTCGCAGTGTGATCAAGCCTTCCTTGGCCCACTTGTAGATCGTAGAGCGACTCACTCCGATAACCTGCTTTGCCTCTGCGGGTCGGAAGTATTCTGTATTCGTTCTCTCACTCATGATTGAGTTTCCTTCCGCTTTCTGATTGCGACATCGATGTGCCGATCAAGGTCTTCGCCGTTCAGGACATAATTGTCGGGGGTCACTCCCGCGAATACGCCGCCTCTGTGCACGGTGTCGATGTTCCGGCTTCTCAGCCATTGATACCGTTCTGCGTCCCGCTCGGCCTTCACGGCTTTGGCTATGGCGTCTTGTGGCGGTGTAACAAAGGCGCTGCGGATGCGGGCTTCGTAGTGCCGTTGTGCGTCCATCTTCGCTTGGAACAAGGAACCACGAACTTCGCCCTCCCATTGCTCTATACGGCCACTTTCATGAAACAACTCAATCCAAGCATAGTGGCGACCACCACAAATGCCGACATAATACGTTCCAAAAATGGTCTTTGCGCCGTGCGTGTAGTTGTTTTGCTTGGATGGGTTCCACCACGCCAACTGCCCGATGACGCCGACCATGGCCTTTAGCTCTGCCACTCGTTTGGACAGGCAGTCAGGCGGCAGAAAGTGGCTATCGGGAAACTGCATCCATTTGACAATCTTTGCGCGTTCGGATGTGACGTAGGTTTCTTCCGCTGTCATATAGTCATAACTGTTGTCGTCATCCAATCGACGTAGCACCACTCGTGCCTTCCACTCAGTTTCTGCAATGAACCACTCGGAGCCGGATACTTTATCAGGCTCTCCTTCACGCCAAGAACTGGTCAAAAGGCTATCTAGCTTGGCTTGCGTTAGGTTTAGACGGTCAGTGGTTTTTTCTTGCTGTGCCTTTAGCTCGTCGCGTTCTTTGAGGAGAGCGTGAACCAATTTTGACGCCTCAGCTTCTTTTGGCGGGTCAGTCAAAATCAGACCCTGTTGCGAAAGCCACTTATCTACCGCCTCTGTGCTTGTGTCAGTCATGGGTCTGATCCTGTGTGGCGCGAATGAGTTTGATGATTTCAGCGGGCGCGTCGTGATTAATCGCTAAAAACTCTGCATCTATCTTTTCGCCGGATGACCAAGACGCCTTTATTTGAATGTCACAAACAGGCTCGTTTGGCTCTATCGCCTCATACTCGACCTGCATCCCAATACAGGCGCTCATAAGAACCAATGAGGATTGAAAAGCCTGCTTTTCCTGTGTGCTGAAACCTTCACGTACAAGGTCCATGCATTCATCCAGCATGAGGCCCATGTGAAGTTTTTCAGCGATTTCTTTCCACATCGCCAAAGCAAAACCACTGTCTTGAAACATGGCTTGCACAACGGCTTCTGCGGAAACTTCGGTTTCGATATGTGCGTTCATTGCTTCTGCTCCTGTGTGGCTATGAGGGTGCCTATGGTGATGGTTTTGATCATGCGGCAATCCTTTCGACGGTTGATCCTCCCGCACTGAAGTGGTCCGCCGCTATGTTTAGAAAACGGAGGTTTCACGATGGGAAATAAGCGATACAAGCCCGAGGAAATTGTCACGAAGTTACGGCAGGTTGAGGTGCTTGTCGGGC
>Ga0189275_100492_pt1 | contig 14001 bp, 13 predicted proteins | sample N19A6minimetaG_FD_130329 | JGI IMG/M metagenome (GOLD analysis project Ga0189275, IMG submission 130329) | Marine microbial communities from the Costa Rica Dome - N19 A6 mini metaG | ecosystem: Environmental > Aquatic > Marine > Oceanic > Photic zone | place: Costa Rica: the Eastern Pacific...
GATGGTGGCGCCGTGGCGGATGTATTCGTCAGCGTCCACAACAATGTCACCCTTGCGAGTTTTGACGGTGAAAGGCACGATCTCGTCGGCAAATTTACCAGCCTTCTGAGCAGCTTCGGCCTTATTTTGCGACGCAACGGCGAACTCGTCCTGAGCTTCACGGCTGATCTGCCACTTCTCAGCCACGTTCTCTGCGGTCTGGCCCATGTGGTAGCCGTTGAACGCATCCCATAGGCCGTCACGGATCATGGAATCGATGTATTTTACATCGCCCATTTTGGTGCCGGCGCGCAGGTGTGCGACGTGGGGGGACAGGGACATGTTTTCCTGACCACCTGCAGCCACGATGGCGGCGTCACCCAGTTGGATGTGCTGAGCAGCCAGAGCTACAGCACGCAGACCGGAACCACATACCTGGTTGATGCCCCATGCGGCACTTTCGATTGGCAGGCCAGCGTTGACGTGTGCCTGGCGGGCCGGGTTTTGGCCCTGACCGCCGGTCAGAACCTGACCGAGGATGGTTTCGGAGACGTCGGCCGCCTCAATGCCCGCGCGCTCGACCAGTGCTTTGAGCACGGTGGCGCCCAGGTCATGCGCAGGGGTGTTGGCGAAGGAGCCGCTGAAGCTGCCGACGGCGGTCCGTGCCGCGGAAGCAATCACTACGTTGGTCATATGCAAATCCTCTACAAAATGCTGGGCGGAGCATGGGCGGGTCTACCCCCCTCAGGCAACCCGCAAAACTCCGTTTCCGTAGCGTCAATAGCGCATTTGCCGCACTGCGGCAACGGTCAGGCTGTCACAGGGTGAGAGTCGCATGGCAAGATTGCGCCAATAGCGTGAAGAGGCGGCTTACTGGAGGATGTGTCGTGGTGGATTTAGGCCGCTTTGGATTTGCGCTGTTTCCATGGCGGAGAGATGGTCGGTGCGCCAAAGGCAAAGCCTTGCAGGCAGTCAAACCCAAGGTCTGCCATCATTTGGGCGTCCGCTGGGCTTTCGATCCGACTGGCCACAGAGTGCATATCAAACCGCTCACAAATCGCTGCGACAGCGGAGGCGATGACCTGATTGCTGCCGTCTTGGGAGATGTTGCGGCTGAAACTTCCATCCAGTTTGAGGATATCAAAATCGAAGTCGCGGAAGACAGTTAGCGTGGTGAGGCCGGCCCCGTAATCGTCCAGCGCAAAGGACATGCCTTTGACCTGCAGTTCTTCCATAAAGCCTTGAACGATTTCCGGAACTTGCACCACGGATTTCTCCGAGATTTCAAAAATCAATCGTTCTGGAATGGTGGCGGCGCGGGTCAGCCCACGCTGCAGGCAATCCATCCATGGCGCGTAGCCAATAGAGCGGGCCGACATGTTGATCGACAAACGCAGACCGGGCTGTTCAGCCAAGGCTTGAAGACCGAGTTCCAGCGCCAAGACGTCAAGCTGTCGGCCTAGTTCAGTATCTTCGACCGAGCCCATGAAATCCTTGGCGGGAATGATACGGCCGGTTTCATCAAGCACGCGCACAAGGCCTTCATAAAATGCTGGCCGTTTGGTGTTGGAGGCTTGAACAACCGGCTGATAGGCAAGCAGAACCTGTTTGTGCGAGATCGCTTCGCGCACCATGTCCAGTGTCGAAGAGTCTCTGGTGTCCAATGCATAAGCCAGCGGGCTGCGATGTTCTCGCGCCGCACCGGCTTTGTTTTTTTTCTTTGGGCGATCCATGGCAGGCTTCCCGTCATCCCATTTGGCAGCGTGTCTATTTAAAGCCACATACATGAAGCATGTCTTAAACTGCCGCTTGAGGCGCCTTCAGAGCAAGGCCGTTTTAGCCTTGTTTTTATATAACTTGAGGTGAGTTGTGGCGCTTTGAGGTCGCCGCGTGTACCCCGAAATTGTGTCCTGAGGCGGGCGAATTTTGGCGACTAGTTGGCCCGATGGATCACGCGGCACGCTTGCCTTGCAGGGCTGGACAAGAGGGGTTTGAGCGCGTCCTGAGTCTCTCGAAGGGCCTTGTTCGCAGCTTTTGCGCAGCGGCGAAGTGCCTGCTCTTGAGCCACTTGTGTAGAGGCTTCTGCCCAAGAGTAACCGACAGCACCGCTGTCAGAGATGGCAAAAGCACCAGACCGCTTTTTATTTTGGAGCTTGAGATACTCGCGAAACTCTTTATTGGCAGAATGGGACAGCGTTATGGCGAAGGCCGCGGGTTCATAGTCTTTGGGTAAGCTGCGGGCATACAGCACGCAGTAGTATGGATTGCGAGATTTTTTGTGGCAGAGCGTTTGGGCGTAGGCTTCGGCCAGCCAAGGAGAATTGGCATTGGAATAGACGCCAGCTAACCGCTCCGGGCGATTGACGAAGATTGCGCCGAAGTAATCGGATTTGCGTTTGAATTGTCGAAACGCACCGCGGGCGTCGCCGCGCAGGTCAAAGGTTTTGACCATCTCGACTTTGGTCCGGTTGCTTTGCTTCGCAACCTCTTGCGCCGACGCGGTCTGTGATAAGGCAATACTGGCAAACAATACCAAGGCGTGGCGGATCATTTTTTACTCTTTTTCGTCGCCACGCAGTGGGCCGTTTGGGTGGTCAGCTGTCGTCCTGACCAATCACAGCCAGCAGGATAGCACGGGCATTCTCACTGGACCAGTCTGCATCCCCTTGTAAACGCGCGACTTCACGGCCTTCTCGGTCCATGATGATGGTTGCCGGCAGGCCGAAGACGGCCATTTCCCGTGCGACGGCTTGTTTGGGGTCGCGGTGCAGCGGGAGGTTTGTAACCTCAATTTCGTTAAAGAATTTCTGCATGGCGGGGACCATGTTGCGCCCGGTGGCCAAGGTTAGGACTTCAAAGTCGTCTCCGCCAAGTTCAGATTGCAGCGCCGAGAGCATGGGCATTTCGTGGCGACAAGGTGCGCACCAAGTGGCCCATAAGTTCAAGAGAACCACTTTGCCTGCATAGTCGCCTAAGGTGGCTTCGCCGCCGTCTTCCGTGATGAAGCTCTTTTGGGAGACCTCTTTGGGAGCCGAATGGAAGTTCAGTTTGCGCATATCACCGTCGCGCATCTCTTCGAGGGCGGAATAGTCGCGGATTTCGGCCTCAGCCGAAGGGTTCAGGGCAACAAAGGAAAGGGCGGCAATTGCGATTGCTGCCAAGCCTGTATAAACCAGCGCGGACCCATTTACTTTCATTTTCCCTCCAAAAGGGCTTCTCATGACCAAAGATACCTCAAACCAGATGTGGGGTGGCCGTTTTGCCGCCGGACCGGACGCCATCATGGAAGCGATCAACGCATCTATTGGCTACGATCAACGTATGGCGGCGCAGGACATTGCTGGCTCTCGGGCCCACGCGGCGATGCTCGCCAAGACAGGCATCCTGACAGATAGCGACGCAGAAGCCATTCGGGAAGGGCTTCTCACGGTGTTGTCAGAGATTGAGGGCGGCACGTTCCAATTCTCGACGGCGTTGGAAGACATTCACATGAATGTGGAAGCGCGGCTGAAAGAGATCATTGGTGAGCCTGCAGGGCGTTTGCACACTGGACGGAGCCGGAACGATCAGGTTGCGACCGACTTCAAGCTTTGGGTGCGGGATCAGATTGATGCGGCGATTGCCGGGATTGAGGCGCTGATCCGTGCGTTTGTGTCGCAGGCAGAGGCGGGCGCGGATTGGGTGATGCCAGGCTTCACCCATTTGCAGACCGCGCAGCCAGTGACCTGGGGCCACCACATGATGGCCTATGTAGAGATGTTTGGCCGAGACCTGAGCCGTTTCAAAGACGCACGGGAGCGGATGAATGAATCCCCGTTGGGTGCAGCGGCATTGGCAGGCACGTCTTTCCCAATTGACCGGGAGATGACCGCCAAAGCGCTGGGCTTTGACCGTCCGGCGGCGAACTCTCTGGATGCGGTTGCGGACCGTGACTTTGCGCTGGAGTTTTTGTCGGCCTCCAGCATTTGCGCCATGCACCTGAGCCGTTTTGCCGAGGAGCTGGTGATTTGGTCCTCCGCGCAGTTCCGTTTTGTCACCCTTTCGGATCGATTCTCCACTGGCTCTTCGATCATGCCACAGAAGAAGAACCCGGATGCTGCAGAACTGATCCGCGCCAAGATTGGCCGGATCTTTGGTGCCAACACCGCGTTGTTGATGGTGATGAAAGGCCTGCCGCTGACCTATTCCAAGGACATGCAGGAAGACAAAGAGCAGGTCTTTGACGCGGCCGACAACCTGATGTTGGCGCTGGCGGCGATGGAAGGCATGGTCAAAGACATGACCGCGAACCAAGATAGCCTGGAAGCAGCGGCGGGCACCGGATTCTCCACCGCAACCGATCTGGCCGACTGGTTGGTGCGTGCGCTTAACATGCCGTTCCGTGACGCACACCACGTGACAGGATCGCTGGTGGCGATGGCGGAAAGCAAGGATTGCGACCTGCCAGACCTAACGTTGGAAGACATGCAGTCTGTTCATGCTGCAATCACAGAAGATGTGTTTGGTGTGTTGGGCGTGCACAACTCTGTGTCCTCTCGCATGTCGTACGGAGGCACCGCGCCCACTCGCGTGCGCGAGCAAATTGCTGCTTGGAAAGCCAAGCTGGACAGCTAAGTCAAAGGGGGAGGTGACGCGGTCGTGCGGCGTTTCCCCTTTTCATTTTCTGCGATTTTTCCGTAAGGTGGACGAGTCGATGGTTTTTGCACTGGGGGTGTAAGGGCTTAGATCGATGCTGTTGCCACGGGAGATCCCTTATGTTCCGCGTAGTTTTTGCCTGTTTGAGTTTGGCGCTTGTATCCGCTTGTGGAGTGGATGGAGAGCCGTGGACACCGCGTGCCAACGCCAATATCGGGATTGGCTCTGACGGCGTGCACACATCCGGCAGCGTAGGCGTGACGAACGGCACCGTGAGCATCTCTATTGGCGGTGGCTGCCGTTGGTATGGCTGCTAAGGGTTTAGCCCCTTGAAAACACATCCCTAATCGGGACAATCTGATCCGAAGAGAGGGCGACGCCGTAAACGTGATGCCGCTTACTTTTTGGGATTGGGGAACACATGTCACCTTTGCGCTGGGTATTTCTTGGATTGGCCATTTGGGGTGCGATCCATCCGATGATGTATTTTGGTCCCTGGATTGCTGAGAACGGTTTGGACCTTCAGGCCATGGTTGCGCTGTGGAAAGTCAATGACGCGGTGACCGGCATTTACTGGGATCTGGTTATCTCCGCCATCAGCCTCACGGTTTGGGTGCTGGTTGAGGTCTGGGTGCGGCGCAATTGGATTGCATTGTTGGCGATTCCGGCAACTTGGATGATTGGGGTGAGCTGTGGCTTGCCGCTTTATCTGTTCCTGCGGTCAAAACCGGTCAAGTAAGTCGGTTGAGGAGCATTGATCGGCGCTGCGCCGCGGCGTATGAGGGAGGCCGAACGACGCTAGCGGCACGCAGGAGACGGCACTATGGATCATTTTCTTTATCGCGACGGGGAGCTGTTTGCCGAAGACGTGCCGGTGAAGGAAATTGCCGCGCAAGTTGGTACGCCGTTTTATTGCTATTCGACCGCGACATTTGAACGCCACTTCCGCTTGTTTGACGAAGCGTTGGAAGGCACGGAGCACCTGGTGTGCTACGCCATGAAGGCGGCCTCTAACCAAGCGATCCTGAAAACCCTTGCAGCGCTGGGCGCAGGTATGGACGTCGTGTCTGGCGGTGAATATGCGCGCGCCAAGGCCGCAGGTGTGCCGGGCGACAGGATTGTGTTCTCTGGCGTTGGCAAAACTCAGGACGAGATAGAGTTGGCGCTGACCGGCGGCATTCGCCAGTTCAACGTGGAAAGCGAGCCAGAAATGGTAGCGATCAGCGCCGTGGCGAGCCGGTTGGGTGTTGAGGCGCCGATCACCATTCGTGTGAACCCGGATGTGGATGCCAAAACCCACGCCAAAATTGCGACTGGCAAGTCAGAGAACAAATTTGGCATCCCGATCAGCCGTGCCAAAGAGGTCTACGCGCTGGCGGCGTCCTTGCCGGGCCTCAAAGTCATCGGCATCGATGTCCACATCGGCAGTCAGTTGACCCAGTTGGAGCCGTTTGAGGCCGCCTACAAAAAGGTCGCGGAGCTGACCGAACAATTGCGGGCCGAAAGACATGACATCAAACGGCTGGATCTGGGCGGTGGCTTAGGCATTCCGTATGAGCGCTCCAACACTGCGCCGCCGTTGCCGGTGGAGTATGGCGCGATGGTTAAGCGCGTGTTGGGTCATCTGAATTGCGAGATCGAGATTGAGCCGGGGCGTTTGATTGCGGGCAATGCGGGCATCATGGTGTGCAAGGTGATCTACGTGAAATCCGGCGAAGACCGCGAATTCCTGATTGTCGATGGGGCGATGAACGACCTGATCCGTCCGGCGATGTATGAGGCGCACCATGATATTGTGCCGGTCGTTGAGGCCACGCCCGGTGAGGCGCCTGCGCAATACGACATCGTGGGGCCCGTTTGTGAGTCCGGCGACACCTTTGCCAAGGGGCGCGACATGGCGCAGTTGCACGATGGTGATCTGATCGCCTTCCGCAGTGCCGGTGCTTATGGCGCGGTGATGTCGAGTGAATATAACACGCGGCCCCTAATCCCAGAGGTTCTGGTGAAGGACGATCAATTTGCGGTTATCCGCCGACGTCCAACCTATGAAGAGATGATAAACCGCGATAGCATTCCAGAGTGGCTGGATCAGACCAGTGACTAAGAGCCAAACGATAGGAGCGCCGTGACCCGTCAAAGCCCTTCAGATGCAGCCCTGTTGCACCTTCGGTGGGTCATTGGCCTGACCCGGTTGGGTCTGTTTGCAGAATCATTCACACGCGCGTTTTGGCCGGTGTGGACCATCGCCTTTGTTGAGCTGGCCGCACTGATGGTTGGGCTGCAGGATCATCTGCCGCTGGAAATGATCTGGATTTGCGGTTTTTTGGCAGCGGCCGGAATGCTTGTGTTTTTGGTGCGTGGGGCGCGGCAGTTGGTGCTGCCGTCCCGTGATATGGCCATTGCGCGGTTGGACGCGACACTGCCCGGGCGGCCTATCGCGGCACTGCGGGATGCGCCTGCTGTGGGCAAGGACGATGCGGCCTCTCAAGCACTTTGGGCAGCTCATCTGAAACGAATGGCAGTGCGCACAGAGGGTGCCAAGGCGGTGCAGCCGGATTTGCGAATTTCGCGGCTGGACCCTTTTGGTCTGCGTTACACGGCGATCTTGCTGTTGATGATGGCGTTTTTTGTCGGATCGTTTTCCAATCTGGCCTCTGTCCGCGACTTGGGGCCGGGCGGTGGCGCTGCTTTGGCGAGTGGGCCGACTTGGGAAGGCTGGATTGAGCCGCCAAGTTACACCGGCAAACCTGCGCTGTATTTGAACGATCAGCCTGCGGGCAAGCTGGTGCTGCCGGAGGGCAGTCGGGTTTTGTTGCGTCTCTATGGCGAGGTGGGCGCTCTGACCGTGGCGGAGACCGTGTCCAGTCGGGTTGGGGCGATTGAGAGTGCGGCGGAGCCGGAACAGAGCTTTGATGTGCGCCAAACTGGGGATTTGGAGATCGCCGGGCCGGGCGGGGCTGCGTGGAACATCGTGATGCAGGATGACCGCGCGCCGAAAGTGATTTTGAGCGGGCAGGTGGAGGCCTCTGGCCGTGGTGAGATGACGTTGCCGTTTCATGCGTCTGACGATTATGGCGTGGTTGGTGGTACGGCGGTAGTGGAGCTGGATCTGAACGGCGTGTCTCGGCAGTACGGATTGCGTGTGGAACCTGAGCCGCGCGAGGCGGTGGTGGTCGAATTGCCATTGCCGATCTCTGGTGACCGGGCGTCGTTTGAAGAGACCTTGATAGAGGACTTTTCCGAGCATAGTTGGGCGCATTTGCCGGTGAAGGTCACCCTGACTGTAGTGGATGACGCTGGCTTGGAAGGTCAATCCGGTGACTTGCGGTTTGAACTGGCTGCGCGGCGGTTCTTTGACCCGTTGGCGGCGGCAGTGATCGAACTGCGGCGGGATTTGTTGTGGTCACGTGAGAATGGCAAACGGGTGGCGCAGTTGATGCGGGCGGTGTCGCATCGGCCAGAGGATGGTGTGTTTCGGCGGGAGACGGACTACCTGCGGTTCCGGACTATTCTGCGGCGGTTGGAAGTGAATCTGACGCATGGGTTGTCCGAAGAAAAGCGTGATGAGCTGGCTGAGGCGCTGTGGCAATTGGCGCTTGATCTGGAAGATGGCGATCTAGGCAGCGCGGCGGAGCGTTTGCGGCAGGCGCAGGAGCGGTTGTCTGAAGCGATGAAGAATGGCGCCAGCGATGCGGAGATTGCGCGGCTGATGCAGGAGTTGCGCGAGGCTACCGAGGATTACATGCGCGAGTTGGCCCGCCGGCAGCAGCAGGACGGCGAACAGGGCGAAAATCAGCAAAGCGCTGAGAACTCCATGCAGATGGATCAGAACGATCTGCAACGCATGATGGACCGCATTCAGGAGTTAATGGAACAGGGGCGCATGGCGGAGGCGCAGCAGGCGCTGGAAGAACTGCAGCGGCTGATGGAGAACATGCGGGTCACTCAAGGACAAGGGCAACAGAACCAAGGCGAGCAAGCTATGGAAGGGCTGGCCGAGACACTGCGCAATCAGCAGGGTCTGTCTGATGAGGCCTTCCGGGAACTGCAGGAACAGTTCAACCCCAATGCCCAAAGCGGGCAGTCTCAGGAAAACCAAGGGTACAGCGGTGGCGAAGGTCGTGGTCAGGCGCATGACGGCACTGGTGGTGAAGGCCAGGGCGAGGGAGAAGGCGAGGGCGAAACCGGCCAATCCAGTGGCGATCAACAGGGCCAGGAAGGCGCGCTGGAAGACCGACAGCGGGCGTTGCGTCAGGAGTTGAACCGTCAGATGCAGAACTTGCCGGGGCAGGGCACGCCAGAGGGTGATGCCGCGCGAGAAGCGCTTGGCAGTGCTGAAGGCGCCATGGAGGGCGCAGAGGAAGCGCTACGGCAGGATGATCTCGCGACGGCGATTGATCGACAGGCCGAAGCCATGGACGCACTACGTGAAGGCCTTCGTAACCTTGGAGAGGCTATGGCGCAGCAGCAACAACAAGGGCAGAAAGGCACTGCAGAAGCGCAGGGGCAGGCGCAAGATCCGCTTGGACGCAGCCAAGGCAATCGCGGCGCTGCAGGGACCGATGAAGGTCTCTTGCAAGGTGAGGATGTGTACCGTCAGGCGCGTCGCTTGTTGGATGAAATCCGTCGCCGCGCAGGCGAGGCAGGGCGCTCGGAAGCGGAGCGCAGTTATCTGGAACGACTGCTCGAGCGGTTTTAGACGCGGGTTATTGGCAGTTGGACAGGACGGTCTGTTACGATTGTCCTGTGATCTCGTTCAGTTTCAAAAACAGGTTGGTCACCTGATTGTCCAGCCAGATACGTGCGCCGTGCGCCGAGGTCATGAAACCATCGATATAAGGCGCTGCCTGTGGGTAGGATTGGCTAAGGTTCTCATGGGAGCTGTAGACAAAGACAGCCCCGCCAGAGAGCAGCAGTACCAGTGCAAAACCAAGGCGGAAGCCGCGTGCGCGGCTGGCATTTTTGTTGGTTTTCTGACCCAGATCCGGATTGCGTGGCGTGTCGCCTGAAGTCCGCAGGGTGGAGTTGATCTCCTCGATATCCGGCAGGAGATCTCTGCGCGTGTCTTTTGCGCTGCGCACGGTTGCAGCAACTGCGGCGGCGGTTGCTGCATCGTCTTGGCCGCGTAAGCGACGGAGACGATCAGAAGCCTTACTAGCACGCTTATCATCAGAAGCCGGTTTTTCCTGGCCTTGATCCAGGCCTAGATCACCCTGAGTTTCAAGACTTTGAGGTTGCTCTGCTGCACGTGCCCGGGTTTCGTACTCAACTTCTTCTCGTAGAATGTCTTTGACTGAATCGTCCAAGCCACGCGGTTTTGGTGCTTCGGTCAAAGGCTCTACCGAGACGGCTTCTTCTGTCTCAGCTTCCACGTTCCGTTCCGGTTCAACCTCCGGTTCGAACTCAAGATCGGGATCCGGAGTATCTTCTAGACTCGTGTCGCCTTGGTCTGGTTCCTGCGTGTCAGACGGTTCATCCGCGCTTGCATCGCCTTCTTCACGGTCCAATTCAAAGTTGTCTTCCGGCGTTTCGGCGGCTTCGACCCAGTCTTCTTCGGTTTCCAGATCCCAGTCTTCGCCACCTAGATCCAAGTCATCCGGGTTCTGTTCTTCGTCGTCATCTTCAAAGAAGTCAGCACTCGGCTCAGCGTCAGCCTCAATGGAGAGTTCCGGAGGTTCCACTTCCTCAAAAGCTTCTTCCGCAGGCGCATCGGTGCCCTGCGGTGCATCTTCGGCAGTGGCACTTGCAACGACATCGGCAACAGTTTCTTTAACGGGCTCTTCCGCCTGCATATCTGGGTACACTTGGAACCAAGTGTTGCCGCAGTTGGAACATTGCACGTCCCGCCCACCGGTCGGAATGATGTCGTCAGGCACTTCATATTGTGCCCCGCAATTTGGGCAAGTGAGCCGCATACTCGTCCCCTGCTGTGAAGTTCTTGCTTTTGTTGAGGAACCATATTCGCAAACATCGTTTGTTGAAAGTGCAAAGGCGGCGCGGAACAGATTGCAACACAGACGATGCTCGTGCACAACAATCGGGACAAATGAGGTCTCATGTGATCGAACTAGACAATATTGCGTATAGCTACGGCGGCGGTGAATTGCTCAGCGAGGTGTCTTTTAAGCTGGCACCAGGATCTTTCCACTTTTTGACCGGGCCATCGGGCTCTGGAAAAACCACGTTTTTGAAGCTGTGTTACGGCGCGTTGACGCCCACGGCTGGCCGGGTTCAGCTTTTTGGAAAAGATGTCCGGGAAATGGATCGGGACGATCACGCCATGACGCGTCGCCAGATTGGTGTGGTGCATCAGGATTGCCAGTTTTTGGATCACCTACCTGTGCGCGAAAATGTGGCATTGCCGTTGACCGTGTCCGGAAGGGACTCGTTGGAGCAGCATTCCAATTTGAAAGAGTTGTTAACCTGGGTTGGGCTGGGGCACCGAGCCAGCGCCCTGCCGCCAGAGTTGTCGGGCGGGGAGCGTCAGCGGGCGGCCTTGGCGCGGGCTGTTATTATGTCCCCTGATGTGGTTTTGGCGGATGAGCCTACTGGCAACGTCGATTGGGAAATGTCGCAACGCTTGCTGCAGCTCCTAGTGGAGCTGAACAAGATGGGAAAAACCATCCTGATCGCGACCCATGATATGAACCTGATCCGTGCTGCCAAGCACCATGTACAAGCACGCGTGCTGCGGATTTCAGGGCGCAAATTGCAGCTGGCGGGGGCGGACCTATGAGCAAGGGTTTGCAACTTTCCAAGCTGATTATGGGGGACGCACAAGCGGACCGAGTGGTGCCGCCAACCGGATTTACCGCGCGGCTGACCTTGTTTGCCGCCGGTGCCATGGCGTTTTTGACGGTGTTTGCCTTGGCTTTGTCTCTGGCGTCTGGCCGTTTGGCGACACGGTGGGGCGATGAGCTGGCACAAAGTTCGACCTTGCGGATATCTGCGCCTGAAGAGCAGATGGCCGCGCAAACCGCAGCTGCCTTGACGGTGCTTGAAAGTACACCGGGGATCGCTTCGGCCAGGGCTTTGAGTGTCGAGGAACAGCGCAATTTGCTGGCGCCTTGGTTCGGGCCAGACCTGCCGCTCGACAGTCTGCCAATCCCGCAGTTGATTGAGATTGTTGAGACGGAAGAGGGCTACGACGGCGCAGGGCTGAGGCTGCGGTTGCAGGCCGAGGTACCTGGGGCTGTGCTCGATGATCATAACCGTTGGCGGCGCCCCCTTGAACGGGCGGCTGGGCGTCTGCGCCTGCTGGGTTGGGTGTCGATTGGCCTGATTGGCGCGGCGACGGCGGCGATGATCACCCTGGCGGCCAACGCCGCATTGGCGGCAAATGCTCAAGTGATTTCGGTGTTGCGGCTGATTGGTGCGCAAGACAGTTATATCGCGCGGGCTTTTGTGCGGCGCTTCACCTTGCGGGCCCTTCTGGGGGCCGCCGTGGGAACGGCGTTAGGGGCTTTGGCCGTCTTCTTATTGCCCTCGGCGCAGGAGAGTGGCGGCTTTCTGACGGGGCTTGGGTTCCAAGGTATCGGCTGGGCGTTTTTGGCGCTGATCCCGCCGCTGGCGGGGGGGGTGGCCTATCTGGCCACCGGTGCTGCGGCGCGACGTACACTAGGGGAGTTGACCTGATGCGCTTGGCGTTTCAATGGGTGATGTCGATCATCTATGTGGTTCAGAATGCAATTGTGATGCTGGCGATGGGGATTGTGTTTTTTCCCTGGGCGCTGCTGTCCTCTAAAGGGGCCATGGCGGCGTGCAACACCTATGCCACCTGGGCGATCTGGTCGGCGCGCTGGTTGGTGGGCATTCGGTCTGAGGTGCGTGGCAAGGTGCCGAGCGGAGCGGTGTTGGTGCCAGCCAAGCATCAGTCGTTTCTTGACATCATGATGATCTTTAAAGCGGTGCCGCAGCCGCGGTTCATCATGAAGTATGAGTTGCTGTTCACGCCTATCATCGGCGTTTACGCGTGGCGTTTGGGCTGTGTACCTGTGCGCCGTGGAAAGCGCGGTGCAGCGATCAAAGCGATGTTGGCGGACGTGGAAAGCGGCCGGGTGCCTCCGGGCCAGTTGGTGATCTATCCGCAGGGCACGCGGGTGCCTGTTGGCGAGCATGTGCCGTATAAGGTTGGGCCTTATGTGCTCTATAAAGAAACCGGCCAGACGGCGGTGCCGGTGGCGACGAATGCCGGTATGTTCTGGCCCAAAGGTACGATGCTGCGCAAGCCGGGCTTGGCTGTGGTCGAGTTCCTTGAGCCGATAGAACAGGGCGCGGATCAGAAAGAGTTTATGCAGCGGTTGGAAGAGGTGATTGAAACCCGGTCCAATGCGTTGATGGTGGAAGCGGGGTTTGATCCGGATGCAGTACGTCAGTGACCTTGCGGAGCTAGAAGACCTTTACGGCGAGCCGGCGTCGGCGTCGGTCAAAAAGGTTGCGCGGCAAATGACGCCGCTTTATCGCAAATGGATCATGGCGTCCCGGTTCTGTGTGGTGTCGACTGTTGGGCCTGATGGCACAGATGGCAGCCCACGAGGGGACGATGGTTCTGTGGTGCGAGAACTTGATGAACACACGCTGGCGATGCCAGATTGGCGCGGCAACAATCGGATCGATACTCTGCGCAACATCGTGGCGGATGGGCGCATTTCGCTGATGTTCATGGTGCCGGGGGCGGGCAACGTGGTGCGGGTCAATGGTGTTGCCAAGGTGACCACAGACGCCACTCTCTGTGAGAGTTTTGAGGTGCAAGGCAAGCACCCTCGCGCGGTGATTGTGATCAAGATCGGCGAGATTTACACGCAATGCGCGCGGGCGGTGATGCGGGCCGGGGTGTGGACCTCGGAGGATGAGAGTGCGGACCTGCCCACCGTGGGGCAGGTTCTGGCGGAGCAAACTGACGGGGCCGAAGGCGGCACGCCTTATGACGAGGGCTGGGCCGCGCGGGCGGCGAAGACGATGTGGTAGCTTTTAGAACTCTGTGCGCGGTGCGCGGATCGAAAGGTCGCTGGTAGCGTTTTCGCCCCACTCAGGTGCTGCATAATAAAACACCCCCCATCGCTCTGGGGATGCGCCTTTCCCACGCGCCCATGATTTGGTTATCGATGCTAATTTGGCGTTTGGATTGAGGGAAAGTTCGGGAAATCGATCGGCGACCAGTTCTTCTACCAATTTGAGCAAATCGTTTGCTTCGCTGGCAGACAACTCATGGGGGGCAAAAGTACTGAGAGAACACCGCCCAGGTTCGATCTTTTGAATCGCAGCTGTCTTGGGGTGGATCCAGATGGGGCGGCGGTCGGTATCGAGAACATCCTCAAACTGCCAATGCGCTGGAGATACATGTAAGTTACCATAATGGTTTGGAATACAGATTTCTTCAAAATGCGC
>Ga0189275_100494_pt1 | contig 13905 bp, 14 predicted proteins | sample N19A6minimetaG_FD_130329 | JGI IMG/M metagenome (GOLD analysis project Ga0189275, IMG submission 130329) | Marine microbial communities from the Costa Rica Dome - N19 A6 mini metaG | ecosystem: Environmental > Aquatic > Marine > Oceanic > Photic zone | place: Costa Rica: the Eastern Pacific...
GGAACTAACGACATCTGACAGCCATGTAAGTTCCGACGGCCCTACGGGACACGATTGTATACAAAGCTACCTGAAAACACTGGATGGATCGCCCGGTGTCTATCGCATGCTCGATGCGCAGGCGCGGGTGTTGTATGTGGGCAAGGCGCGGAACTTGCGGGCGCGGGTGTCAAACTATGCACGGCCAGCGGGGCATTCTGGACGCATTGCGCGGATGATCTCCGAAACCTGCTCAATGATGTTTCTGACCACCAAGACGGAAACCGAGGCGCTGCTTTTGGAGCAGAACCTGATCAAGCAGCTCAAACCCAAGTACAACGTTCTGCTGCGGGACGACAAAAGCTTCCCCAATATTCTGGTCAGCCGGGCGCATGGCTTTCCGCAGATCAAGAAGCATCGCGGGGCCAAAAAGGAAAAAGGCAATTACTACGGGCCGTTTGCCAATGCAGGGGCGGTCAATCGGACGTTGAGCCAATTGCAGAAAGTGTTCTTGCTACGCAACTGCTCGGATGCCCAGTTTGAGAGCCGGACGCGGCCGTGCTTGCTGTATCAGATCAAGCGCTGCTCGGGGCCGTGTGTGGGGCGAATTTCGGAAAACGACTATGCCGAAAGCGTGCGCGATGCCGAGCGGTTCCTGTCTGGGCGGTCGACGCAAATTCAGGAGACTTTGGCGAAGCAGATGCAAGCCGCATCTGATGCGATGGAGTTTGAGAAGGCGGCGGCGTTGCGGGACCGTATTCGTGCGCTGACCTCGGTGCAGACGGCGCAGGGGATTAATCCGCGTGGCGTGGCGGAAGCCGATGTGATTGCGCTGCATCTGGAGAAGGGGCAGGCCTGTGTGCAGGTGTTCTTCATCCGGGCGCATCAGAACTGGGGCAACCGGGATTTTTACCCTCGTGTGGGCGTGGATGTGGAGGCGGCCGAAGTGCTGGAGGCCTTCATTGGGCAGTTCTATGATGGTAAGGAGCCGCCGCGGCAGTTGATCCTGTCACACCCGATTGAGAATGCGGAGCTGATGGCAGAGGCGCTGGGGTCCAAAGCTGGGCGTAAGGTTGAGATCACCGTGCCTCAGCGCGGCGAGAAGGCAGAGCTTGTGGCGGGTGCGGCGCGGAACGCGCGGGAAAGTCTAGCGCGCAAAATGAGCGAGACGGCGACGCAGGCGAAGCTGTTGCAAGGCGTGGCGGAAGCCTTTGATCTGGACGGGCCGCCGGAGCGGATTGAAGTCTACGACAACAGCCACATTCAGGGCACCAATGCGGTGGGCGGCATGATTGTCGCTGGGCCGGATGGCTTTATGAAAAACAGCTATCGCAAGTTCAACATCAAGGGGGGTGACCTGACGCCGGGGGATGACTTTGGCATGATGAAAGAGGTGCTGACGCGGCGGTTTAAGCGGTTGCTGAAAGAAGATCCGGATCGCGACAAAGGTATTTGGCCGGATCTGCTGCTGATTGATGGGGGCGCCGGACAGGTGAGTGCGGTGCGCGAGATCATGGAAGAGTACGGCGTTGAGGATGTGCCGATGGTTGGGGTGGCCAAGGGTGTTGACCGTGACCACGGAAAAGAAGAGTTCCACCGCGTGGGCAAAAGCGTGATGGCGCTGCGCCGGAATGATCCAGTGTTGTACTTCATCCAACGCCTGCGCGACGAAGCGCACAGGTTTGCGATTGGCACACACCGCGCAAAACGCGCCAAAGCGGTGGGCGCAACGCCGCTGGACGACGTGCCGGGCGTGGGCGCGACACGTAAACGGGCTTTGTTGGCGCACTTTGGCAGCGCAAAAGCCGTAAGCCGGGCCAATTTGGCGGATTTAAAAGCCGTGGAGGGCGTCTCTGACAAGCTGGCGGAGACAATCTACGACTTTTTCCACGAAGGAAGTTAAACCTAGCGCGCGGTGGGTGTTGCCTAGGCAGGCACCTTGCCGCGCAGCACGAGGTTTTCGACAATCTGCTCAACAAACCCAACCATGCCATCAGGCCCAGAGGCGCGATCCTTGAGGTGGATCGACAGGTCTGGGCGGCGGGTGGCGATCAGGCCAATCAGGTCGCCGCGTGTGTCGTCATCCATGCTGGCGCCCATAATCACGCAGCATATGCGCGGTTCGGTGTCGAGCTGACGGATGACTTCGCCATGATCGTGTGCGCCAAGCCATTGAATGGGTAGGTGATCAAGTTGGCGCGGCACGGCGCCAATCACGTTGGGCAGTTTTCCAACAAGCAATACAACAGGCTGCATAGGGGGAACTCCTCTTTGACGGTCTGCGCCCTAGGGTTCTGCCAGTGTTGCCTTTTGCCAGTGTACCACAGATTTGTGGGCTGCGGGCCATGGTGGCGGCACCGCGTCACAAACGCGCTTCCCCTGAGAGGGGAGACAGGCTAAGTCAGGGACATGACCTGGACCATTCCCAACATCCTTTCTGTGATGCGCCTGTTTGCAGCCCCGATGGTTGCTGTGATGTTTCTTTATTTTGAACGGCCTTACGCGGATTGGTTTGCGCTTATGCTGTTTTTCGTCGCGGCCGTGACTGATTGGTTCGACGGCTATCTCGCGCGCTTGTGGAAGCAGGAAACCAAGTTGGGCGCGATGATGGACCCGATTGCCGATAAAGCGATGGTGGTGATCGCGCTGATGGTGATTGTGGGCTACAGTTCCATGTCGCCGTGGCTGGTGCTGCCGGCGACGATGATCCTGTTCCGCGAAGTGTTTGTGTCGGGCTTGCGGGAGTTCCTTGGGGACACAGCTGGAACGCTGAAAGTGACCAAGCTGGCAAAATGGAAAACGGCGACGCAAATGGTTGCGATTGCGTTCCTTTTTGGCCAGGGCGTGTTTGAGCATTACCTCGGCATGTCGGCCTGGGGCATGGATCAAGAGCTGGTCGATCAGATCATGTTGGGCGAGGTGGAAGACCTGCAGGGGCTGCGTTGGAAACACACCGGCATGGTGTGGAGCGGCTGGGTAGGACTTTGGTTGCTGTGGATTGCAGCGGTGCTGACCGCTATCACGGGCATTGACTACTTCAACAAGGCGAAGCCGCATCTAAAGGATTGATCGCAATGGATGTTCTCTATTTTGCTTGGGTGCGGGAACGCATTGGCATCCCGAAAGAAAAGGTCGAGACCAACGCGACAACCGTGATGCAGTTGGTGGAAGAACTGAAGGCGCGAGAAGAGCGGTATGAGGTGGCCTTTTCGGATTTGAGCGCGTTGCGTGTGGCGGTGGATCAGGAATTGACCGACTTTGACGCACCCCTTGAGGGCGTGCGTGAAGTGGCGTTTTTCCCACCAATGACAGGCGGTTAAGAGGTTTTCCATGCGCGTTGTTGTTCAGGAAGAGCCATTTGATTTTGGCCGTGAGGCTCAGGATTTTGCCAGCGGGCACAGCAATATGGGCGCGATTGTCACCTTCACCGGTGTGGTGCGTGATGCGGACAAGGGCGGCATGGATCGGATGGTGATCGAGCACTATCCCGGTATGACCCAGAAGGCGTTGGAGAAGATCGCGGCGGAGGCTGTAAGTCGTTGGGATCTTGGCGATGTTTTGGTCATCCATCGACATGGTGAGCTGCGTCAGGGTGATATGATCATGATGGTCGCCACCGCGTCACGCCATCGAGTGAATGCCTTTGAGGCGGCGGAATATTTGATGGACTACCTGAAGTCGCGCGCGCCGTTCTGGAAGAAAGAATACACCGCAGACGGCGCGGAGTGGGTTGCGGCCAAAGACGAGGACGAGGACGCGCTGAGCCGCTGGTGATGCAGGTGTGTTAACCGGCGGATTTGGCTCGTTTGGGACGTCGGTATTACGTCGGTATCGCGACTGTATTGCGGAGGTGCGTTATTTTGCGACCGCGGTGCAGGCAAGCGTAAACCCAGCGCGCGGTGCACCACCGCTTTAGGCAACAGCTTTTGAGGTGAGGACGGTCTCGCGCGCTTTGACGATGGCGGCGACAAGCCGGTCGATATCGGACTCTGTTGTGGCCCAGTTGGAGACGCTCAGGCGGAAGCCGCTTTGACCCTGCCACGCGGCGGCACCAAACCACGCCTCACCAGACGCCTGCACCTCCGCCGTGATTGCAGCGCAGAGGTCGGGGCTGTCGGGCAGGGTTACAAACACCTGATTGAAGTGCACTTGATGTGGCACGGTGAAGCCTTCGAACTGCAGCGCTTCTGCAAGGCGGGTGGCTTTGTTGTGAAAGCCTAGGATCATGTTGTTGAGGCCCTCGCGGCCAAGGGAGCGCAGGGCGGCGTAGGTTTCCGCGCCCCGGGCGGCGCGGCTGAACTCTGGCGTCAGGTCGGCGGGCGAGGGATCAGTGGGTGGCAGGTAGGCGGCGCCGATGGCCATGGAGGCGCGCATCTCTTCGGGATGGCGGCAGAGGGCCAGGCCGGAGTCATACGGCGCGTTGAGAGTTTTGTGGGCGTCCACCACCCAGCTGTCGGCTTTCTCGAGACCCGTAAGCGCGTCGGCCAGGCCAGGCACGGCACGGGCCCAGAGGCCAAAGGCGCCATCGACATGCAACCACGCGCCTGAGGTTTGGCAGGCGTCGGCGATCTCGCCAATTGGATCAAAGGCGCCGGTGCAGACGTTGCCCGCCTGCGCCAGCACAATGCAGGTGGCATTCAGCTGGGGCAGCTTGTCAGCACGCATGCGTCCTTGGGTGTCGGTGGGGACACGTTCGATGTTGTCGGAGCCAAGGCCAATCAGGCGCAGGGATTTGAGCACGGTGGCGTGGATTTCGGCGCTGGCGATCACGCGCAGGGCAGGCGCGCCGAGCAGGCCTCTGCCGCGTGGGTGGCCGAGGCGGGCCAGCAATGTGTCGCGTGCGGTGGCCAGCAAGGTCATGTTGGCCATGGTCGCCCCGGTGGTGAAGGCACCTTCGGTCTGGGCGGGCAGGCTGAGCAGGTCGATGATCCAGCGCACGGCGGTTTGCTCCATCTGCATCACCGAGGGCCCGGTATCGGCATTGGCGCATTGGTCCCATGCGGAGAGGAGCGCACGGGCACCGGAGGCGGCGGGCAGTGCGCCGCCGATGACATAGCCGAAGTAGCGGCCCGCAGCTGTGCCGACGGTGCCGGGGCCGCCAGCGTCTTGCATCAGGGAGAGGACGTTGGTGGGGGTGTGGCCTTGTTGGGGGAGCGCTATGTCGAGCGCGGGGAGTTGGGCTGTGTCGGCGTTCACGCGGCGGTCAGTGAGCGCGTGCAGGTAGGTTTCGCCAAGCTTTGCGCCTTGGGCGAAGGCTTGGGCTTGGCGGGCGAGGGGATCAGAGGGTATGGTCATATCGAGATTAGTCTATATAGGGAATCATCTATATTGATGATTGACGATATGGAGGGAGAGTCAACTGAGCCGGTCACGGCGCAGGCGAAAGTCTTTGCCGCGCTGTCCAGTCCGGTGCGTTTGCAGATCATGCTCTGGCTTCTGGACCCGCGCCCGCATTTTGCGCCACAGGTGGATGGCGATTTGGTGGAAGATGGCGTTTGCGTGGGGCGGATTGTCGACAAGCTGGACCTGTCGCAGCCCACGGTGAGCGCGCATATGAAGAAACTGAGCGCCGCCGGATTGGTGCGCGGCAAGAAGATCAACAACTGGATTTTCTATAAGCCGCAGCGGGATGTGTTGAAGGCGGCCGGGGTTGTTTTGAACGCGGCGGAGTAAACGGCCCGATAAAGCCACAAAAAAGGCCAGCCTCTGGAGAGAGACTGGCCTTTGGTATTTCTAGCGCGCCTTACGCCTCGCCCAGACGCTCTACATGCATACGCAGTTCTTCGGCTTCCTGGCGGGCGTCGCGCAGGCCGTCCATGGCGGCGCGGAGTTCGGCTTCGGTCTGGGTGAGCTGGTTGGTCAGCTCGGCCTCGCGCTGTTGCAGGTAGGTGATGGCCTGATCGCGGGTTTCTTCGGCTTCGTGCAGTTCTTGGGACATGCGCTCCAGTTGGTCGACGTCAGATTGTGCGACGCGGGTGAATCGGTGCACCAGCCAATTGGCAAACCAGCCCATGCAGAAGGCCACAAACAGAATGACGGCGGTGGTCAGGATGAACTCAATTCGTGTCATTGGTCTGGATCTCCTCGCCGTCTTCCTGCGCGGCGTTGTCTGTGGATGTCTCGTCAGAGGCGGCTTCCGCGCCTGTGTCCGCTGTGCTGTCTGCTTCGGTTGCAGGCGCGTCGGCGGCTGTCTCGTCCGTGGCGGCTGCGTCGGTGCTGGTTGCCTCTGGTGCGGTTTCAGTGGCGTCCTCTGACGTTGCCTCTGTGGCAGCTTCGGCTTCGGTGTCCGTAGCCTCAGTTGCGTCTTGTTCTGCCGCAGCTTCAGTTTGCTCTTCTTCGGGTACGATGCGGACAAATTCGATGCGGCGGTTGGCTTCGCGGCCTTCGGCGGTGTCGTTGTCGGCAATTGGCTGGCTTTCGCCGTAGCCAAGGGCGAGGAAGCCTTTGGTCAGCACGCGGCGCTCTTGTAGGGCGGTCAGAACCGCCAGCGCACGGGTTTGCGACAGGGCCTGGTTCATGCTTTCGCGGCCCTGGCTGTCGGTGTGGCCCTGGATTTCGATCTGCAGGTCAGGACAGGCGTTGAGCTCTTCGGCCAGCTTGTCGATGATCCCGGCGGCGCTGGCGTCCAATGTGCCGCTGCCGGGTTCAAAGGCAATTTTGGTCTCGTCCAGAAGGGCCTGGATGTTGGCCATGCACTCTTCGTTGGTGGGCAGACCCGCCAGCGGATCAAGCGCCTCGACATAGGTGACGTTGATCGCGAAGTGATCGGTCTGGCTCAACTTGTCGGCCAGCAGCTGCGCGATACGGGCGTTGGTCTCTGTTTTGCCGGTGTTGCCGGTCACAGAGACGGCCTCAGGTGTCACGAGCAGGGAGCCGTTGTGGAGCAGGGAGAGTGCGTCCAGACCAGCCATCACGCGGAAGGGCCAGGTGGGCGGCAGGGTGTCGTCCAAACGGGTCGCCATATGCACGGTTTCTGTGCCGAAACGGGCGCGGGCGTAGCTGTCGGTGGTGTCGCGTGCGATGTCGTTGGGCAGACGGCCTCGTAGCTGCACCAGACCTTCGGGGCTGAGCGTGGCGGTGAATTCTTGCACCACGGACTCGCCTTCTGCCTCCGGTGTTGGCGGCAAGGTAGCCAGTAGGGCAAAGGCTTCGGGCAGGGTGCCTTCGAGCTCGCCGACAACGCGGTCAAACAAGACCTGATCGGTGCCCATCAGCGCAGTGAGTGTCACGTCCGCATCCGAGAAGGTTAGCGTGCCGCCGCCCAAGTCGTTCAGGCCGCGAATGGCGGTGGCCACCGCGTCGCCCCAGCTGGTGGAGGGCACGCCAAGACCAATCACACAGTCGACCTCGCCTTCCAGACCGGCGGCGCGGGCGGCGGTGAGGATTTGGGCGCGGGCTTTGTCGGTGTCCGCAGAGCAAGCGTCAAAACGGGTGATGCCGCCGCCTTTGACAAGACGCAGAGTGAAGGGTGTGATCACCGGGCGCGGGGCGGAAATGTTGAGGTTCACTTCGACGCCATTGGGCGCGCGGCGGTTGAGGTCAATTTCCAGATTGGCGCGTTGTTCGGGGCTGTCGGCCATGGCGGTGATGTCGACGCGACCGGCCTGCACCGAGATTTTGGAGCGCGGCAGATCTTTGAGCGCGGAGACCGCAAAGCGGGAGGCGGCGGACCAGCCAGCGGGGGCGGCGTAGTCGGCGGTTTCCAGCAAATCAGCCACTTCGCCGCTGTCGGAGATGTCTTTGAGCTGGCGCAGCAGTTGATCGCGCGCGGCGCTTTCCGGGATCAGGCCGATCAGCGAGATGCCCGCGTCGTTGCGCAGGATTTCCACGGAAAACCGCGGTGGCGCGATGGCGGCGGTCGCGGGCACTTCCATATTGTCGATCACGCGCGCGGCGTCGACGATGCGGCCCGCGGCGGAAATGGCTTTGAACCGGTCCGCCTCTGACGGGGCCACGCCTGCCAGGAAGATTTGCAGGCCTTCGGCGTGCACCTCGGCCCAGTCCATACCGGACTTGGAAAGCTCGTGCTCCACCGAGGATTTGGAAGTGGCTTCGATCAGGTCAGCGGAGAGACTCGCGGCGACAAGACTAAGGAGCCCCGCCGAGGCGAAGGTCACAAACAGGATAAGGAGGGAAGAAAGTCGCATTCAGAAAGTGTGGTCCGTCCAGTGTTGCATGGTTGATACGGCGTTGCGGCCTCGCTTGCAATCACAGGAAAAAGGCGGTGGCGAAAAACAGCAGAGGGATCAGGCCGGTGTCGCGGTTGGACCGGAACAGTTGCAGGAGCACGGCGGGATCTTCGGTGTCCAGTTGACGCAGCTGCCATTGCATGTGCCAGCCCATGGCGAGCGGCCCTAGCAGGGCGACGGCCATGGAGGCGGGGCTGCGCTCGATGGTGACCATCAGCACGGCAAAGCCAAAGAGCATGATGGTGAGGGTCAGGAAGCCTTGCAGCCATTTCGGGCTGTTTTTGCCAAACAGCCGCGCGGTGGATTTCACCCCGATAAGGGCGTCGTCCTCGGTGTCCTGATGGGCATAGATGGTGTCGTAAAATAGGGTCCAAGCGATGCCAGCGGCATGGAGGATGGCGGCGGGCCAAGCGAGGCTGCCGGTGTGGGCGGTCCAGGTCAGCAAAGCGCCCCAGTTGAAGGCGAGGCCCAGAAAGACCTGCGGCCACCAGGTGAAACGTTTGGCAAAGGGGTAGACCGCCACGGGCAGCAAGGAAGCGATGCCTAGCAAAATGGCGTTGACGTTAAACGTGAATAGAATGGCAGCAGAGATCAGGGCTTGGATCACCATCCAGACAGCGGCCTGTTTGGCCGTCACTTGGCCTGAAGGGATAGGGCGCGACCGGGTGCGCGCCACTTGGGCATCAAACTCGCGGTCGGTGATGTCGTTCCAGGTGCAGCCTGCGCCCCGCATGAGGAAAGCGCCAATGGCGCAGCCGACGGCGATCCAGAGATCATGCAGTGTGGCCTGACCGTCGCTGAGGATGGCGAGCGCCAGGCTCATCCAGCAGGGCAACAGCAGGAGCCAGGTGCCAATAGGACGGTCTGCGCGCGACAGGCGCAGGTAGGGGCGAGACCAAGCGGGGGCGAGGTGGTCGACCCAATTGCCTTTCACAGCGTCAGAAACTTGCCCCTTGGGGTCTTCCTTTGCGGGCGTGTCGGCCATATGTCGGTTCCCATGAAACAGGCAAAAGTCAGACTGTATGTAGAGCAGGGCTTGGGGGAAGGGCAAACCATTCCTCTGACCAAAGAGCAGGCGCATTACCTTTTTGGTGTGATGCGCATGGCGATGGGTGATCCGGTGCTGTTGTTTAACGGGCGGGATGGCGAGTGGCGCTGTGCTGTGACTGTGGCGAATAAACGCAACGGGGAACTGGTGTGTGAGGCACAGACCAAGACGTTGCAGATGCCACCGGACCTGTGGCTGTGCTTTGCGCCGATCAAGAAGGCGCGCACGGATTTTATTGTCGAGAAGGCGGCCGAAATGGGCGCTGCGCGGATTGTGCCGGTGAACACCGATTTCACCAACAGCGAGCGCATCCGGCAGGACCGGTTGCGGGCCCATGCGGTGGAAGCGGCGGAGCAATGTGGCGGGACCTATGTGCCGGAGGTCAGTGATCTGGTGAAGTTGGATCGCTTGCTGGCGGAGTGGCCTGAAGGGCGACAGCTGATGTTCTGTGATGAGGTCGAGGTGGGCAGTGCCAAGCGTTTGGCGGCGTCTGAAGGTGGACCCTGGGCGATTTTGATTGGGCCGGAAGGTGGGTTCTCAGAAGCGGAGCGCGACCGGTTGAAGGCCTTGCCATTTGCGCATGTGGTGAGCCTGGGCCCGCGGATTTTGCGCGCGGATACGGCGGCGGTGGCGGCGATGACTCTGTGGCAACAGAGCCTGGGAGACTGGTAGTGAGTTGGCGGAAAGTCACGGAAGCGGACCTTGCGTGGATTGAGCCGTTTCTGCGGGAGCACGTACAGAGCTCGATGTTCTTTTTGAGCAATCTCAATGAATATGGGCTGAATGGCTCCGCTGACCGCGCGATGCGCATTTGGGCGTTGGAAGTTGATCGAAAGGGGCTATTTGCCCTGTCCAATGGCGGCATGATCTTGATGCAAGCCCCGGATGCCACAAAAGAAGATTGGTTGGCGACACGTGCCTTTTGGGCGGAGCGGGAGTTGATTGGGTGTTTGGGAGACGGCGCGCAGGTGGCGGCGTTTTTTGAAGCCACCGGTATGGGCGACCGGCCGATGTCGCTTAATGAAGATGAGCCGGGGTATCGGCTGGAGCTGGCGCGGCTGAAGATGCCGGAGTGCGACGGGTTCAGTATGGTGCCGCTTGGCGAGGAGCACCGCGCGTTGGCTGTGGAATGGCGCACGGCTTATCATGGCGAAGTTCTGGGCACGCCGGCCCACAAATGTGCCGAGGTGGCGGCGCAGGATATTGCGCGCTGCATTGAGCGAGACACGCACCGCATTTTGCTCAAAGACGGCGTGCCGGTGAGCAAGACCGGGTTTAATGCCACCTTGCCAGACACCGTGCAGATCGGCGGGGTCTATACGCCCCCGGAGTTGCGCGGGCAGGGGCTGGCGCGGAGGGCGGTGGCGCTGCATTTGCGGGAAGCACGGGACAAAGGCGCGACGCGGGCCATCTTGTTTGCGGCCAATGAAGCCGCGGCGCGGGCCTATGAATCCATTGGGTTCGAGCGCAACGGGACGTTTTCGTTGATGATGTTTATGGCGGAAGAGGATGTGGAAGCGTGAGTAACCCGACGTTTCCAGTGAAGCACTAAGGGCGGTGACTGACCGCGGGCGGAAAGCGAAGCGCCCGCCCATGGGGGCGGCCCCTATCGGGACCTTTTCTATGAAAAGCCCCTACCGGCAATGGGGCGCTGCCCGAACTGGCGTCCGGGCGAAGCAAGAGAGGTAAGTGATATGACATTCATTCGACCTGAGGCCCGCGCGGCGGTGGCGCAGTGGCGGGAAGCCTTAGTGGGCGGCGCAGTGTTGCTGCTTGGTATATGGTGGGCCAGTGGTTTTGGCGTGATGAAATGGCTGGGTATTGGTCTGGTCGCCGTGGGCGCGGTTTTGATCGTGAGCGGTTTGCAGCGCGGGCGGTTTCGGATTGGCAAAGGCGGACCGGGCGTGGTGCAGGTGGATGAGGGCGAAGTGGCGTATTTTGGCCCGCTCAATGGTGGCAGCGTCGCCATTCGCAGCCTGAGCCGCGTGGTTCTCGACGGGCGCAGCACGCCACCGGTTTGGGCGCTCTATCAACCGGGACAGGCGCCGTTGCATATTCCGGTGAATGCCGAAGGCTCAGATGCGCTTTTCGATGCCTTTGCGTCGCTGGATGGCATCCGCACGCAAAACATGTTGGCTAAGTTGAAGGCGACGCCGGATCAACCGGTTGTGATCTGGGCCAAATCAGATCCTCGGTTGCATTGACACTGCCGGGAATTACCCTCACCACTACTGTCCCAAGCGAGTTTGCAGGAGCGGAGCAAGCCCATGTCTATTCCACAGTCCGGCGGCGGGCCGATTGAGCATCATGACCAGCTGGCCGAATACCTCAGCTCTGGCTGCAAACCCAAAGAAGACTGGCGTATTGGCACCGAGCACGAGAAGTTTGGCTATTGCAAAGACACGCTGAAGCCGCTGCCCTATGAGGGCAAACGCTCCATTCTGGCGGTGCTGGAAGGGCTGCGCGATGGCCACGGCTGGTCTCCGCTGGAAGAAGGCGGCAAGCTGATTGGCTTGGAAAAAGACGGTGCCAATGTGAGCCTGGAGCCGGGTGGGCAGTTGGAGCTGTCCGGTGCGCCGCTCGAGAGCATCCACCAGACCTGTGATGAGGTGAACCAACACCTGACCGATGTGAAAGACATCGCCGACAAGATTGGGGTTGGGTTCATTGGGCTTGGCGCGGCGCCGATTTGGAGCCATGAGCAAATGCCGGTGATGCCCAAGGGGCGCTACAAGCTGATGACCGATTACATGGACCGCGTGGGCACCATGGGCAAGGTCATGATGTATCGGACCTGCACGGTGCAGGTGAACCTGGATTTTGCCTCTGAGGCGGACATGGTGCAGAAGTTGCGCGTGGCGCTGGCGTTGCAGCCGGTGGCAAATGCGCTGTTCGCCAATTCGCCTTTTCTGGATGGCAAACCCAATGGAGTGAAATCCACCCGCGGCCTGGTGTGGCGCAATCTGGACGATGACCGCACCGGCATGTTACCCTTTGTTTTTGAAGAGGGTTTTGGCTTTGAGCGTTGGGTGCAATATGCGCTCGATGTGCCGATGTACTTTGTCTATCGCGATGGGAAATACATCGATGCGCTGGGCATGTCCTTCCGTGACTTCCTGCAAGGCGTGTTGCCAGCGCTGCCCGGTGAAATGCCGACATTGAGCGATTGGGCGGATCACCTGACCACGGCGTTCCCTGAGGCGCGGATCAAGAAGTTCATGGAAATGCGTGGCGCGGACGGTGGTCCGTGGCGGCGGCTCTGTGCCTTGCCCGCGTTCTGGGTGGGTCTTATGTATGATCAGTCGTCCTTGGATGCGGCCTGGGATCTGGTAAAGGGCTGGGACGCGGAGACACGCGAGGCGCTGCGGGTTGCGGCCAGTGAAGACGGGCTTCAAGCGCAGGTGGGTGGCATCAAGATGCACGATCTGGCGCGCGAGGTTCTAGCGATTTCCGAGGCCGGGCTGGTGGCGCGGGCGAAGCCGGGCGCCGGGGGACTTGTGCCTAATGAGACTCATTTCCTGAACGCGCTGAAGGAAAGCGTGGAGAGTGGCAAAGTGCCAGCGGATGAGCTTCTGGAGCGCTATCACGGCGACTGGAACGGTGATCTGAGCCAGATCTACGGCGAATACAGCTACTGATTTCTGTTAACGCGAGCGCCGCTGGCCAAGAGCAGGTGGCGTTCGGTGTGGCAGCTTTCAGGGAAGTACCTGAGGCTGTCTTCCGGCAAGTTGAGCATTGCCAGTGCTTCCGGGTAGCCGGGGAGCACGTGCAGCCGAATTGGGATTTCTTTTGCCGCGATCATGCCTTCGTACATAAGGATTGCGGGCTCAGAAACTTTCGTGCTGCCAATCAGGCATATGTCCATGCCCGTTTCTACGCCTCCATGAACCTTCTGTGATCGCGTGGTGAATTCATGCACTTCGTCATAGCCGATTTCAAAAGAGGTGACCTGAAAGAAATCGCTGATTTCGGCCATGCCGGACCTGTATTCAGGCCGTTGATAACAGGCTTCGGTCTCTTCAAAGAGTTCCTGTGGCGTGACCCGTCCCGAATAGATGATGTGGACGAGGTTTAGCTCAGGAATGATCGTTAGGCTGACGGGCATCGCTTTCCTTTTGATTACTTTGCGATGCATCTTTTATCAGAGCAACCCCATTGCCGGTTTATGCAGGACGTTTTTAGCGTCTTAGGGCTAGAGAAGGTGGCCTTCGTCGCGGCAGAACTCCGGAAAGTGTTTCAGACTGTCCGATGGTAGGTTCAATGTTGCCAAGACCTCCGGGTATCCGCGCACAACATGCACATGAAAGGGGGCATTGGTGGCCGCGGAGAGGTTTTCGTACATGGCCATTGCTGTGGCTGTGGCCTGCGTTTCTCCCACCAGAACAAGGTGAATGGGCTCCGTCACAGTTCGGTAGAGCTCCATTGTATGTTTGGCGTAAGCCAGCATTTCGTCAAAACCAATGTCTACATCTGTGACCTCGGATAAGTCGTTCACGCCGGGCATACCCATTCGAAAGGCAGGGTGGTTGTCCCGTTTGGTTTGCTCGTCATACAGGTCCTGAATGGTCACAACGCCGGAATAGACATTGTGAACCAGGCTGAGTTCAGGAATGACTGTGACGCTGACGGGCATCGCTTTCCCCCTTGGGGAGAGTGTGCGATGCATCGTTTCTCAGGGCAAGCCCTCCA
>Ga0189275_100496_pt1 | contig 13872 bp, 16 predicted proteins | sample N19A6minimetaG_FD_130329 | JGI IMG/M metagenome (GOLD analysis project Ga0189275, IMG submission 130329) | Marine microbial communities from the Costa Rica Dome - N19 A6 mini metaG | ecosystem: Environmental > Aquatic > Marine > Oceanic > Photic zone | place: Costa Rica: the Eastern Pacific...
GTCGATCCCGATTTCACCGAACTCATTCACCAGCACCGCGGTCTTCACCCCCTGCTGATTGCTCAGGATGTGATTCAGCAGCGTCGTTTTCCCCGCTCCGAGGAAGCCGCTGAGAATGGTGACCGGGACGCCGGGACTTGCTGGTGCGGTGGTCATGCGCAAGGACCCACTCGACTCATGCTGGCAGCAGAGCGTCAATGGCGCTGGCCAGCTCCACATCCATGCTGCTGAGGCCGCCGAGATCATGGGTGGTCAGGTCGATTGAAACGCGGTTGTAGACGTTGCTCCAGTTCGGATGGTGATTTTTGGATTCGGCCAGCAAGGCCACCTGTGCCATGAATCCAAAGGCCTCCACGAAGCTGTTGAACTGCAGATCGCGGTGCAGCCTGTCTCCGTTCACAACCCAATTGGGCAGGGTTGTGCTGAGTGCCGACTTCTGGGCGGCATCGAGAGGTTCAACTGGCATGGAAGCCCTGAATCACCCCTCCATCCTGGCTGGAGCCGGTTGTCAGTCGCTCAGGTCATGCAATCGATCAATCATCAGATCGGTGTCGGTATCGATGCCGTCGTCGGTTTCCCAGGCGTTCGGGTTGTGTCGGGCCTGAATGGCTTGATTGATCCGTTCGCCATTGCGCAGGCTCAACAGGGTTTTCGGCGTGGCTGAAGTGGTCTGCGTGGTGCTTTCAGGGGTGGGGCGGCTGGAGGATTCACCGAATAAGTGGCAGGCGATCGTTCTGGTGTGAGCAGCGCTGCGGTGCTCCCAGAGGTAAACGGCTTGCCAGGTGCCCAGCAGCAGTTGCCCCCTGCTGACGCTCAGGTTCAGGGTTTGGCTGGTGAGCGCGGTTCGGATGTGGGCCGGCATGTCATCAGCTCCTTCGTCGTCATGGAGATAACGGCGGTGTTCTGGAATGGCATCGGCCATCCATGCATCCAGGTCCTTCAGCACCCGTGGATCGGCGTTCTCGTTGATGGTGAGGCTGGCGCTGGTGTGCAGGCAGGTGAGATGCAGAACGCCCTGGTCCAGACCCGTGCTGCGGATCCAGGTGTTTATCCGCCCGTCCAGTCGGGTGAATCCTCTTCCCGGGGTTGCCACTGTCATCTGATGCAGGATCTGCTGCACGCCCACCGCTCTCCAGCGTTCTTTCCTTACTTTGCGTGCTGCAGCACCGTCTGAGTCCATGGCCAGCCCATCTGCCCCCGATTTGACCCTGCTGTTTGACGGAGGTTGTCCGTTGTGTGTGCGCGAAGTTCGCTTTCTGCAGCAGCGTGACCGTCAGGCCCGGCTGGCTTTTGTCGACATTGATGCCTCTGATTACGACGCAGCGGCCCATGCCGGCATCAGTTACCGGGTGGCCATGGGCCGTATTCATGCCATCACAGGCTCCGGGGAGGTGCTGCGGGATGTGGCCGTCTTCCGTGAGGCGTATCGCCTTATTGGTCTGGGGTGGCTTTACGCACCGACCCGCTGGCCTTTGATCGGCAGCGTGGTCGATTGGGTCTATGGGATTTGGGCCGCCCGGCGGCTTCAGATCACAGGGCGCGCCGACCTTGAGACCCTGTGCCAAGGCCGCTGTGAGCTGAACTGACCCGTTCCTATGGAACGGTCTGCGGTTGTCGGTAGATCAGCTTGAGCGGCCAGAGAGCCATGGGCAGGGCGATCCCCAGGGCCAGCTGCAGCATCAATCGGCGCATGGGTCCAGAACGTCTGAACCGCTTCACCATGGCCTGCATCGCTGCTTCGATGCCACACCAGGTGTCGTTAGGGTGATGGAAAAGGGGGCGAGATGGCTTCTGCCGCAACGGCTTGGGGGCAGCTGGGCGCCCATCTGAGAGAGACGCAGCTGCTCGGCTCGGTTCAGAGCACCCTGTATTGGGACCAGAACACCCGCATGCCTTCTGCCGGGGCGTCCTGGCGAGGTGAGCAGCTCACGCTGCTGGCGACCCAGCTTCATGCTCGTCAGAGCTCTGCGGCCTATGCGGAACTGCTGGCCGCAGCGCGTCAGCATTGGAATTCCGCTGAGCGATGCCCTGAGCAGGGCCGCAATCTGGATCTGCTGGAACAGGACCTGCAGCGGCAGCAGTCCCTCGATCCAGCTCTCGTCGCCGCCTTGGCCAAGGCTAAGGCCGAGGGTTACAACCGGTGGCAGCAGGCTCGATCGGCCTCTGATTTCAGCCTCTTCGCACCGGCGCTTCAGACCCTGATTGATTTGCGTCAGGAGCAGGCCAAACAGCTGGATGAGCCGCGCTCCTGTTGGGAGACCCTGGCGCAACCCTTCGAACCGGATCTGCGTTTGGAGCGTCTCGAGGCCTTGTTTGCTCCGTTACGACAACGGTTGCCGCAATTGGTTGCTCAGGCATCCACCCGGCCACGCCCACGATCAGCGGACTGGGATCTCGAAGAGTCCAGCCAGCAAGATCTCTGTGATGAGCTGCTCGGTGCCTGGGGCCGCAATCCCGCCATCACCTGCATGGCACGTTCGCCTCACCCCTTCTCGATCACGTTGGGACCGGCGGATTACCGCATCACCACGCGTGTGGTGCCTGGCCAGCCCTTGTCGTGCTTCCTGGCTACGGCCCATGAATGGGGCCATTCCCTCTATGAACAGGGGTTGCCGGACCAGAGCCACCAATGGTTCGCCTGGCCTCTGGGACAGGCCACCTCGATGGCGGTGCATGAAAGTCAGTCGCTGTTCTGGGAGAACCGTGTTGCCCGGAGCCGTCCGTTCGCAGAGCAGTGGTGGAAGCGTTTTGCGCAGGTGGGGGCTCCCTTCAGCGGAACCCAAGACATGTGGCAGGCGATGAATCCGATGGCGCCTGGTTTGAACCGGGTGGAGGCTGATGAACTCAGCTATGGCTTGCACATCCTGATCCGCACGGATCTCGAGATTGCTCTGCTGGAGCAGGGTTTGGCGGTGAACGATCTCCCAGACGAATGGAACCGGCGCTATCAGGAACTCCTGGGGGTGCGGCCGATGAACGATGCCGAGGGATGCCTTCAAGATGTGCACTGGAGTGAAGGCCTGTTTGGCTATTTCCCCTCGTATCTGTTGGGGCACTTGATCAGTGCACAGTTGAGCGAAGCGATGGCGGAGGCCATCGGGTCTCCGGAGGAGCATGTGGAGCGCGGCGATGTCACGCCTTTGCTGGCTTGGCTCCGTGAGCACGTTCACCCGCTCGGACGCAGTGTGAATGCTGATCAACTGGTGGAAAGGGTCACCGGTCGGCCACTGAGCACCGATGCCTTCCTCGACTATCTGGAGAACAAGCTTGATCGGCTGCAACTGGCCCCCTAGCCGCGTGCAACTCGATGGGCTGAGGCGGCCCGTAGGATGCGCCGCGCTGTCCATCGCCGTTTATGGCCAACCTCGATCAGGCACCCAGCCGCAGCATGCCCAACCTGCTGCACGTGCTGCCGGCCTTCGCTGATGAAGCCGAACTTCGTCTCAACACGATCGTGGAGCTCAACTCCAACACGATCAACAAGTACGAGCTGATCACCGAAACCGGCCATCTCAAGCTGGACCGCGTTGGTTACTCCTCGCTGGCTTACCCCTTTGCCTACGGATGCATCCCCCGCACCTGGGATGAAGATGGCGATCCCCTCGACATCGAAATCGTTGGTGTCACCGAGCCCCTGATTCCCGGTTCGATTGTGGAAGCCCGCATCATCGGCGTGATGACCTTCGACGACGGTGGTGAAGTCGACGACAAGGTGATCGCTGTGCTTGCCGACGACAAGCGCATGGATCACATCAAGAGCTGGGAAGATCTCGGTGAGCACTGGAAGAAAGAGACCACCTACTACTGGGAGCACTACAAGGATCTGAAGAAGCCTGGCACCTGCTCGGTGAACGGTTTCTTCGGCACTGAAAAGGCCGTTGAGATCATCAAGAGCTGCGAGGCTCGCTACATGGCTGAGATTGATCCCAAGTTGGTCGACTGAACGCGTCGGCGATCGACTGCTGATCAGGCGGGGGACACTCCCCCGCCTTTTTCATGGCTCAGCGTCCGGCTCAGCAGCATCGAAGATCCTTCGATTGGGATGGACACCTCTCGTGAGACAACAGAGCTGAAGGAGGACGAGGTCGGCTCTTTGATCTCGACCATGAGACCAAAGAGATTCAGAAGAGTTCAGCTCCAAGACTGCTGCTGCTGTTTTTTCTCGCAGCAATGAATACGTTGAGACCAGTGGGTCTTGCACGTCTCATGAAGTGGTTATTGATGCCGGCGCTGTTGGCTGGGTCTGTTGCTCCATGCCTTGCTGCTGAACCTGTTGAGCTGGCCTTGCGGCAACCCGCTCATGCGTCGCGCATCGTGCTTGACCTCAGCAAGCGACAGATCACCCTCATGCGGGGCGAGCAGCAGCTTGGGGCCTGGCCTGTGGCGATCGGAGATCCCAAAACCCCCACCCCAAAAGGGGAATTCGCCATCCTCAACAAGAAGGTCAATCCGATCTATGTGACCCATGAGTCGGTTCAGCGGCGGGAGCTTCGCGGACCCAGCAGCCCGATTGGTGATCGCTACATGGCTTTTCACCGCAATGGCCGCGGCGAGTTTGGGATCCATGGAACGGCGTGGCCGCACTGGGTTCAGATTCGCGCTGCCGTCAGTCTGGGCTGCGTGCGCATGCTCAACAGCCACATCCGGCAGCTGTTTGATGCTGTGGATGTGGGAACGCGTCTGGAAATTCGCAGTTGATCAGGCTTCCGGGCGGACGGTGTCGAAGATCTCTTTGAGGATCTCGCCAGCACCCTGACCTTTGAGGGTGTTAGCCAGAGCGATGCCGATGGCTTCGGCGTCGCTTGCTGCGCCACTGGCCTGGTCGCGGATCAGGCGTTTGCCATCAAGGCTGGCCACCATCCCGGTGAGGATGAGTTGATCACCTTCGAAGCGGGTGTTCACGCCGATGGGCACCTGGCAGCCACCTTCCAGTTCCCGCAGGAAAGCGCGTTCGGCCAGGCAGCGCTGGGAGGTGGGGGTGTGCTCCAGCACTTTGATCGCCTCAAGCACTTCGGGCTTGCCCTCCACGCATTCAATCCCCAGGGCGCCCTGACCAACGGCGTGCAGAGAGATGTCGCCGGGGATCAGCTGGTGGATCCGATCGCCGAAGCCAAGCCGGCCAAGGCCTGCCGCAGCCAGGATCAGGCAGTCGTAATCGCCGCTATCCAATTTCTCCAGCCGGGTGATCACGTTCCCCCGAACATCCTTGAAGATCAGGTGGGGGTAGTGGTGACGCAGCTGAGCCAGACGGCGCAGGGAACTCGTGCCCACCACAGAGCCTTCGGGAAGGGTGTCGAGTTTGTACGCCTGGTTCTTGGCATTCACCACCAGGGCATCGGCCGGGTCTTCCCGTTCGGTGATGCAGCCGAGCATCAGCCCCTCAGGAAGGTTGGTGGGCAGGTCTTTCAGCGAGTGGACGGCGATGTCCGCACGGTCCACCAGCATCTGTGCTTCCAGTTCCTTGGTGAACAGGCCTTTGTCGCCGATCTTCGCCAGGGCGACGTCCAGGATCTTGTCGCCCTGGGTGGCCATGGCTTCCACCGTGATCTTCAGGCCGGGATGGGCCTTCTCCAGTTCCGCTTTCACCCAGTTGGTTTGCACCATGGCCAGCTGGCTGCGTCGTGAGGCGATGCGCAGTTCGGTGAGGGCCATGGAAAGGGCGAATCAGCCGCCCAGCCTACGCTTTTGGCCTTGGATTCTTTGGTTCGCCTTCACGAGGTTGTGAAGCTTCGAAAGGGAAGATCTCTTTATGAAGAACGCTTAACATTTGCAGGCATTGCATCGCAGTCATGCCCGGACCTGTCGTCAATGGCGTTCGTCAGGCCGGAGCGATTGGCTCTGTTGCCCCCGACTCGCAAGACCAGGAGCCCATGCTCCCCCTGGTGGCTGAGGGTTCCATCCGTCTGATCCTGTTGTGCAGTGGCGATGTGCTGATGGCGCGGCTGCGCCACACCACCGATCGCGATGGAGATCACGCGTATCAACTGCTGCGGCCCCGTCTGGTGCGTTCAGCCGCAGATGCCTCACACGATGCTCAGCCCAGTTGGCTGCTTCAGCCTTATCTGGAGGGGCTGACGTCGCAGCACAATCTGGTGCTGTTCAAGGGGGCGGTTGCTTCCGTGCTCGAACCGGATGCTCGCCTGCTCCAGGCCTATGCACTTGAAACTCGCCAGGAGTGTCCTTTGGAGGAAACTCCGGTGGAGCGCCTGAAGCGTGCTTTTCAGGAATTCACGGAGACCTTCGATGCAAACCCGTGAACCTGTCGCACGGTCTCTTTCTATTTACTAAAGGAAAACCCCAGTCCATGACTGGGGTTTGATCTCTTCCGTGTGAGGAGGGCGTCTCAATTCCCTCAAGCACTCTTATAGGAGCCCTCTGCTCCATTCAGCTAGGGGGAATGTACTTATGTATTACTCCCGTGACCGTTTGGTCACGGGCCCAGTGCTGGCTTACTTGATGTATTCCTTGAGCACCCCATTGCGGTTGGGGTGGCGCAATTTGCGCAGGGCCTTGGCTTCGATCTGACGGATCCGTTCACGGGTTACATCAAAAATCTGACCAATTTCCTCGAGGGTCTTCATCCGCCCGTCGTCCAGGCCATAGCGCAGGCGCAGCACATCGCGCTCGCGGGGGCTGAGGGTGGCCAACACACCTTCCAGGTCTTCACGAAGCAGGTTCTTGGCAACGTCCTGCTCGGGATTCTCGATGTCGGCTTCGATGAAATCACCCAGGCGGGAATCCTCTTCCTTGCCGATGGGGGTCTCCAGGGAGATCGGCAGCTGGGCGCTCTTGGCGATGAAGCGCAGTTTTTCGATGGTCATTTCCATCGATTCCGCGATTTCCTCTTCCGTTGGCTTGCGGCCGAATTCCTGGGAGAGAACCTTGGTGGTCTTCTTGATCCTGGAGATCGTTTCGTAGAGGTGCACCGGCAGGCGGATGGTGCGGCTCTGGTCGGCGATGGCGCGCGTGATGGCCTGGCGAATCCACCAGGTGGCGTAGGTGGAGAACTTGTAGCCCTTTTCGTGGTCGAACTTCTCGGCTGCACGAATCAGGCCAAGGCTTCCTTCCTGAATCAGGTCTTGGAAGCTCAGGCCCCGATTCATGTACTTCTTGGCAATCGAGACCACCAGGCGCAAGTTGGATTGCACCATCTTTTCCTTGGCCCGTCGGCCCAGCATCAAGCGCCGGCGGAAGCGGATGAGCGGCATTTCCACCAAGGCCGCCCACTCTTTGTTGTCAGGTTCCCGGCCGTGGTCGCTTTCAAATTGAGCGGCTAATTCCTCCAGGTAGAGAAGATCGGCGATTTTGCGAGCCAGTTCGATCTCCTCGTCGGGACGCAGCAGGCGGATCCGACCGATTTCCTGCAGATAAACCCGGATGGAGTCTTCGGTGTAAACACCTTTGGGGCCGATCTTGATGCTGGCCAGGGCTTTGGCCTTGGCTTCCTTCTCAGCAGCTGCGGTTTTGGCTTTCTCCTCGGCGGTTGGCTTCGCTGCCGCTGCTTTGGCTGTTGATGCCTTGGCTGTTGAAGATTTAGTTGTGGTCTTCTTGGCGGTGGATGCCTTCTTGGTTGTGGTGGCCTTTTTCGTTGTGCTTTTGGCCTTGGTGGTTTTCGCTGCAGCCTTTTTGGTGGTTCCCGAGGCCTTGGCTTGATCTGCAGCGGCGAGCAGTTCGTCGGCTGCGGCGCTCAGGTCCTTGGCGCTCGCCTTGCTGGTTCGTCGTCGTGCAGGGGTTTTCTTGGCCTCTTTGTCGGAACTCTTGGCAACTTCCTTCACCTTGCCGTCAGCATTGGCCAGAAGAACGATGTCCGGCTTGGCAGCTTTGGTGGCAGCAGGGGTCATGGTGTTAGTCGAAGTCGGATAGAGGGGAGATGCAACAGCGGCAGCAACGCACCAACAGCAATGGCCGAAACCTGGAACTTCCGTTCAAGCGAAAGAGAACGGCACAGCTGACGCTGAGACGGAGTTCATGGGCTGATGGTGGTGTCCGCGAGTCGACGAAACGCTTGGACTGATTGTGTCTGTGCTGTCCGGGGTGGTCTCAGACCGGTCAAAGTGGCAAGGAACAAGACCTTGACTTCAGACTCTGTGTCTTCCCTCTGGATCGAGCGCAGGGTTGGCAGAAACTGTCCAACCTGTTCACGTTAATGAAGTCTTCCGAAGTTTGCAAGGTCCTGTCGCATTCCCGGCGATGCGTTGAGGTCTGGCTGGAGGCTGGGCGGGAAGGACGCTCCTTCAGTTACGCCGCAGATCCCAGCATGGGATTGATGCCGGGAGATCTGGTGCGGGTGCGCCTCCGGGGTCGAGCCATGCATGGACTGGTGGTGTCGGAGCGGGAGTGGGCTGAGCAGGATCCTCAGGAGCTGCAACCGGTGGAATCGCTCCTGCAGCGAGCTGCTGTCGATTCGGATTGGTACAGCTGGCTGGAGCGGGTGGCGGACCGTTGCCATCTCAGTGTCTTCCGCACCTTGAAGGCGGCTTTGCCGTCGGGCTGGATTGGTCAGGCCGGCCAGCGTTCCCTGGCCGGCGGGCGTCAGATGTGGTGGATTCAGGCCCGGGTCCCCCCTGATGCAGCGAACCCACCCACCCCTCGCCAGCGGGAGCTTCTGGCTTGGTTGGAGGGCCAGGGCGATGGTGCTTGGCAACGGGACCTGGTGGCCAGTGGGTTTGGGGCGCAATTGCTGCCGCCGCTGATCCAGCAGGGCTACCTGGTGCGTGAGCAGCGTCGTTGTGAGGACAAGGGCTCTTCAGCTGGTTCTGGCCCCCAGGAGCTTCCCCAGGCCTTGACGGCTGAGCAGCAGGACGTGGTGAAGGCCTACCAACAGCTGTCTCCGGGGAGAGGGCTGCTGCTCTGGGGAATCACCGGCTCCGGCAAGACCGAGGTGTACCTCCAGCTGGCTGCCCAGGAGCTGGAGCGGGGCCGGCACGTTCTGCTGCTCACCCCCGAGATCGGATTGATTCCCCAACTCGTTGACCGTTGCCGCAAACGCTTCGGCTCGCGCGTTGTGGAGTACCACAGCGGTTGTGGTGACGCCGAACGGGTTCGAACCTGGCGCCGCTGTCTTGCTGCCGAACAGCCGTTGGTGGTTGTGGGAACCCGCTCCGCGGTGTTCGTGCCGTTGAAGCCTCTGGGGCTGGTCGTTCTGGATGAGGAGCACGACAGCTCTTACAAGCAAGACGCACCCATGCCTTGCTATCACGCCCGGGACCTGGCTTTGGACCGGGTTGTGATGCAACAGGCACGGCTTGTGCTGGGCAGCGCCACGCCGTCGCTCGAGAGCTGGATTCAATCGGGCTCGGATGGTGCCTTGACCTTGGTGCGCCTGACCCAGCGGATTTCCCGGCAGTCCCTACCGCCTGTGCATGTGATCGACATGCGCCATGAGTTGGCCGAAGGACACAAGCGTCTGGTCAGTCGCGCCTTGATGGATCGTCTTGCGGCGCTGCCGGAGCAGGGCGAACAGGCCGTGGTTTTGGTGCCTCGTCGGGGATACAGCCCCTTTTTGAGCTGTCGCAGTTGCGGCGAGGTGGTGATGTGCCCCCACTGCGATGTGGCGCTCACCGTTCACCGCAGCAAGGCCGGGCGTCAGTGGCTGCGTTGCCACTGGTGTGACCATCGTGAAGACCTGGAGAACCGTTGCAGTCACTGTGGTTCCACGGCCTTCAAGCCGTTTGGGGCCGGGACGCAGAAGGTGTTGGAACTGCTCTCTCAGGAGCTCGAAGGCCTTCGTTTGCTCCGCTTTGACCGCGATTCCACGGGGGGGCGGGATGGCCATCGACGCCTGTTGGACCGTTTCGCTGCTGGAGAAGCCGACGTCTTGATCGGTACGCAGATGCTGGCCAAGGGCATGGATCTGCCGCGGGTCACCCTGGCGGCGGTGCTCGCGGCGGATGGGCTTCTGCACCGCCCCGATCTCCGCGCAGGAGAGCAGGCCCTGCAGTTGCTGTTGCAGTTGGCGGGCCGTGCCGGGCGAGGTGAGCGATCGGGGCAGGTGTTGGTGCAGACCTACACCCCAGAGCACCCGGTGATTCAACACCTGGTGGATGGTCGCTATGAAGCGTTCCTCTCCCAGGAGGTGGCCCTCCGCAAGGAGGCGGGTCTGGTGCCCTTCAGTCGTGCCTGTTTGCTGCGCCTGTCTGGAGATTCCCCCAGCAAAACAGCAACGGCGGCAGCGGTGCTGGCGGAGCGGATCCGGCCGATTTGTCAGCTCCAGAATTGGTGGTTGTTGGGTCCTGCTCCGGCACCTGTGGCCCGGGTTGCTGGCCGAAGCCGATGGCAGCTGTTGCTGCACGGTCCGGCGGGCTCCCCGCTTCCGCTGCCTCCGGGACAGGCCCTCTGGGATGGCTTGCCCAAGGGTGTGGCGCTCACTGTGGATCCCGACCCGCAGCAGCTTTGATCAGGAGGGCAGTTCAGGGAAGCCAAAGCCCAGCTTCCGACGCACCACCTGCAGCACCATGCTGCTGATCAGCAGCATCAGGATCACCACTCCCCCCAGGCCAAGCGGATTCCAGCGCCAGCCCTGCCAGCTGACTTCGGTGGTGGTGCCGGTAACAGCCGTGCGCTCCACCTGCCCGTGGTTCAGGCTCAGATGAACGTCGAGCCCGGGGATCTCGGGCAGATCGCTGAGGTCCACCATCAGCTGCACGTGCTGCTGCACCCCCAGCAGCCAGTTGCGTTCTTCGAGCTTGAGCGTCGGTGGCGGGAGTGAGACTCCAGCCGCACGACCAGCCACGGCAACCACGGCCGCCATCTGTTGCGCCAGCTCGTGCGACGAGGCAACACGGCTGCTGATCTGTTGGCGTCCTGGGCCTGTTTGTTCGATCTTCAGCCCGGGCGCTTCCCGTTGCAGGTCTCGCTCGAATTGCTCCTGCCAGGGCAGCGGGCGTTGCTGGGTGCTCCGCACGTCCCAGGTGAGGGCCAGTCGATCCGGGCCGCGAAGGTCGAGATCAGCCTCGATTCGGACGCAACCACTCAGCAACAGCGTGATCCCCAGCAGAACCGCCATCACCAGCACGGCGAAACCCGCCGCCGGTGAACGCGTCGGCCCCGTCGGTGGTGGTGGCGGGGGTTCGGGACGCCGCGACCGCCGCCGCCGCATGGTGGAGGTCTGCCCGCTGCCGGAGCCATTCAGCTCCAGTTGCGGCATGCGCATCGACCAGCGTTCCGGACGATCCAGGCTTGGGGCTTCAAGAACCCCGAGCAGTTGTTTGGCCTGCTGGCGCAACTTGGGATCGCGGCAGCGACTCAGCAGCTTGCAGGTGGCGATGGCTTTCTCGTCCTGCCCCAGGCCCATCCAGGCGGTGATCATCAGGAGCCGAAGGCCCGGCCCCTCCGGGCTGTTGAGCGGGTGTTGCTCCGCCAGGGGCAGAAGCAGCTCCAGGCCCTGGCCGTAGTCCCCGCGCTCCAGGGCTGCCTCCGCTTCAGAGAGGTCCAGTGCTGCGTCCTGCTCGCTCACCCCTAGCCGCGTCCCACCACCATGGTGCCGATGCCGGCGTCGGTGAAGACTTCGAGCAGGAGGGCATGGGGAACCCGGCCATCAATGATGTGGGCGGCTGACACGCCCTGAGCCAGGGCGCGGATGCAACATTCCGTTTTAGGGGTCATGCCCCCTGCGACCACGCCGTCCTCGATCAGCTGTCGCGCCTCTGAGAGACGCAGTTTGCGGATCAGCGAGTCGGGGTCATCCCGGTCTTCAAGGATGCCGGGGGTGTCGGTCAGCAGGATCAGTTTTTCGGCTTCCAGGGCCGCCGCCAGCTCTCCCGCCACCGTGTCGGCATTGATGTTGTGGGCTCGCCCGTCATCGGGGGTTGCGGCAACGCTGGAAATGACGGGCACATAACCCTTCTCCAGCAGCGGTTCGAGCACATCGGGATTAACGCGGGCAACATCCCCCACCAGCCCATGGCTGCCATTCCCCCAGGGGCGTGCCTCCACAAGACTTCCGTCACTTCCGCTCAGACCAACAGCACGGGTGCCGAGCTGATTGAGGCCATTCACGATCTGCTTGTTGACGCGGCCCACCAGCACCATCTCCACCACGTCCATGGTGTCGGCGTCGGTGACGCGCAGTCCGTCGCGGAATTCGGCGGGGATTTCCAGTCGCTGAAGCCACTGGTTGATTTCGGGCCCGCCGCCATGCACCACCACAGGTTGGACGCCGACGCAGGCCAGTAGAGCCAGGTCGCGGAAGACGGCAGCCCGCAGCTCGGCATGGGCCATGGCGGCCCCGCCGTACTTGATCACGATGCGCCGACCTGCGAAGCGCTGGATGTAGGGGAGGGCTTCGCTGAGCACCGACACCCTGAGGGCGTCATCGTTGTTCTGGGTGGATTGGGCCATGGCTTAGGCCTCACCTGCCGGAAGCAGAACAACGTCCAGCCGTTGTTCATCCAGTTCCTTGAGTTCCGCTCGCATCCCCTTGGCGAAGAAACGCCCCAGCCGATCCTGTCGCTCCTGCCAGCGTTCGAGGGGAACGGCTCCCAGCAGGAATCGCATCCGCAGGCCATAGCCGCTGTCGGAATGCAGCTCTTCGATCTCTTCCAACTGCGGTGGGGTGTCTTCATCCCAGAGTTTGAGCGCTTCCAGCGATGACTCCAGGTGGGCCTTCTGGCCGTAGCGCCAGCGCGTCACATCGCCGAGCAATTTGCCCAGTTCTGGGGCTGCAGCTTCGCGTTCCTTTTGAAACGTCTTGACCGGTGTCACCCGGATGGCGGGTGGCAGCTCCGACGATTTCAGAGCCAGCCCCCCCAACAAGATCGGGATTCCGTAGAAAATCGTGGGCAGGCTGAGGTTGGCGCTTCCGGTGGCGTAAGCGGTGGCACCGACCACGGTCAGCACGCCTCCGGCGATGGTGACGAGGCTGCCGGGGGAGAAGAAATCCTTCATGAAGGCCTTGGCTTGATCGTCATTTTGACCTCTAGGCCATCAGGATGGAGATCCACTACCCCGAGCCAGATGCCAGATTCATCGTCGACCGGCATCGATGATCTGCTCCAGCAGCTCGATCGTGATCGCAGCTGGTTGCTGCAGCAGATCGATGGGGGCCGCTGGCCCGAGCTGCGGCTTGATCTTGCCGCCCTTGAACGGGAGCTCGGGCAACTGATCACCCGAGCCTCAGAGCTGCAGGACGAAGCTGGCCGTTAAGCGGCGACGACCCGCGATTGTGCTCTGATTCAGAAGGGGATGTCGTCGGTGTCGGGCACGAGGGGCGCTGCATTCCAGCTGGCCGGTTCGGGCTCTTTTACTACCTTGGTCGGTGCAGCCGCGGGGGCCTGGCGGCTGGGGGCCGGGGCGGAGGGGTTGCCGGAAGGAGCTGCACCCGTGGCTGCCGCGCCGATCGGATGAAGCCGAGCCAGGGTGAATTCAGCCCGTTTTTCCTTCATGCCATCGCCCCGGGGCATGGTGTTCATCCGCAGCCGGCCTTCGATCAGCAGCCGCTGCCCGGTCTGCACACGGTTCTGCAGCTCCTGGGCCAGGTTGCCCCAGCCCACCACTTTCAATTCACCTGGCGGATCACCCTCGCGAAGGGGGTCAAAGCGCACGGCCATCTCCGCAATGGGAGTCTGGTTGTCCTGGGTGTATCGAACCGTCGGTGCGTCGATCACCTCCACTTCGAGCACGCAATGGTTCATGGCTTGAGCTGGTGTCGGCGCACATCCTGATGCAAGGCCCCGCGAATGACCAGCGTTGTGTCCTGCTGCTGGCTGGAACCGGTGATGGGCCGCGCTTGGTGAAGGAGCTCTCCCGCCGCCATTGGCGTGTGAGCGTGAGTGTGGTGACGGCAACTGCAGCCAAGGCCTACGCGGGATTGCCGGTGGAGCGCATCTCAATGGGTGCTCTGCAGGGCGTTGGTGGGATCAAGGCAGCTCTGCA
>Ga0189275_100497_pt1 | contig 13862 bp, 11 predicted proteins | sample N19A6minimetaG_FD_130329 | JGI IMG/M metagenome (GOLD analysis project Ga0189275, IMG submission 130329) | Marine microbial communities from the Costa Rica Dome - N19 A6 mini metaG | ecosystem: Environmental > Aquatic > Marine > Oceanic > Photic zone | place: Costa Rica: the Eastern Pacific...
AACCTTCGATCCTGTTGCTCGATGAGCCGATGGCCGGGATGAACGTCGAGGAGAAGGAGGACATGAGCCGCTTCATCCTCGACGTGAATGACGAGTTCGGCACGACGATTGCGCTGATCGAGCACGACATGGGCGTGGTCATGGACCTGTCGGACAGGGTGGTGGTGATGGATTACGGCAAGAAGATCGGTGACGGAACGCCGGGCGAAGTGCGCGCCAACCAGGATGTGATCGACGCTTATCTGGGGGTGGCACATTGACGATTTCACTGACGCGTCCCGGGTTTGAACCTGCCTGCCCCGGACTTGGTCCGGGGGGGCCTCATGGCCAACACCGAGAGGTCCCCCCGGACCAAGTCAGGGGCAGGCAGGATCAGGTCCGGGACGCCTATCGCAGGGAGGCGAAACCATGCTGAACGAGATATTCATCAAACCCTTCGTCGACATGGTCGAGGCGCCGGACTTCCTGTTGCAGGTGCTGTGGGAAGGTCTGGTGTCCGGCATCCTCTATGCGCTGATCGCGCTGGGGTTCGTGCTGATCTTTCGCTCCAGCCGCATCTTCAACTTTGCGCAGGGCATCATGGTGGTCTTTGCCGCGCTGACGCTGGTGGGGCTTTACGCGATGGGCGTGCCGGCCTGGATCTGCGTGTTGCTGACGCTGGGGGTGATGTTCATCCTCGCCGTCGCCATCGAGCGCATCGTTTTGCGCCCGCTGGTGGGGCAGCCCGACATCATCCTCTTCATGGCCACAATCGGCATCACGCTGTTTCTGATCGGCTTTGGCGAGATCATCTTTGGCGGCGAGAACAAGGTGATGATCACCGAGGAGCTCGGCATCCCGACCGGCGACACGGTGCTGGAGCCATGGGGCGGCCTGTTGATCCTGCAACACCTTGATATTACGGTGGTTGTCGTAGCGACCTTGCTGGTGATCGCGCTGCTGGCGTTTCTCAACTACACCCAGATGGGCCGGGCGATCCGCGCCCTGGGCGACGATCACCAGGCGGCGCTGTCGGTGGGCATCAGCTTGCAGACGGTCTGGGTGCTGGTCTGGTTCATCGCCGGGATCATCGCGCTGGTAACCGGTATTGCCTGGGGCGCGCGGGCCGGGGTGTCCTTTGCGCTGGAGGTGATTGCCTACAAGGCGCTTCCGGTTCTGATGCTGGGCGGCCTTGAGAGCATCACCGGGGCGATCATCGGCGGGCTGATGATCGGCATTCTGGAAAAGCTCTTCGAGATCTACTGGGGCCAGCCGCTTCTGGGCGGCAATACCGAGACCTGGTTTGCCTTCGTGCTGGCGCTGATCGTGCTGCTCTTCCGGCCGCAGGGGCTGTTTGGAGAGCGCATCATCGAAAGGGTGTAGGGCGGGCTTCGGCCCGCCACCCGAGGACGTGCCGGGCGTGAGACCCGGCCTACGGATCAATCAAACCGAAAGACCATAGATGCTTTATCGCACCGCAGGACAATTCAAGACCAGCTACAAGACCGATCAGGCGCTGTTCCCGGTCAGGCAGGATGCGATCCTGCTGGCGCTCATCCTTGTCTTCGCCTGGGTGATCCTGCCGCTGACCGCGAGCGAGTTCGTGTTCCAGACGCTGATGATCCCGATCCTGATCTACGCGCTGGCGGCGTTGGGGCTGAACATCCTGACCGGCTATGCGGGCCAGCTCTCGCTTGGCACGGCGGCCTTTATGGGGGTGGGCGCCTATGCCTGCTACAAGATGGTGACGCTGATGCCGTGGATGAACCCGATCCTCGCCATCCTGCTGTCGGGCATTTTCAGCGCCGGGGTCGGTGTGGCCTTCGGCATCCCCAGCTTGCGCATCAAGGGCTTCTACCTCGCCATCGCCACGCTGGCGGCCCAGTTCTTCCTTGTCTGGCTGTTCGAGAAATGGGCCTGGCTCTACAACTACAACGCCTCGGGCGCGATCCAGGTGCCCAACCTCGACATCTTTGGCCTTTACGTCGCCGGGCCGCAAGCCTCCTCCGTGGTGCAGTATTTCGTGGTGCTGGGGATCGTGTCGCTGCTGACCTTGCTCTGCATCAACCTCACGCGTGGCAACCTTGGCCGGACGTGGAAGGCGACGCGGGACATGGACATCGCCGCCGAACTGATCGGCATCAACCTGATGAAATCCAAGCTCACCGCCTTTGCCGTGTCGTCCTATATCGTCGGCGTCGCGGGCGCGCTTTTTGTCTTTATGTGGCGCGGCGCGGCGGAACCCAACCTCTTCGACATTCCGCTGTCGTTCCGCATCCTGTTCATTGCGATCATCGGCGGGCTGGGCTCGATCATGGGCAATTACCTGGGCGCGATCCTGATCGTGGGTCTGCCGGTGGTGCTGGGCACGGTGCCCGCGGCACTGGGCATTCCGGTCTCCTCGGCGATGGTCGAACACCTCAACATCATGATCGTCGGCAGCCTGATCATCTTCTTTCTGATCATCGAGCCGCACGGCCTTGCCCGGCTCTGGGCGCTGATCCGCGAGAAACTCATTCTCTGGCCGTTCCCGCACTAGGGACCGGCCCAATAACAAACCAATGGGACAAGACTAAATCCAAACGGGAGGACCCCACATGAAACACTTCAGCAAACTGGCCGTCGCCGCGGTCGTGGCGGGCATCACCGCCGGCAGCGCCATGGCGCAGGAGCTTTATACGCCGAACCTCAGCTACCGGACCGGGCCTTTCGCCGCCACCGGCATTCCGCTGATGAACGGTCAGGCCGATTACATGGCGATGCTCAATGCCCGCGATGGCGGGATCGGCGGCATCAAGATCAACTTCGACGAATGCGAGACCGGCTATTCCACCGAAAAGGGCGCGGAATGCTATGAAAAGACCAAGGACAAGGCGATCGTGACCCAGCCCTGGTCGACCGGCATCACGCTGCAGGTTCTGCCCAAGACCAATATCGACGAGATCCCGATCCTTGCGCCCGGCTATGGCTTCTCGCCGATGATGGATGGCAAGACCTTCCAGTGGGCCTTCAACACGCCCGCCGGATACTGGGACGCCGCCGACATGATCGTGCAGTACCTCGAAGGCATGGAAAGCCTCGACGGCAAGAAGATCGCCTTTCTGCATCTCGACCACCCCTACGGCAAGGAACCCATCCCGCTGTTCGAGCAGATGGCCGAGGCCAAGGGCTTTGACTTCGTGCCGATCCCGGTGGGCCTGAAGGAGATGCAGAACCAATCGGCGCAGTGGCTGCAAATCCGTCGCGAGCGTCCCGACTATGTGGTGATGTGGGGCTGGGGCGCGATGAACGCCGGTGCCATCACCGAGGCGGTCAAGACCAAGTTCCCGATGGAGAACTTCATCGGCGTCTGGTGGGCAAGCCATGATGCGGACCTCAAGCTCGTCGGCGAAGATGGCAAGGGCTACAAGGCGATCTCATGGTCGTTCCCCAATGCCGATGCCCCGGTGATGGCCGATATCAAGACCCACGTGGTCGATGCCGGCAACTCCCAGTCCAACGAAGAAGAGATGTCGGGCGTGTTCTATAACCGCGGCATCATCATCTCGGCGATCCTGGCCGAGGGCATCCGCGCGGCGCAGGAGCATACCGGCAAGGCCGAGATCAGCGCCGCCGACCTGCGCTGGGGTCTGGAAAACATCGACATGACCGAGGAACGCATTGCCGAGCTGGGCCTCGAGGGCATGGTGCCGCCGTTCAAGACCTCCTGCTCCGACCACACCGGCAAGTCCGGCGGCTGGATGCTGGAATGGGATGGCGCGAAGTTCGTCAAGGTTTCCGACCACCTGACGCCCAATACCGATGGCTATGCCGAGCTGGTGGCCGAAAAGGCCAAGGAATATGCCGATGCCAACGCGCCCTGGCCGGTGAACGAAGACTGCGGGATGTAAGCCCGCCTTTTCCGGCGGCGGTGCCTGTCGCTGCCGCCGGGATTTGCGTATTTGTGAAAGAGAAGAAGATGCTGGACGCCGCTCCGACCACGGCCAAGACCGACGAGGCCTTGCTTGAGGTCAACAACATCGAGGTGATCTACAATCACGTGATCCTCGTGCTGAAAGGCGTGTCGCTGTCTGTGCCCAAGGGCGGGATCACCGCCCTGCTCGGCGGCAACGGCGCGGGCAAGACCACGACGCTCAAGGCCATCTCCAACCTGCTGCATTCCGAGCGCGGCGAGGTGACCAAGGGCTCGATCAACTACAAGGGCGAGCGGGTGCAGGACCTCGATCCGGCAGCGCTGGTCAAGCGCGGCGTGATCCAGGTGATGGAAGGCCGCCATTGTTTCGAACACCTGACTGTCGAGGAAAACCTGCTGACCGGCGCTTATACGCGCAAGGATGGCAAGGGCGCGGTCGATGCCGATCTCGAGATGGTCTACACCTATTTCCCGCGGCTCAGGGAGCGGCGGAAATCGCAGGCCGGCTATACCTCGGGCGGCGAACAGCAGATGACAGCCATTGGCCGGGCGCTGATGTCCCGCCCCGAGACAATCCTTCTGGATGAGCCGTCCATGGGACTGGCGCCGCAGCTGGTGGAACAGATCTTCGAGATCGTGAAATCGGTGAACGAGAACGAGGGCGTGTCCTTCCTTTTGGCCGAACAGAACACCAACGTCGCGCTCAGGTTCGCGCATTACGGCTATATCCTGGAATCGGGCCGCGTGGTGATGGACGGCCCCGCCGCCGATCTGCGTGAGAACCCGGATGTGAAGGAATTCTACCTCGGCATGTCCGACGAGGGGCGCAAGTCGTTCCGCGACGTCCGCTCCTACCGTCGGCGCAAACGCTGGCTGGCGTGATGTCGACGCTGACCAGTAGGCCGGGCTTCAGCCCGGCACCCCGCAGCGCCGGGCTGAAGCCCGGCCTACATCTGGCATCAGCGTCGCGACAGCAATTCTGCCCGCATCTCACCGATCAGCGCCAAAGCCTCGTCCCGCGTATTGCGGATGTTGGGGCGGAAGTCTTGGCTTTGTGCGCGCATGCGGATGTCCTCTTCGGTCTCCGACCCGGCGGCAAAGCGGACCGAGCCCAGAGAGGCCGCCTCGTTCAGCCGCTTGCCGCGGTGGGCATAGCGCACCCAGGCCTCGGGCAGGATCTCGCAGCCATTGAGGTTTACCAGGAAAAAGAACTTGCGGTCGAAATCACGAATTCGCGCTTCGATATAGTCGTAGACGTCGTCCACATCGCGCGAATGATGAAAGGTCATGTGGCTGAAATCGGCCTCCATGATCACCGAGTTTTCGTCGAAATGCACGCGGCGGACGATGTCGGCCTGGGTGTAGTTCGGATCGTGCTGAACCCGTCGCAGGACCCGGGTCGAGGGCATCTCTTCGATGCGGGCGATGGCCGCCTCGCGGTTGTCGAAGAGGTTGGGATCGAAGGCTTCGGTATTGGCCGCGCGGGCGATCTGGCGCCGGGTCTCCTCGGAGGCGTCGAACCGCACCGAACCCATGGAATGCGCCATGTTCAGCACCTTGCCGCGGCGGCTATAGGCCAGCCAGGCCTCGGGCTCGATCCGGGTGGCGTTGAGATTGACCAGAAAAAACCATTTATCCTCGCCCGTGGCGCGGATCGCCCGTTCCAGCGCGTCATAGACCCGGTTCACCGTTTCCGAGCTGTCAAAGACGAAGTCCGAGAAATCGGCCTCCATCGTCTCCGACGCGTCGTGAAAGGTGATCCGCGTGTCGAACGCCGTCGCGGCTGTCGTCTGTCCCGGCATGGTCTCGGCGTCGGTCATGTCTCGCTCCCTTGGTCGCGCCGCTCTCCGGGCGCGCAGTACACATTCGCATACCGTGATACCCGCAGCACCGCGCCCGCCCTACGGGGCAAGCTGTCGCTGCGACAATTCATCAAAGGACTTGTCCCATGAGCCGCTATTTCGATGCCTTGGAAACCCGCTCGCAAGAGGAACGCGAAGCCGCGCAGCTAACCTTGCTGAACCGGCAATTGGCGGCGCAGGGTCAGCCGCCGCTCTCGGCATTGTCCGAGCTTGCCGCCCTGCCCGTCTTGCGCAAGTCCGACCTGGTGGCACAACAGAAGGCCAAGCCGCCCTTCGGCGGGCTGCCGGTGGCGAACCTCGCGCATGTGTTCCAGTCGCCCGGCCCGATCTATGAGCCCGGCGGGGTCAGCCACGACTGGTGGCGGATAGGCCGGTTCCTGCACGCGGCGGGCATCGGCACGGGCGACATCGTCCAGAACTGTTTCGGCTATCACCTGACCCCCGCCGGCATGATCTTCGAGAACGGCGCGCGGGCCGTCGGTGCCGCTGTGCTGCCTGCGGGCACCGGCCAGACCGAGCTTCAGGCGCGGGCGGCGCATGACGTGGGGGTGACGGCTTATGCCGGGACGCCGGATTACCTCAAAGTGATTCTCGACAAGGCCGAGGAGATGGGTCTGCCGCTGAAAATCACCCGTGCGGCGGTGGGCGGCGGCGCGCTCTTCCCCTCGCTCCGGCAGGAATATGCCGATCGCGGCATCGCCTGTCTGCAATGTTATGCCACCGCCGATCTGGGCAATATCGCCTATGAATCCGACGCCATGGAAGGAATGATCATCGACGAAGGCGTGATCGTCGAGATCGTGACCCCCGGCACCGGCACGCCGGTTGCGCCCGGCGAGGTGGGCGAAATCGTCGTGACCACGCTCAACTCCGACTACCCGCTGATCCGTTTTGCCACCGGCGACATGAGCGCCGTCATGGCAGGCCATAGCCCTTGTGGCCGGACCAATACACGCATCAAGGGCTGGATGGGCCGTGCCGATCAGACCACCAAGATCAAGGGCATGTTCGTGCGCCCCGAGCAGGTGGCCGAACTGGTCGCGCGCCACGACGAGGTCACGCGCGCCCGCGTGATCGCCGCCCGGGAGGGCGAGGCAGACACCATGATCGTGCGGCTGGAAAGTGCCGCCGATGACCCGTCGCGGTACGATGCCACCGTGCGCGAAGTGCTCAAGCTTCGGGGTTCTATCGAACTTGTGTCCCCCGGAAGCCTTCCCAAGGACGGTATCGTGATAGAGGATACACGGGTTTATGACTGACCCGGGAGGACCCGTCATGCCAGTTTCGTTTACCCGTGCCCTGCGGCACGGCATTGCCACCTGTGCCTTTCTGATCGCCGCGCCACTCAGCGCCGCCGATCTTGCGCTGGTGCTTGCAAATGACAATTACCGCAGCCTCAGGGACGCGCCCGGCGCCGCCGATCTGGGCCCCATCGCGTCGCGTCTGGAGGACCTCGGCTTCGAGGTGATCACCGCCTACAACGGCGACACCGACGACATGATCGCCGCCGCCGAAAGCTTTCGGGACGAGGCGGAAGAGGCCGACCGCGTGCTGATCGTCATGGACGGTCACTTTGTCAGCTCCGGCACCGATGCCTGGCTGCTGGCCAGCGACGCCGAGGATATCGGGCCGCTGACCCTGTCCACCCAGGGCATTTCGCTGACCGCGCTGGCCGAGATTGCCGGAGATGCGGCGGCGGGCCGGGCCGTGATCCTTGCCGGGCGGTCCAGCACGCTGGCCTCACCGGGCCGCGGCTTGCGCACCGGCACCCAGGGGCTGAACCTGCCGCAGGGTGTCACCCTCGCCAGCGGGTCGCCGGAATGGCTGCGTCACGCGATCTTTGCCGGGCTCCTGCGCAAGGGCAACAGCCTCAACCAGGCACTGACCCAGGTCGCGGCACGCGGCTTTCTCAGCGACAGCGTTGGCTATACCGAAGGCATCGTGACCGGGCCGCCCGCCCAGCCGCCGGTCGATACCGAGGCACTGACCCAGGATGCGCTGGACGAGGGTTTCTGGAACGCCGCCCGCGCCATGGACACGGAGGAGGCGCTGAACCTCTACCTGACCCGCTATCCCCGTGGCCGCTTTGTCCGCGATGCCCGCGCCCGGATTGCCGCGCTCGAAGCCGACGAGGCGAACCGCTGGGAGGCCGAGGAGGCCGCGCTCAACCTGTCGCGCGACGACCGGCGCGCCATCCAGGGCGACCTGACCCTTCTGGGCTTCAACACCCGCGGCGTCGACGGCATCTTTGGCCCCGGCACCCGCACTGCCATCACCAACTGGCAGCGCGAGCGGCGCTTCGAGGCAACCGGTTTCCTGAACCGTCCGCAGTGGCGCCAACTCGCCGACGAGGCCGCCCGCCGCCGCGAGGAACAGGCCGATCAGGCGCGCCGTGAAGAAGACCGCTTCTGGCAACAGAACGGGCGCAACGGCACGGCCGAGGGCCTGCGCGCCTATCTGGATCGCTATCCCAACGGCCGATACGCCGAAGAGGCCCGCCGCCAGCTGGCCGAGTTCGAGACGCAGGAGGAAGACGAAAACCGCCGCGCCGCCAGCCGCGCCTGGCAACAGGCGCAGGAGGTCGACACGGTTGACGCCTATACCGATTTCCTCAACCGGTTCCCCAATTCGGAGTTTGCCGAACAGGCGCAACACCGCATTGCAGAACTGCGCAACGACGACACCAGCCGCCTGATGGAGGCCGCGCGGGCCGAGGAAAACCAGAACGTCAACAACCCGGTGACCCGGCTTCTGGTCGAGCAGCGGCTGGCGCAACTGGGCTTCAACCCCGGCGCGCCCGACGGCACCTTCACCGAAGAGACCCGGGAAGCCCTGCGTCAGTTCCAGCGCGAAATCGGCATCTTCGAAAGCGGCTATGTCACCAACCGGACAGTCGCCTCTCTGCTGCGTGGGCGGTAAGGCGTTTCGGGAAGACCTGAACCATCGAGCATCGCCAAAAGCCCGAGAGCGCCGAAGGCGTGGCAGGGTTTTGGCGATGCAGGGTTTTCCCGAAATGCCAACGCGCTGACAACTGGTCAAGCCGTGCCGCTTGGAGTATCCTTGCGGCACGGCCTGTCGGGAAGGCCGCCTGATCCGCGGAAAGCCGGTCTCGGCATCCCCTGACTTTCGACCTGACATCCTTGTCGGTCTTCTCTGGCCCATCCGGCGGATCCTGGGCATGTCTGACGGAGGAGCCGATGACACTTTCCCTTGATCAATTGCGCCGTGATGCCAAACGTCTGCACCGGGCATTCGAGGCCGGAGACCCCGGCGCCGTGCAACGCCTTGCACAGCACCCGCCGCGCAAACCCACACCCTTTTCCCACGCCGATTTCCTGCACGTGATCGCCCAGGAGAACGGTTTTGCCTCCTGGCCCCGCCTGAAACTGGCCGCCGAGACGATCGGGCTGGACCGCGCCGCGAAACAGCAACGGCTTAAGGTGGCGCTGGCCCATGGTCAGAATTGGGTGGTCGAACACCTGCTGGCCGATACGCCGGATCTGGCCGAGGGCGTGCTGGGGCTTCAGATCGCGCTTTACGACCGGGCCGCCGTGGAGGCCGCGCTGGCCCGCGACCCGAAGGCCGCCGTGACGCCACTGGGGCCGCGACCGCCCATCTGTCACCTGGCGTTTTCGCGGTGGATTCACGCCCGGCCCGAATTGAAGCCAGACATGCTTGCCATTGCCGAAGCGCTGGTGGCCCATGGCGCCGATGTCAACGCGGGCCAATCCCTGCCCGGTACCGATCACCAACTGTCCGCGCTCTACGGGGCGATCGGCCATGCCGACAACATGGTGCTGGGCCGTTGGCTTCTGGAGCACGGCGCCGATCCGAACGACGGCGAGGCGCTCTATCACGCCACCGAATTGGGCCATCACGACGGGCTGCGGATGTTGCTGGAGCATGGCGCCGATCCCAAGGGCACCAATGCGCTTTACCGGGCGATGGATTTCCATGACGTGACGGCGGTGAAGCTGCTGCTCGACCATGGCGCCCGGGTCGAGGATTACAACGCCGCCGAGGTTGGCGGCGAGACCCCCTGGGTAATCCCGGCGCTGTTTCAGGCCGCCCGGCGCGGCTCACCGCCCGAGATGATCCGGCTTTTGCTCGATCACGGTGCCGATCCCGAGGGCCGCTACAAGGGCGCGTCGGCCTATGCCTGCGCCCGGGTCTACGGCAATCCCGACCTGGCCGCAGAATTGGAGGCGCGGGGCGTCGATACCACGCTGACCGAGGTCGAACAGCACCTGGCCAACGCCGCCGATGGCAAGGCCACCCCCGGCGCGCTGACTGGTGTCGCCATTTCGGAGCCTTTCGACAACCTGATGCGCGAGATCCTGCATCTGCCCGGACGGCTTCCCCAGGTCCGGCAACTGGTCGCGCTGGGACTCAACCCGGACAAGCCGGACCGCGAAGGCCTGATCCCGGTGCAGATCGCCGGGTGGGAAGGTTTGCCGGAGATGATCGGCTTCTTCCTCGCCAAAGGGCCGGATTTGCAGCACATCAACAGCTACGGCGGGACATTGGTCTCGACCATCCTGCACGGGTCCGAGAACTGTCCCGAGCGTGAGAAGCGCGATCATGCTGCCTGCCTGACGCTGGCGCTGGAGGCCGGGGCCTTGCTGACCCGGCAGGATATCGCGTTTTCCGGGCGGGCGGATCTGGCGGAACTTCTTGCCGACTGGGCCGTTCTCCATCCGGAGCAGGTGGCCTGAGCCGCCTCGCGCCGCACCGCTTCGGTCCGGTGAGCGGAACACCCGGTCATTCCCCCTTGCACGCCGCGAGGGGTGCGCCCCAGTCTGGCGGCGAAGCCAAGAGGAGAGCGCCATGCGCCTGAGAGGACGTCGCAGCAGCCGCAATCTCGAGGATCGTCGCCGCTCAGGCGGCGCCAGGGCCGGAGGGATCGGCGGCGTCGGCCTTCTCATCGTTCTGGCGGTCGGCTATTTCGCCGGCATCGACGTCACCCCCCTTCTGCAACAGGCGGGCGGCGGACAGGTTTCGGCCACGCGCGAGATTTCGGCCGAAGAGCAGCAGGACGCTGAGTTCACCTCGCGCGTGCTGGCCACCACCGAAGATGTCTGGAGCGAGGTCTTTCCCGAGCAGGTCGGCCGCGAATACGTGCCGCCGGTGCTGGTGCTTTATTCCGGCGTGACCCAGTCGCCCTGTGGCGGGGCCAGCGGTGCGACCGGGCCGTTTTACTGCCCGGCGGACGAGAAGGCCTATCTCGACACCTCCTTCTTCGCCACCCTGTCGCGGCAGTTGGGGGCCAAGGGCGATTTCGCCGCCGCCTATGTGATTGCCCACGAAGTGGCGCACCATGTGCAGAACGAGCTTGGCATCCTGCCGCAGGTCAATGCACGCCGCCAGCAAGTGAGCCAGGTTGACGCCAACGCGCTGACCGTTCGGCTGGAATTGCAGGCCGATTGCCTGTCTGGCGTCTGGGCGCATTCGGTCGAAGGTTTGCTGGAGCCCGGAGATCTGGAGGAAGCGCTGAACGCCGCGCGCCGGATCGGCGACGATCACCTGCAGAAACGCGCGGGCAAGGTGCCGCAGCCGCACACCTTCACCCATGGCACATCCGAGCAACGCTCCGGCTGGTTCGCCCGGGGTTATCGCAGCGGTCAGGTGGCGGATTGCGATACCTTCTCTGCCGAGCGGCTCTAGCGCGGGGCGCGCGGCACGGTCAGATCGTCCCGCGCATTTCCGCCATCTCGACTGCGCGCCCTTCTGCAGCCGATATTTGCGCGGCCATCCCCATGAGCACCGCCGCTTCGCCATCTGCCAGCGATACCTCGACCCGCCCCTGCCCCGCTCGCACGAGATCGAGGAACCTGCGATGCTGGTAATAAGTCGCACCGTTGTGATCCCCGGCGGCCAGAAGCTCAGGGTCCACCGGTATCGCCTGCGCCCTTGGGCCGCGCGGCGCACGCGGGCTCAGGATCAGACGCGGCACCGGCGGCGCGCCAAGATGCTCGGGCCAGAACCGCCCCGGCCCCGGCACCAGCGCCTCGATCTTGCCGGTCGGGCCCACGGCGGAGATTGCCTCCTGGTACTCCGCCCCCTCGGCGAACATGCACAGTTCCAGCATCGCCCGCGCGCCGCTATCGAAATCGACGATCACGTAGCCATGGTCGAGGATATCGGGCACCTCGCCGCCATAGCGTTCGTCCAGATGGTTCACCCCCTGCCCGGCACTGGCCATGACGCGCAGCGGTTCGGCCTTCAGGATCAGCCGCATCAGGTCGAAAAAGTGACAGCACTTCTCGACCAGCGTGCCGCCGGTGTTGCGATTGAAACGGTTCCAGTCGCCGACCTTTTCGAGAAACGGAAACCTATGCTCGCGGATGGTTAGCATGCGGACCCCGCCGGTGGCCGCTTCGGCCTCGGCGATCAGCGCCGCGATGGGCGGCATGTAGCGGTATTCCATCGCCACCCAGATCGGCGCCTGATAGCTGTCGCGCAGATCGGCAATCGCGCGGTGATCCCCCGGATCGGTGAAGAGTGGCTTTTCCACGAGGATCGGCAACGCGCGCTTCGCCGCGATCTCGCGCAGCTGTCCGGCGTGGCAGAAATTCGGGCTGGCGATCACCAGGCAATCGAGCTTCGGCACGTCAAGCAATGCGGCGATCGAGCCCGTGAATTGCGCCTCGGGGGCAAGCGCCCGCGCCTGCGCGGCCATGCCTGCATCCGGCTCATATATCGCCGCGATGCGGGTGCCGTCGAGCAGCGCGATATTGCGCAGATGCTCCTGCCCCATCATTCCGGCCCCGATCAGCCCGTAGTGTATCGCGTCCATCACCCAAGCACCCTCATGTCATGCGCTGCACATAGCGTGCGCGGTCCGGATCGAACCATGTGCGCGAGTATTCCACCGGCGTCGTCGCCTCGGCCCAGCTCAGGCGTTCCACGTACCCGGCCATCGCGCCCGGCGATTTCGGAAAGTCTTCCGGACCCCAGTTCGGCGCCGACGCAATCGACACCCGGTCCTCGGCCTTCGCAATGCGAACGCCCAGCGCGTTTTGGTAATGGCGGTACAGCGGATCGGAAAGTTGCGTCGGGTCGATCCGGCCCACGGCAAGGTCCAGCCATATCTCCTCCAATGCCACGAGCGTGTCGTTCAGAAACCGCAACCGCCGGATCCGCGTCGCGCGGTCCGATTGCCCGAATGTCGGCAGGTCGCCGGGTTTGTCAAGCACCTCGACACCCAGCACCCTTGCCCGGGGCAGGCCGCCGCCCTCGGGCAGTTCCAGCCGGAACATGGCATAGATGCCGAAGCCGCCCCCGCCCGCCTTGACGTAATTGCCCGACCCCTGAACCCGCGTCAGCCGCCCCAACCGCTCCAGCTCGGCCAGCGCCTTGCGCAGCGTGCCCACCGAGACCCCCAGCCGTTCCGCAAAGACCCGCTCGGGCGGCAGGCGTTCGCCATCGGCCAGCCGACCGGCGGCAATGTCGCGGATCAGAGCTTCGCTGATCTGAAGATAGACCGGCAGCGCGGTGCGGGATCTGGCAGGCATGGCTGGCGCGCGACCCTCCGGGAAAATTGATACACTATTGATCTACTATACCCGGCTTGCTACGCAAGGGGGATGTCCCCGGTCCCAAGGTGTGCCCATGACTGTCGTCCCCATTACCTCGCCCGATCTCGACGCCGCGGAAGTGTCGTGGTTCTCGGCGCTTTGTTCCGACGATTACCAGTTTCTGGGCGTGCCCGACGGCGCGCTGCGATCAAGCTGGGCGCATTGTTCGGAAATCGTGACACGCTCCGAGGCGCTGGGCTTTCGCAATATCCTCTGCCCCTCGTCCTACCAGGTCGGGCAGGATACGCTGAGTTTCGTCGCGGGATGCGCGCCGATCACGGACAAGATCAACCTGCTGGCCGCAGTGCGCTGTGGCGAGATGCAGCCGATCATGCTGGCCCGGACCATTGCCACACTGGATCACATGCTTGAGGGGCGGCTGACCATCAACATCATCTCCTCCGACTTTCCCGGCCAGAAAGAGGACAGCGCCTATCGCTACCGGCGTTCGCGCGAGGTGGTGGAAATCCTCAAACAGGCCTGGACCCAGGACGAGATCAATTATGCCGGTGAGGTCTATCACTTCGAAAA
>Ga0189275_100499_pt1 | contig 13729 bp, 9 predicted proteins | sample N19A6minimetaG_FD_130329 | JGI IMG/M metagenome (GOLD analysis project Ga0189275, IMG submission 130329) | Marine microbial communities from the Costa Rica Dome - N19 A6 mini metaG | ecosystem: Environmental > Aquatic > Marine > Oceanic > Photic zone | place: Costa Rica: the Eastern Pacific...
CGCGTTGGTGCCGCCACATATGCCGAAGAAGTTGCTGGTGATTGGTTCTGGCGCGATTGGGATCGAGTTTGCGAGTTTTTACAACACGCTGGGTGCGGAAACGACCGTTGTAGAAGTCATGGATCGCGTTCTGCCAGTTGAAGATGCGGAGATAAGTGCTTTTGCTAAAAAGCAATTTGTCAAACAGGGCATGACGATCATGGAGAAGTCCACGGTCAAGAAACTGGATCGCGGCAAAGACAAAGTCACGGCGCATATTGAGGCTGGCGGCAAGGTTACGACAGAGGACTTTGACACGGTGATTTCGGCCGTTGGCATTGTGGGTAATGTGGAGAACCTCGGTCTTGAGAATCTGGGCGTGAAGATTGATCGCACGCACGTGGTGACGGATCAGTATTGCCGGACCGGCGTGGATGGGCTGTTTGCCATTGGCGACATCGCGGGTGCGCCTTGGCTGGCGCATAAAGCGAGTCATGAGGGCGTGATGGTTGCCGAGTTGATTGCCGGTGGGAGGCCACATCCCGTGAAGCCGGAGAGCATTGCGGGTTGTACTTATTGCCATCCTCAGGTGGCGAGCGTGGGCTACACCGAAGCTAAAGCCAAAGAACTGGGCTATGACGTGAAAGTGGGCCGCTTCCCGTTTATTGGCAATGGCAAGGCGATCGCGTTGGGCGAACCGGAAGGCATGGTCAAGACTGTGTTTGACGCGAAGACCGGTGAGCTTTTGGGGGCCCATATGGTGGGCGCGGAGGTCACCGAGTTGATCCAGGGCTATGTTGTAGGGCGTCAGCTTGAGACTACAGAAGCGGACCTTATGGAAACCGTGTTCCCGCATCCGACGTTGAGTGAGATGATGCACGAAAGCGTGCTGGACGCCTATGATCGGGTGATCCACATCTAAATTGGATTCAGATTGAGTAGGGCGCGTTCCGGTTTTGCTGGGCGCGTCTTTGAGGTTTTTGGGTGTCAAAACAACAGAGTATGCTGGCGGTTGTGGTGATCTGGCTGGCCGGCGTGGGTGCGGCGGGACAGTTTGCCAAGGTCAGTGTGACCTTTGATCAGGTAGGACAGGTGTATCCGGAGGCCGGTGCGCGGTTGGGGTTTGCCTTGTCGATCCTTGGGCTGGCTGGAATTTTCCTCGGCGTGGTGGCGGGCGTTCTGGCGTCCAAAATTGGTATGCGACGCACCTTGCTTGGCGGGCTTGGGCTGAGTGCGGTGGTGTCGTTTGTGCAAGCCATGGGGCTGTCCTTTGATTTGTTCCTGTTGAGCCGGGTTGTTGAGGGCCTGGCGCATTTGACGATTGTGGTGGCGGCGCCAACGTTGATTGCCAAAGTGTCGCCGCCGGAGAAACGCGCGTTTTCTCTGACCCTTTGGGGGACGTTTTTTGGTGTGGCCTTTGCGCTCTTTGCATGGCTTGGGAGGCCTTTGGTGGACGTATACGGGCTGAGCGCGATGTATCTGGCGCATGGGGGCTGGATGGCCCTGAGCGTGTTGGGCGTTGCTACAGTTGGATTGCCGGAGGAGAAAGCGCAGACGGCGCAGCAGTTGCGGCTTGGTGGTGTGCTGAAGCAGCATTGGGAGGTTTATCGCTCGCCGTTCATGAATGCGGCGGCGGTTGGGTGGCTGTTTTATACCTTCTGTTTTGTCAGCCTGTTGACGTTGTTACAGCCTTATATTGCGCCTGAATGGCGCACGTTCACGGTTGGGGCGATCGCGCTCATGAGCATGATCAGTTCCATGACATTGGGGGTGTGGTTGTTGCGCTATTGGTCCACCGTGCGCGTGATCCAAGCGGGTTTCTTGGCATCTGCAACGGCCTCATTTGTGTTGATCTTTGTGCCGGGGTCGCCGGTGATGTGTCTGGCATTGGCGGGCGCATTGGGGTTGATTCAAGGGGCAAGTTTTGCGCTGGTGCCCGAACTAAATGACACGGCGGCGGATCGGGCCAATGCAAACGGTGTGTTTGCGCAGGCGGGCAATTTAGGCAACACGATTGGCACGCCAATTTTGTTGGGTGTGATTGCGGTGAGCGGATATGCGGGAATGTTGCTGGTTTCGGCCCTGCTGTTGATCATTGGGGCGGCGGCGCATATGGTGCTGGCACGTGCGCGGTCGCGTGTGCGTGGTCCCGGCGGGTAGCATGTAAAAAGGCGGCACCAGAGGGCCGCCTTTGTTGGTTCTTGGATTGGCTACCTACTCCACTTTGAGCGGGACGGATGCCAAGAGTTTGTTGTCGACATCTAAGAAGTAGCGGATTTCGTAGTCGCCGGGTTCCTCCGGAACTGCGAGCGCCAAAGGCGTGCCTTGTTCCGCATAGGTGTAGGTGATGTATTCGCTGGCCGCGTTGCCCACCGCGAGGTAGTCGCGCGGGTGGCCGGGGCCGGTCCAGGTGACTTCGATGCTGCTGCCTGCGGCTGCGGAGGCTGGGGCGGTGATGGTGACGGGGACGTCTTCGACAGTAAGTGGTGCGCGCGCCAGCACTTTGATCGGGTTGGTGTCGGCAACGTAGCGCAGCTCGTAGGTTCCCGGATTGGCAGGCAGGTTGAGGGTCAGCTCGCTGCCGTCACGGGTGTAGGCGTAGGGGCCGTAGTCGCCGTCCGGGGCGTCGGGAGCTATGATGGTGAGGTAATCGCCATCGCCAGCGGGGCCGGTCCATGTGGCGGTGATTTGGCCACCAATCGGGCCCGATGCGGGACCAGAAACAGTTGCACCGACTGCCGCCACCTCCACAGGCACGCGCGCCTGTACAGAGCGATCTTGGCCCAGCACATAGCGGATTTCGTAAGTTCCAGGATTGCCGGGCATCACCAAGTTCAGCGGATTGCCCTCGCGGGTGTAGGTGTAGTTGACGTATTTGTCGTCGGTCATATCCGTGCCCGCGACAGTGATATAGTCGCCGTCATAGCCGGGGCCTGTCCAGGTGACCGAGAGTTTTGCACCGGCGTTGGCGCTGCTGTCCGCCTCAAGACCATAGGCCAGCGCGGCCACGGAAATCGGGGCGCGATGGATGATCGTGCGATCTTGGCTCATGGTGTAGACCAGTTCGTAGTCACCGGGTTCGCCCGGCATTTGCAGCATCAAGGGGCTGCCTTCGCGAGTGTAGGTGTATGTGATCCACTTCTCGTCGCCTGGTTTGGTGACGGAGATGTAGTCGCCTTTGTAATCCGGGCCTGTCCAATCCACCGGCACGGTTGCGCCTGCAACAAGCTCGTCCGGGGCGGAGAGCGTGGCGGTGACGTCGGTGGCGGTGATTGGCTGGCTGGCCAGTGGTTTGCGGCCTTCGCTCAGGATGTAGCGCAGTTCGTATGCGCCGGGCTTGGGTGGCATCTGGAGCGAGAGCGGGCTGCCTTCACGCGTGTAAGTGTATGTGATCCACTTGTTGGTGGCGGGATCTACGGTGGCGATGAAATCATCCTTGGCGTTGGGGCCGGTCCAGTCGACGGTGATCATGCTGCCAGCGGGGGCAGATTGCGGGCCGGATACCGTGGCTGGCGGTTTGAATTCCGGGAGTTCCAGCACCACGCGTTTGTCGACAGAGCCGACGCCAAAACGCATTTCGGCGGTGGCTTCGTCTTCGGGGCGCAGCACGGAGACGGTGTAATCACCTTCGAGCAGCTGTTCCTTCAAGGAGGCGGCGCTGTGGTCGTCGTGGATGGCGGCGTCGCCGGTGAGGTCCCAGATCAGCGGGCTGTTGATGACTGGGCCGTTTTTGCCGTCGGTTGCAACAATGGTCACTTGCACCGGCTGTGGTTCTGGTTCGGGCGGCGGGGCGGCGGCGACTTCGGTGAGGGCGTTGCCCAACTCATCAGCGTTGGCGGCAGCGAGGAATTTGCCGCCGGTGGCCTCTGCCATGCACTGGAACTGCGCCAGAGCTTTGGGATCGGTGACGTCAAAGCCCACGACATGGGCGGTGAAGTCGACGCCGGTGGTTTCGAGCTCTTTGGCAACGGCGCAGACATCCGGCACGCAGGTTTCAATGCCGTCTGATACCAGGATCACAGTGGCGGCTTCTTCGGTGTGGCGCAGGGCCTTGGCGGCGGCCACAACGGCATCCGCCATAGGGGTTTTGCCTTTGGGGGAAATTCCGTTCACGGCGGAAGTGATGGCGGCGCGGGTGTCCGGTCCGGGCATGACCACGGTTTCAATGTCGGAACAGTCGCCTTTGCGACGGTGGCCATAGACGGTCAAACCCAAGTCCAGGTCGGCGGGCAGGGTGTTCATCAAGTCCCCCATGACCTGCTGGGCGATGGTGATCTTGGCCACACCTTCAATCTGGCCCCACATGGAGCCGGAGCCGTCCATTACGACAATGGCGGCAGGGTTATCCTGGGCAAGAAGGCTGGCGGGCAGCAGGCACAATGCGGCCGTGGTCGCTCTCAAAAACGTCATCCAAAATGTCCTCAAATACGTAATGCGCAGAGACTACGAGAGAAAATTGGATCGAGGCAAGTGCCAGTTCAAAAACCGGGCTTGGCGAATTAAAATGTTCTCTGTATGTTCTCGATATGTGGTTGGCAGAGGGAGTGCGATCCCCTATGTCTGGTGCCGTATCCGTTGGGGGTTTGAATGGCCGAACTGAAAAATATTGAGGTGCGCGGGGCACGCGAGCACAACTTGAAGTCCATCGATGTGGACATTCCGCGCGATCAGCTGGTGGTGATCACTGGGCTGTCGGGTTCGGGCAAGTCCTCGTTGGCGTTTGACACGATCTATGCGGAAGGGCAGCGGCGCTATGTTGAGAGCCTGAGCGCCTATGCACGGCAGTTCCTTGATATGATGGAGAAGCCGGATGTGGATCACATCAGCGGGCTGTCTCCGGCAATTTCGATTGAGCAGAAGACAACCTCCAAGAACCCGCGCTCCACTGTGGGTACGGTGACGGAGATTTATGACTATCTGCGTTTGCTGTTTGCCCGTGTGGGTACGCCTTATTCTCCAGCAACCGGTCTGCCGATTGAGGCCCAGCAGGTGCAGGATATGGTCGACCGGATCATGGGGCTTGAGGACGGCACGCGCGGCTACCTGTTGGCGCCGATCGTGCGGGACCGCAAAGGCGAGTACAGGAAAGAGTTCCTGGAGCTACGCAAGCAGGGCTTCCAGCGGGTGAAGGTCGACGGGGCTTTCTATGAGCTGGATGAGCCGCCGACGTTGGACAAGAAATTCCGCCATGACATTGATGTGGTGGTGGACCGGCTGGTGGTGCGCGAAGGCATGGAAACCCGGCTGGCGGACAGTTTGCGCACGGCGCTGGATTTGGCGGATGGGATTGCGGTTCTGGAAACTGCACCTAAGGAAGGCGACCCAGAGCGGATCACGTTCAGTGAGAAATTTGCCTGTCCAGTCAGTGGTTTCACCATTCCGGAAATTGAACCACGGCTGTTCTCGTTCAACGCGCCATTTGGGGCGTGTCCGGAATGTGATGGTCTTGGCAAAGAGCTGTTCTTTGACGAGCGGCTGGTGGTGCCGGATGTAACGTTGAAGGTCTATGACGGGGCGTTGGCGCCGTGGCGGAAGGGCAAGTCGCCCTATTTCTTGCAGACCATTGAGGCGTTGGCGAAACACCATGAGTTTGACAAGAACACGCCGTGGAAAGACCTGCCGAAGCACGTGCAGCAAGTGTTTCTCTATGGCTCGGGTGAAGAAGAGATCGAGTTCCGCTATGACGAAGGCGGGCGGGTTTATAACGTCACGCGCGTGTTTGAAGGGGTGATCCCCAACATGGAGCGGCGCTATCGCGAGACGGACAGTAATTGGATTCGCGAAGAGTTTGAGAACTACCAGAACAACCGGCCTTGTGGCGCCTGTCGTGGGCACCGTCTGCGCGAAGAAGCTCTGGCGGTTCGGATTACAGAAAAACACATCGGCCACGTGGTGCAGCTGTCGATCCGCGAGGCGTTGGCCTGGATCGAGAGCGTGCCAGCGGCGTTGACACCGCAGCGGCAAGAGATTGCGCGGGCGATTGTGAAAGAGATTCAGGAGCGGCTTGTCTTCTTGAATAACGTGGGGCTTGAGTACCTGACCCTGTCGCGCAACAGTGGCACGCTGTCCGGTGGGGAGAGCCAACGTATTCGACTGGCAAGCCAGATTGGCTCTGGGTTGACCGGCGTGCTATATGTGCTGGATGAGCCGTCAATTGGCCTGCACCAGCGCGACAATGACCGGCTGCTGACCACGCTGAAAAACCTGCGGGATCAGGGCAATACGGTGATTGTGGTGGAGCACGACGAAGAGGCTGTGCGCGAGGCGGACTATGTGTTCGACATCGGGCCAGGGGCCGGTGTGCATGGTGGTCAGGTGGTGTCCAAAGGTAAACCGGAAGAGATTGCCGCTGATCCGGCGTCTTTGACGGGGCAGTATCTGAGCGGTGCCCGTGAGATTGCGGTGCCAACCGAACGGCGTGAGGGCAATGGCAAGGCAATCACCGTGGTGAAGGCCACAGGCAACAACCTGAAGAAGGTCACGGCCGACTTCCCGCTTGGTAAGTTCGTTTGTGTGACAGGGGTTTCTGGCGGCGGGAAGTCCACGCTCACTATTGAAACGTTGTTTAAAACAGCCTCTATGCGTTTGAACGGCGCGCGCCAGACGCCAGCGCCTTGTGAGACCATCAAGGGCTTGGAGCATCTGGACAAGGTGATCGACATTGACCAGCGGCCAATTGGACGTACGCCGCGGTCCAACCCGGCGACCTATACCGGAGCGTTTACACCGATCCGCGATTGGTTCGCCGGTCTGCCAGAGGCCAAAGCGCGGGGCTATAAGCCCGGGCGGTTTAGCTTCAACGTCAAAGGTGGGCGCTGCGAAGCCTGTCAGGGCGATGGTGTCATCAAGATCGAGATGCACTTCCTACCAGATGTCTATGTGGAGTGTGAGACTTGCAAAGGCGCGCGCTACAATCGCGAGACATTGGAAATCCAGTTCAAGGGCAAGAGCATTGCCGACGTGCTGGATATGACCGTGGAAGAGGCACAGGAGTTCTTTAAGGCGGTGCCGAGCATTCGCGACAAGATGGATGCGTTGATGCGGGTTGGTCTTGGCTACATCAAGGTTGGACAGCAGGCGACGACGCTCTCCGGTGGTGAGGCGCAGCGGGTGAAGCTGTCTAAGGAATTGGCGAAACGCTCCACTGGCCGTACGCTCTATATTCTGGATGAGCCGACCACGGGTTTGCACTTTGAAGATGTGCGTAAGTTGCTGGAAGTGCTGCATGAACTGGTAGATCAGGGCAACACCGTTGTGGTGATCGAGCACAATCTGGATGTTGTAAAAACCGCCGATCATATCATCGATATCGGCCCAGAAGGTGGCGATGGCGGCGGTAAGGTGGTGGCCAAAGGCACGCCGGAGAAGGTGGCCAAGGTGGCGGCGAGCCATACGGGGCGTTACCTGAAAGATATGCTGGTGCCGAAGAAAAAAGTGGCCGCAGAATAAGTTGGGCGGGCGGCGGCTGCGAAAACCACCGCCCGTTTTCTTTAGGCTGTAACGGTTTGGCGTGGCTTCGCAAGCATGATGGGCAGTACAAACATCAGTAGGAAACCGGTGTTCAACACGGCGTTAAACCAGGCGCCTGCAAGGATGGAGCCTGTGCTGTCCACCAGATACCAGCTCCAGACGCCCCAATTGATGATGCTTGCGCCGGTGGCCGGATCTTTTGCGTAGACGTGAATGGTGATTTGCCACACCAGCACACCTAGCCCAACCAGCAGTCCGCCGCCGATTGCGCCGAGGACTTTTTCGCTGTCGCCACCAAAACTCTGTGCGCCATCCAGCGGTAAATGCGTGAGGTCCATGAACCACCCGACGATGCCGTGGTAAGACGCCGCCAAGGCAAAGAGCGGAATGAGGCCAAAAATCACCGTGCCAATAGACGTAAGTTTCAGAAGGTCGATCGCGCGATCCTGTGTCATGAGGTGTCTCCATTAAGGTTATGGCGGCACATTGCGCTGGGTGAATGAGGCAAAACAATTACCTGTGAGGTAAGTGCTTTGTGGTCAGTATTAGGTATGATGGGGCAGAATAAAGGGAGCGTGATATGGGCATAGAGTTTGGTGCGGTTTTGAAAGAATGGCGGCAGGTGCGGCGGGTGAGCCAGTTGGACCTCGGTGTGTCCGCTGGAGTGAGCTCGCGGCACATTTCTTTCCTAGAAACCGGGCGGTCGCGTCCCAGTCGGGGGATGGTGCTTCGGCTGTGCGATGAGTTGGACGTGCCAATTGCGCAGCGCAATCGTATGCTCGCAGCGGCGGGTATGAGCCCGGCCTATGCCAAACGTGATCTGTCGGAAGTGGATATGGCGCCAATGCGCACAGCGATGGAATGGACCCTCAAGAAACATGAGCCATATCCAGCACTTGCGTTAGATCGGCATTGGCGTTTGGTGGCGATGAATGCTATGGTCGCGCGGTTGCTCTCGACGTTTGAGGTCAATGTTGGCGATAGTATGATTGAAATGATGGTTGACGTGAATGGCGTGGAGCAATCCCTTGTAAATTATGAAGAAGTTGTCCGTCACATGATTGCACGTCTGCGGGTCGAGAGCGCGTACTATGGCCATGACCCTGTGTTGGAAGATGGCATTTCCCGGATGGAAGCAAAATTGGGGGGCGCTGTGTTAGACGTCGACGGTGTTAAGCCGGCGATCATTCCCGCGATCTACGAGTTTGGTGGCATGCAGTTGTCGTTTTTCTCAACCATCAGCCAGTTTGGGTCCACTGAGGACATTGCCCTCAGTGAGTTGCGTATCGAGATGATGTTCCCGGTGGATGACGCGACGCGCCTGGCGTTGGAGGCTATGGCGCAGTCTTGATCATTTGTTTGGTGCCGGGCACGTGCGGATGCTCAGAACGGTATAGATCAGGCAGGAGCCTAGCTGCCCTGTCAGAAGAGGAACAACCCCAACCCACATCCAAAGGCCGTAGCCAGCGATTGCTCCACCGATCAAGGCGAGGCCAATGATTATGCGCAGGGCTTTGTCCAGTGTGCCAATATTTTTTGCAAACATGTGTCCATTCTCCTAAAGATGAGGAAAATTTACATGTATAGGTGCGCTGGAGAATTGATTTAAATCAAGACGATAGAAAGATCGTCGTTAGGCTGCGAGGAGAGCGGTGGCTTCGTAGCTGCGCAGGCTCGGGCGGGCGGCAATGTCCTCATAGCTGATGTTTTTGTCGCGCATGACTTTCCGCAAAGAGCGGTTTGCGAAGGGATCAAAACTATAGCGGGTCATGGGGCCGGGCAAGAAGCTCTCTGACCATTGGCCTTCGGAGTAAAGCAGCTCGTGTTGCGGCATCAGAATGTGGAAGTAGGTAATGGTGCCTTCGGTTTCGCAACGGGTCACATCGCGGCCGTTGACGAGATCCTTGGCCTTCACCAACACTTCATCACAACCAAACAGCAGTTCAGCGCGGTAGCCGCGCAGCAGGACGCGGTGTTGCGGGGACACGATCAGGTCGGTTTCATTGTCCAATACGCCCGCCTTGATGCGGATGGGCAGCGACTCATAGCGCGGTGGCATATGGGAATGGCCAATCCACTGGATCGGTTGGAAGCCATTATCGAGCGTATCCACCAACATGCCGGCTTTGAGTTGTTCCACCGGCACGTCACCTTCGGAAGTGCGGATCAATGTGCCGACTGTGAAGCAAGGGGCGTGCTGTTCAATCTCGACCAGAGCCGTGTCGGTTTCGCCAGCGGAATCCTCGATGGTGTAGTTGAAATAGATGGTCTCGTTGTCGGTGTCAGCGTCGACAGTGAGTGTACCGTCCGTGTTGAGGGTTACAACCTGACCGGTGGCCAGGGTCACGCTGTTGGGTAGACCGCCACTGCCGGTGGCACTCACCGCAACGCCATTGATGTGTGTGATGGTCAGGGTAGGGCCTGCAGAAGAGCTGTCGTTGTTCAGAACATCAAGTGTCTTGCTGTTACCGTAAGCGATGCGCATGTCATCGTCTTGCGCAACGATGGCAGTTTGAACTGAGCCGCCTGCGATCAACAGGTTAGAGTCGTACTGGGTGTCTGTTGCGTCAGCGATGCCGATCACCAACTCGTTTACACCATCCTGCAGCGGTACAACAAAGGTCAGGGTGACGGTGAACCCGTCCATTTCGGTGTTGTACTGATCACCGGAGTTGTCGTTGTAGATGTTTTGGTTGGCGCCGTTGATGTTGCCAACGGTGGCGCCGCCGTCGCCGACGGAAATTTGCGCTTCAACGCCGTTGACCCAGACGCCGATCGCGTCGTTGTAGCTGAGGTATTCAGGGTACTCTTCGGAGGACAGCACGAAGTCGATGGTGAGCAGCTCACCGGCGGTGCCGTTGAAGTCGATGGTCAGATAAGAGGCGTCAAAGGTGTTGGTGCCCGCAGCTGCGTTGAACAACGCATTGTTGTCTTCACCAGAGGTGTTGGTGGACGTGTTGCCACGAATATTGGTGTTGGTACCACCGTGGCTGTTGGTGAAGTCGTCCACGTGTCCGGTGGACAGAATTACACCGCTGTCGGCAGGTGCAACGCCCGCGCTCGTGGTGTCTGCGCCCGTGTAGATGCCGGAGGATTGATTGTCGCCGGTGTAGGTCGCACTGACAATGCGGGTTGGGTCGCCAAAGATCTCATTGGCCATCGCGGTGGCGTTGGCGCTTGTGTCGATGTTTAGTTCCGTTGCCGTTGGCATGTCTCTACCTCAGTGCGTTCTGCTCTTGTCTGTTACGGAACCTCTGCGGGTCCTCGCTTTGAGCAAAACTGGCGGGCAAACGCGGCGTGAACGGGGCTGGGGTAAGGAAAGATTAATTAAAATTGCGTGGGAGCAAGGAATATTCAGGACAGCAAAAAGGGCCACGCCAGATGTGGCGTGGCCCTTTGTTTTAAGGCTTTGTGTCTGCGAACTTAGCTGCGGCCACGTTTTTCGAAACGTGGCAACATTGCGGAGAAGTCGGTGCCAAGCCCGCCTTCATTCTCCACAAACTGCTCATAAAGCGCGGCGGCGGCTTGCCCCATTGGGGTGTCTGCATCGGCGCTTTCGGCGGCCTGTTGCGACAGGCGCAGGTCTTTGAGCATCAGCTCGGAGGCAAAGCCCGGCTGATAGTCGTTGTCGGCCGGAGACTGCGGACCAACACCAGGGGCAGGGCAGTAGGCGTTCATGGTCCAGCTGTAGCCAGAAGAGGTGGAGACAACGTCAAACATCGACTGACGGTCCAGACCCAGCTTGTCGGCCAGCGCAAAGGCTTCGCAAGTGGCGATCATGGTCACGCCGAGGATCATGTTGTTGCAGATTTTGGCGGCCTGTCCGGCACCCGCGTCGCCGCAGTGCACGGCTTTTTGCCCCATGATGTCAAACAGAGGGTCGGCCTTGGCAAAGGCTTCCTTAGAACCGCCGGCCATAAAGGTCAGGGTGCCGCCAGCCGCGCCGCCTACGCCGCCGGACACAGGCGCATCCACGGGCAGGAGACCGGCTTCGGTGGCTTGGTCCGCCACAGCGCGGGCGCTGTCGACGTCAACAGTCGAGCAATCCACAAAGGCGGCGCCAGAAGACATCACAGGGATGATTTCATTGGCGACAGCGCGCAGGATCTGGCCGTTGGGCAGCATGGTGATGACCACATCCGCGCCGGTGACGGCGGCTGCTCCGGTTTTGGCCATGGTGACGCCCTCGATGGCCACATCTGCCATGTCAAAGCCAGTAACCTCGTGGCCCGCTTTTGCAAGGTTGGCAGCCATTGGGCCACCCATATTGCCCAGTCCGATAAATCCGATCTTCATGGTGCTACTCTCCCTTCTCAAATGTCAGCGCATCCGCCCCAAGTGGCAGGACCATTTTGGTCACGATGCCGGCGGGCAGGGTGTCTAAGCTGTATTTCCACTGCGGATTGCGATCTTTGTCGATGATTTGTGCGCGGATGCCTTCCAGGAAGTCGCCATCCTCCATGGCGCGGAAGGTGAACCGGTATTCCTGATCCAGCGCGTAACGGATGTCGTCGCGGGTGCGCACACGATGGATGATCTCCAGCGCCGCGCCCATGGCGATTGGCGAGTTGCGGGAGAGTTTTTTTAAGGCACCGGCAGCGAAGTCGCTTGTGGAAAACTTCAACGAATTGAGAACATCGTTGACGGTCTCGCCACCGAAGTTTGCGTCAATGTCAGCCTGTTGTGTGGTGAGCGGGCCAGATTCCGGCTCAGAGGCGGCTGCGTCGATCAAATTGTAGTCGGCAGTCTCTTCGAGCTGCGCGATCAGGGCGGGCCATTGGTCTTCGGGGATGAAGTAATCAGCAAAGCCCGCGTAGATGGCATCGGCGGCATTGAGACGCGCGGCGGTGAGGCCGAGGTATTCGCCCAATCGCCCCGGTGCACGCGCCAGGATCAGCGAGCCGCCAACGTCCGGTACAAGGCCAATGCCACATTCTGGCATAGCGATCTGGCTGGTATGGCCGACAACGCGGTGGGAGCCGTGACATCCCACACCGACACCGCCACCCATGGTGAAGCCCTGCATGAAGCTGACCACTGGTTTGGGGAACTCAAAGAGTTTTGCGTTCATGCGGTATTCGTCGGCCCAAAATTTCCGGCCATAGGCAAAGTCGCCTTTGGTGCCAGTGTCATAGAGCTCCGCAATGTCGCCGCCCGCGCAGAAGGCTTTTTCACCTTCCGCATCGATAACGATCATTTTGACTTCGTCATCCGTGGCCCAGATGTCGAGCGCGTCTTCGATGGCGATGCACATGTCATAGGACATGGCGTTGAGAGCTTTGGGGCGGGTGAAGGTAATCCGGCCGGTTTGACCTGCTTTGCGGATGGAAATGTCAGACACGCGGGGCGCTCCGTCTTTGAAAAGGGCCGCTCCCGAAGGGCGGCCCGGTCGTGGTTAGGCGGCGATCATCTGGCGGGAGATGATCAGGCGCATGATTTCGTTGGTGCCTTCGAGGATCTGGTGCACGCGCAGGTCACGCACGATTTTCTCGATGCCATAGTCTGCGAGGTAGCCATAGCCGCCGTGCAGTTGCAAGCAGCCGTTGGCAACGTCAAAGGCCACGTCGGTGACCATCAGCTTGGCCATGGCGCAGTATTTGGTGGCGTCGTGATCGCCGTTGTCGAGTTTCCATGCGGCCTGACGCAAGAAAGTGCGGGCGGCTTGCAGTTTGGTTTCATACTCAGCGAGACGGAACTGAAGCGCCTGGAACTGGTTGATGGATTTGCCAAAGGCCTTGCGCTCAGACATGTACTGCACGGTTAGGTCCAACGCCTTCTGTGCTCCTCCGAGTGCGCCCGCAGAGATATTCAGGCGGCCGCCGTCCAGACCGTTCATGGCGTAGGAGAAGCCTTTGCCTTCTTCGCCGATCAGGTTTTCAGCGGGCACTTTGCAGTCGTCAAATTGGACTTGGGAGGTCGGCTGGCTGAGCCATCCCATTTTCTTTTCCAAAGCGCCAAAGGACAGGCCGTCTGTGCCGTCTTCGACCACCACGGTGGAAATGCCTTTAGGGCCATCTTCGCCGGTGCGCACCATGCAGACATAAGCGTCAGAGTAGGAACCGCCGGAGATGAAGGCTTTGGTTCCGTTAAGCACATAGCCTTCGTTGTCGCGTTCGGCACGGGTTTTTAGAGCGGCAGCGTCGGAGCCAGAGCCGGGTTCGGTGAGGCAGTAGGAGAAGACCTTGTTCATGGCGCAGAGGTCCGGCAGCCATTTCTGCTTGGTTTCCTCGGAGCCAAATTTGTCGATCATGCCGCCGCACATGTTGTGGATCGACAGGAA
>Ga0189275_100501_pt1 | contig 13694 bp, 16 predicted proteins | sample N19A6minimetaG_FD_130329 | JGI IMG/M metagenome (GOLD analysis project Ga0189275, IMG submission 130329) | Marine microbial communities from the Costa Rica Dome - N19 A6 mini metaG | ecosystem: Environmental > Aquatic > Marine > Oceanic > Photic zone | place: Costa Rica: the Eastern Pacific...
ATCCAAAATATTTAGCAGCATGCTTTGAATCAAGAGTCGAATACAAATCATTGACCTGATTCCTATTAGTTATCGGATAATTAATCTCAAACGAATCAGACTTCATGCACAATCAAAAAGTAAAAGCCTTGAAAGTAGAATTGCTTCTCGCTCCCCAACAAGAACAAGATTCAATACTAAAAAACACGATAACACATTAGAAAGCACTTGAAAATGGGTAATCCGAGCACGTCAAAGCTTATTATGCAAGTGAAGAAGAGTACAACCAGCAATAGAACTCACTGGAGAGATCAGGAAGCAAACTTGATGATTTGATGAAAGTCGACTCCAGTCCCTGACGTACCTCAGCGAACGATCCAGAACTTATTTCCCAAAATCGTTGAAAAGTACCCTACTAATTACCCTACGAACGTTTGCGGCAGTCCACGAACACTTGCGAACGAACCCGAACTGGGTCATCTGGATGCCATCTGGTCATCCATCCATTATCTGACCTCCTGCTCATTCCAGACGACCGTGCGAGAACCCAACTGGATCTGCTTGGGGAAGGTTCCGTCCCTCATACGGGCATAGATGAAGGTCTTACCCATCCCTGTCATCTCCAGTACCTCTGCAAGATGTAGAAAACGGGGCTGAGCTCTATTGCCTGATGGCATGGCGAAAGAAAGAAGAGCCCTGATGACAGAGCTCTTCTTTCAAAGCAGCCAGGGCTGAGTAGCCGTTCGTAGCCCTGTTTTGTCTTGCGCCTGCAGGGAGGGGGAACGATGTTGCCGTCCCAGTCGCTTCACATTTGGTTGTCGACGGCTGCTGCGGTTGCGTTTGGTCAGCCCAACCCAGTGACCTCTTCAGAGTGCTCCAGGTGCTCTGCCGTGAGGAGCGGGAGAACCGTCAGAAGTGGTGGTGAGGACCGTTCCTGGTTCGGTCGCCCGCAGGCAATAAAAAAGGCGACAGGGAATGCCGCCATTAAGGGGACGTATGCGTCGAAGGTGCTGTCGTTCCAGCAACACCACCCTCTTCAGGCAGTCAGGGGTGCCGTGGGTGCCGTTTACGAACTGCCAAAAAAAAGGAGGGTCCCTAATCCCTCCCCATACGACGCATTGCCCCTTCACCGAAGAAGCAACCGAAGGATTACGCGGGGTTCACCTACTGGTCGTCGCCATTACGACCAAACGACTACTGGGGTCAGCAACCCAAGAGAAGGGAGGGTTCCCTATCCCTCCCGTTCGACGCATTCGCCCCCTCACCGGAAGGGGCGCATTTTCATGTTCACTCCGTTACAAACCCTGCCGCCATCAGTAGAACCGCTCATTAAGAAGGGGGGCGTTGCGCCCCCCTGAAGATCCTTGAGACCTGGTTGTGTAGTTCCTATCGGTCTCTGACCTCATCCCTGTTCTAAGGCGAGTCAAAGCACCAGGGCATGAGCGGAACTACCCCTTTCCGTATCGCCAGGGCACAAAGTCATTCACCCAGAGCAGGACCCATGGAGAACTCTGAATAGAGCGCCGATGCCTCATCGGGCATCCCGCCATCCCAAAGCGTTTGCGTCCTCTCCAGCAACCAAGTCCCCGCTTCACTCCAAAGTTCCCGCTGGAGGGTTGATTTGAGGTGGTTGGCGTCTTTGTAAGACATGGCAGGGCAACACCTTTTTGAGGTTGTAGGCACCCGCCATATGGGAAGTGGCAGCGGTTTTTACCGGATTGGGATTTAGGTGGCGGGGACACCTTCCCGTCGGTCCGCTTGTAGGCACAAAAAAAGGAGCGGTATCCCTATCGCTCCTTCGGAAACTGAAAGTGCCGCTGGGCGGGACTTCGCCAAGCGACCACCACCTTCACCGATGAGGATGGACTGCCGTGGGTGCCGTGAGCGTTTTCCAAGAAAAGACCCAGGAGTGTTTGACCTCCTGGGTTCGTCGCTCTCATGCGATGCAACTGGTCTAACACCGCCTAATGAGCATTTGTGCTTACGGGATACCGAACTTTGTATCCCAAGGGCACAAACGCCCAGGTCCTCACACCTTGCTCTTGCTGACGGGCATCCAAAGCGCCCCACGAAACAGGGTGGGTTGTTCTGGGGAAGACTTCTGGGATGTCTCCTTGGGTTGCTCTTCGTTTTTGTGGTGCGGGGCATTGGGGTCGTTACAGCACATACGCATGACCTGTCCTGCCTCCTGCCTAACCAAGAGAGGAACAAGGAGGCATCAGCAGATAGACCCGTTCAGGGTTCAGCAGTCACACCCCACAACGGTCTTGTCTTCTTCCACCCCTGCGTCTGAAGCGATATCCATAACTGTTCTGCGGCGTCCTTCCTCAGATACCGACGCTCCTTGAGCAGTGGTGGTCCTTCAGGCATTGATCGCCCTCGGTCGATGAAGACCTTCGGATCCCGAACCCAAGCGGAGTTGTCCCTGTGGAAGCGCCAGACCCAATGGTCGTTGGCGTCGATCAACCAACCCTCTGCCATGAACCCTCCATGAGTAGTACATCCGTTTTAGTCACTACCCAGGGGCTTGCGTCAAGAACGAAAAGAGAAGATTCCAGGAGGTCTGCCGAATCTTTCGCTTTCCGACAGGGCGATCGCCAAACGGTCCCAACTGAATTCTGGATTTGTCGAAATACCCTGCCGAAATACGCTATAGTTTCAGCAGAGATTCGACAGGGCAGTCATGGCGATCTGGGGTTACTGGAGAACCAGCACCGCAGAGCAATACAGCGAACGCCAAGAGCAGTCGCTGAAGGAAGCAGGGTGCGAACGGATCTATGGGGACCAAATCACTGGCACCTCTGCTTATGGAGAGCGACCTGAACTCTCCAAGTGCCTGGATGGACTCCGCGATGGCGACACCTTGGTTATCCATGAACTGGACCGCCTGGGACGCTCAATGGTCGAAATGCTTGTTCAGGTCAATGGTCTGATCGAACAAGGGGTGGCAATCAAAACCCTGGATGGACGACTGGACACTGCCTCGATGCCTGAGGAGTTGGTCAAGTTGGTGGTGGGGGTTATGGGATACGCCGCCGAGATGGAACTGAAGTCGATTAAGAAGCGCACTGCTGAAGGGCGTGAGGTCGCCAAAAGCAGAGGAGTGAAGTTCGGCAGGAAGAGGAACTACACGCCACAACAGGCAGCAGCAGTGATGGAGATGCGCCAGAGAGGTGATGGATACGGAACCATCGCTTCAGCAATGGGGATGACGGCATCAATGGTTCGTCGGATCATTCAGCAACAAGAGGAAGTGCCGTGCTGAAAATCCTTTTAGGAGTCGGTCTGGGGTTCCTTCTCTTCACCAACCAAGAGGCAAGGCAGATCACTGCTGACCTGCTCAGAGCGACTGGTGATGCCATTGCTCCTGCCGATGAGGACAGGACACTGGAAGACCGAATCAACGAAGTATTGGTAGGTGACTGAGTTAATGGCAAGAGATCAGTTCCGAGTGGAAGAACTGAACCCCTTTATGGAATGGCACCTCCACACCACAGCAACGTCTTTGGAGGTCGCCTCTGAAGAGGCAAGGAGAATCGCCAGGATGATTGGACGAAGAACACGAGTCCTAAGCGAAGTCGGAGAAGTCCTCACTGAGGTGGACCCATGAAAATGAAGTACTTGATGAGGGATTAATGAGGGCATTACTCCTTCTGCTTCTGGCAGCAATGCCTGCAAGTGCAGTCCCACTCCCCTTGGTCTGCGAACTCACCAGCGAAGATGTTCCTTCAGTCAAAGTCCTGCTGACTGAAAGAACTGCTGTGTCCCTTAAGGGTGAGTTGCTCCAGGGAAGCAAGACCCTTGGAACCTTCCAGACAGGTAAATCCAACGGATACGGGAGTGTCTGGTGGTCCTTCCATGACCAGCACGACAAAGGTGATGGCACCTCAGTGCTCTTTAAGGACGATCAGCACTGGAACCCTCACCGACGAATTCCCAAACCCTCTGAGACGAACAGGGTTCTGTTCGTGGGGTTTGCTTCTGACCTTTGGTATTGGAAGAACCCCAAAGCACCTGGTGTCTTCAGAGGCAATAGAGACCTACTGAAAGCAGCAGCAGGGTTCTGGACCATCTCTGAGCGTTGTTTAGGGGGTCGGATAGTCCGTGGATAAGACCAGAACCATGAAGCAGTGGATACGGAGAGGGTGGAAGTCGACTTCGCCCTAAACGGGACGCCATGACACAACATGGGAAGGATTTGCCAAATCGTGCCGGAAATACCACAACAAATACCACAACACAGAGAATGTCGTTGATGTGGTCTCGTCCAACCCACGAAGGGAAATGCCCTGGACGATTTCAGATCACGGACGGCTTCAGGCAGGCACAAGGAAAGGAGTAGTCCAACCCGTTCCACTCAACAAATAAAAATACCCACTAAGGAGGGAAGTACGGATGTGCACGACGCACCAGTTACGCCCCTATATATATAAAATCCAATTCTTATAGAGCACACAGTCATTCGCCCAAAGAAGGACGCCCGGAGAACTTATCTGGTGTTCACCTAATCGCCAGTTGGTACTCGGAATCAGTATGTGCTGTTGAAAACCGATTGGGGTATTTCTATCCCAGTGACCTTCCAGTCAGCAAATCCTTCGCGCTTCATAAACAGGGATATAGGTTCGGATATGACGTTTTTGTTGCTCAGTTCGATCTTGAATTCGTTGAGATCTGTGTAATTCATCTTTACACTAAGATCTGGACTTGGCTGGAACTCTTCCGTAGTTGATTGCTTGCTTGACCATGAATTCTTCTCATCAAGAAAATCGCTTGGCTGTACAGACATCTCTCCGCTTGAGAGCAATGCCTGCAGACCAGCTGGAGAAATCACTTGGTCGATCAAGGGATCGATAAGTGCATTTGCCATCATGATGCCAAATGCTGCAAAGGGATTTCCCTCAAGCTCTGTAGCTGCCTTTTTCATGATCGCTGCCTTGGCGACATCTTTAAAGTCTTCTCTAAGTTCAGGAAAGTCGACAATCTTTTCAATCTGTCTTGTGTCTTTCTTTTCAAACGCCTGTTTAAGCTTGTTTACAGTAAGCCAAGGTGATGCTGCGTAATAGGCGCCTACAAGCACTCCAGTTCCAGCCGCTGCTAATCCTAGAACTTGCTTTTTTCTTGGCATTGTTCTTCTACTTATGCAGGGAATATTAGTCGGTTTTTATCGCCTCAGCAGCTGAGCGTGCTCCTCCATATCCCTTTTCTACATCACAGTGGCGTAGGAGGAGTTGTCGAGCGCCAGCGAGTGCCCTGCCTTAGGAGAGTTCTGTTGATATTTAGGTCCCCCCCCACCTGGCGGGGTCATCTGGATGCCATCTGGTCTTCCATCCAGGCAGTGACAGCAGACTCCACCCAGACGACGGTGTTGCCACCCACTGAGATCTGCTTGGGGAAGGTGCCTGCATCCATCCAGCGATAGAGGGTGGAACGGGTCACCCCGACGAGGTTCAAGACCTCTGGGAGGCGTAGGAAGCGGGGTTGAGCTTTATTGCTTGATGGCACGACAGAGAGGAGAACAGAGTCCTGATGACAGATCTTCTCTATCAGGGAAGCTAGGGTTGAGTAGCTTTTCGTAGTCCTGTTCTCGCTTGTGTCAGCAAGGAGGGGACGGTATTGCCGCTCCGGTAGCTCCACATTTGGTTGATGACTGTTGCGGTTGGTCAGCCAACCCAGAGACCTAGCAAAGGGAAATCTGTTTTCCGATGATGTAAGTAGTCACTCCAGAATGAGAAAATCAACATACAAGATTCTTAAGGACAGAATGGCATAAAAAAGCATGAGGTGAATTAGATCTAAAAAACTCATACCAAGAGCCTATACAAGAAAAATGGAGACACAAAGAGATACGCGAAAGTAATAATGAAAAAATAGAAATCTGAACGGTTCCTGTATCTTCTTACTCGGTGGCGGTCGTCAGGTGAAGATGCTCTTAAAAGAAGGTTAGAAGTAAGTACTGACCAAAGAAAGACCAAAGCAGTAACAGATAGGCAAATTGAAAACAAATAATCGGCATATGTTGGATATTCCAAACCAAGAGGAATCATTTTTTTATAGCCATCCTGCAAAAACACTAAAACAAGCAGAACGGATGCTGGAAGAGCAATTTTGGCGTCAACATTATCAATCTCAATCAAGGGCGTTACGACAACGACAATCATAACAATTATAAGGGGTAGGAATATATTCAAGAAAGAGCTAAATAAATTCCTACGGTAAATAGCCATCACACTTAAATTAGAGTACTTAGTAATGTCTGGCGGGAAATGCTCTGCCGCAGCTTTCTGACCCCAATCAGTAGGATAGACATGAGTTCTAGGAACAACAGAACTATCGACAAAATTATATCCATGAAGAGTTCTATTTTGAGCAATGGTGGAGCCGGATTCTCTGTACAGGAAATTTGCTTCTGTTGTCCAAAAATCATTTACTTCAACTTCAACAGGAAGTGAAATAGTTTCAAAGGGAAACTTTTTTAAATACAGGTCGCGCGCAATAAACTTGCCTGAGAAAAATAGCCATTGTATTTTTTTCTCATCTACATCGAACCAAGGAGTGGATGGTTCAACGTGTCTTACAAAATCATATCGCTCAACAGCATTTACAAATCCAATAGTATCCAGGGGACTTTCTGCAATTTCCGAATCCCACTCCGCAAGCCAATCAGGTAATTCGTCCCATTTGAGCCAAAGATATCCTTCAGCATTAAATGTTTTAGATGACAGGTCCAGTCCCCATAAATCTGTTAAATTAATGCCAATATCAATATTTCCATTGCCTTCTGTTAATGCATGATAAGAAGCCGGCTCATAATAATCAGCCGAGGCATTAGGCTCAGAACTGAACTGAGACTCATGTATAAAGATGAAAAACCATATCAATAAATAAACAAAAACGAAAACTAGTCCATATCTTCTATTACTAAATATTTTAAAGGCTTTTCTCACGGCAGAAAAGTAAAATCAGTTCATAAAGCATATTACCAAAAGTGGGATTTCCGAGAGCGACGAACTGAGTGGAGTTCGATCAGGTGTGCGCTTAATACTACTTCTGAACCCCATTTATGAAACTGTAGTACTAGATGTGAGAAGTTCGTTGGTACTGGATGCTGCAAAATCGCCATATTCAACTTAAAACAAAACATAATAACTACTTACTGAGATATAATTATGGAAGAATCGCATTCGCATATCTCAATCACAATTCAGAAACAATAAGATCAAGGAGTCGTGTATTTAATGAGACATCAGACTTGTAGAAAAGATTCTTGGCATATCGCAAAGAGAATTTAGAGAACTTTCGGAAAAGATTTTCGCGCAATTTAATGGATGTGCCTTTGGGATGGAAACGCCACAAAAACGTTGAACGTGCCAAATACTGATTAATCGGGCTAGAAACAAAAACTAATGACTTAAACTTTGAAGAGTCAGAGGAAAGGTTGCCGCTTGAAAAAACAAAAAAAGAAAATTGATTCAAAGCAGTGAGGTCTAATATGACAGCGGAAGCAAACAATGCGACAAAGACAATAATAGCAAAATTTACATTTGCGTAATACAATAAATTTCCCAAGTGGTTAACCATAATCGGCTGGTCAGGAGGACCCAAGCGCGATAAATATGCGGCGTAATTATTCAAACCATGCAAACAAACAGAAACTAATAATGAAAGAATAGATAGGTAAATACGTATAGAGCTCCGATAAAAACTTAATATCCATACCGAAAAGCCACTCCAAACGGAGAAAAGCAAGTGCATGCCCATGGTCCCAATTGTCCTTCCGCCAAACACTGACAACCATGTCATTAATGGAGTAGAATCAGTTAATGCAGAAGCTTGATAATAATAATTCTCAAGAAATTCAAAACCGAGAGAAACAACTGAGCTATAGACCAAAAAGTCGACTAATGAGTCAACCTCTTTTCTGATAAGAAAAAGGAGAACGACTAGAAAGCAAAACTTGGAGAGCTCTTCAAGTAAAGGAGCCTCAATAACTCGATTAAAAAATATCACGTAGTCAGAACTGGAATTAGATGCCATAAACCAAGACAAAATATTCGGAGCATAGATGACAGCGAAAGCACTAATAATTCCAAAGATAAAGGCAAGTAAAATAAACCTAAAAGGTTCTCTTTCAACTGGGTCAAGACATCGAAGACAGTAAAGCAAAATCAAAGAAGGCGCGGCTGCGGCAAGAGAACTCAAAAAAGCAAACATGCAAATGGAACGAATAGAACAATCAATAAAACCATATTAATGTAGTTAGAAAAAATCACAACAACTAAGGAACATGATGCTTGAACAACAAGAATAATTGCAGCGAGATTGAAAAGACATGCAGGGAGACAAAAACTACCTAATAGAAGCACGCACTTACAAGAGGTGATACAATAGACAAAAGGATGCTGAGAATGATTCTTCTACTCTCGACATTAACCTTATTTGCAATTGAACCAGTTGATAAATCTGCCTTAGCGAGAAGAGATTGTACAAATGACTGGCAGGGAATATACAAAATAGTAGATTCCAAGATTAGAGAATCGAATTACTCAATCAAATCGGATATAGATTGCAGAGAGATAAAACAGATAAACAACTACAATCCGGAAAGTGTCATGATTACAACTGGAAGAAGAAATCGTAAATTTGTTATATGCCTGTCTAACGAAAAGAAAATACCATGCAAACACATTATTGGAATCCTTAAAGGCGACAATGATCCTGTCAGATCAATCACAAAAGTATTTGGATTAAAACGACCAAAGCCAAAATATCTAAATGAAACCAATGAACGCTTTTTCTTTAGCCCAAAACTTCTGCATGGACCAAGATAAAGATAGAACAAGGGGAAAAGATGCAATAAAAACTTGGATCAACTATTCTGCTTGAATTATACACGAAAATTCTATGCATAAAAAAATTTAAAAATGGGTGCTCACTGATTAAACATTGTTGCCAACACAATAATTTTGGCTAAAGTAGAAATGATGAATCATGTGAAGCATGAACAATTCTTCGGACGAACTCATTCATTGGATTGAATCTCAAGATGAGCTTAAGTCTTTAAGAAGACAAGCTGAATCCAGCCTGTGCGAATACAAGCCATATGAAGAGACTTTAGAAGACAAAATCAAGGTCATGCCTCGCAATAGATTGGCGGTAAATCCTAATCCCTTCGGGTCAATATTATCTAATTTTTGGATTCAAGGTAGATCACTTAGAGGTAAATTTTACTCTTCGCCAGAACTAGATTCTTCTCTTTCGTCCACAGCAAAAGTAACAAGCATTTCGACACTATGGGATTTCTTTACGACACTACCAATTCTATACTTCGCATTTACTTTTCTTGGAGGAGCTCTGAGCGTTCCAACAACGTTAGTGATTGGCTACTTAATATTATGGGCTTCCAATTCAAGTGGTGAAAATGCAACGAATGCAAGTAAAGATTCAAAAGGGAGAGCCAGAGCAAGCTTGATCGCTTTTGTGATTCTCTCTTTAGCCAAGACAATTGTTTCAGGGGTAGGCACAGACTTACTTCTCAGCCAAAATACAATAAGTGAAAATTTTGCGGGAAAGTTGGTAAGAGAACAACAGGCTAATAATGATAGGCTTCTGTCTGAAAATTCCAATGAATTGAAACTTCGGAGACAGGAATGTAGTCAGATTATCGAACAACTATCGAGAGTTGATAGAGGATCACAGCCAACAACTTGGAATTCACTTTATGTAAGAGGCAACGGAACATATGCAGATCAAGCGGCTGATAGAGGTTTGACACCACAAGAAATTATTAATAAGTACGGTGCAAATATTCCACCTTGTAAGTATGTAAAAGCAGTAGACTTAATCAATTCCTCTGCTTTTAACGAAAACAAGGCATCTAAGCAGAAATCACTTTCTAATTCGAACATGGCAAATTTAATCTTTAATTATGAACAGATTTATGCGATGTATTTTAGAGGTACACCTGAGAGTTTAGAAGGGGACGTGACGTGGAAACGGGATGGGAAAGTAATCCCAGAACCTGAATATGCTAAGGGTCGATTTAAGTGGGCAGATGGTTCTGTTGCTGTTGAACAAGCTACAACACAATTTTTTGATAAACTCTTTGACGTAAACAAGATTGGCTCTCTTGGCTTTTCACTCTTTACCTTTACTATTTCAGTTGTCTTGAGTTCTACGGCTACAATTTTGCTCTATCAAACATCTAAAGACAAAGGCGTAAAGGCTTCATATTCTCCCCAAGTCGCCAAAAAATCTAATGAACTTCTTTCAAAATTTTAAAATTAATTCACACCATTCAACACACTCAGATCCTCAATTAATTCCATGATTGATTCCGATTCCCGACAAGTAAGATCACTGCACTGGCTGATGTTCAACGGCAAGTCAGATGAAAGAGACTATGCAAAGATGATGTACCGCAAAATCTTGATAGAGCTCTGGAAGCAACATGTATCAAAAACTGGCGATACCTATTATCCGCCTCTGCAGAATGAATTGATTGAAGAATTTGAGCTTAACGAAGACCAACAATTAAATGAGTTAAATTACCAATAATTAACTAAATCTAATCAAACTGCCGCCATAAGAATAATGCGCAAGGGGCTATTTAATCTAAGCGGAAAGCAGCGAAATAGAGCAAATAGAATTGCATTATTATCTTTAATTATAATTTTGACTATCACTTCAGTATTTCTGTTCGGCGCCAATAAAATAGAGTACTCAAGATCACAAATGAATCTTGACCACGTTAAAGAGCAACAAATTATTTCGCCAGATAATTATTATACACAACATCTGATTGACCTAATAAATCGCTTTCGATCTTCACTCAAGGGAGAAGAAGAAAGTGACTGGAAGCCAGCTACTACTTCTGTGATAACTATTTCCATTGAAGGAATAGATAGAATCAACGAAGTTGAAAAGACTGTTCACATACGCGGTTTTGTTAATGCTCTATACGCAAAAACCAGCATCTCTACGCCTTACTTAAGTGAAGGTGATTTAACAAAGAAAGCCAAAGAAGATATTTTGTCTATTGCTGAAATGAAATTTGTGGATGCCGAGCAAAGCAAATGGGAACGAGTATCTATTAACGACTGGGGAAATGATACAACGATGTCACGTTATAGATTTCAAGGTTCCTTTCCATTAGAGAGAGATTTATCTAAATTTCCCTTTGAGCGTGCATCCTGGAAAATCAAAATGTCATTTCCATTGTCAGCTGCTTCAGTTTATTTTGATGTTAGAGATTTAAATATCAATTTTCCTGGCTCAGAAGTCGGCGCTTATATTTTTGATCAAAAAAATTGCTCAAACAACAGTATTGAGTTCATGTGCGTATTTAATAAGGTTGCTAGAGTTCAGCCCTCGAAATTAGAAAAAACCAAAGGTTATGAAAGAATTCGAGAATTCCAACCCTTAATTGGAATGGAAGGTTTCTTAAGAAGATCTCCAGGATCAGGATACTTTAGGCATCTATTTCCTGTATTAACTGTATGCGCTCTCCTTATACTAATTGATCAAATAAGCAATAAGAATCTGATAGACATCAAGATTGGTGCCCCTCCAACGATATTTCTTACTCTCATATTTATGCAATCATCTTATCAGGCTCAAATCACACAGCTTACTTATCTTACCTATTTAGATAAAATTTACATCATGGGCTTTCTTATGTCATTTTTATGCTTATCTAGTGCGATACTCGAATCAAGGACATTTAGCAACAATGTTGAAAGGAGAATACGGTATAAATATATGATAATCAGGCAACGAATAAGGTTCACTACTTACTCATTATTTTTCTTATGCCCTCTAATCGCCTGGTTCGTATGAAATACGAATAAATCTCAAGCAAGAGATGCATTATATTCGCACTTAACCATCAATTTTATACTATGATTATTTTGATTATTCTGAATCATGCCTGAAAAACAAAACATTACCATCATTCAAAGAAACAACAATGGTTGTGGATGTGGGACTCTTATCGGAATAATTCTGGCATTAGGTATTGCAGGTTATTTAATGGAAGAACATGGTCCGATTGTTGGCATGATTCTTGGAGCATGCGTAGGATCCTGGAGCGGCATAAAACTTGGTGGCTCATCATTAGATGAAATAACAGAGATCCCTGAAGATCAAATGTCAGCTCAGCAAAAGCGAGCTATGGCAATGGGGGCAATTGGATTAATTCTTGGCGGGATTGGAGGCTATAGCTTTGGCGCTGAAATGCAAAGAGAAATGCAAGACAATGCCAGAGTGATATTCAACTTATTCAGCAGGAATTCTGCATGATTTCGAAAGATGGGGGATGACTTATTCTATACGACTTGAATTTGTAAATATAACAGCTAAGATAAAGGGTAAGGATTTTGACTCTGATGGAATTTGTTTTAACCTATAATCTTCATCGGTCTACATTTTCTGCCTCTCGGCGTGAGAGAATTGTATCACTGCATGAAAAATGCAAGAACGAGTTAATTAGAGAAGCAAAGGCTATAATTAACCTTGTTCATGGTAAAGATCAATATGTTACGTTGCTTTCAATAAAGAGATACCATCCGCAAACTACAAGGGAACCTCTACTACTTAGCATTGATGGAGTAATTCAAACTAATATGGCATCCTAAAAGTTCGATTCTCATGCTCAATAGTTTTCAAAAAAACAGCTGGTTTTTTACCAGAATAGTAACAAAATATATTTTTAGGCTAACCTTTTATATATCAGCACTTTTTACTTTTCATAGCAGTAGTGAATATGCCTTATCAAATAATCTATCTATTCCCTCAGTAGCCAAAAGAGCAACAGATAGTGTTGTCAAAATTTGGGGACCTGGATCGCAAGGGAGCGGTGTAATGGTTTTAGTACCTGAAAGTGACGGGACCGGTTCAAAAATAATCATCATAACTGCACATCATGTAGTTGATAATCTCGGCAAAAACGAATTAATTGAAGTCCAGATCCCAGGCGGCAAATTCTTAGAGATTGAATCTAGCAATATAAATGTTATTAAAAATCACGATCTAGCAGTTATCTCTTCAATTAAATTTAAGGAAGAGCTTAAAGGGATAAGAGCAGCCAAGATAGGTAATAGCAACTTATTGAAGAGGGGTGACCAAATAGTCGTAGCAGGGTATCCAATAATTAAAGATAGCAATGTGTCAAATGACGTCAGAATTAATAAGGGTATTGTCCAGACATATACATACAGGGATAACAAAAGAAATCTGATTGGTTATAGCGCTAAAACGTTTCCCGGCATGAGCGGTGGTGGAATATTTTCAATGGATGGGAAACTTCTATTTATACATCTAAAAGGTGAACAGGAAATTTGGGATCAGATTGAGGCATCGACTGACAAAATCAGAAAGAGTGGAACTAATTTTGGTATATCCGTCTTGATGGTCTTAGAAGAATTAAATCGTGAAGCTCTAAATAAATATAAAAATAACTCTGCACTAAGTGAGTTCCAGAAAGGATTATTCCTTGTGAGATCAAATAACCCTCGCCAGGCATTCAAGGTTTTTGATAAGCTAAGAAACCAATTTCCAAGTTCTCTGGTTGCTGAGTGGAATGCTGCATGTCTCGAATTAGAAATGAAATTCCCGCAAGGGGCACCGAGTCTGGAAAATGATACTTTTCCATACCATAAATACACTCATTTCACCTTGAAAAGGCAAAAAGAAAGAGAAGTATTCTATTCCAAATACAA
>Ga0189275_100502_pt1 | contig 13683 bp, 9 predicted proteins | sample N19A6minimetaG_FD_130329 | JGI IMG/M metagenome (GOLD analysis project Ga0189275, IMG submission 130329) | Marine microbial communities from the Costa Rica Dome - N19 A6 mini metaG | ecosystem: Environmental > Aquatic > Marine > Oceanic > Photic zone | place: Costa Rica: the Eastern Pacific...
ATCTGGGACAGAACGGCAGCAAGTGGCACCAATTGGGTGCGGTATGGGAGCTCGCGCCCGTCATAGAACCCCTGCTTTCGCATGAACTTAGCGACCTGCAAATATCCTTGCTCAACTTTCGAAGCCCAGTTCTGATAGTCACGTAGTTCCAGTGATAGAACGGTTACGCGCTTGGCACTGACCGCCGAAATCGCACGGCCCGTTTTGCCCGCTGCGATATCACTCTTGCGTTTTTCCGAACTTTGCAGGATTGAGATGGCTTGCAAGAAATCTGCAGGCTCCGTGCCCTTGAGTATTGGTTCTGCATACAGGCGCTGTGCCCGACCTTCCACATCGCGCAACGCGCTCCCATACCAATCATCGCGAAGGTTAAAGCCTTCCGCAGCAAATGTTGCCGTGACCAATTCAAACACTGACAATGGGACGCCACCCGTGTTTACCTTTTCAAACACAAGGCAGACCGCCTCTTTGGATGTCGCTTTTCCCAGAGTGATTGCGGGCAACTGATAGGTGCGGAAGGCGCTTAGAACCTTCTTGCGGAACTTCATGTATTCGCCGAACTTCTCGGGCGCGATGTCGTTCAACTCCTCTTCCCATGCATCGGAATTGAGTATCTGGGCACAAGGAAAGTGAAAGTTTTCAATTTCCAGGGCGCGAGTGGACAAATCCAGAACGACGTCACGGTCGAAGTTGGTTTTCATCTTTCTGTCCGCTGGAACCGAAATGAATGCCTCCTCCAATCTGCTATCTTCCAGCGCCAAAGCAATATCGATATAATAGTGGCGGCTGATCTTTTTGCCCTTCTCATTGAAGGTCTTGACAGGTTTGTCGAGGCTGAGGACTTGCGTCAAAGATGTCAGTCGTTGCTGGCCGTCAAAGATCAATTTTTCTGGTTCTGGGATGGCCCCTTCAAAGTCGACATTTTCAACCGGGCGAACCTGAAACCGCACGTCCCCGCCGGTATCCAACATCATGACGGCGCCCACGGGAAACGAACGAGCAATCGAGACAAGTAGCGACTTGACGTGTTCATCATCCCAAACCCAGCCCCTCTGAAAATCCGGCAGTTGGATGATCCCTTCCGTCACGTTGCTCAGGACATCGGGCAATGGAAGCTTGGTGCTGTCAAAGGTGCTCATGCACGGACCTTTCGGGTTCTTGGGCGTTTGGGTGCCTTGGCGCGCTCGGTCTTGATCCGCTCCAGCAATACCAGGGCGGGTTCGTCCGTGGGGTCCTGGGGGACGAGTTGGCCGGAGAAGGCTTTTTTCAGGATGGATTGGCGCAGAGCCTCGGCGCGGGTGAGGGCCGCGTCAATCTCGGTCTCCATTGCGTTGGCGGCGTCGAGGCGGGCATCGAGGATGCGGACGATTTCGGTTTGTTCTTTTTTGCTTAGGATAGGAACCGGCAATGATCTCAGCACGGAACTATTGATCCCTGGACGGGTCTGACCGAATGCGTTTTGCAGCATTGCTTTGCGCGTTACCCACTCGGCTTGAACGAGATAGTTGTAGAAGTGCACGTCCAGGAGATTGTGTTCGATTGTAATGCGATAAACGTGTTTGGTTATGATAGCTGTTTCGAGACTTTCTGGTATCACGCATGATCGTCCAAGCGATGCCATTACTGTTATCAGCAAGTCGCGGGGTCTTGCGGTGTATTTCATCAGTTCGCTGTATTTTTCGGGAGAAATCCGGTTCTCGCTTCCCATGCTGAACGAGCCGTTGCGAACATTGTCGATACCAACAACCAAGATGCCTCGGTCTCGGAATTCACTGTGTTTTAGGCTACTACCGAATGGGCCGCTTTGCATTGAGCGAGGTTGACCTGATACGATTTCATCCAACGTCGCCCAAAGCCAGCTTTTTGGCAGTTCAGGCAATACGTCAACTTCGATCCTCGCAGGTTCCTTAGGCCGCTTCGGCTTCGCCGGTTTCTTGCCTTGTTCGCCGTCGGCGCGCCATTTGGTGAGGGCGGTTTGCCAGTCGTCCAGGGCGGCTTTGTAGCGGGTGTCGCCTTCGGTTTGGATGCGGGCGAGGAGGGTTTCGGGGGCTTCCAGTTTGTCGGCGTTCTGCGCGCGCCAGTCGGCGGTGAGGCGGCCCTCAAAGGCGGATTTCAACAGGGATTGGCGGTAGTGGCCAAGGGTGGCGCGCGCCTTTTGCAGGCTCTGCACCCCGGCGTCGATTTCATCAAACAGCGCCTCGATCTTCTCCACGATGCGGCGTTGTTCGTTGGTGGGAGCGATTGGTAGCTCGAAGGATGCAAGACGGGGCATCTCAATGCTGTGAACCGTCGTGCCACCCTTGCGGCACTTGTCGAGAATGCGCTGTTCAAAGGCCCGCATACCCCACGCGACGTAGTCGGCACTGATGCCATCGGGCAACGTGAGCGCCTTGAGGTCCTGATTGAGCGTGCTTTCAACCGCCGTGATCGCAATGGGCAAGGTATGCGCGAGGATACCAGAGCGGGTCACGATCAGCACCGATCCAGCAGGCACCAATTTTGCAGCGGAGTTCCCGACCGCTTCTTCTGTGATGCCGTCGATTGTTTCGCGAATGATCTTCGTTTTCATATCCTTTGGAGAAACCCACGGAATAGGGCCGCCCCAAAAACGAGGGTTCGCTTTCGAGGGTGTGCCGCCCCCGACCCATGTTCCGAAATCTGAGAACTTCGCGTTGGCCCACGCGGAAGGCAAGTCCGTCATGCCGACAACGCCTCATTCATCTCGGTCATGACCTCATCCATTCCGTCACCAAAGAGCGCATACATCTGCCCCATGCCGCCCTTGCCGTCAAAGGGGGCCATCTCCAGATCGTCGCGTTCGATGGTGAAGGACATGGTCAGGTGATCGCGGATCATGCGCAGCCAGTCCATCTGCTCCTCGGTGAATTTCTCGCCCGCGCCGGAGTGGCGTTGCAGGATCCAGCTTTGGAAGTTGCGCTTTACCCGGTCAGAATGCCGGGTCAGCGTCTGATCCAGCCCGCAGACCCGCCGGATCAGCGCCACCAGCGCATTCAGGGCCTTTTCCGGGGCCTCGCCCTTGTAGTCGTCAAGATGCGCATAGGCGCGCCACACGGTGAGCGGGGCAAGGCGCGGCTGATCGTCCTTCAGCTTTTTCAGCACCTCCTTGACCATGTCAAAGGTGACTTCGGACCGGCGGGCGGGGGTGTTGAAGTAGATGGACAGCGCCTCGATCTGGTCGCGGTTTTCATTGAGACAGTCCTCGAACTCCTGCGCGATCTGTTTGGCGTTCTCTGCCACATCGCCCGCCCATTCGGCGCGCAAGAGCGTGTCGAGGTTTTCGTGGTCGATGGTCTGTTCGTTGTCGCGGCGGATGGTGTCCATCAGGTTGATGAGTTGGCCAGTGAAGACGTTGGCGGCCTGTTTGATCCGCTCTTCTCGCGCGGTCTGCATGGCGGCGTCGTCGGGCTCATGGTGGCCTGCGGCCTTGGCGTCCGCTTCAACCTTGTCGGGGTCGATGGCGTCGAACAGGTCGCGCACGATGGCGGTCAGGGGCTTGCCTGCCTCTTTCGCGATCTTCTCCTGATCCTCGGCCTCCAGCTTGTTGTCCAGCCGTGAGAGGCGCGCAGCCAGCGAACTGACGGTTTCCTCGGACCGGTCGCCCATCAAAAGTCCGGTGGCAAGGTCTTTGAATGGGATGGAGGGCTTGGTGTCGAGTGGCTGGCTGGCGGTCTTGAGGGATTTGGTGACCCCTACGGCATCGACAATCACGTAATGCGTCTTGGCCGTGGCCGATGGCGTGACCTTTTGCAGATCATCTGGTTTCACCACGCGCGTACCCCGGCCCTTCATCTGTTCAAAGTAATTCTTGGACTTCACGTCGCGCATGAAGATCAGGCATTCGAGCGGTTTCACGTCGGTGCCGGTGGCGATCATGTCCACGGTCACGGCGATGCGCGGATAGTAGCTGTTGCGGAAGGCGGACAGTGAGGATTTCGGGTTCTTCGCGCCGTTGGTGATCTTACGGCAGAAGTCGTTGCTTTCCCCGAACTCCTGGCGAACGGTCTGGATGATGTCATCCGCGTGGCTATCAGTCTTGGCAAAGATCAGGGTTTTGGGCACCTCTTTACGGTTCGGGAAAATCTCTGGCCACTTGTCGCGGAAGGTGCGGATCACGGTGCGGATTTGGTCGGGGTTGACCACAGAGCGATCAAGCTGCGTGGCGGCGTAAGCTTCTTCTTCGTCTTGGGTCTCCCAACGGCGCGCACGGGTTTCGCGCTCGCGCTTTTCCACCAGTTGCTCGGCTTTCAGCGTTTCGCCGCCTTGCGTGATTTGGGTTTCGATCAGGTAGACCTCGTTGCCGACGTTGACCTTGTCAGCCACTGCGCGTTCGTGCGTGTATTCGCTGACGACGTTCTTTTGGAAGAAGCCGTAGGTGCGGTTGTCCGGCGTCGCAGTCAGGCCGATCAGGTAGGCATCGAAATACTCGATGACCTGACGCCAAAGATTGTAAATCGACCGGTGGCATTCGTCGATCACCACGACATCGAAGTGCTCCGGCGGTAGCTTGGGATTGTAGACGACGGGCAGCGGCTCCTTGCGACGCCATTTCTGCTCAGCCGGGTTCTCGTCCTCGGCCCCTTCGTTCAGCTGCTCGCCCTTGAGCGTGGCATACATCCGTTGGATCGTGGAAATTACGACCTGGTTGTCGTGGGCGATGGAAGGCGACGTGAGGCGCTGCACGTTGTAGAGTTCGGTGAATTTACGGTTGTCGTCGTTCGGGATGAAGGCCATGAATTCTTGCTCGGCCTGCTCTCCGAGGTTCTTTGTGTCGACGAGGAACAGGATGCGCCTGGCCCCAGCGTGCTTGAGCAGACGGTAGACTTGGGTGATGGCCGTGAACGTCTTGCCCGACCCCGTGGCCATTTGGACCAGCGCGCGGGGCTTGTCCGCTTTCAGGGAAGTCTCAAGGTTAGTGATCGCGATGATCTGGCAGTCGCGCAAGCCGTCCGGATTCAGTTCGGGCAAAGCTGCGATCCCGGTCCGGAAAGAACTAGGAGCGTCGGCCCATGCTTTGAGCGTTTCAGGACGGTGAAAAGTGAACACTTCCCGTGAACGCGGGCTTGGATCGCAACCGTTGGTGAAACGCGTAATCTGGGCTGTACTTTCGTAGACAAACGGCAGAGGAGCCGAGTTCGCCACCCACTTCAGCTTTGCTTTGGCGTATCCCTCGGACTGTTCCTCAACGGAGGTAAGACGCACGCCCCAACTATCCGGCTTCGCCTCGACTACGCCGATAGCTTGCCGGTCAACGAAAAGGACGTAGTCGGCGGGACCCTTTTCGGTCTGGTATTCACGAACCGCGACGCCGAGGCCCACGTTGAAATCCAACGCTTCCTTGTCCTGCACATGCCAACCGGACGCTCGAAGACGTTTGTCGATCTGATCCCTGGCGATTTGTTCCGGTGATTGATTGATGCTGGGTGACAAAAAACTACAGCCTGAAAATTCGCGCGTTTTTCAGACAATGTCGCTCAACCGAAGGAATTGCAATGCCGGACCGACCCCACAGCGCGGTCAGACACAACGTGCCGATCGACATGCACTATCCCGATGGCGCACTTGCACCGTAGGCGGTGGACGTACTTGGAGCGATGCTCGTGGCGCCTTCTTGGTTTCCGGTGGCATAAAAAGAACTCCGACGTTGGCGAACAGCTCGATGGTCACCAAGGCTGGTACTTTCCCTGCTACGAACGGTCGCGCACCACGGTCGATCTTGTGGAGTAGGAGGCCAGTCCTACCGGCGTCGGCGCCGATTCGGCGAAAAACTTCCTTGCAAATTGGGCGACCGACCGCACCAGCCATGGCGCGTTCCTCGAACAAAGTATTGATTTTGTAACCGCGCCGATGCGCATATATGTTTTGATTGCTCGGCGCTGTTCTGATAGTGACACCCCGTGGTCGTTCTGCCGTAGCATCGAGACACGGATGTACGCGTTGAATGATATTGACATATGCGTTTATTATTAAAGTCTGACAATATTGGCATCTTTGCAAAGCGTTTTATAACAGCAAAAATCTGGTATGGTTGATATATGACTGATCAATATATTAGAAAAATTCACCTGTGGAATTTCAAGGGCTTCAGAAACTGGAAGCTCGACGATCTTGATTCTGAGATGAACATCCTGATTGGAGACAACGATACCGGAAAAAGTTCAATACTACTCGCGATTGATCTGGTTTTGTCTGCGAACCCTGGCAAAATCGAAACCATCGGCCTTGATCGATTGCTAAATCGCCAAGCTGTTGATGAGTTTCTCGCAAAATCTAATCGCGCCTACGGAGATTTGCCAAAGCTTGAGGTCGACATCTATCTCAACGATATCGGTCAGCACGAATTCGACGGCGAGTACAATATTGAGCAGACCGCGGCTCATGGACTTTGCTTAATATGCGAGCCGAAAGCCGAGCTTGCAGAGGAAATTGGTGAATTAATTTCACTTAAAGATCCAGCGTTCCCTTACGAATATTACAATGTTGAAATCCGCAGTTTTTCTGGAATGCCCGTCACCCCGTATAAGAAGCCCGTACAGCACTTAGATATTGATAACACGAAGATTAGCAACGACTATGCGTCTCGAGCCTACGTCCAGACTCTGTTTCGAGCCAACGTATCAGATGCCGCCAAAAACCAACTGAAGTATGGTTACCGCCGAGCCAAGGAAGATTTTGCCAGAGAAAAATTTTCGTATATAAACAGAGAATTGGAGGAGGATTTCGGATTTGCGCTCAAGGGCGGATCAAAAGCAAATCTTGAAACTGATCTTACTATTGCTCGTGGGGGGGTGGATATTGCAAATTTAGGGGTTGGTCTGCAGTGCTTTATTCGAACAAAATTTGCTCTGTCGAAAAAATCTAACCTAGATGTTGTCTTGCTTGAGGAACCGGAAAACCACCTCAGCCATATTAATATGCGGCGCCTAATTGAGGAAATCCGCGAAACCAGTCAATCACAGGTGTTTGTAGCAACCCATAGTTCACTTGTATGTACACGGCTAGATCTGCGCCACGTGATTTTGCTGGCAAAGTTTGGTTCGGAGCCACTAAGACTACGAGACTTGCCAGAGGATACCGCTGAGTACTTCATGAAAGCGCCCGGCAACGCGGTTCTGGAGTTTGCGCTGTCCAGAAAATCTTTGCTCGTTGAAGGTGATGCGGAGTATATTCTCATGGCGGCGCTATACAAAACGGTAATTGGAGAGGAGCTTGCAACCTCCGATGTTGGCGTAATTTCAGTGGGTGGTTTAAGTTTCCCTCGGTACCTAGACATCGCTCGGTTGTTGAACATACGCACGGCGGTAGTGACCGACAATGATGGTGACATAGAGGTGAATTGCGTATCACGATACGAGAAGTATGCCGAGGTCACCAATATCGGCGTATTTTATGATCCGGATGCAACAAGACACACATTTGAAGTTTGCATTTATCAGGACAATACCGAAATTTGTAATGAGTTGTTTTCGTCGGGACGCAGGTCCCTGACCGTTCAAGAATATATGCTCAAGAATAAATCAACCTCGGCATTCAAGATCGTGAAAGAAAGATCGAATAAGCTAAAGGTGCCAGAATACATTTCAGATGCGATGTCATGGTTAAAGAATTAATTCTGGCAGTAGCTGGGTCTGGTAAAACAACTAAAATCTTGGGCGCCATTTCGAGGGAGAAAAGATATCTCATAATTACTTATGCGAACGAAAATCTCCGATCGCTCGAGGTAAGCTTAATTAAAAAGTTTGGCCTCATCCCATCGAATGTTACCCTCATGTCGTATTTCTCCTTTTTGTATAATTTTTGCTACCGACCATTTTTTGCTTATCGGTTGCGGGACAATGGCATCGTCTGGGATATTCCCGGAACTTTCCCAGCAAAAAGCAACATCCGGCACTACGTTTCTCCTGGCGGATTCCTGTTCGGAAATCGCCTTGCAAAACTTATTGTCGAGCATGAAGGAGTGCCAAAAATAATTTCTAGATTGGAAAAATACTTTGATGTATTGCTGATTGATGAGGTTCAGGACTTTGCTGGAAATGACTTCAATCTTCTGATGGCCATCACGCAAGCAAGTATGGATATGGAATTTGTTGGGGATTTCTTTCAGCATACATTTGATACCAGTCGCGACGGAAATATTCGCGCAAATCTGCATAAACGTGGTGTAGCATCTTTTGTTAATGAATTTGAGAGGCAAGGGTTCTCAATTAATTTGAATTCTCTTGATAGAACCTACCGGTGCAGTCCTGCGGTGTGTAGTTTCATAACTGAGAAGCTTGGAATTATTATCAACAGCCATCGTTCAGATGACACTTTAGTTCAGATCATCGAGGATCAAGATATCGCCCGTGTTCTGTTCGCGGACGATGAGAAGGTAAAATTGTTCTATCAAGATCATATTAAATATTCCTGTAATTCAAACAACTGGGGGAAGTGCAAGGGTCTGAATGGGTATGGTGATATTTGTGTTGTTTTAAATAAAAAATCTGAAGAATTGTTAAAAAAAGATAGACTTACCGATCTGCCTGATTCGTCGTTAAATAAATTGTACGTGGCCTGCTCTCGAGCCAACGGTGATCTATACGTCCTCTTCGAAAAGCACCTTACATCTTTTAAGGCTTGATCCGTAAACTGCTGCGGTTTTTGTGGCTTGCTCGTAATAAGGAAAAAAGAATAGTTGTAGGATTCCGGCGCGGAAGCACCTTCTACTGAATTTCGCTATTGGCTAGCACGGTCCGTGTTTCGGGGTCGGATATTGTTCAAAATCTTGTCCGGATAAGCCCGCAACATAGATTTTGGGTGTTGGCTAGTAGCGATCATATCCCGAGGCTGAATATTGATCGAATTGTGATTCGGGTAAGCCCGCCTTGTGGGACGGATAGTCCCAAAATCATCATTCTATGGCTCTGTTGAGCCACATTTTCCGGTTCGAACACAGTATTTTTAGCTTGGTGGCGTTTTGGTCGGTAATCACAAGAAAACGGCTCAACTGAGCCGTTTTCCAGGGTTCGATTATTCGTTTCGGTTTGGTCCGATTTTCGCTGCTTTGTGCTGGTTCATGGCAGAGCATCTGACATGCTGCGTGCGACTTTGACGCCATCCAATATGGCGTGAGGGGCTTCTTGGTTTCGTTCTTTAACTTTGCGGCCTTTTCGCAGAGCGATCAGCCATGGGGCGGCTTCGGCGACCAACTGACCGTCCAGCACACGTGGCGCGACCAGGCAGTCCCGGATCAATTCGCGCTTCTTGGGCGGAGGAGCTGCATCAAAAAGCGACGAAAGATCAATGGCCAGCGCAAGGAGTGCCTTCAGATCTTTCTCCTCAGCTCGGCTGCGTTCCAGCGCTGCCAGTTCTTCGCGCAACTGCTGTTTTTCAAATTCCAGATTCTGCTTGCGTAACTCGAAGGCAGGTTTGTCGAGCGCACCATCGACCAGCAAATCCGTCACCCTTTCCAACCGCGCCGCTGCGTCGGAAATTCTCAATCGGAGCGATTTCTCGATGTCATCGAAGCCATCTTTGGCCAGCCACGCCCGCATGTCAGTTTCCAGCTTGATCTGATCATCATGGGCGATTTCCAGGCTGGCCAGCTTCTCGTGCACGGCTTGTTCCAGTCGATCCTGGCGGATGGCACCGCGCCCGCATTTTGGTGTGTGACAGCGGTAATAGATGTGGGCTTTCTGGTTCTCGCCTGTGAGCACCTGGTCACAGGCACCGCAGGTAAAGAGGCCACGGAACAGCATCGCGTGCTTGGTCGATTTCTTGGCGTAGCGCTGGGCCTTGATCGCAGTGATACGCCGAAACTGCGCCACTCCGATCAGCGGTTCGTGCTCACCGTCGTAAAGTTTTCCGCAAATAAGCATCTTGCCGCAGTAGAAGGGGTTGCGCAGGATGCTTTCGATATTGCGCCGAACCACCGGTCGGTTCCCGAAACCCTTGAGGCCGCGCCGCCGCATTTCGTCGGTCAAGCTGGTGATCGAGTAGTCGCCGGAGCAATAGAGCTCGAAGACCTGACGCACCAAAGGTGCTTTGATCGGATCGATGACTTTGACGTTGCCGCCGCCGGTGTCGAGATAGCCAAGCGGCGCGCGGAAGGGGTAGATACCGTTCTTGATCCGACCATAAAGACCCTTCTTGACTTCCTGGCTGAGATTTCGGCTGTAGTCGGCGGCCAACGCCATCTGGATATCGGCCAGCAATTGCCCGCCACGAGTGCCGAAATCAAGGCTGTCTGCCGCGAAGTACACTTTGATACCCAGCTGGGCGACTTCATGCAGCCGGGACCAATCCGAAAAGTTGCGGGCGGTCCTGTCTACCTTATGAAGTACCAGACCTTCGGCGGCACCCGACACGAGCGTATTCATCATGTCACCGAAGATGGGCCGCCCGGTTTTTGACGCAGTTTCCCGTTCTTCGTACCAACTGATGATCTCTAGATTATGCTGACTCGCAAAGCCCGTGATTGCGTCTTTCTGGGCTTCCAGAGAGGCACCGTCCCCTTGCCGCTCTGTTGAAACCCGGATGTATCCGAAACAGGGTTTCATTGGTTGTCTGATTTATCGCCCAACTCTACCACATCCTCGGAAATCGTCGAATCTGGCCAAGGCCATTGGCCGGTCATTTTCAGATGTTCGTAGACCGCCTTGCAGAGATCAAGGTGGCGTTGCAGGTGTTCTTGATGCGTCATAACCAAAGGTTACCCGGTCCAAGGCCGCTTCAGTAGTGCGGCTCAGCTGCCAAACCGGGACCTCGGCGGGAAGGTAGTCATCATGGAGAAGGCGGCACTTGGGGCATCATCGAGCATCATGCGGACGGTGGCGCGAAAGTTCGGCTGCATGGTCAGATCGCGCGGCTCGATGTCGCCCAGTTGGGTCGCCAGAAGCGGGGCATCTGCGGCACCGACGCGGAAGACGATCATGGTTCCGGCATTGCCTAGAACGGAGGCGAAGACCGGGGCGGGGTTTTGCTGTGTGTGCTGCTGGCTGAGCAGCATGCCGAGCTTGTATTTGCGGGTCTCGGACATAAGGTCGGCAACGGCCTCGCTCGTGAAGGCATGGAATTCATCGACGTAGAGAAAGAACGGACGGCGGGACTGTTCCGGCTGATCGTGTCGGGTGAATGCAGCATGGGTCAGGCTGGAGACCAATAGCCCGCCGACGACATTGGCCAGGTCGGCCCCAAAGCGGCCCTTGGCCAGATTGACGATAAGCACCTGAGCCTCATCCATGATCCGGCGCAGACGGAGGGGTTCCTCCGGCTCGCAAAGTGCCTTGCGCAACACCGGATGAGACAAGAACGCGCCAAGCTTGTTGGCGATGGGCGCAAAACCATCGACGGCGTTTTTGTAGTTCATGGCCGGGTATTCCTCGGTCCAGAATTGGCGGACCTGCGGATCCGTGACGTGTGTCATAACCTCGATCCGGAAGGCACGTTCCAGAAACATCCGGGATACGTCCCGCAGATCGGGGTCAGGGTAATCAAGAAGCGCCAGTATCGCGTGGCGCAGCAGGTGCTCCATGCGCGCACCCCAGGCATCGCCCCACTGCTTCTTCAGAGCGTCGATGAGACCGGAGGTCACGAGAGGACGCAGGGCCGGTGAGGTCCTGGTCAGCGGATTGTATCCGTAGGGCGAGACGGGGTCGGCGACGTTCCAGTAGATCGCGTTCGGGCAGTCAAGTCGCAGCGCTGCGGCCAGATCGCCATGGGGATCGATCACACAGAAACCGCGCCCGGAGCGGTAATCCTGCCGCGCCATATTGTGGATGAGTGTGGACTTGCCGGTACCGGTTTGGCCAACAACATAGATGTGCTGCAGGCGATCCGGCTGGCGGATACCGAAAGGTATATCGCCGTAGCGATAGTAGGCCAGTCCGAGCTCCGTGATGTCGTCGTTGGGCTTAGGCATTCCGGTATTGTCTCGCGCACAAGACCCGCCAGCTACCGCTGACCTTTTGCCGCGCCGACATCTGCGAAATCCGCGGATGGTCGGGAGTTGCGGGTTTCGCGCCCCCACGATTCACTGAGGTCAGACTGTTCTTTTCTTCTTCCGAGGGGTGCGCCCGAAACAGGTTCGGGCGGCCACCCTACGGAAGGAGAACGCTATGGGTACCAAGAAACAGCCCCTCTGGGACATGGTCGGAGCCTATCCGGTCTGCCGCGGTTGCGGATCAAGGAAAGTTGTCCGCGATGCCTGGGCGGAATGGAGCATGGCCAGCCGGGACTGGCAGCTGAAATCCATCTTCGACAATTTCACCTGCGACAATTGCGGCGATCAAGCTCCGCCAGATTGGAAGATCGACGATGCATTCCGTCAGGCACGAATTCGACGCCTGAACGATTTGCTCCGGCACGGCGAGGCCGAGCGTGCCTCCATCGTGGTGACTGCGGGTGTGCAGTCTGAGGGGGACGCATTCGTCCAAAAGGCGCTGCGGGCCGTCGCGGCCTTCGACACGTTCGGCGACGGCAACGATCCGCATGGCGAGCACGATTTCGGCACCTTCGAGCTCGATGGTCAAAAGCTCTATTTCAAGATCGACTACTTCGATCCCGATCTGAAATGGCATTCGGCTGACGCGGCCAATCCGGCCTGCACCCACCGGGTGCTGACCGTCATGCTGGCCAGCGAATACTGATGGCGCGGGAACCACGTCCGCTCACCCAGGCGGACAAGGAAGAGGCGTTCCGGATCGCCACCAGAAGTCTGCCGAAATGGTACGCGGACGAGGTCGTGCGAGGCATGACGGACGAGGAGCTCGCAGCGGCGCTGTCCCGGGTGCTTGGCATCTGGGGCGGGAGCTGCGGGCCGGGTCGCCTCGACGTGATGTTCCAAGGCTCGGGTCTCAAGATCTGGGCAGGGTGGCACATCGTGAACCACGTCATGGAAAGGCCGATCTTCAAAGGCAAGAGCACCGTTGCCATGGCCCGGCACATCTATGCGATCCCCGATCCGACCGATCCGCAGATTTCGCTGTTCTAACCTGGCCCGCCTCGTTTGGCGGGCCTAACCTTTTTCTGGGCTGCGATTGCCGCGCCGGAGCTGGACTGGCGCGATGATGCGAAATCGGTGAAAATACACATAGTCTGGGATTGAAAACGGGTGGTGCCCTCGCGGGCGTTGGAGCGGGCGTGCGAAAGGGGTTACCCTTTCGCTCTCCGATTGACCTCCTGCTGCAAAGCCCGGCGCGAAGGGCACCACCCGTTTTCAAATTCCGCGTTTCGCCGGGGGTACCCTCGAACCATCGCACCGGCTATCATCGAGGCGTTAACCATTTAGTTCATTTTTAACATGTACCATGAGTTCATTCTGGACCTCAAATCCATGCGCAAGAAATCCGGGCTCAGCCAGGAAGATTGCGGGCACCTGATTGGGTCCACCTCCAACATTATTGGTCGCCTGGAACGCGGCGACCGACCGCCGACCATCGAGGAAATTTGCGCGCTGCAAATGCTCTTTGGCAAAACATTTGAGAGCTTCTACGGCACCTGTGTCGGGAATGCCCGGCAGACAATCGCCGACAACCTGAAGACGCTTCCGAGCGATCCGGCTCAGGGGGGCAATCCGCGGGCACGCGAGGCTTTCCTGCACGGGTTGTCCGAACGATTAGGAGGTTTTCAGCCACAGGACGATGCGTAGTGCCCAACGGGTTCTGGCGGTAACGGCACGCTGCGGAC